>Ga0265338_10006529_pt1 | contig 14826 bp, 14 predicted proteins | sample 42126metaG_FD_193579 | JGI IMG/M metagenome (GOLD analysis project Ga0265338, IMG submission 193579) | Rhizosphere microbial communities from Carex aquatilis grown in University of Washington, Seatle, WA, United States - 4-21-26 metaG | ecosystem: Host-associated > Plants > Roots > Rhizosphere... | reverse complement strand
AGGTGATCCAGGAGCACCCGGTGCTCTTGAACCGCGCGCCGACGCTCCATCGTCTCGGCATCCAGGCGTTCGAGCCGACCCTCGTCGAGGGCAAGGCGATCCAGGTCCACCCGCTCGTCTGCCACGCGTTCAACGCGGACTTCGACGGCGACCAGATGGCCGTGCACGTTCCGCTCTCCGCGGAGGCGCAGGCCGAGTGCCGGATCCTGATGCTCTCGGCGAACAACATCCTCTCGCCGGCATCCGGTCGCGCACTTGCGACGCCGACGCAGGACATGGTGCTCGGGTCGTACTACCTCACCTACTCCGACCTGAACTTCGACGAGCTCACCGCCGAGGAGCTGGATCCGCGGCCGAAGCGCTTCCGCACCGAGGAGGAGATCGAGTTCTCCGTCGAGTCGAAGCAGATCACGCTTCAGACGCCGGTCGAGTACCTGTGGGAGGGCGAGCTCGTGCTCACCACCGCGGGCCGCGTGATCTTCAACGCGGAGATCGACCGTGCACTGCGCGAGGCGGTCGGCGAGCTCGACGGCGGGGAGTACACGACCTACCACGACTTCCTGAACCGCACGCTCTCGAAGAAGGAGCTCGGCGACTTCATCTCGATCCTCGTCGACGAGTACGGCGCGCACGCTGTCGCATCCGTGCTCGACACGATCAAGGATCTCGGCTTCCTCTACGGCACGAAGGCCGGCGTCACGATCTCGAAGAACGACGTCGTCATCCCGCCGAACAAGGAGAAGATCCTCGCCGAGTACGAGGAGCGGGTCGCCAAGGTCGAGCAGGCGTACGAGCACGGCCTCATCACCGAGTCCGAGCGTCACGAGTCGATCGTGAACATCTGGACGGAGGCGACCGAGACGGTTGCCCAGGCGATGACCGACAACCTGCAGGAGCTGAACCCGATCTTCATGATGGCCAACTCCGGCGCCCGCGGCTCGTTCACGCAGCTGCGTCAGCTCGCCGGGATGCGCGGCCTCATGGCGAATCCGAAGGGCGAGATCATCGAGCGTCCGATCAAGGCCAACTTCATGGAAGGCCTCTCGGTGCTCGAGTACTTCATCTCGACGCACGGCGCCCGCAAGGGTCTCGCCGACACGGCGCTCCGCACGGCCGACTCGGGCTACCTGACGCGGCGTCTCGTCGACGTCTCGCAGGACGTGATCATCCGGGAGGCCGACTGCGGCTCGAAGGAGTTCGTCGAGCTGCCGCTCTTCTTGCCGGACGGCCTGAACAAGAGCGTCGCCGCGCGGATCCTCGCGGAGGACATCCACAAGCCGCTCGCGTCGGGCAAGCCCGGCAAGACGGTGATCGCCGAGGCCGGCGAGGAGATCACGATCCCGCGTCTGCGCGAGATCGTCGAGGAGCTCGAGGACTTCGCACAGTCGTTCGTCGTCCCCGTGCGCTCGGTGCTCAAGTGCAACGCCGAGGTCGGCGTGTGCCAGGCCTGCTACGGCACGTTCCTCGCGACCGGCGAGATGTCGGAGATCGGCGACGCGGTCGGCATCATCGCCGCGCAGTCGATCGGCGAGCCGGGGACGCAGCTGACGATGCGGACGTTCCACACCGGCGGTATCGCCGGCGCGGACATCACGCACGGTCTGCCGCGTGTCGTCGAGATCTTCGAGGCGCGGAACCCGAAGGGCGCCGCACAGCTCGCGGAGATCGGCGGCACCGTCGCGCTCGAGGAGACCGACCGGCAGATCAAGCTGACGATCGTCGCTGCGTCCGGCAACGAGGAGGACGACAAGTCGTTCACCGTTCCGCGCCGCACGCGTCTGCTCGTCGCGCACGGTCAGGTCGTCGAGCAGGGCGATGCGCTGCACGAGGGCTCGATCAGCCCCGCCGAGTTGCTGCGCCTCAAGGGCTACACGGCCGTCGAGCTGTATCTCGTCGACCAGGTGCAGAAGGTCTACAAGTCGCAGGGCGTCGAGATCCACGACAAGCACATCGAGCTGATCGTTCGTCAGATGCTCAAGAAGGTCCGCGTCGACAACGCGGGCGGGACGGAGCTCCTGCCGGGCCAGCTCGTGGACAAGCTCGTGCTCGACCGCGAGAACAAGAAGATCAAGAAGCTGAAGAGCAAGGAGCAGGCCACCTGGGAGCCGCTGATCCTCGGTATCACCAAGGCGTCGCTCGCGACCGAGTCGTTCCTCTCGGCCGCCTCGTTCCAGGAGACGACGAAGGTGCTGACCGACGCGGCGATCGAGGGCAAGGTCGACCGGCTGCTCGGCCTGAAGGAGAACGTCATCATCGGGAAGCTCATCCCGGCGGCGACAGGGCTGAAGCGGTACCGGCAGATCCAGATCCGGCCGTCGGACAAGGTGCCGGTCAGCGCGTACACGCGGCCGGCGACGGAGGAGCAGCTGCTCGCGGCGCTCGAGGAGATCGACTCGGGCGGCGGCGACGGGCTTGCAGGCCTCGGCCTCGACTTCGGCGACGTGCCGGAGACGACCGACGGCAACGGCTCGGGCAACGGCCACAGCACGATCGAGGCCGAAGAGGTCCCGGAGGTCGACACGCCCCTGGATGCCGACGCCTAGGCGCTCGGCCAGGAGCAGGGTTGTAGAGGGGGCGGCCATCGGCCGCCCCCTTTTTCGCCTGCTTCGCTGAGAACAGGTTCCGCTCCGCGACGGGCAAGGCAAGTGCCCGCCCGACCGGCCTTCTTGCTACACAGGACAAGGGTCTCGTGAAGAAGCTGCTCGGAATACTCCTCGTCCTCTCAGCGGCACTGCTCTCGATCGGCTCCGGTGCGCAGGGCGCTTCGGTGCCGCTGCCGCCCTACGCGGGACAGTGCGGGTTGCCGTCGACGCAGCCGCTCTATGCCGAGTTCGGCTGGCCGACCCCGGCGTACGAGGCGATCTTCGGCAAGCCGGGAATCGTCGTCGGCGCGTCGAGCGGCGGCTGGCCGGCGCAGATGCGCGCGGCGGGCGCCGCAACCGTCTACTTCGACCTCAATCTGCCGAACCGCATCGGCACGACGACGAAGCCGGCCGACCCATCGCTCCTCGCCGCCCGCGCGAAGACGTTCTTCGACTACGCGGTCGCGCAGACCGGCTGCGCGACTCCGGTGATCGTGCTCAACGAGCTCGCCGGCGCGGGGCTCGTCACTCCGTGGTCGGACAACAACGCGCAGTACCGCCAGAACGCGCTCACGTTCGTGCAGCAGCTGGCCGCCCTCGGCGCGCACCCGGTGATGCTGATCGCGGCGCGGCCGTACACGGGCGGAGACGCGCTCGTGTGGTGGCAGCAGCTGGCCGCGGCCGCGGAGATCGTCCGGGAGGACTACATCCCGGCGACCGCAACCTGGAAGAGCGGACCGGTGCTCGGCAATCGCAACCTGCGCGACTCGTACAGGCAGGCCGTCGAGGATTTCACCTCGATCGGCATCGCGCCCAGCCGGGTCGGTCTGATGATCAGCTTCGCCTCGACGAAGGGCTTCGGCGGAAGGAGCGGCCTCCAACCCGACTCAGCCTGGTATCAGGTCGCGAAGTGGCAGTCGCTCGCCGCGCAGCAGGTCGCCGCGGAGACGGGCATCGCCTCCGTCTGGTCGTGGGGGTGGGGACAGTGGACGGTCGCCGAGCAGGATCCCGCGAAGGCGTACGCGCTGTGCGCGTGGCTCTGGACTCGCTCGCCGGCTTTGTGCGACGCGCCGAAGGCGATCGGCGCCGACTTCGACCCGTCGCGCACCACAGGACAGCTGACGACGCTCGTGTCCGGCGAGCAATGCGTCATGGGGGAGAAGGGCGAGCAGATCCTGTCGAACGACGCGATTCAGCGACTCCAGCGCGTCACCGGCGAGCGCGACACGGCCTACAGCGCGCTCTTCGAGCGGCTCGTCGAGAGCGGCAAGGTATCGGTCTCGAGCAGCGACGTGCTCGCGGCCGAGCGTGCCGTCGTCGCGCAGGCCTTCAAGGGAAGTCGTAGCGCCTACGTTGCCGCGCTGACGCAGGCGCACGCGAACGTCGAGATCGCTCGGGGCGTCCTCGGCGACCAATTGCGGCGCGCGAAGCTGGAGGCGACGTTTGCGGCCGGCGATCCGTCGCCGTCGGAGGTGCAGACCTTCTACGAGTCGTATCCCGACCTGCTCGTACGCCTCGTGCAGGCGAAGCCGTCGCCGGCGTGGCTCGGCAACGAGCCGCAGGGGCTCGCGCTCTCCGAGGTCGCGCCCAGCTGGCTCTTCGACCTGAAGACGGGCCAGGGCGGCCGCGTGCGGACGACCGACGGGGTGTTCACCGTGAAGGCGCTCGACGACGCCTTGCCGCTCGGCGCGGTCCCGCCCGGCCAGGCCGCGCGGCCGATCAAGGCAGCATTGCGCGCGTTCGCCCGCGGCGCCGCCTTCGAGCAGTGGAGCGTCGCGCAACAACGCTCCGCCCTGAACAACGCAATCTGCGCCCGCGACGACCTGCCCCAGCCGGCAGCGGTCGACCTCACGTCGTATCTGCCGTTCCTCCGCCTCGGCTGACCCGCGGCTCTGCCAACCAGATGCCTAGGCCGAGCGGCTCTCGGCTGACATAGAGCGGCCCTTGCCGGCTTCCTTCGCGCGGTAGAGGGCCTCGTCGGCGCGCTCGAAGAAGGAGATCGAGTCGTCCTCGGCCTGGAGCTCGGCGACGCCGGCGGAGATCTTCAGCCGCCCTGCCTGGCCGATCGGCCGGCCGGAGATCGCGGTCTGGATCCGGCCGAACAGCTGCTCGGCCTGCTCGAGGCCCGACTCGGGCAGCATGACGGCGAACTCGTCGCCCCCGACTCGGCACGGGATGTCAGCGCTCCGGACGACCTCGCGCGCGCGACCTGCCGCCTCGGCGAGGACGGCGTCGCCGGCGAGGTGGCCGATGCGGTCGTTGACGTTCTTGAAGTCGTCGATGTCGAACACCATCAGCGAGAGTCGCCGCGAGTAGCGGTGGGCGCGCGCGCACTCGCGCGCGAGCGTCTCGTGGAAGTAGCGGCGGTTGTGGAGACCGGTCAGCCCGTCGAGGTCGGCGAGCTGTCGCGCCTCCCGGAACCGGCGGGCGTTCTCGATCGCCGGGCCGGCGCGGAGCGAAAGTTCCTCGAGCCGCCGCACGTCGTCGTCGTCGAAGCGCCGTCCGGGGGCGCGCGTGAAGACGCTCAGATACCCGATCCGGCCGCCGCTCTCCTCGAGCGGCACCGCGAGCCCGCCGTGGATCTGGCGGGCGGGGTCCTCGGCGTCGTCGGCGTAGCGGTACGAGACCTCGATCGCCCGGGCCCGGCTGCCGTCCGGAGGGCCCGTGACCGCCTCGGCGCCGTCGGCCGACAGGCCGTGGGCCGCCACCGTGGGCTTGTCGCCGGGGTTATCGAGGCGCACGACCGAGGCGTCGATCTCCCGTACGGCGCCGGTTGCGGCCTCGAGCGTTCGCGCGAGCACCTCGTCGAGCTCGATCGTGCCCGCGATCTCGCCGAGGAACCGGCTGCGCCGGCCCTCCTCCTCGGCGCGCTCGACCGCGCCCGCAAGCTCCTGCCCGAGCTCGTCCATCCGGGTCTCCAGCACACGGACGACATCCGTGACCCGCGCGTCGGCGCGTTTTCCGGAGCGCTTCACCAGCGTCACGAGCAGGATCAGCAGGACGACGACGAGGACGCCGAGCCCGACAGAAGTGGCTATGAGCAGGAGATTCATCGACCGCAGCGCGCCAGTGACCGGGCCGGATGGCCCGTTGCATCGCACCATAGATCGACACCGGCGCCGAAGCTATGCTCTGTAAGTCATATTTTGTGCCGGATTCCCGCTCGGCAACAGGGTTTGCCGGTTTGACGCTCGCGAGGCGCTTCCGCTACCATGCCGCGGGCCGGTTGGCAGGGGCTGCTGCCCCGCCGACCGTTTTGTTGCGACTGCCCGCATGTTGTTGCGAGAGAGAGAAGACCGAAAACAATGCCGACCGTGAATCAGCTCGTCCGGAAGGGCCGCAAGGCTCCTCAGGCGAAGACCAAGACGCCCGCGCTCGCCGGCTCGCCGCAGAAGCGCGGTGTCTGCACGCGCGTGTACACGACCACCCCGAAGAAGCCGAACTCGGCCCTACGGAAGGTCGCCCGCGTCCGGCTCACGAACGGTATGGAGATCGGGGCCTACATCCCCGGCGAGGGCCACAACCTGCAGGAGCACTCGGTCGTGCTGGTCCGCGGCGGCCGCGTCAAGGACCTCCCGGGCTTCCGCTACAAGATCATCCGCGCCGCGCTCGACACGGGCGGCGTCGCGGATCGCAAGCAGGCCCGCTCGAAGTACGGCGCCAAGAAGGGTTCGTAATGCCTCGTCGTGCAGACGTTCAGGCCCGTGTGGCCCTCGGCGACTCGGTCTACAACTCGCAGCTCGTCACCCAGGTGATCAACAAGGTGATGCTCGACGGCAAGAAGTCGGTCGCCGAGCTGATCGTCTACGAGGCGCTCAAGACGGTCGAGGCCAAGACCGGCAAGCCGGCGCTCGAGGTGCTGGAGAGCGCCGTCAAGACGGTCACGCCGGTGCTCGAGGTCAAGGGCCGCCGCGTCGGCGGCGCGAACTACCAGGTGCCCGTCGAGGTGCCGCAGCGTCGCGCCCGCACGCTCGCCGTGCGCTGGCTCGTGACCTATGCGCGCGAGCGGCGTGAGAAGGGCATGGGCAACAAGCTCGCCAACGAGATCATGGACGCGATGAACCAGCAGGGCGGAGCGTTCAAGCGCAAGGACGACGTCTACCGGATGGCGCAGGCCAACAAGGCCTTTGCGCACTACCGCTGGTAGCGCGAGAGAGAGACAGGACCCATTTTGAGCACCAAGGAAAAAGAAGCTTCGATCGCGCTCGATCGCGTCCGGAACATCGGGATCATGGCCCACATCGATGCGGGCAAGACCACGACCACCGAGCGGATCCTCTACTACACGGGCCGCACCCACAAGATGGGCGAGGTGCACGAGGGCGCCGCGACGATGGACTGGATGGCGCAGGAGCAGGAGCGCGGCATCACGATCACGTCGGCTGCCACGACCGCGTTCTGGCGTGACCACCGAATCAACATCATCGATACGCCCGGGCACGTGGACTTCACGGTCGAGGTCGAGCGCAGCCTGCGCGTCCTCGACGGCGCGGTTGCCGTCTTCGACTCCGTCGCCGGTGTCCAGCCCCAGTCCGAGACGGTCTGGCGACAGGCCGACAAGTACAAGGTGCCGCGGATCGCGTTCATCAACAAGATGGACCGCACCGGCGCGAACTTCTTCGCAGCCGTCGAGTCGATGCGCGAGCGGCTCGGGGCCAACCCCGTGCCGGTGCAGATCCCGATCGGCCAGGAAGAGCACTTCGTCGGCGTGATCGATCTCCTCGACATGCAGGCGATCGTCTACAAGGACGACCTCGGCCAGGAGTTCGAGACGACCGACATTCCGGCGGAGCTCATGGAGCAGGCCAAGGAGTACCGCCACCAGCTCGTCGACTCGATCTCGAGCTTCGACGACGATGTGCTCGGCGCGTACCTGGAGGACGAGAACAGCGTGACCGCGGACATGATCCGCCGCGCCGTGCGCGCCGCGACGATCGCCGACGAGATCACACCCGTCCTGCTCGGCTCCGCCTTCAAGAACAAGGGCGTGCAGCCGCTGCTCGACGCGGTCATCGACTACCTGCCGAGCCCGCTCGACGTCCCGCCGATGATCGGCCTCGACCCGAAGTCGGGCGAGGAAGTCCTGCGCGGCGCATCGCCGGACGAGCCCTTCTCGGCGCTCGCCTTCAAGGTGATGTCCGATCCCTACGTCGGCAAGCTCACGTACTTCCGCGTCTACTCCGGCAGGATCAAGTCCGGCGACCGTGTCCTGAACACGACGACCGGCAAGACCGAGCGCGTCAGCCGCATCCTCCAGATGCACGCGAACCATCGCGAGGAGCGCGACGAGATCATGGCCGGCGAGATCGCCGCCGGCGTCGGCCTCAAGGCGACGACGACGGGCGATACGCTCGCCGCCGAAAATGCGCCGATCGTGCTCGAGTCCATGACGTTCCCGGAGCCGGTGATCGCGGTCGCCGTCGAGCCGAAGTCGAAGGCCGACCAGGACAAGCTCGGCTCCGGTCTCGCGCGCCTCTCAGAGGAGGATCCGACCTTCCGCGTCTCGACCGACGAGGAGACGGGCCAGACGATCATCGAGGGGATGGGTGAGTTGCACCTCGAGATCATCGTCGACCGCCTCAAGCGTGAGTTCAACGTCGACGCGAACGTGGGCCGCCCGCAGGTCGCGTACCGCGAGACCGCCGGCAAGCCGGTGGAGAACATCCGCGAGAAGTTCGTGCGCCAGACCGGCGGCTCGGGCCAGTTCGCCGACGTCGTGATCAACCTCTCGCCGCAGAAGCCGGGTGACGGGTACGAGTTCTCCGACCGCATCACCGGCGGCAAGATTCCCAAGGAGTACATTCCGGCCGTCGACGCGGGCATCAAGGAAGCGATGAACTCGGGCGTGCTCGCCGGGTATCCCATCGTCGACGTGAAGATCGAGCTGACGGACGGGTCGTACCACGAGGTCGACTCGAGCGAGCGTGCGTTCAAGATCGCCGGGTCGATGGCGTTCAAGGAGGCCATGAAGCGCTCCAAGCCGAAGTTGCTCGAGCCCGTGATGGCCGTCGAGGTGACGACGCCCGAGGACTACCTCGGCGACGTGATGGGTAACCTCAACAGCCGGCGCGGTCGCATCGAGTCCATGAACCCGCTGGCGAACGCGCAGGTCATCAAGGCCAGCGTGCCGCTGTCGGAGATGTTCGGGTACGCCACCGACCTGCGTTCGATGACGCAGGGGCGCGCCGATTTCACTATGCAGTTCGATCGCTACGAGGAAGTACCTCAGTCGATCGCGAGCGACATCATCGACGCTCGGTCCTAACTCGGTAACGAAGGAGATCAGGAGCCACCAATGGCCAAGCAGAAGTTCGAGCGCACCAAGCCGCACGTCAACGTCGGCACCATCGGTCACATCGACCACGGCAAGACGACGCTGACAGCCGCGATCACCAAGGTCCTCGCGGAGACGCAGGGCGGCACAGCCGTCGCCTTCGACCAGATCGACAAGGCGCCGGAAGAGCGGCAGCGCGGGATCACGATCAACACCGCGCACGTCGAGTACTAGACGGCGAACCGCCACTACGCGCACGTCGACTGCCCGGGTCATGCCGACTACATCAAGAACATGATCACGGGCGCCGCGCAGATGGACGGCGCGATCCTCGTGGTCTCGGCGGCCGACGGCCCCATGCCGCAGACGCGCGAGCACATCCTGCTCGCCCGCCAGGTCGAGGTGCCGGCGATCGTCGTCGCCCTCAACAAGGCCGACATGGTCGACGACCCCGAGCTGCTCGAGCTTGTCGAGCTCGAGGTGCGCGAGCTGCTCTCGAAGTACGAGTTCCCCGGCGACGACATCCCGGTCGTCCAGGTCTCGGCGCTCAAGGCGCTCGAGGGCGATGCGGAGTGGACGCCGAAGATCCTCGAGCTGATGGAAGCGGTCGACACGCACATCCCCGAGCCGACGCGCGACGTCGACAAGCCCTTCCTGATGCCGATCGAGGACGTCTTCACGATCACCGGCCGCGGCACCGTCGTGACCGGGCGCATCGAGCAGGGCAAGATCGAGGTCGGCGCCGAGGTCGAGATGATCGGGATCCATCCCCAGGTCACGAAGACGGTCGTCACCGGGCTCGAGATGTTCCAGAAGACGCTCGACTTCGCCCAGGCCGGCGACAACGCGGGCCTGCTGCTGCGCGGTACGAAGCGCGAAGAGGTGGAGCGCGGCCAGGTTCTCGCGAAGCCGGGCTCGATCAAGCCGCACACGCACTTCAAGGCCGAGGTCTACGTGCTGTCGAAGGACGAGGGCGGCCGTCACACGCCGTTCTTCAACAACTACCGCCCGCAGTTCTACTTCCGTACGACGGACGTGACCGGCGCTGTGTCTCTCCCCGAGGGCCAGGAGATGGTCATGCCGGGCGACAATACGAACATGGACATCGAGCTGATCCAGCCGATCGCCATGGATCAGGGTCTCCGCTTCGCCATCCGCGAAGGCGGCCGCACCGTCGGCGCCGGCGTGGTCACCGAGATCCTCAACTAGCAACGACGACTGAGTGAAAGGAGGCACCGGTGGCGCAACAAAAGATCCGCATCAGGCTGAAGGGCTATGACCATCAGCAGGTCGACAAGTCCGCCAAGGACATCGTCGACACGGCTCAGCGCACCGGTGCCACCATCACCGGTCCTGTGCCGCTGCCGACCGAGAAGAACGTTTACTGCGTGATCCGCTCCCCCTTCAAGGACAAGGACTCGCGGGAGCACTTCGAGATCCGGACGCACAAGCGGTTGATCGACATCCACTCACCGACCCCGAAGACGGTCGACTCGCTCATGCGGCTCGACCTCCCGGCCGGCGTCGACATCGAGATCAAGCTCTAATCATGCGCGGAATCCTCGGTAAGAAGCTCGGCATGACCTCGCTCTTCGACGAGGAGAGCGGCGTCGTGACGTCGGTCACCGTGATCGAAGCCGGCCCGTGCCCGGTCGTCGCCGTGCGCACGCCGGCCGTCGACGGCTACGAGGCCGTCCAGCTGGCCTGGGATCTCGTCGCCGACCGCAAGCTCTCGAAGCCGGAGCGCGGCCACCTCGAGCGCAACGGCATCAGCGGCTCGTATCGCCACCTCGTCGAGTTCCGCGGCCATTTCGCGGAAGCGGTGCAGGGCGAGAACGTGACGGTCGAGATCTTCCAACCGGGCGACAAGGTCAAGGTCGCCGGCACGTCGATCGGCAAGGGCTTCCAGGGAACGATCAAGCGCCACAAGTTCCATCGAGGCCCGACCTCGCACGGCTCGCACAATGTTCGCGCACCGGGTTCGATCGGCGCGTCGGCCACGCCGTCGCGCGTCTTCAAGGGCATCAAGATGGCCGGCCACATGGGTGCAAAGCGGGTCTCGGCAACCGGGCTGACCGTCCATGCGATCGACGTCGAGCGCAACCTGCTGATGGTCAAGGGCGCGGTTCCCGGCCCGAAGAACGGCATCGTCGAGATCAGAGAGATGTCCAAGTAATGGCAGCCCCGAAAGCACCCGTGCTTGGTGGAACGAAGAAGGAGGTCTCGCTCGACGAGGCCGTCTTCGGCGTCGAGCCCAAGCCGCACCTCGTGCACGAGGCCGTACGCGCCGAGCTGAACGCTCGCCGGCAGGGCACGCGCGCGGCGAAGAGCCGCGGGCTCGTCTCCGGCGGCCGCGCGAAGCCGTGGCGCCAGAAGGGCACCGGCCGCGCCCGTCAGGGCACGATCCGCGCCCCGCACTTCGCGGGCGGCGGCGTCGCCTTCCCGCCGACCCCTCGCTCGTTCGAGGTCAAGGTGAACAAGAAGGCCGCACGGGCTGCACTGCGCAGCGCGCTCTCCGACCACGCGCAGGCCGGCACGCTCGGCGTGCTCGACGGCTCGAAGTTCGACACCGCGTCGACGAAGGCCGCCGCTGCGGTGCTCGCCGCGTGGGGCAAGACCACGCCGACCGTCCTCATCGTCACCGAGGCCGAAGAGGCGCTCATCAAGTCCTTCCGCAATCTCGAGCGGGTGCTCGTCACGATCCCGGCCGAGGTAGAAGTCGCCGAGATCGTGTGGGCGCGCTCGTTGCTCGTCAGCGAGGCCGCACTGCCGCTCATGCAGGCGCGCGCCTCGAACGAGAGGCAGGACTCATGAGCCTTCATCCAGGCGAAGTGCTGATCGCGCCCGTGGTCTCCGAGAAGAGCTACGGCCAGATCGCGCAGAACCGCTACACGTTCAAGGTGCACCAGGATGCGCACAAGACGCAGGTCCGCCAGGCCGTCGAGGAGCTCTTCGACGTCAAGGTCCTGAACGTCGCGATCATCAAGGTGCAGGCCAAGCCGAAGCGGCGCGGTTCCATCAAGGGCATCCGTCCGGGCTGGAAGAAGGCCGTCGTCCAGCTCAAGCAGGGCGATTCGATCGAGATCTTCGAAGGAGCGCAGCTTTAGTGGTCACCTCCCGCACACCTCGCACGCTGGCTGCGGCTGCAAACCCGCGCATCGCCGCGTCCTCAGTCGCCCCGATGGAAAACCACCATCGAGGCTCCCTGCGTCCTTGCGCTGCTTGGTTTTCGCCGATCCAGCGCACGAACCGTACGAGAGGTAACCACTGATCATGCCGATCCGTAGGTACAAGCCGACCAGCCCGGGCCGCCGCTTCATGTCGGTCTCCACGTTCGAGGAGATCACGAAGACGACGCCGGAGAAGAGCCTGCTCGCGCCGGTCACGAAGAAGGGTGGCCGAAACAACAACGGCCGCATCACGACGCGCCACCAGGGCGGCGGCCACAAGCGCCGCTACCGGATCATCGACTTCAAGCGTCTGAAGGACGGCGTGCCGGCGAAGGTCGCCGCGATCGAGTACGACCCGAATCGGTCGGCCAACATCGCGCTGCTGCACTACCTCGACGGCGAGAAGGCCTACATCCTCGCTCCCGCGCAGTTGCGCGTCGGCGTGCTGGTGCAGTCCGGTCCCGATGCCGACATCAAGGTCGGAAACGCGCTGCCGCTCGAGAACATCCCGACGGGAACGCTCGTCCACAACGTCGAGCTGCAGCCGGGCCAGGGGGCGAAGATGGCGCGCTCGGCAGGCTCGGGCATCCAGCTCGTCGCGAAGGACGCCGGTTTCGCCGTGCTTCGTCTCCCCTCGGGCGAGATGCGCCGCGTACCGCTGACCTGCCGCGCGACCGTGGGCCAGGTCGGCAACGTCGACCACCAGAACATCAACTGGGGCAAGGCCGGACGGAACCGCTGGAAGGGCAAGCGGCCGTCGGTGCGCGGTTCCGCGATGAACCCGGTCGACCATCCGCACGGCGGCGGCGAGGGCAAGTCGAAGGGCGGACGCCACCCGGTGACCCCGTGGGGCGTGCCGACGCTCGGCAAGCGCACCCGCTCCAAGCACAAGGAATCGAACAAGCTGATCGTTCGCGGCCGTCGCCGCGGAAAGGACACGCGTAGGTAATGAGCAGAAGCTCGAAGAAGGGCCCTTTCGTCCAGGAGCGGCTGTTCAGCCGTATCACTGCGATGAACGCAGCGGGCTCCAAGAACATGATCCGCACCTGGTCGCGCTCCTCGACCGTCTTCCCGGAGATGGTCGGGCACACGATCGCCGTCCACGACGGCCGTAAGCACGTGCCCGTATTCGTGTCCGAGCAGATGGTCGGTCACAAGCTCGGCGAGTTCGCCCCGACACGCACCTTCAAGGGCCACGCCGGCGACAAGGCAGCGAAGGTCAAGCGGTAATGGCAGTCGATACACCGAAGAAGTCGGCCCAGAATCAGTCAGTCAGGGCGCAGGCGAAGTACGTGCACGTGAGCGCGCGCAAGGCGCGGCTCGTCACCGACCTCATCCGCGGTCGCTCCGTGCCGGAAGCGCGCACGGTCCTCGCGTTCTCGAAGCGCGCCGTCGCCACGGACGTCGAGAAGGTGCTGCGCTCGGCCGTTGCGAACGCCGAGTCGCGCCCCGACCTGCACTGGAACGGCGACGACCTCGTCGTGCTGACGGCGTACGTCGACGAAGGCCCGACGCTGAAGCGCTTTCGCCCGCGTGCGCGCGGCCGCGCGTCGGCGATCCGCAAGCGGATGTGCCACATCACGATCGAGCTCGCGCCGAACCCGCGCGCCGTCGTGCCCGCAAAGCCCGCAGCCGAGGCGAAGACGCCGAGGAAGCGCGCGCGGAAGCCGGGCGAGATCAGCGAAAAGACTGTGGTGGAGACCACCGCGACCGCAATCACCGAGGAGCCGACGACCGTGGCTCCTGCCGAGGAGAAGCCGAAGGCTGCTCGCCGGAAGAAGAAGACCGAGGGGAGCGAGTAACCGTGGGCCAGAAAATTCATCCCGGCGGGATGCGCGTCGGCGTCATCCACGACTGGAAGTCGAACTGGTACACGGGTACGAAGGAGTTCCCGCAGTACCTGCTCGAGGACGTCAAGATCCGCGAGCACATCTACAAGAAGCTCGCGCACGCGGGGCTGTCCGACATCCTCATCCGCAAGGACAAGCAGCGGATCACCGTGGACATCTACACGGCGCGCCCGGGCATCGTGATCGGCAAGTCGGGCGTCGAGGTCGACGCTCTGCGCCGTGAGCTGCACGCGCTGACGCAGAAGAACGTCCACATCAACATCAACGAGATCAAGCGCCCCGAGCTCGATGCGAAGCTCGTCGCGCAGTCGATCGCCGAGCAGCTCTCGAACCGCGTCGCGTTCCGTCGCGCCATGAAGCGCGCGCTCGCCTCTGCGATCCGCTCCGGCGCCGCCGGCGTGAAGATCCAGTGCTCCGGTCGCCTCGGCGGCGGCGAGATGAGCCGTCGCGAGACGTACAACGAGGGCCGCGTGCCGCTGCACACGATCCGTGCCGACATCGATTACGGCTTCGTCGAAGCGCGCACCGCCTCCGGCCGCATCGGCGTCAAGGTCTGGATCAACAAGGGCGAGATCATGCCCGAGGGCTTCGAGAGCATCTCCGGCGGCGAGCAGCGGCTGGGCGACCAGGACGCGCGGCGTCGCCGTGGCGGCGCGACCGAAGGGCTCGGCGCATCGCGCGAATCGAGCCGCGGTCGCACCCAGGATCGCGAGGGCCTCGGCCCGGTCAAGCGCCGGCGCGGCCCAGGCGGCGGAGCCGGCGGTGCAGGTGGACGCGGTGCCGGTGGCGCCGGTGGACGCGGCGCCGGCGGTGCAGGTGGACGCGGTGCCGGTGGTGCCGGTGGACGCGGCCCGGGCGGTCCCGGTGGCGCCGGTGGTTCGGGCGGCCGTGGACGCGGGCCGGCACAGGGCTCACGCCCCGCCTCGAATCGTCCGCGCCCGCAGGACACC
>Ga0265338_10006527_pt1 | contig 14829 bp, 13 predicted proteins | sample 42126metaG_FD_193579 | JGI IMG/M metagenome (GOLD analysis project Ga0265338, IMG submission 193579) | Rhizosphere microbial communities from Carex aquatilis grown in University of Washington, Seatle, WA, United States - 4-21-26 metaG | ecosystem: Host-associated > Plants > Roots > Rhizosphere... | reverse complement strand
CACTGGCGCTACTGCCTGCAATGCGGTCATGAATTGATCAACGAAAAGTGCAAGCTCCGGTGTCCGCGCTGCCATTACTTCATGAGTTGCTCGGATTTCGACTTTGCGGGTTAAGTTGGCTTGTTTAATAATATATTTGCAGTTGTGTTTCATATATTGTAAGAACTGCTTATTCGGAACGGGGCAAAAACGGCTTCACTCGCATTCACACTGGTTGAACTGCTGATGGTCATCGCGGTCATCGCAATTCTAGCCGCCCTGCTGTTGTCTGCACTTGGCCGCGCACGGGCCGCTTCACAGGCAACCACCTGCCGGAACAATCTGCGGCAATGGGGAGTGGCAACGCATATATTCGCGGCTGATAATGGCGATCTGCTGCCTACGGATGGTTCTTTCAGCGGCAGTTCGACCGAGACCGGCTGGTATATTGATCTACCGCGCGTGCTGAATCTGCCGACTTATCACGAGATGCGCTGGCGAACGAATGCCAACATTGAGCCGGGGCATTGTATTTGGATTTGTCCCGCGAATCCACGACGCAGCAATGGCGTCGAGTTGTTCCATTATTGCCTCAATGAAAATGTAAATGGCACGGGCACGGGCAATCAAATCCAGATGGCCAATGTCCGTCATCCCGCGCTGACGGTTTGGCTGTTTGATAACGGAGGAGTTGCTGCCGTCGCCCAATGGAACAATGTGCATTCCAACCTGCACAATCGCGGCGCGCAGTTTGTTTTTCTCGACGGGCATGTCGCGCGGTTTCGGAACACCGAGTATTGGGATTTCGCCCATGACCGGGGAATCACCAACAATCCGGACCTGGTCTGGATCCCCTGACTCAAACTCACGGCAGGCGAAAGACGCGGAAGTATTTCATGTCGCCCGGCACATTCGTTGTGAGGATGAAGCTGGTATCGGCTGCAACAATGTTGGTGGCCAACATCGTCCACGCAACCAGGTTCGAGGACATTTCAACATTGTAGCTCCGGTTGGCGGTGGATTCCCATTTCAACCAGACGGTTTGGTTGGTTGCACCAACCGCCAGCAGCCGGAAAGGCGTATTGAACGGGTTGGCAAAAACCATGAACACGGGCAGATGGTCGGACGCGGTCTGATCGTCGTTGCCATACAGGTTGGACGGCACCGGGTTCAACAAATCGGTGCGGAAAACCTGGCTGCTGACAAGATTGGAAAACAGCATCGCGCAGGGCAGGATGTAATCGTAGCGCACCGATGGGCCGTTGGTGTCCCGGATGGAATGGGTCAGTTCGCTGTCGGTAAATGGATTGACGGGCGTGGTGAGCCGCAGACCGGTGGGAGCGCCGGTCAAGCGCTGGATGGGACGCAGGCTGCCGGGCGACGGTTGCAGGATGTCTTCGTTCAGGTCGCCGCTCAACACGTAAGGCTGCGGTCCATTGGCCGGCAGATAGACCGTGGCAAAATAGTTGGAAACCGCGCCCGCCTCCGCCGCCCGTTTGGCCACTGAATCGGCGTCCTGCGAGGATTTCAAGTGGGCGGTGAACACATGCAGCGGCTGTGGAAAACCAGGAACAGTAATTTGCGCCTCAAATAAATCGCGGGTGAAACCCGAACCGGTGTAGCCGTAAGGCGTGAGGTCGGAACCGTGCAGCCGGCTGGTCGAGGAGACAATGGGATAGCGGCTGAGGATGGCACTGTGGATGTATCCATCATCCGCGGAATTGGTCGCGAGGTAATAGCCCGGCCGGTAGGCGGCGACAAAATCCGCCATCTGTGCCGTGCAATTGTTGGTGACCGGAATTTCCTGGAAGGTGATGATGTCCGGGTTGAGGTATTGCACCTGGCGTCCGATGGCCTGAACGTGCCACAGGTTCGTGCTCCAGTTGGTCAAGCCGTTGCCATTCGCGTTGTAGGTCAGGTACGAAAACGCCGGGGTCAAGGCGCACCAGACGCTCAAGGCCCTGGTATCGCTGAGAGCCGAGCCGGCAGTGTTGGTTACCACGGCGCAGTAAAAGCCGGCTTGGTCGGAGGTCACACCCGTCAACGTGAGATTGGAACTGACAGCTCCGGGAAGATTCGTGCCATTGCATTGCCACTGAAAGTTGAGCGGTGGCGTGCCGGTTGCGCTCACGTTGAAAGTGACGCTGGCGCCGTTCGTCACCGTTTGATTCTGTGGCTGGGTGGTGATGGCTGGCGGTTGTCCCGAACCGCTGGCGACCACGTCGGCGAACGATGTGCCCACCCGCAGATTATCCAGGTTCAGCGCCCCTTCGCCGGTATTCTCCCGGAGGGCGTAGCTGACCACGGTAAACGTCGAGGCACTTTCACTCGTTGAAATGCCGGGATCACCCTCGGACGTCGGATTGATCCAAAGGGTGCTGACCGAATTGGTGTTTACCAGGCGGGTCACAACGGTGTAATCCGTATTGAGACTTAAATCCGTGGAACTCGTGGCGCTGATTACCGTGCCGCTGGTCGAGGAAATTCCCAGCCGGAATTTGCCCGTGGTCGCGCCGCTGGTGAGCGCCCAAATACGCGCCCGAAAACCGGTGGACGAGTCCTTGAAATGCGCAAAGTAAGCGCCGCCACTGGCCGGAAGCGAGGTGAACTTTACCGTAAAACTTGCGTAGAACACGTTGGGTGTGCCGGCGACACCGTAGGGCTGGCCGGCCAGGAGCGCGTTGACATCTTCCGCGTTGGCTTCATTCAGCAGCACCCGGCCCGACGCGACCAACACCTCGCCGGTGACCGACCCGCTATGATGCACCCATGTGCCACCGCTCACGGCCACCAACGAGCCGTCGGGGTAACTGAAGGAATCATTAAGTAAAAGCGTCGCGCTTGCCAACGTGGCCGAAAACAAGAGCGCCGTGAGGCCGAGAATAATTCTTTTCACGATGATTACCGGACATGGTCTCAGGTCGTGAAAAGTTGTAAATAGTCAGCGCTTAGTTATAAATCCCGGTTGCGAATATTTCTTCTGAACTAATGACGCCGCCAACCCGCGCAGCAACCCGTCCGGCTCAAAATCCGACCATCCGGCGCCCCAGACCGACCGCCCGGCATCGCGCATGGCCTCCTGCCAACCGGTCCGGACCAGGGCCAACGGCGGCGGTTGCACCGAACCCTGGATCAACAGGCCAAGCCGGTTGCGCCGTTGCGCCGCCCCGGCGATCTTTTTTCCATTCCAGAGCAGGTCAAATTTTTCGTGACCCACAAAACACTGGCCGGGGCCGGATTTTTTGGCGCCCGGTGCGAGTTCGGTGACGACGTTCAAGGTTGCGAAGGCGCCCTGAATCCATTCGTGAACCCGCCGGTAGCTGGCCTCGGCCTTGAGCAAATGCCATTCGTGGCCGGGCGGAAACACGAGGCTGTACGTCCAGTCCGCATCGTGCGGCACGATGCCGCCGCCGGTGGGACGACGCACCAGCGGCCGCAACGGGGTTGCGCGCTCCACCTCCGCATATTTCTGGAAATAGCCGAACGTGGCCGCCGGCTCCGTCCATCCGTAAAAGCGCAACACCGGCCGGCCCAGGCGCGCCACGGATTCGAGCAACGCCTCATCCAGCGCCATGTTGAACGCCGCATCACATTTGCCGGAGTTGAGGGAAAACCAGTTCATGCCGCCACAGATAAACACAAATGAAACACAGATGAATCAAGACAAAGAATTTCCTCGGTGGGGCGAGAGTCCTCGCGAGCCGGAATCGCCAGCCGCCGATGGCTCGCCGGGAGTCTCGGCCCACCAACAAATCCGTGTTTATCTGTGTCCATCCGTGGTTAATTTTTCTTCACGCCGATTTGCGGGCAGAGCTTTTTGATTTCACAGTTCGCGCAGTCCGGCTTGCGCGCATAGCACCGGCGGCGGCCATGCCAGATGAGCCAGTGGCTGAACAATGTCCATTGCTTTTGCGGCACCAGTGCCATCAACTCCGATTCAATTTTTTCCGGGCCCTTTTGCCTCGTCAGGCCGAGCCGCTGCGACAGCCGGGCGACGTGCGTATCCACGACCACCCCGACATTGATGCCGAAGGCGTTGCCCAGAACGACGTTGGCGGTCTTGCGCCCGACCCCGGCGAGCGCGTGCAATTCCTCCATCGTGCGCGGCACTTCGCCGCCGAATTTTTCCACGAGTGCGGCGCCGCAGGCCTGGATGTTCCTGGCCTTGTTGCGGAAAAAACCGGTGGTCCGGACAGCCTGTTCGAGTTCCGCGAGCGGGGCGTTCGCAAAATCCGCCGCCGAGCGGTATTTCTTGAACAGTTCCGTCGTGACCAGGTTGACCCGCTTGTCGGTGCATTGCGCGGAAAGAATAGTGGCGATGAGCAACTGAAGCGGATCGGCGTGATCCAGTTCGCAGTGCGCCTCCGGGTATGTCCGGTCCAGCGCCCTGACAATTTTCTTCAGACGCGCGGATTTGGCTTTGATGGTTTCGCGAGGCATTTACACTGGAGATTTAACAACAAAGGAACAAAGACACGAAGCAAACTTTGCGCATTCTGAAAGCCCGTAGGGCTGGCATCTTTGTAGTTGAAAAAATCAATAACGGCCAAAGCTCCGTAGGAGCGAAATCTTCCAGGGAGCACACGCGTCTCGCGTGTTGTTTTTGGCGTCCCGCACAAAAAATGTGCAGCTCAAGATTTAACGCACGAAAGAGGTATATGCCACCCCGACGGGGTTGGGGATTTATTTTGGGTTGCTACAAAGATGTCGCGCCTACGGCGCTGGGAAACGCACTGCACAGGAGTGGATGCTTTCCAACAATCTTCAAAAAGTTCACCGTGGTTTCGCAATTTTCAAGCCAACTGCGGCTCTTCAATCTTCTTCGGCGGTGCAGAAAGCGGCGTGCCATCCGGAGCTTCGGGATATTCGAAGATTTTCCCTTCGTAGTTCCGCAACACCACGCGGTCGGCATTGTGGCTTAACACGTATTCCGGGTTGATGGGCACCTTGCCGCCGCCGCCGGGCGCATCTATGACGAACTGCGGCACGGCATAGCCGGTCGTGTGCCCGCGCAACTGCTGCATGATTTCGATGCCCTTGCGGACGCTGACGCGCAGGTGCGCCGAGCCGGAAATCAAATCGCACTGGTAAATGTAATACGGCTTCATGCGGCACATGAGCAGCTTCTGGACATGCGCCTTCATCACCGAGACGTCGTCGTTGACGTGCTTGAGCAGGACGGACTGGTTGCCCAGCGGAATGCCGGCGTCGGCCAGACGGCCCAGCGCGTCGCGGACCTCGGTGGTCAGCTCCCGCGGATGGTTCGAGTGAACACTCATGAACAATGGATGATATTTTTTCAGCATCGCGCACAGTTCCGGCGTGATGCGTTGCGGCAGGAAGGTCGGGATGCGCGAGCCGATCCGCAAAAATTCAACATGCTTGATCGCCCGCAGCCGGCTCAGCAGGGATTCGAGCTTGTCATCGCTGAGGAGCAGGGGATCGCCGCCGCTCAACAGGACGTCCCGGACTTCCGGATGCGCCGCGATGTAGGCAATCTGCTTGTCATATTCGGGGTGGAAATCGTAACCGCTGGCGTTGCTGACGAGCCGGGAACGCGTGCAATAGCGGCAATACGCGGCGCAGCGGTCGGTGACCAGGAACAGCACGCGGTCAGGATAGCGATGCACCAGGCCGGGAACGGGTGAATGCGAATCTTCACCGCACGGGTCGCTCATTTCCCACGACGCGGTGTGGGTCTCCTCGATGCGCGGGATGACCTGGCTGCGGATCGGGCAATGCTCGTCCGCCGGATCAATCAGGCTGAAAAAATAAGGCGTGATGGCCAGCGCCAGCTTGTGGTTTGCCAGCTTGGCCCCGGCAAATTCCTCCGGCGTGAGCGTGGGCATGAAGCGCTGCAACTGCTCCGGGCTGGTGATGCGGTGTTTGAGCTGCCAGCGCCAGTCGTTCCAGTCAGCCTCCGATACATCGCGCCAGAAACCGCGGCCGGCTGAATGAAATTCCTTCAAAGATTGGAGCCGGGGGTCCGATGGCGGCTCCCCGCCATCTGTCAGCGAATGGTCATCCTTCATTTTCAATGGGAATTATAAGTTGGAACGGCACCCTGTCAAGTTGACCGCCGGGCGGCCATTTTGTTCACGAAACCCAGCAAAATCATGGGGATGCACTTTCAGGCTTGATGGTTGATTCGACAGTCCGCCGCTGCACGTCCAGCGCATCCAGCTGGTTTAAAGCGTCCTCCAGGGTCATGACTGAACTCGAGGTAAACGGATGTTTGATCCAGCGTCGAGCGAACGAGGGGCGCTGGCCCAGCCCAAGATAATCCGCCAACGCGCGGCGATATCCGCCGGCCAAAACCGCATATTGCGGGGCCAGGCGGAGCTGCGAAAGTTCCAGGTCGCGCAATTTGGGCTGGAGCACCGCGACCTGCCGCGCCGGGCTGAAATTTCGAATGACTGCCTGGAAGGAAATCTCGACATGCACGGGCAGGGCGTTCGATGCCACGCGCATCTCGACCGGCACGCCGAGAATTTCATCGAGCTTGACCTGGCTGACCGCGGGCGTCCAGGCCGGGCCAAGATCGCGGGCCACAAAGCTCACGACCTGCACCGACCACCATTTTTCCACGTCGAGCGGACGCGGAAAGTCTTCGCGGAACGCGTCTTGAAACGCCGTCTGCCAGTTGTAGAAACCCGGCAGGGCCTCGATCATCGCGCGCAAATGCGCCGGCCCGTTCTTCAAATCCAGCAATTCGTTGACGAACAATTGCGCGCTGGCGCGATACGCCCCGGCATCCTCGCCGGACAGTTGCGCATCGCTCGGCCAGCTCAATTGTTCAAAGGTCAGCGCCGTTTGCTCACGCAGCACGCGCCGCGCGCCGGCCAGCGAGTCCATGCCCCGGGCGCTGGTGACCGTACGGTTGACCGGCAAGCCGTTCACGATCTTGTCCGGTAACGACAGGATGTTTTCCTCCCAGCCGGACGCCAGCAATTCCTGGGACAGACCATCCGTGAGCCACGCAGGGATTTCCGCAGACCGCGCGCGGACATCGCGGTTGGCGGTTTCCAGCAACAATACCCCCGTCATCGCCCGCATGAAACGGGTGCGGGCCACCACATCGGGCAGTTGGACCTGATAATCCCAACCATCCAGGGAACGCCGCGAGCTGATGATGACGTCCTCGTCCGTTGTTTGCGCGGCGTGCAGCACGAGATATATTTTCCCGTGCGCCGGCGCGTTGGGTTCCAGGTTCCTCAGGTCACGGTTGAGTTCCTTGCGCAGCGATTCCTTGATGCGCTCGGCGGAAACGGACAAAAAAGCGGGTTTCAGCCGGATCAAATCGGTATTGGTGGCGATTTCCGGCCGGGCGGCCAGCCTGGTTCCCCTGCCGGAGAAGGGTGTGGCGGTGATAATGAATTGCCCGGAAACGCTGCGGGTCAGACTCGCGTCCGGAAAAGGGGTCTGGGCCTGGGCGAACAACGGGAAAACGGTCACGCAAAAAGCCAGCCAGCATTGAATCGTCAAATCGTCAAATGGAGGCAGCAATTTCCCGAGCCAGCGTGGCAACGCCGATTTCATTTTTTGTCGGCTTTGGGGGAGGCTTTGGCCGGAGCCGGGGCGGCAGCCGGTTTGGCCTCGGCGCTGGAAGCTTTGGCCGGCGCAGTGTCCTTTTTCGCAGACTGTTTGTAACCTTCGCTGCGGTAATCCGTGATGTAAAAGCCGCTGCCCTTGAACAGCAGTCCGCCCCCGGCGCTGATTTTGCGCTTCACCCGGCCGCGGCCCCATTTCTTCCGGGCGCAGGATTCCTCGGGGCAGATTCTCAGCGGCCCGGCCGACATGGATTGAAGGACCTCAAATTCGTGCCCGCATTTTTCGCAATGGTATTCGTAAGTCGGCATGGCGTTACAAACAGTCCGGTCCGGCCGGATTCAAATTGAACACTGCAGCCGCGCCGATCATGGCGGCGGGGTTGCCGGCGTTGCCGGCGTATTGGTGGACACTGGCTCGACGTGGATGGACCCATCGGAGCTGACTTCGACGTTCAAATCATAATGCGGCGAGAGCGCGGCGGCGGAACCGGGCACGGTGCGTTGAATTTGCAATTGTCCGCTCTTGGGCTGGGAAGCGGGATCGGTGCCGTCGCGCAGCCATTGCAGACGGCGGGCAACGAACGCATCGTCGCGCAATTTTTTGACCTGGGCGCGCACAACGGACAGATTATTAAACTTGTTCTCCAATTCCGCCCGGGCGGACGTTTGCTGCTGCAATTCCTTTTCAAGAAAGGTGTTGTTGGTCTCCGTGTCGGCAAGTTTTTCCTGCGTATCGGCAATTTGCGCGTTCAGGGTGGCGATGGCGTTGGTCAGCGCGGCGGCACGCTGGTCCAGCACCTGGTTTTGCGACTCCAGGTCGGTGATGTGGCTGTTAAGGCTGGTGATCTGGCCCTGGAGCGACGCATTGGTGTCGGCGAGCGCATTGGCCGTCTCGACGAACTGGTTGCTGAACGTCAGCGCCGCCTCGCGGCTGACCGCGAGGTCGTTGGTCAACGTGAGATTGACCTGGCGCAGGTCGTCAATCTTTTCACTGGCACTGGCCCATTGGTTGGAAAAGTCGAGAATGGCCGACGCATCATTCTTGATACGGTCGTCCGACACCTTTTTCGTCGCAAACAAGGCGATTGCCAGGCCGGCACAGGCCACGATAAGAATGACCATACCAAGTTTCGTCTTCATAACTCTCTTTAAAATGGCCCGACGGAACCAACCTGGCCAGCCCTGACGCGTTTACTTTATAGGCGTCACTGCCGGCGGGTTGGCAGCGGCCGCTGCGGCCGCGGCTGCAGCCGCGGCATTCAAGGTCGGATCCAGGATTTGCACACCGGCGGCCTTCTTCAATTTGTCAATGTAAGGCGGGGCCAGTTTTTCGGTTTGTTGTTGGGCCAGGTAATCCTTGATTTTGGAGGCCACGGTCAAGTAATCCACCGTTTTGGCGGAAGTTTTGTCGATCAATTTGATGATATGATAACCGTAGGCGGTGGTGATGACGTCGCTGACCTGGTTGTTGGTCAGTGAAAATGCGGCGGCTTCAAATTCCGGAACCATCTGGCCGTGGGGAAACGCCGCCAGTTCGCCGCCGTTATCCTTCGAACCGGGATCCTCGGAGTATTGCGTGGCCAGTGTGGCGAAATCCGCGCCCCCGCGAATGCGCTTGAGCAGGTCATCAATCGTCTTGCGCTTGGCCTGTTGCTGGTCCGCCGGCAGGGGCGCGCGCGTGACCGGATCCATCGTCATCAACAAAATGTGCCGGACGTGGGCCATTTCCGGCTGCTCAAAGTCCGCCGGATGTCCGTCGTAAAACTTCTTCGCGTCGGCATCCGCAACGGCGATGTTCAGTTCGCGCGTCAACACGGCCTGGGCGGTGTTTTCCTGGGTGACCTTGGCGCGCAACTCGGCGGAGGTCATGCCGACGGCCTTCATCTGCCGGTCAAACGCCTCCTGCGACCCGGCGCGTTCGAGCAGCGCATTCAATTGCAGATTGGCCTTTTGGATCCCGTTGGTCCGGTCCGGGTCCGTGGCCCGTTGCAACAGCAACTGCACCTGGATGAGCCGGTCGAGCAACTGGCTTTCGATCTGGGTCATCTGCCCCGGCGGAATGGTCTGGTTATGGGCGGCGGCGGCGGATTTAAGACCCGTCATCACCTCGTCCAGTTCACTTTGCTTGATTTCAAAACCTTTGCCCTTGGCGATGACCGGATCGCCAAACAGCGCGGCCATAGTGGCCTGGGGGTTGGCGTTGGTCGCGGTCGCATCCACGGGGGCATTGGCGGTGGCGGCACGGGCGCCCGGCAACGCGAACATGGCCAGGGCAAACACGGCAGGCAAAATCAATTTCATTTGTTTTTTCATTTTGTTCTTCTTTCGATTTAAGGGCATTTGCAAGTTACAACTTTACCACTTTCACATTGCTGATGTCAGGGTCTTTCTGGAGTTCGTCGAGCAACGGTTGCGGCGGCGCGCTGTCGAGATTCAACACGGTAAGCGCCCGCCCGCCGGCGGTGTCGCGGCCCAGGCTCATGCTGGCGATGTTGACCTTGTGCTTGCCCAGCAGCGTGCCGAGATATCCAACGATGCCGGGACGGTCCTTGTTGTTCAGCAACAGCAGGGTGCCGCTGACGGGAATTTCCACCGGCGCGCTGAACAGCCGCACAATGCGCGGGTTGTTCGGCGACCCGAAAAAGGTCCCGCCGGCCGAAACCAGCTTTTTCCCGTTGCTGAACACCTGGACATGCACCCATTCATTGAACGTCACCGGCTCGTCGGATTTTTTTTCCTCGACGGTGATGCCGATGCTGGCGGCGGCGGAGCGGACGTTGACGTTGTTCACGTCCTTGAGCGCGCTGCTTTCCAAAAAGCCGCGCAACACCGCGCGCGTCACCGGGTCGGTGTTGGGCAACGCCTTGGCATTGCCTCCATAAGTGATGTAAATGCGGTCGGCGCTGGCGGGAGCGAGCTGCGCCACCAGCCGGCCGAGCGCTTCGCCGAGCGGCAGATAGGGCTTCACCTGTTCGTAGGTCTTCGCGTCGAGATACGGCAGATTCACCGCGTTGCGGACTTCGCCGGTGAGCAAATAGCCCGCGATGACCTCGGCAACTTCGATGCCGCATTTTTCCTGTGCTTCCTCCGTGCTGGCGCCGAGATGCGGGGTAAGAATGAGGTTGGGTTGCTTGCGGAACGGGTGATCGGCCGGCAAGGGTTCCGCGGCAAAAACATCCAGCGCCGCCCCGGCAACCTTGCCGGACTCCAATGCGGCAATCAGGTCGTTTTCAACCACGATTTCGCCGCGGGCGCAATTGACCAGACGCACGCCGGGTTTCATCTTGGCAAACGCGGCTGCACTGAGCATGTGCTTCGTTTCCGGCGTCACCGGCATGTGAACGGTTATGAAATCGGCCACGCGATAGACCTCATCCACGCTTTCAGCGAATTCTGCGCCGATGGCCCTGGCCCGGTCTTCGGTGAGATATGGATCGTAGGCGATGACGCGCATGCCGAACGCCAGCGCGCGTTTGGCCACTTCCGTGCCAATGCGGCCCATGCCGAGCACGCCCAGCGTTTTGCCCAGAAGCTCCGAACCTTGAAACAGCTTCCGGTCCCACTTGCCCGCAACCATGGAGGCGTAGGCCTGCGGCACCTTGCGCGCGAGGGAAAGCAGCATGGTGAAACTCAATTCAGCAGTAGTCACCGTGTTGCCGCCGGGCGTATTCATCACGACAGTGCCGTGCTGGGTGGCGGCGTCAATGTCCACGTTGTCCACGCCAACGCCCGCGCGACCCACCACGCGCAGATTCGGCGCGGCTTCGATGACCTTGCGGGTGACCTTGGTCTCCGAACGAACGACCAGCGCCACTGCGTCCGCCACCAACGGCAACAATTCCGCCTCCGTCAGCCGCTTGGGCAGGACGACAACCTGAAATTCAGGCCGTTGCTGCAACAGCGCGATTCCCTTCGGTGACACTGGATCACAAACGACTATTTTCATATCAAAACGGACGACGAGTCTAGACGATGCGCAAAGCCAGGTCAAATAGTGAATCGTGCGGGTGGGATACGATTTGACTTTCTGAGGAAAGGCTGTATCGTGGATACCATAATGGGGGCTGTAGTTTAAAGGTAGAACAAGAGGGTTGAGGCCACAGGAAACTCTGGCTTCGAACAAAACCAGAATAAGGGTTCGACTCCCTTCAGCTCCACGATTTCAACTGCAACCGGAGGTCGCACCGCCGGTTGCAGTTTGCTTTTGAACGGCATTTGCCAGGGTGCCGGTTGAAATCTCCAGCCCGGCAAGCCTCACGGCAGTTTCTTCTTTGCTTCGTCCGGCACATCAATCCTGGTTGTATTCACATTATTGATCTCCACCGTGGTCGTGCGATCAACCTCACGGTCGTTGCCGTTGAAACTCACGGTGCCCTGAAGGTGGAACTGGTATTTTACGAGCAGGCCATCCTTGATCCAGAATTTCACCGAACCTTTGGCATTGCTGACAGTTGGCCCATCACCATTCCCGCCGCGCGGTCTGAAGGACAATTGCGCTTTCGCGGCATCCTCGGTCAGATCGCCGGAAATCGCATCATCGTCCGCTTTCAATTCTTTTGCGTCATTGGCAAAACCGGCCGCCTGCAGGTCTGGCGTTTTGAAGGCTTGGATCATGCGGACAAGGAACATGGTCGGATTGAATCCGCCATCACCACTGTCGTTTGCGGCTTCAGCCAGCGATTGCCAGCCGTTGTCGGGCGTCTGGATCGCGCCGTTGGTTCCTTTGAGCACGGCCCGGTTCGTGTTGTCGCCGAAGCTCATCAACAAGGCGGTGTATCCGCCTCTCTCGGTTCTCCCTTCGGTCGGACCGGGACGAAACCGTGCATTGGCTCCGACCTCCACCGTCGAAGTCCAGGCGTAATTGGTCTGGCTGCCGAGCGCGGCGGCGGCGTTCTTCACTTCAATCTTCGGGCTGGGATCCGCCGCCAGCAGCGGGCAGGCCACCACGGCCAGCAGGCCGGACAAAAACAGTTTTTTCATAATGAATTCGGTTCGGTTGGGACAACAGTGCATTATCGCATTAGCAGCGGTGTAACTTCAAATTAAAAAAGAACCGTAAAAAATTCCCTATTGCTTTTGCCTGTTTTCGCTATGTTACGCAGCCAATGAACAAGCTCCTGTTGATTGACGATGAAGAGGACGTGCGATATTCGATCCAGCGGATCATTGATTCGCCGGAAGTCGAGCTGCTTACCGCGTCCAGCGGCGAGGAAGGGTTGAAGCTCATCCCCAAGGTCAAACCCGACCTGGTGCTCATGGATATCCGCATGGGCGGCATCAGCGGCATGGAAACACTCCGCCGGATCCGGCAGATGGACGTCAAGCTGCCGGTCATTCTCATGACCGGTTACAGCACCACGCAGATGACCATCGAAGCGATGAAGCTGGGCGCGTATGATTATCTGCTCAAGCCGTTCGATGTGCCCAAGTTCAAGGAAATCATCCACAACGCGCTCAAGGCCGCGCGCGACATGCGGCAGGTGGTGTCATACCAGCCGCTGCTCGAATCCGAGGATTACGAACTCGGCATCGTCGGCCGCAGCGAGGCCATGCAGCAGATCTTCAAGCTGATCGGCCAGGTGGCCGTCAGCGACGCCACTGCGCTGATCACCGGCGAAAGCGGCACCGGCAAGGAACTGGTCGCCCGCGCCATTTATCATCACAGCGACCGCAGCCAGCAGCCGTTTCTCGCGGTCAACTGCGCCGCCATTCCCGAGCAGCTGCTGGAAAGTGAACTCTTCGGCCATGAGCGCGGCGCGTTCACCGGCGCGACGCTGCAGCGCATCGGCAAATTCGAGCAATGCAACAAAGGTACGATTTTCCTCGACGAAATCGGCGACATGACGCCGGCAACCCAGACGAAGATTCTCCGCGTGTTGCAAAATGGCACGTTCGAGCGGGTCGGTGGCAACCAGCCGATCCAGGTGGACGTACGCGTCATCGCCGCCACCAACAAGCCGCTGGAAGCCGCCGTGGCCGCCAAACAATTCCGTGAAGACCTGTTTTACCGGCTCAACGTCGTGCGCCTCCACATTGCGCCGCTTCGCGAACGGCGCGAAGACATTCCGCTGCTCGTGAATTATTTCCTCAAGAAGCTCGCGCACGAACAGCAGCGGCCGCCCAAGTCCGTCGCCACCAATGTCATCAAGCTGCTCGACAAATACCACTGGCCGGGCAATGTGCGCGAATTGGAGAATGCCATCCGCCGTGCGCATGTCATGGCCAAGAGCGATGCCATCCTGCAAAGCGATTTGCCGCCGGAAATCGCCGGCGCCACCAGCGGCACAACAGCTTCGGCGTCGCCCGGGGTCATGGGTGATGCCAGCGGAACGGATGCCGCCGCACTGGCGCGGCAATTGTTCCAATGGGCCCGGCGCGATCCGAAATTAAAAGTCATTCCGGCGGTGGAACGCGAACTGGTCATCCAGGCGCTCAAGGAGACGAACAACAACCAGGTTCACGCCGCCAAAATGCTAGGAATAACGCGCGCGACGTTGCGCAAACGCATTGATAAATTCGGCATCCAGCGCGAGTTGAGCGTGAAGTGATTTTTGAAAATTAAACTTGAGGTCACAATTTGTGACTTCAAGATAATTTATCAAACAACGTGAGCAAAAGCGCCGAACTAATTCCCGTGGAGCGAATACAGACAGCCATTTTTCTAATTCGCGGTGAAAAAGTCTTGCTCGGTCAGCAACTGGCGAAACTTTACGGTGTTCCAGTGAGCGCGTTAATCCAAGCGGTGAAGCGCAACCCGGAACGCTTCCCGGACGACTTTACGTTTCTGCTTACACCACAAGAGTTTGCAAACTTGAAATCACAAATTGTGATTTCAAGTTGGGGCGGTATGCGCCGCGCGCTTCCCTACGCTTTCACCGAGCAGGGCGTGGCGATGCTGTCCAGCGTGCTGCGGAGCGAGCGCGCCGTGCAGGTGAACGTCGCCATTATGCGCGCGTTCGTGAGCCTGCGCCGGTTGCTGGCCACGAATGAAACTCTGGCCCGCAAGTTTGCCGAACTGGAACGTCGGCTCGAAGGCCACGACCAGGCCATAAAATCCCTGTTCGATGCCATCCGCGAATTGATGGCGCCGCCCGCAAAACCGAGGCGGGAAATCGGCTTTCACGCCATCGGCAAAGAGGCTGCGGCTGACACCAAAGCCAAGGCCAAACGCAAACGCATTGATAAATTCGGCATCCAGCGCGAATTGAACGTGAAGTGATGCCAACCCCGCCTTGACACGAGGTGTTTTATGGCTATCCTCGCACGTTCCGGTTTTTCATCCGGAAGGAAGCCGAAATAA
>Ga0265338_10006526_pt1 | contig 14833 bp, 17 predicted proteins | sample 42126metaG_FD_193579 | JGI IMG/M metagenome (GOLD analysis project Ga0265338, IMG submission 193579) | Rhizosphere microbial communities from Carex aquatilis grown in University of Washington, Seatle, WA, United States - 4-21-26 metaG | ecosystem: Host-associated > Plants > Roots > Rhizosphere... | reverse complement strand
ATGTTGGATGTTTCCCTTCACCGCCCCTCAGGTTCGCACCCCACATGATTTTTCCTCGCCGGCGGCCTATATTATTTCATGAACAAAACTTCCATTGCACTCTTTAGCCATCGACTGGATGCCGAGCCGTTCCAGAAGCGCTTGAGGGATTCTGGAATTCCCGCTGAGCTTCACGACTGCCCGGGCATCAAAGGCGCACGCCTCGAAGTCCCGTCCGAGAAATTTGAACAAGCCTACACGCTCCTGCAAAATTGGGATACCGCCGAAGGCGGAATTCACGGCGCCATCCGGTGCCCGGAATGTAACTCATTGCGCGTGGACTTTCCGCAATACACCCACAAGTCCGCGCTGCCGAATCTCCTCATCGGTTTCCTGGCAAACATCAAGGCCCTGCCCAAGGAATTTTATTGTTACGACTGCCATTTCACCTGGCCCCGCGAAGGCACCCGCCCATCGCGCGCCCGGCCGCACATGGCGCCCTATTATTTCATCGAAGGCGTGCCGCAATCGCACCCGTCATCGACCCACCACGCATAAATTGGTGCGCGCGCCGCGCCGCCCACGGCGCAATTTGGTCCGTAGGACAGGCGTCTCGCCTGTCTCCATCTTGTGTGTTCGTTATTTCCAACTCAAAATATTATCCCGATTCGCTCCTGCATTCGCCGGCAAATTCGTCTCGGCCCTTCGGTCCGGCCCCAATGACCAAACCATCACCCCGCCGCGATATTGAAAATCATCGGACGCACCCGTTGGGTCCTTCGAATTCAATAACCCAAAAAACCCATTCGCACCATTATCGCGGGACACCTTCGAAGTCGCGTAAAACACATCCTGGCAATTTTCGTCGTAATTCAAATCAAAGCTGAGGATATACGGATTCCCCCACGGATCGCGAAACACCAGGTCCGGTCCGAGGCCGGGCAGATTCGTCACGTCCATCATCGGCACCGACGGCAAATAATTCTTCTGCCGCGTATTCTTGATGTGCCCCAAATTGGCCGTCGGGGCGCCATCCTGATAACGCTCACGATCCAGTAAAATCGCAATCACCTCAGAGTTATTCGTCGAATAAGCACCCGGCGCGCCGAACACCGCCTCGAGCGACGTCCCTCCATACGTGAAATCACCCGCCCCCGCTTTCGTCACCACATCGCCCGAAACCGGATACCTGCCCGTGTCCTTGTAATATTCCGTGATCGCATTGAACAGCGCATGAATTTCCTGCTGTGCCTTCGCCTTGTGCCCCCGCTCACGAACCTTCGCAATCGCCACCAGGCTCAACGACGCCACGATTGCGATGACCGCAATCACCACGAGCAGTTCAATGAGCGTGAACCCCCGGCTAAATTCATTCTGCCCTCGCATGATGATTGGACAAGCCACCCTCGCTGGCGTGTCGCGAAAATTTCACACTTTGCCTTGGTCGGTCACTCCAGTATGCGATTGGAATTGAAAGAAATAGGCTTGGATGCTGCCTCCGATAAACAACTTGCCAAAGCGAAAAGGCCAGCACTAAATAAACGCTTCATAAGGAAGCTGGGCCAATGACATTGCACTAAACTTAATTGTAAAATTATGGTGCTGATAATAATCAAGTATTTTGGCCTTTGCCTCGCAGCCGTCTCCTCGGTATGGGGAACAATCAACAACCTGACCGCCGAATTGCCCAATGGCAAAAAACGTCTCACGCGGGCGGGGGTCGTATCTGTGGCCCTGACCATAATCGGACTCGCGACAAGCATTCTTTCTGAAGATCTGCAACGCAGAAACGCGGCTGCGGAGCAATCGAACAAAATCGCGGCTCAAGCCAAACGCACGAACCAAATCATCATCTCCGCTCAGCCATTAACCAGCCTCGCCCTTTCACTCCAGTTCGAATCGCCTGATGAACAATTACGAAAGGAGATGGCAGATGGAGATACCAAAATATCTGAAAACGCAAAAGACGAGCAGGGAGGCGTTGAGACGCCCTACGACACAATGGAATATGAGGCTCACGTCATTCCTTTATTGAAGTACCTTGCTCACCTCGGCACGAATTCAATGCCTCATGAAGCACCTGAAGAGGGTGAACAACCACCTTCCAGGACAGATGAGGATTCGGTTTTCGCACTGATGCCCTTGGATGATTCCCCCAATGCTGTTCTATCTTTTGGCCAATTGAGTACGAAAGCTAGCTGGGATACCTCCGATGGTTCGGCTGCGCTATCTGCTGGATTCACGCCAGTAAACCTCAACACGAGGAAGAGTGCATCCTCGCCTAACGTTGAATGGCATCTCGATGGCAATAGCAACGCAACTTATATCCTAAAATGGGACTTGGACCCAGTAACGCTGAACAACTCGATAGACCAACAAGTTGAAGACATTCGTCCGACAGCAAAATTGCCGCTCTCAATAAAAATAGCAGTGTTTCATGGAGGAGACACGTTGCCATTTGCAACGAACAATTTTGCGCTTTCGCAGGCCGTGAATCTCTGGAAAGAGGAAGATCCGGGCACTGAAACAAACATGCAAAAAGTAGTTTTGCCCATGGAGCTAAGCCTCAGAGTCAACGGATTCAATGAATTAGTCTACAACTACAAACTCCAGGAGGCATACAGGTCAGATTTGCACGACGATTACGATGATTATTTCGAGTTTAATTGCACAATCTTAAAGTTCGCCTTGGAAAAGATGTGACGCAACAAACGCGCCGCCCCTTCTTCAAAAAGATCAGAGATGCTTAATGGTATTTTCATGCAATTCGACCTTCACATTTGACACCTATGCTATAATGCCAGAAGAAGGAGGGCAGACAGGGGAAATGGAAACAGGGAACAAAGGAAAATCGGTTGATCGCCGGAATGCTTCACCATCGTCATTCGCAATCTGGATTTCGTGGCCGCCAATAATTCGTTACGCGCAATTCCCTACGCAAAGTAAAATTACCAAACGAAACCATTTGCCATTCTGGGCCAAGGCTTCTCAACCAGGCCGAAGCATCGCAAAGGCGGATGCGCGTTCGACCAAATCCGACCAAATCCGACCAAATCCAACCGGTTCAAACCTTAAAAAATTTATTTCTGTTTTTCCAATCCGCGCTCTCGTTCCACGATCCGCGTTCACAGAATTCCCGTTTGCTCTTTCCGTAAAATCATTGCATTCTTAATTATAGGCGATTGTTTAACCCAATGATTTTATGAGCATGACGACCGAAACACCAAAACCCGGAACCCAAGCCGCTCTTTCTCAACTGGATCAACTCAAAAAATTCACCAAGGTCGTCGCCGATACCGGCGATTTTGAATCGCTGAAACAGTACGCCCCCCAGGATGCGACCACGAACCCTTCGCTGATTTACAAAGCCGCCCAGATGCCCGCCTACAAACACCTCGTGGAAAAGGCGATCGCCGATGCGAAAAAATCCGGCGCCACCGGAAAAGCCCTGGCCCATCAGACCATGGATTATATCCTCGTGATCTTCGGCATCGAAATTTTAAAAATCGTTCCCGGCCGCGTTTCGACCGAAACCGACGCGAACCTCTCTTTTGACACCGAGGCCCTCGTGAACAAGGCGCGCCGGTTCATCGAGCTTTACAAGCAGAACGGCATTCCCCGCGAGCGTATCCTGGTCAAAATTGCCAGCACGTGGGAAGGAATTCGCGCTGCCGAAATCCTCCAGAAGGAAGGCATCAACTGCAATCTCACCCTGCTCTTCTCGCTGCCGCAAGCCGTCGCGTGCGCCGAAGCCAAAGTGACGCTTATCTCGCCATTTGTCGGGCGCATCATGGATTGGTACAAAGCGAAGGAGAAAAAAGATTTTGCGCCTGCCGAAGATCCCGGCGTGTTATCCGTCAAAGAAATTTACGCTTACTATAAAAAATTCGGATACGCGACCGAAGTCATGGGCGCCAGTTTCCGCAACAAAGGGGAAATCCTCGAACTCGCCGGCTGCGATGCCCTCACCATCAGCCCCCAGTTGATGGGCGAATTAAAAAGCAGCACCGAAACCGCACCCCGCAAACTCGATCCGCAAGTTGCCAAACAGGACAAGATCGAACGCCTCACCCTGGACGAGAAAAAATTTCGCTGGTTGTTCAACGAAAACGCCATGGCCACAGAGAAAACCTCCGAGGGCATTCGCCTCTTCAATGCCGATGCGCTCAAATTGGAGGAGTTTATCTCCAAGCAGATTTGATTCACGAGTAACCTCGTATCACCCCGTTCGGCTGGACTGCCTATGCAGGAAGAAAGGGAAATTTGTACATATTTGAAATCAATGCCCGGGCAATTCGTGTCGGCCCGGGACATTGCGCGCCGCGCCGGCGGCAAGTGGCGCTACCGCGAGGATCCGCTATGGGCTGAGCCCGTCCTCGCAAAGTTGCTCGAGAAAAAAATCATCGAAACCGATTCCACACACCATTATCGGCTCATCCAGAAGCAGGAGAAAAAAAATAAAAAATGGATTTCGCCGCAGATGCAACGCATCCTCGAAAACAGCGGCAAGAATTTTACGCACGTCATCGAAGACGAGGATCTGCCGCCGGATTTCAATAAAGGATAGCCTCGCCCCCGGCTCACGCGTGAGTCATCGGCTGCAAATGCCCCGCAAACCATTCGGCAGCCATGCCCGCCACTTTTTCCAGCGCGCCGTTTTCTTCAAACAAATGTGAGGCGCCCGGCACAATCCGCAACGCCCGCTCGCAATGCAGCAGGTAATACGCCTCCTCATTCAGCGAAATGACCGGCTTATCATAACTGCCAACGATCAAAAGCGTCGGTGCCTTCACGTGCCCCAAAGCATCCCCAGCCAGGTCCGGTCTCCCGCCGCGTGAAACGACCGCGCCGACCACGTCCTGAAGCTCAGCGGCGGCGACCAGCGCCGCCGCCGCTCCTGTGCTCGACCCGAAATAACCGACGTTCATGTCTCGTGCGACCCGGCCCAAAACCCACCGCGTCACCGCGACCAGGCGCTCGGCCAACAACGGTATGTTGAATCGAAGATGGCGCGTATAGGCTTCCGCCGCTTCCTCCTCGGCCGTCAACAAATCAAACAAAAGAGTTCCCATTTTACCCTGCTGGCGCAACGCCCGCGCCACGATTTGGTTCCGCGGACTGTGCCGACTGCTCCCGCTGCCGTGCGCAAAGAGCACCAGGCTCGATGCGTCCGGCGGCAGGTTCAACTCGCCTCCCAGCTTTACCTCCTTGAGCGGGATGAAGATTTCGTTCCTTTGCATTGCTAAAACTCCTTTACAGCGAATGAGTAATCGTCCTCCAAATGCGTCTAACTCATTCCACCGTTTTAACTTCTGTTGTACTAGACCCCTTCAGGAGCCGCCTTTCAAATACGATGATAACCCCATTTTTCCGTCGAAACGCCCTCTTTGAGCCTAAAAGTCATCTTTTTTCTCGATTTTGAGCCTCCCATTTTGTCAGACAAAAGCCGAATCAAAATTCCCCTTCCCTCCGATTTGCGCGCTGGCCGGAATAGATGAATATAACTGGCAGAATGAAAGTTCGTCCGATCACGATTCTAAGCAGCCTGATGGTGTTCTTCGCGCTCGCGGGGCAATCTCCGCTGCGCGCCGCAGACAATTTGACCGCCGCTGAAGTGGTCCAAAAAACCGTGGCTCGCGGCCAGGAGAATCAGGCCATCCCGGATTTCACCTACCGCAAAACCACCGTCACCGATGAACTCGACAGCGCCGGAAAAGTAAAAGAGCACCGCGAAAAACTTTAAGAGGTTTCCTATCGCGACGGTCTCTCTCATTCGACCTTGCTCCAGGTTAACGGCCACCCACCGTCACCCGACGACCTCAAGCAACAGTCCGACAACGAAGCGAGCATGCGCCAGATTACCGGCCGCAATAAAACCAAGGGCGACAATCGCGAAAATTTCCTGACGGCAGACCTGGCCGCCCGATTCGATTTCACGCTCGTCGGCACCACCAATCTCAACGGCCGCCCCGCCTACCAGGTCGCGTTCCAACCGAAAAGCCCGCAGTTGCCCGTGCGCCACCTCGTGGACCGTTTGCTGAACCAAATCTCCGGCACCGTCTGGATCGATACTCAGGAATTCGAAGTCGCGCGCGCAGAAGTATCCTTGCGTTCGGAGGTCAATCTGCTCGGCGGCATCGCAGGCTCGCTTAAAACGCTCACCTATTCGCTCGAACGCACTCGCGTCGCCGACGGCGTTTGGTTCAGCACTTTATCGAACGGCGATTTCCTCGGCCGCAAACTGCTCGCGATGACGCATATCAAAACCAAATCGCAGTCCGTTCATTTCCATCGCATGGCGATTAATGGTTCGACCCGTTTGGAAGAGGGAGCTGCTTTCGCGGAAAGATAAGCACCGCTCCGTCAAGCGCGCCACTTCAAATCCGTCACCTCTCCGTGTTGCGGATGCTTCGTATCGAGGCAGCGCAATTCGAGTTTCATTCCGTCCGCCGCCACAATCGCGCGGACCCACCCATTCGGTTTGCCCTCCCTGAAGAGATACGCCGTCGGTGGCAGATTGATGAAATGAATCCCGCTGTCGTCCCGCGTGATATTCCAGAAATGGGTGTGACCAAAGAAATATGCTTTAACCTGCTTGCGCGGGCGAATGACTTCGAGCAAGGCCCCCGTGTCCGTCAAACCCGGCACCGCCTCGGTAATGCCGGGATTGTGATGCAACATGACCAGCGCGGGTTTGTCAGCATTCGCGTCCAATGCCTTCCCCAGCCAATCCAATTGAGGCTTCCCCAACATGCCCGGCGTTGAAAGCGTCTTATCCAGCGAATCGAGCACAAACCAATTCACCGTCGGCGCTGAAACCATCAAAGTCTGTTTGTCCGCCACCGGCCGTTTCGCTGCCTTTTCCGTCGTCAAAGCGTTCCAAAAGCGTTCGCGATTATCGTGATTGCCCAACGTCAGGTGAATAGGCGTTTGCCGCAACGGTTCCAACAACTTGGCAAACGTCGCATAATCCTCCTTTTCCCCACTGTTGAAAGCGCAATCACCGGTCACGAAAATTCCCGCCGGTCTAACCGGCAGCGCCGCCACTTCCCGCACTACGCGCTGGAAATTGTCCGCCATATTCACCTGGTTATGCACCAACGCGCGATCGGCTGCGATGTGCGGGTCTGAAAACAAAGCCCAAAAATTCCCATCCACCGTTGCCTCCGCCGCGAACAGCCTCGGCCCCAATGCCAGCCCGGTCGCAGCCAAAACAGTTCGGCGGAGGAACGCGCGACGGGAAATCGGTGGCAAATAAATTGGCATAAGGCTTTCTACGCCTGACTGTTTGGAGAAACAAGGCCAATTCCCCAAGCCACGCCGCCTCGGTGATTTTTTTACCGGTTCGTCACAATGGCCGCGGGCTCAATCCCTCAACCTGGGAGCGCCTGCGTCCCGCCGGCAAATAACTCCGTTGGTTTGCCCGGCCGGACTGGTTTGCCATGGCACCCTTCATTTTTTGACTTGTTTAGGACAACTATTTGCTTGATGAATCCAAAAGTCCGGAGAAACTAGTTTTACGGTAAATGAACACTATGGAACCTGGAGTGGAAACCGGAGCTCCCGCTGCCCGATTCCCGGGATGGTTGCGTATCGCGCTCATTGGGCGGAATCCCAGACGCACAGCAATTCGGGCCACCGTTCTTGCAATTTCTTGCTTTCTCTTCTTCAAATTCTTTGTTTTCAGATTCATCGTGCTGCCCGTCCGCATCGAGGGTTACAGCATGTCTCCCACGTACCGCGATTGGGGAATCAACTTCGTCAACCGCCTTGCCTATCGTCATTCCCTGCCGCAACGCGGCGATGTCGTCGGCATCCGCATGGCCGGTCCCAGCATCATGCTAATGAAACGCATCGTCGGTCTTCCGGGAGAAACCATTGCCTTCGAGCACGACCGCCTCTTCGTCAACGGCGAGGAAATGCCGGAGCCGTATCTGAAACGTCATTCCCCCGCCCCGTACCTGAGTCCGATCACGCTCGGTCCAACCGAATATTATGTCATCGGCGATAACCGCGCCAATTCCGATGCCGGCCGGATCGACCGCGCGCGGATCATGGGCAAAATAGTTTTATGAAACGAGTCGTTCAAATTGTCCTTCTGGTCGCCATTATCGGCCTCGGTTTCTGGCTTTGGACGGTTCTATTCCCCAGCCCGGAAAAAGTCGTTCATGCGCGTTTGGATGCGTTGGCCAAAGCCATTTCGTTCAAATCGGCCTCGGGCAATCTCGCCAATGCTTACAACGCCCAAAAAGCCGCGGAATTCTTTACGACCGATGTCGATGTTGAAGTAAATCTCGCAGGATTCGAACCGATTACTCTGCACGGTCGGGATGAAGTGCTTCAAATTGCCATGGCCGCCCGCGCTCGGTTGACCTCGTTAAAGGTCGAATTTCTCGACATGAACATCACCTTCAGCCCCGATGGAAACACCGCCAAGGTAAACCTGACCGGCAAAGCGACCGTCCCCAGTGAACGCGACATCTCCGCCCAGGAATTTAATTTTCAGCTCAAAAAAGTGGAAGGCAAATGGCTGATTTACCACGTCGAAACCGTCCGAACCCTTTCCTCTCTAGCCGCCGACGTAAGGAGGCGGATGGGCCAGTTTTAGATTCTCCAACTACCGCTCCGCTTCCCGCCCCACCATGACCCTCGAAGCCATCGAACATCTCTCCCGCTCCGACAAAAAGCTCGCTCGCCTCATCAAAAAAGTCGGCCCGTGCACCATGAAACTGCGCCGACGCACGCCCTTCGTCGCCCTCGTCTCCGCCGTGACCTACCAGCAGCTCAATGGCACCGCCGCCGAAACCATTTTAAAACGCTTTATCGCGCTCTATCCCGGCAAACGATTTCCCACACCCGAAGACGTGCTCGCCACCCCGGACGAGCGCATGCGCAGTGCCGGATTATCGCGCGCGAAAACTGCGGCCATCAAAGACATCGCCGCCAAAACCGTCGAAGGCATCGTGCCGAGTTCACGCATCATCACCAAACTCAGCAACGAAGAAATCCTGGAACGCTTGACCAGCGTCCGCGGCGTCGGCCCATGGACGGTCGAGATGCTTCTGATGTTCACACTCGGCCGAATGGACGTGCTGCCGTCGACTGACTACGGCGTGCGCAAAGGATTCGCCGTCACCTTCGGCTGGAAAGACCTGCCCACACCCAAGGAACTGTTGGAATACGGCGAACGCTGGCGGCCGCACCGCAGTACGGCCGCGTGGTATCTATGGCGAGCGCTGGAGCTGCCGTAATTATTTCAGCTTCACATCCAGCGTCAGCGAATCCAGGCCGGGCTTGAGCAGCACGGAAACGGGGCATTGCTCCTTGGCCTGGGCCGCGACGCGATTCAACGTCTCCGCGTCCAATCCCTCGCCGCTGACCTCGGTTTCCAGATGAATCTTGGAAATTTTCCAGCCGCCACTCGCGTTGCTCAACGTCAACGTCGCCTTGGTATGGATGTCGCTCGCCGTTTTTTTGGCATCGCCCAAAAGTTTCGAGAGCATCATGCTGAAACAGGAAGCATGCGCCGCCGCAATTAATTCTTCAGGATTCGTGCCCTTGCCATTTTCGAAACGGGAAGGAACCGAATACGCCACATCCTTCAATACACCACTGCCCGTGGAAGTCTTGCCGGAGCCGCGCAACAAATCCCCGCTCCAATGTGCCGATGCCTGACGTTGAATATCCGCCATAATTTTTTTCCTTTCGTTGAGTTGGACGAAAACGTAGCGGCTCAACGGGGAAAGTCAAATAGCGGCGATCATTGCAATCGACAGACATTCTCGTGAAGATATTTCCACGCCGGCAAAATACGCAAAAGAACCGCCAAAAAGCGTGTGATAGAACCCGGCGCGCCGCCCCGTATAACGGGTATGCAAGCGACCACTTACACAGCCGGATATCACACTCAAACAAATTCCACCTTATCCCTGTCGGGATCGCAGCTCAGCGCCATCGCGATTTCTTCCTCGACTTGGCCGCCGAGAAGCACCGTGCAACTTCTCGAGACAGCATTTAAAGGCCGGGCAGTGACCCGCAGCACCCGTCACGCAATGAGGTCAAACTGAATATGAAGACGACCGCAACCGTCACCAACGGCCAGCCACCACCGCAATCAGACAACGGGCCAGTCTTGGTCCAGTGCCCCGGCTTTCGGTGTCTTGCTTATCTGGATGCAGATGGCACCTGGCGAACTTTCTTTAAGCACCAAATCTTGCCAGACGCCGTTGTCGTCACCGATTTCCGCCACGCTACAGCTTGACAGTTTTTCGTGACGCGGAACCTGCCTCGGAGCCGGCGCGCCGCGAAACAAACTCGCTGCCTTCCAAATAAAACCGCAGCGGCAACGTCGCTGCCTTCGTAATTCCAATGCGCGTCGTGGTGATCATCGGCCCCCTGTCCTTGCGAAACTTCTTCACGTCCGGATTTTCCGCGATGTACAACTCCGATTGCTCGTTGCACATATCAACCCCATCCAACTCCCGCGTGATGTTCATGGCCTGGCACAATTTCCCGGGCCCGTTCGTCAACTCGCGCACGCTTGCGACCGGTCTTTGAGCGAACAGTCGTTTCTCTCCAAACGTCGCCTCCACCGCACGGATCAACACCGCTTCCGCCACACCTGCCGGGCAGCACACGACGTTCACACAAAAATGAAAACCGTATATCAGGTAAACATAGCCGTGCCCCGGCGGGCCAAACATCACCCGATTGCGCTTTGTCAATCCCGGCGCCGCGTGACAGGCAGCATCGCCCACGACATAAGCCTCCGTCTCAACAATCGCGCCGCCACACTGGCCAGCGGGGGTCTCGCGAACGAGAAAATGCCCCAGCAACTTCGTCGCCACGACACTGGCGGACGGCTCGTAAAACGAGCGCGGCAATGGTGAAAATGATTTCATTCGTTCCGCGCGCAGTCTAACCGCAAATGCTTCAAAGTCGAATTCTGCCGAATACCAAAAATTGCGTATTGCGTGTTCCGTGAACGTGATTTCGAACTCACGAAACACGCACCCATCCCAATTGCCCAAACCCACTTCTACGCACATATTATCCCGTGCACATCTGGACCGTCGGCCATTCCAATCGCAGCATTGAGCAATTCCTCGAATTGCTTACGGCCCAAAAAATTCAATTGCTAGCAGACGTGCGACGGTTCCCTGGCTCACGCCGTCTGCCGCATTTCAACCAGGAAAACCTTTCCCAATCACTCGCAGAAATTGGCATCGATTACGTCCATTTTCCGGAACTTGGCGGGCGCCGCAAAGCGCTGCCCAACTCTCCCAACAACGTCTGGCGCAATGAGGCCTTCCGTGGCTACGCCGATTTCATGATGACGCCCGAATTTCGCGCCGGCATCGATCGCCTGCTAAAACTCGCGCAAGAAAAACGCACGGCCATCATGTGCGCCGAAGCGTTGTGGTGGCAGTGCCATCGTTCGCTCATCGCCGACTATCTCAAAGCGGCCGGCCACACCGTGATCAACATCCTGGGCCCCAACAAAACCGAAGAGCACCCCTTCACTTCCGCCGCGCGGATGGTGAACGGAAAACTGTCCTACGCCGCCGAAAGCGACCCGCAATTTCTTTTTTGATCGACCGCGCGAGCTTTTCCTCAATCGTCAAACGTCGCTGCAACAATCCTACCACCGCCGTTTCATCCGCGGGTAGGCCACGAACGGATTTGGAATTTACACTCATTTCCAGCGATTCGATGAGTGTGCCCTCCAGGTAGGAATCAATCACGTGCGGATGGATGTAGCACTTTTTGCAAACCGCCGGTGTATTGCCAAGTTTACCCGCCACGACTTCGATGGCCGCCACAATATTCTTCTTCGCCTCCGCTTTGGTTTTGAACTCGTCAAAGTCCCGCAGCGCCATCGCCATCAGCACCGTGCCTGCCCACGTGCGAAAATCCTTCGCCGTGAAATCCTCCCCGCTGATTTCGCGCAGATACTCGTTCACGTCTTCCGACCGAACATCCCGCCGGCTGCCGTCGTCATCCACGAATTGAAACAATTCCTGCCCCGGCAAATCCTGGCAGCGCTCCACGATTTTCGCAATGCGCCGGTCGCGAATGTCCACGTCATGCCACTTGCCACTTTTGCCGCGAAAATGAAATCGCAATTTCGCGCCTCGCACATCCACATGCTTGTTCCGCATTGTCGTGAGACCGAACGAATCGTTTTCGCGTGCATATTCATCATTCCCCACGCGAATCAGGCTGACCTCAAGCAATCGCACCACCGTGGCCAGAACCTTGTTCCGCGGCATGCCCGGCAACGCCATATCCTTCCGGACGCGACGGCGGATTTTCGGCAGCGCCCGCGCAAAAGCCATCATCCGCGCATATTTGGTTTCGTCGCGAATTTCACGCCAACGCGGATGATAACGAAATTGTTTGCGCCGGCGATCGTCCCGTCCCGTCGCCTGCAAGTGCCCGTTCGGGTTCGCGCAAATCCACACCTCCGTCCATGCCGGCGGAATCGCCAGCGACTTGATCCGCCGCAGCGTTTCCGTATCGCGCACGAGTTTTCCACCCGGATCACGATAGCGAAAATGTTTCCCGCTGCGCTCGCGCGTGATTCCCGGCGCTTCATCGCTAACATGACGCAAGCCCACGGCGCGAGCCGACCTCATCGGGTCCTTTAGCGCTGCCACCGCCTCGGGTTCAAGCAACATCATTACGAACTGAATGCAGTTTGTCCCGTCGGTGCCTGCCGAACCGGAACGAGTGATTGAGTCAACTTCGCAGCTTCACTCAAAGAACCTGCCACCTCGTTGGCCGACGCCAGCGACTCGCGCGTCCGTGGGTCGCGTGCTTCACTATCCACGATAATCGCAGCCACAATGCGCAAATCCGGAAATTGCGCCCGCAACCGCTTGCACAAATAACGCGCGTGCAACAGGCCGTCGGAAACCACCGTCGTCACACACACCACTTCAATCTTTTCCCCACCCGCCTCCTCCAGGCGCTCCGAGGTCAGCGAATCCGCCGAAACCGTCCTGGCGCCAATCCCGCGCGCGGCCAGCAACTGCGTCAACATGTGCGAAGCGATTTCGTCCGTCGACCCGTGGGCCGGCAACAACAGCACGCGCGCCCGCGGCACTGGCGAACCAACCTGCTCCTTGCCGTTCAGGCGATGCTTGGAACCATTCTCGCCCGCGATGATTTCCTTCGCGCGCGAACCGACGTCATCCACGATCAACTGCGCATTTTCAAAAACAAACTGCTGTTGCTCTTCCTCCAGCCTGCCCGCAATGCGATCCGCCTCCGCCAGCGTCAGCGCCGGAACAATCACCACATCATAAAGTTCGTCCAGTGATTTGCCCTTTAAAAACTCCTCCGCCACCTCCGCCGCCGCTTCCACATCCGACGCGAGCAGGCGCTGATAAAAACGTTTTTCCGGCGTGAGCACTTCTTCGTCGCTCAACAGCACCCCGAGGAACCGCAGCGACGGCACATAACGCCCGAGCACCGCCAGACACACGGTCAGCGGCGTGGCCAGCAACAGCCCCACCGCCCCCCACAACCACGCCCAAAATACCGCCGCAATCAAAATCGCCAACGGCGTCAGCCCCGTCGTGTTCCCATACACAAACGGCTCGACGAAATTATACATCATCAAATCAATGCCCCCATAAATGCCGAACACCGCGAAAGGCTTTTCCCAACCCGGATCGATCGCAAAAACAACCGCCGCCGGCATGATGGCCGCCATCCAGATGCCTAGGTACGGGATGTATCGAAACAACGCCGCCAGCACGCCCCACAAAATCGGGTTCGGCACACCAAGAAAATAAAGCGCCACTCCCGCCGGGATGCCGAAAGCGACATTCACCACCAACTGCGCGAGCAAATACCGGCTGACCCGCTCCCCGGCTTCGTCCAGCGCTTTTGTCGTCACATTCAATTGCCTCCAACCCACCAACCGAATCACCCGGTCCCGCAAATCATCCTGTTGCAGCAGCATGAAAATCACAAACACCACAATCATAATCACCGTAATGGCCCCTCCAAACAAAGAACCCAATAATTTGGGCACGACTTGCAACGGCGAAATATCCCCCTGTTTTATCTCCACCGGTACGGGCTTTTGGTCATTGGGCGCGGACGAGGGCTGGACACTCTGCGGTTTCAATTCCGCATTCACATTGTGAATCAACCGGGTGATATGTCCCATGAAACCGTTGCTGGAATCCCGGATGGATTGCACCTTCTGATGAACATTATGCTGGTACTCCGGCATCTTGCGGCCCAGGTCCGTCAGTTGAACGGTTACCAGCGCGCCGATGACCGCCATCAGCACGAAAGCCAGCGAAACCACTATCAAAACTGCCGGCACCCGCCACAATCCCCAACGCCTCAACCGATTGACCATCGGCGCGAGCAGGAACGAAAACAAAACCGCCAGCGCAATCGGTATCAGAATTTCGCGCGCGAAATAAAGCACCGCCACAACCAGTACAACACTGAGGAGAGTACTGTTTCGAGATGCTGAATTCGGACGGTTTGTAGCCACAGTTTCAAACCAAGATACGGCACCCTCTGTTTGAATTCACGTAGTCGAACACCCCAAACGCCGGTAGTAGACCGGGCGCCTCGCCCGTACGTTTCAATGTATTGACCCCCTTATTCTATTCCCACATTCTGGAACCACCCGATGAGTGAATTGCAAAAACTGGTTGAAGAACTCGGCGTCGAAAAATTTCGCCGGCACATTTTCCTCTGCGCGGACCAGACCGAGGCCAAATGCGCACCCAAGGAAAAAGGCATCGAATCCTGGAATTTCCTGAAGAAACGCCTTAAGGACCTTAATCTCGTCGGCCCCGAACCGCTCGTTTATCGCACCAAG
>Ga0265338_10006525_pt1 | contig 14835 bp, 11 predicted proteins | sample 42126metaG_FD_193579 | JGI IMG/M metagenome (GOLD analysis project Ga0265338, IMG submission 193579) | Rhizosphere microbial communities from Carex aquatilis grown in University of Washington, Seatle, WA, United States - 4-21-26 metaG | ecosystem: Host-associated > Plants > Roots > Rhizosphere... | reverse complement strand
GCGGCGTCAGACCGACCGACGAAGATCTTCCGTCGGTCGGTCTGACGCCGCCCGTCGCCGACCAGGTGCTGCGGCTGGCGTCGCTGGCGCGGCAGTCGGGCCTGGATGGCGTTGTCTGTTCGGCACATGAGATCACGCGACTGCGCGCCGAGCTGGGACCGGATTTCCTTCTGGTTGTGCCGGGCATCCGGCCGGCTGGCGCGGAGGTTGGCGACCAGCGGCGGGTGATGGGCCCCCTCGAGGCGCGGCAGGCCGGGTCCGATATACTGGTCATTGGCCGGCCGATCACGGCGGCCCAGGACCCCGGGCTGGCGGCCCGGGAAATTGCCCAAAGTCTCGGCATTTCCGCAGGTTAACGCCGGTTCCGCGGTTTGCTTGATTTCCGGGAACGAGCGGCCCATACAGCCCAACCCATGGCTATCGCCGTCAAGATTTGTGGGATTACGACTCCGGATGCCGCCGCCGCCGCGGTTGCCGCCGGCGCTGCCTATGGCGGGGTGGTGTTTCATCCCAAATCGCCGCGCAATCTGGATATCGAGCAGGCTGCCACCTTGGCGCGCCTGATGCGCGGCAAGCTGAAGCTGGTGACATTGCTGGCCGATCCGTCCGACGAACAACTGGCCGCGGTGACGGCACAGCTAGCGCCCGACTTCCTGCAATTGCATGGCGCGGAAAGCGCGCGCCGGGTGGCTTACGTGCGTGCCAAGTTCAACACGCCCATCATCAAGGCTTTGCCGGTGGCGGAAGCCGCCGATCTCGCTGCCGCGGCCGAATATGAGAATGTCGCCGATCTTTTGATGTTCGATGCCAAGGCGCCGAAGGGCGCGGAGCGGCCCGGCGGACATGGCGCGGCGTTCGACTGGCAGATCCTCGCGGGCCGCCGCTTTGCCAAGCCCTGGTTCCTGGCGGGCGGCCTTGATCCGGACAATGTCGCGCGCGCGATCGAACTGTCGGGCGCCCAGATGGTGGATGTTTCTTCCGGCGTGGAAAGCGCGCCCGGCGTCAAGGATCCCGCGCGCATTCAGTCTTTCGTCAACGCTACCAGGCATCCGGCCCCTTTGAGCAAGCAAAGCGCATGAATCAGCTTCCCAACTCCTTGCGCAGCGGCCCCGATGCCAGCGGTCATTTCGGCGCTTATGGCGGCCGTTTTGTCGCCGAGACCCTGATGCCCTTGGTGCTGTCGCTGGAAAAGGCCTATGAGGCGGCCAAGCAGGATCCGCAATTCCATGCCGAATTGTCGGGCCTGCTGAAGCATTATGTCGGCCGCGAAAGTCCGCTCTATCTGGCCGAGCGGCTGACGGCGCATTTGGGCGGCGCGAAGATCTATCTGAAGCGCGAGGACCTGAACCATACCGGCGCGCACAAGATCAACAATTGCCTGGGCCAGATCCTGCTCGCCAGGCGCATGGGCAAGACCCGCATCATTGCCGAGACCGGCGCCGGCCAGCATGGCGTGGCCACCGCCACGGTGGCGGCGCGCTTCGGTCTTCCTTGCACCGTCTATATGGGTGAGGTGGACATGGAGCGGCAGAAGCCGAACGTGTTCCGCATGCGCCTGTTGGGTGCCGAGGTGCGCGGTGTCTCATCCGGTTCGCGCACCTTGAAGGACGCGACCAACGAGGCGCTGCGCGACTGGGTCGCCAATGTGCACGACACGTTTTACATCATCGGTTCGGTGGTGGGGCCGCATCCCTATCCGGCCATGGTGCGCGATTTCCAGACCGTGATCGGCAATGAAGCGCGGGCGCAGATGATGGAACGGGAAAAGCGGCTGCCCGATCTGGTGGTGGCCTGCGTTGGCGGCGGCTCCAACGCCGCCGGCATGTTCCATCCGTTTGTGGATGACGCCGATGTCGCCATTCATGGGGTGGAAGCGGCCGGTGATGGCGTGGACACGCCCCGTCACGCCGCCACCCTGTCCAAGGGCTCGCCCGGCGTGCTCCATGGCGCGCGTTCTTATCTTCTGCAGGACGGCGATGGCCAGATCATCGAAGCCCATTCCATCTCCGCTGGGCTCGACTATCCGGGCGTGGGGCCGGAGCATAGCTGGCTGAAGGATATCGGCCGGGTGAAGTATTTCTCGGTGACCGATCAGGAGGCGCTGGATGCCTTCATGTTGCTCTCCAAGCTGGAAGGCATCATCCCGGCCCTGGAATCCGCGCATGCCATCGCCCATGTGGTGAAGGTGGCGCCGCAGATGCGCAAGGACGAGCTGATTGCGGTCTGCCTGTCAGGTCGCGGCGACAAGGACATCTTCTCGGTCGCCCACGCGCTGGGTGAAAAGATATGAGCCGGCTCTCTGACACTTTCGCGCGCCTGAAAAAGGAAGGCCGCGCCGCCTTCGTGCCCTTCATCACCGCCGGCGATCCGGACATGGAAGCCAGCTTCGCCATTCTGCAGCAGCTTCCGTCCTGCGGCGCCGATGTGATCGAGCTGGGCATGCCCTTCACCGATCCGATGGCGGATGGTCCTGCTGTGCAGGCCTCTTCGGTGCGAGCGCTGAAAGCCGGCGCCACCATGGCCAAGGTGCTCAAGATGGTGGAGAAATTCCGCAAGACCGACAAGACCACGCCGATCGTGCTGATGGGTTACTACAATCCCATTCATGCCTATGGCACGGCGCGCTTTGCTCGCGATGTGGCGGCGGCCGGCGTCGACGGACTGATCGTGGTGGACCTGCCGATCGAAGAGGATGAAGTGCTGCGCGTGCCGGCCAAGGCGCAGGGCGTGGACCTGATCCGGTTCGTCACCCCCACCACCGACGAGGCGCGGCTGAAGCGCATCGCGGCCGAGGCCAGTGGCTATCTTTATTATGTCTCGGTGGCGGGCGTGACCGGCACCAAGGCCGTTCCCGAAGATGAGGTCCGTGATGCCCTGGCCCGCGTGAAGGCGGTCACCGATCTGCCCTGCACGGTCGGGTTCGGCATCCGCAATGTCCAGCAGGCCGACGCCATCGCCCGGGTGGCCGATGGGGTGGTGGTGGGCTCGGCTATTGTTTCCAAGGTTGCGGAGAATATTAACGCCGGGCGCGAGCGAATCGTCAGCGAAGTCCTGGAACTGATCCGAGCCCTGGCCGGTTCCACCCATGCGGCGCGCCGTGATAGGGTGAGCGCATGAACTGGATCACCAATATCGTCCGTCCCCGGATCAAGGGGTTGATGGGGGGCAAGGGCAAAGGCGGCGGCGATACGCCGGAAAATCTCTGGAAGAAATGCCCGTCTTGCGGCGAGATGGTCTTCCACCGCGATTTGGTGGCCAATCTGAACGTCTGCCCGTCCTGCGGCCATCACATGCGCATCGGCCCGGCGGAGCGCTTTGCCTACACCTTCGATCCCGGCAGTTTCACCGAGTTGGTGCCGCCCAGCGTTCCGGCCGATCCCCTGCGCTTCAAGGGTGAGAAGAAATATTCCGAGGAAATCAAATCGGCGCGCGCCAAGACGGGCCGGCCCGAAGCCTTCACCGCCGCGCGCGGCACCTTGGATGGCCTGCCGGTGATGATCGGGGTGCAGCCCTTCGATTTCCTGGGCGGCAGCCTGGGACTGGGGGTGGGCGAGGCGCTGGTGGAATCCCTGCAGATCGCGATCAAGGAAAAGCGGCCTTACATTCTGTTCGTTGCCTCGGGCGGGGCCCGCATGCAGGAGGGCATCCTGTCCTTGATGCAGATGCCGCGCGCCACCATCTGTGTGGACATGCTGAAGGAAGCGGGCCTGCCTTATATCGTGGTGCTGACCGATCCAACCTTCGGCGGCGTCAGCGCGTCTTATGCCATGCTGGGCGACATCCAGATTGCCGAGCCGGGCGCGCAGATCGGCTTCACTGGCGCGCGCGTCATCGCGCAGACTATTCGCGAGAAACTGCCGGACGGCTTCCAGCGCGCCGAATATCTGCTGGAGCACGGCATGCTGGACATGGTCACCCATCGCAAGGAGATGCGCTCCACTTTGTCGCGCGTGCTGCACATCCTGATGAAACAGGAAAAACCCCGCAGCAAGGTACTTTCCATGCCGCGGCGGCCCGGGTCTGGCAATGGCGGGGCGGCCGCCATCCCTTGACGTTGTCGGCTACCACCCGCAGCGACGCGGTGCTGGCGCGCCTGCTGTCACTGCATCCCAAGAAAATCGACCTGGCACTGGACCGGATTCTGCGGCTGCTGGCCGATCTCGGCAATCCGCAATTGAAACTGCCGCCGGTGATCCATGTCGCCGGCACCAACGGCAAGGGCAGTGCCTGCGCTTTCTCCCGCGCCATGCTGGAGGCGCAAGGCTTGCGCGTGCATGTCCATACCTCGCCGCATCTGGTGCGCTTTCATGAGCGCATTCGCCTGGCCGGAAAGCTGATTTCGGAAGAGGCGTTGGTCTCGCTGCTGGAGGAAGTGGAAGCGGTCAATCACGGCCGCGAGATCACCTTCTTCGAGATCACCGCCGCCGCCATGTTCCTGGCCTTTGCGCGCCAGCCGGCCGATGCGGTGGTGCTGGAGGTTGGCCTGGGCGGCACCTATGACGCCACCAATGTGGTGCCGCATCCGGCCATGACGGTGATCCAGCCGGTCGGCATGGATCACAAGGAATTTCTCGGCAGCGACCTTGCCGGCATCGCGGCAGAGAAAGCCGGCATCATCAAAAAAGGCTCGCCGCTGGTGGTGGGGCCGCAGAGCCCGGTGCCGCGCCATGTGATCCTGCGCCGCGCCGATCAGCTGGGCGTGGAGCTGTTCGAGTTCGGCCAGGATTTTGCCGCCCGCCTGGAACATGGCCGCATGGTCTATGAGGACGAGACCGGATTGCTGGATCTGCCCTTGCCCCGGCTGACCGGCCGCCACCAGATCGAGAATGCCGGCGTCGCCATCGCCGCCTTGCGCCATGCCAGGCGCGGCTGGGGCCAGGACGCGGCGGTCGAGAAGGGCCTTTCCACCGTGGAATGGCCGGCCCGATTGCAGCGCCTGCACAAGGGGCCGCTGGTGGAAGCCGCGCCCAAGGGCGCCGAGGTGTGGCTGGACGGCGGCCATAATGTGCACGGCGCCGAAGCGGTGTCGCGCGCCATGGCCGACATGGAAGAACATGGTGAGCGGCCGCTCTATCTGATCTGCGGCATGCTGGCCAACAAGGACGCGCTAGGTTTCCTGCAGGCCTTCAACGGTCTGGCGCGGCATGTGGTGACGGTGGCGATCCCGGGCGAGGCGGGCAGTCTTGGGGCAGGGGCGCTTTACGATGCAGCGCGCCGTGCCGGTCTGGATGCGGCGCCGGCGGAAGACCTGGATGACGCCATGCTGCAGGTCACGGCCTGGTCGCGGCTGGATCAGTCAGATGTGCCGCCGCGTATTCTGATCTGCGGCTCTTTGTATCTGTCCGGAAAAGTGCTGGCCGAGAACAGCTAGCCCAAAGCAACAAGGCCGCCTTGCGGCGGCCTCGAAGCATCGAATTTCGGTCAGGTCAGATCGAGGACTCGATCCACTCCTTGATCTTGGATTTCGGCAGCGCACCGACCTTGGTTGCGGCAACCTGGCCGTCCTGAAAGATCATCATGGTAGGAATGCCGCGCACGCCATACTTGGTCGGCACATGCGGGTTCTCGTCGATGTTCAGCTTGGCGATGGTGATCTTCTCCGCGAGTTCCGTGGAGAGCTCGTCCAGCGCGGGCGCGATCATGCGGCAGGGTCCGCACCATTCCGCCCAGAAATCCACCAGCACGGGTTTCTTGGCATCCAGCACATCGGACTGGAAGGAGGCGTCGGACACTTTGACGGGCATGAGATCGGTCCTTTGAACTATGTCGCCACCATATCTAGGAACCGACCCCTTCCGGGTCAAGGCGCGTCGCCATGTCGGCTATTTCGGCGTCCAAAGCACGGTCCGAAAGCTGTAGAAGCCGGGGGCCGTCGGTAAAAACCAGGCCGCAAAGGATTCGTTTACCCGGAAATATCTTGGCTGCCGCAGCGCGGTAAAGCGCCATCTGGGCGAGATAGACTTTGGGAACCTCAGCCTCGCTCAAGGGCGCCGGCCTGTTGGTCTTGAAGTCCAGAATCAGAACCTGGCTTTCGTTCACCGCCAGCCGGTCGATACGGCCATTGACGCGCGCGCCTTTACCCAGTTCCGGCAATTCCGCGACCAGTCCGGCTTCGGCCTGACTGCCGGGCGCGAAGACCTCGGCGAAGTTGGGATCGTCCAGCACGGCCAGCGTCTCGTTCACCAGTGCCGCGGCATCCTTCACCCCCTGAATTTCGGCATAGCGCAGCGCCAGCGCCTCGCGCTTATCCGGCGCGATCTCCGGCAAGCGGGCGAGCAGGGCATGCACCACCAGGCCGCGGCGGAAACGGTGATTGCCGCGCGGCGAGAAAGTCGGCGGCTCGATTCCAGCGGCTTCGGAGGGACGGATCAGGCGCGGCGACGCGGGCTCGGCTGGCGCCGGCGCCGAGATCCAGGCGGGCAGGGGGGATTTTTCGGATAGCGGCTTTTCGACGGCGCCCGCATCTTCCTCAAGCGTCCCGACGGTTGTGATCTCGCCATCGCCGCGCGCGACTTTGATGCCCATCTTGTCCGCCGCCGCCCCGGCCAGCTCATACCAGGAGCCCTGTTTGACGCCCTTCCTGTTCTCGAAGCCGCAGATATAGAGCCGGTCACGGGCGCGGGTGAGGGCGACATAGAACAAACGCCGGTGCTCGCGCAGCGTCTCGGCTTCGGCGTCCGCCTTGGCAGCCTTGACGATCTCCGGCGCTTCCTCGCTGGAAAGCGGAAACAGCACGCCGTCGTCATGATAGAGCAGATGGCCTTTGCGGCTGGGCGGTTCGGGCAGCGAGGTCGTGTCGGGCAGGATCACGATGTCGGCTTCCAGCCCCTTGGCGCCGTGCACCGTCATCACCCGCACTTCATCGCGGCCGCGTTCCATGTCGCGCTTGATTTCGATCTCGCCGCGCTCCACCCAGTCGAGAAACCCTTCCAGTGACGGAGAATGACTTTGTTCATGGGTCAGGGTGAGAGAGAGGAACTCCTCGATGGCGTCGGCGGATTCCTGGCCCAGCCGCGCCAGCAACTTTTCCCGTCCGCCCAGCGCGGTCAGAGCATGGGAATAGAACTCAAAGGGCGGGGCGTAATCGGCCCGTTCCAGCATGGCGGAGAGAAAGCCATGTGCCGCGGTGAATTCGTTCCGACGCGTGACCAGGACGCCCCACAGGTCACCTCTGCGGTCATGGGCGAGGGAGAACAGCTCTTCTTCGCTGATACCGCACAAAGGCGAGCGCAGCAGCGCCGCCAGGTTCAGATCATCTTCCCGCTGCAGCACAAAGCGGCCCAGGGCCATCAGGTCCATGGCGGCGATCTGTTCGGTCAGCCGCACCCGGTCGGCGCCGGCCACGGGAATGCGCCGCAGCTTCAGCTGCCGGATGACCTCACCGCCGAAGGGCTGGCGGCGCGGCAACAGGATCATGATGTCGCGCGGCGCAATCGGACGATCGTGATCGGGCAGGCGCGCGCCGCTTTTCAGCCAGCCGGCGATCTTGTCCACCACCTGCATGGCCAGCCGCGCGATCGGGCTTTCCTTCTGCACCGTGTCCACAGGCGCGTAATAGTCCACATCTTCGTCTTCTTCGGGCACCAGCGCCGGCCAGAACTCGATGCCGCCCTTGGCGGTCTCGCGATGGGCCTGGTGCTCGATCGCACCGCCGCCGACCGTCAGGCAGGCGCGGGCTTGCTCACTTTCGAACACCGTATCCACAAAAGAGAGGATTTCCGGCGCTGAACGGCGGGAGGTGATCAGCGGCACTTCCTGCAAGACTTGCTCGGCGCCCGCGAGCACTTCGGCGAAATAGCGGCGATTGATGTCGAACTGGGTGGGATCGGCGCCTTGGAAGCTGAAGATGGATTGTTTCTCGTCACCCACCGCGAAGATGGTGCGAAGCTGGCTGCGTTCGCGGCCAAGCCCGACGAAAAATTCCTCCGTCAGTTTTTTCACGATCTCCCATTGCTCGGGGCTGGTGTCTTGGGCTTCGTCGATCAGGACGTGATCGATGCCGCCGTCCAGCTTGTAGAGCACCCATTGCGCGGCGCCGCGGCGGGTCAGGAGATTGCGCGTCTCCACGATCAGGTCGTCATAGTCCAGCACCCCGCGCAACCGCTTGGCGAGATAATAGTCGTCGCGCATCTCGTCGATGACGGTCAGGGCGGCCTCAGTCAGCGCCGCGGCGCGCGCCGCCTTGCGCCGTTCGGCGGCGGCGCAGTAACGCTCCTGCAGCGTGACCAGATAGTTCAACAGATCCGGCCGAGCGTCCGCCAGCGCCTTGGTCGCCAGCCGCTTGCGCGGCTCCCCCGCGCCGGTCAACAGCGCGCGCCCCACCGCGGCAAAGCCGTTGCCGATATCGGCAATGGCCGTGGCGAGATGGCCGGCGATATCGCCGTCCGTTTTGCCGCCGGCGGCCAGCCATTTCTGCGCGTCGCGAAGCTGCCTGATCTCTCGCGCCAGTCCGGCGCAGAAAGTGGAGGCGATGCCCTCTTCGTCCTCATTCTCTTCCAGATCGTGCTGTTCGCGCACCGCCGCGGCGAAATCCTTCACCCGCGCGAAATAGCGGTCCAGCTTGCGGCGATCGCCACCGACCGCCGCTTCCAGCAGGCCGTTGAGAGTGGCCTCGCTGGTCTCGGTGACCAGTTTGGTCACGGCTGTGCTCAGCACCGCATCTCCCGAACCGGCGCGTTCCAGGATGTGCTGGCGGGACTGCGCGATCATTTCCTGCGCCGTCTGGTCGTCCAGCACGTCGAAGGCCGGCGGGATTTTCGCTTCCAGCGGAAAGCGCGACAGCAGGATCTGGCAGAAGGCGTGCAGGGTCAGCACCTTCAGGCCGCCGGGCGTCTCCAGCGCGCCGGCAAACAGCCGCCGCGCCTTGGCCAGATCGGTATGGGCCTCGCCGCCGATGGCGATGATGCGATCACGTAAATTCTCATCGGGCAGCATGGCCCATTCGCCCAACTGCCGGAACAACCGCTCCTGCATCTCGGCGGCCGCAGCTTTGGTGAAGGTAAGGCAGAGAATTTTCTGGGGGCTGGCATCGGCCAACAGCAACCGCGCCACCCGGTTGGCCAGAGTATAGGTCTTGCCGGCGCCGGCATTGGCCGCGACCCAGGCGGAGATGTCCGGGTCCGACGCGATCATGGAGGCATCGCGCCTCATGGCTCGTCACCCCAGCCGGATGGTGACCATTCCTTGACCCGCGCCAGATGGTCATAGTCGCCGGCGATGTCGGCGCGGTATGGCTTGATGCGAGAGCGATAAGGCGTCTCGCGCTGGCTGAACCATGCGATGCGGCGCATGAGCTGCGCCACCGCTTCGCCGGCCAGGGTAACGGGATTTCGCACATAACTGGGGTCACGCGCCTTCGCTCCGCCCGCAAGGCTGACATAGATCAGTTCCTCGGCCGTGTATTTGCCGATGCCGAAACCGTTCTCGGCCAGCATGGCGGCCTCCAGCGGCAGCTGCGGCGACAGCAGTTGGTCGACCTGTTTGGCGCTGGGGATCGTGCCGCTCTTGTAATCCAGGATCGCGGCGTGGCCGCTGGTCAGGACATCGATGCGGTCTGCAATGCCGGTCAGCGTAAAGCCGCCCAGATCCAAGGTGCCTCGTTTTTCCAGATGCGATGCAGCGATACCGCCGCGCCGCTCCGCTTCGAAATCCACAAAAGCCTTGGCGGCGCCAAGAAAGCGCGGCCGCCAGACGGCCAGAACGGCTTTTGGAATGCCCGCTTCCTCGAACAGTTCGTCAGCCAGCGCGATCAGCCGCCCGGCATCGCCGCCACCGCCCGCCACGAACAGCTCCAGCGCCTTGTGCAGAATATTGCCGCGCTCCAGCGGGCCGACGGGCTCATCCAGAGCGTCCAGCGGCCGCAGTCTCAGGACATGCTTGGCATAGATTGCGTAGGGATCGCGCAGCCAGGTCTCGATCTCGGTGACGGAAAGCTTTTTGGGCCGCGTCTCGACAGGCGGACGTGGCGCCGGCCGTTCCAGACGCGGACCCAAGGGCACATCCACCAACTGCGTGGCCAGCGCCACATAATCTGTTGGTGGCTTCAGAATGTCTTCGATGGGTGGTTTCTTCTCGGGCGGCGATGGGTTCAGTCCCAGCAGAAGCTGGGTCAGCCGCTGCAGCCAGCGCGAGGCGACGGTCGGCGCGCCATCAGCCTTCAGGCTGCGGGTCAGCAGCACGCACGGCCCCGCCGCCAGTTTGGCGAAATCGTGCGCGGCCAGACCGATGCTGCGTTCCGGCTGCTCCAGGCCCAAGGTCGCGCGCATGGGACGCGAGAACCAGGGATCGGCGCTGGTGGTGCCGGGCCAGGAGCCTTCGTTCAAGCCGCCCAGAATGGTGAGATCGAAACGCTGCAGCCGCGCTTCCAGTGGCCCCAGAATGGCGAGACGCGGATGGCGCCCGAACGCGGCCCGCACCGGCGTCTTCATCGCTAGGTGGCGGAACAGGGCGGCATAGGAGCCTGGCTCGATCGGCGGCAGGTCCTGCCCATCGTCTTGGAGCGCGGCGCAAAGCGCCGCTGCCTGTTCGCCATCGCCGTTCGCCCAGAGGATGCAGTTTTCCTTCTCGTCACAAGCCAGCGCTTCCGCCGCGGTGACATGGGCCGCAATCAGATCGGGTAGGGGCGCATCCTTCCGGGCATATATCGCTTCCATCGGCGTCAGGATTGCCGCGATCCCGCTCCACCAGTCTTTCAGCTTCGACAAAGCTTCAGGCGGTGGTGGAAATTTTTGCTGGCCGCATTTTTCGATCCGTTTCGCGATACCGTCCAATCCGGCATCGGGCCGTGCTCCCCGCAGGCACCAGCGATCCAACTCGCGTGCCCGTGCGCGGAAGGCCGCATGATCAAGTCCCCGCCGCGCAAACGGATGCTTGAGCAGCGCCAGCAGCGGCACGGGCGCGAAGTGCGCCTGCGCCGCTTCCACCAACAGGCACAGGAAGCTGCCGGCCGCGGTATGGGCCAGCGGGCGGCCGGCGGAGTCGTCGATAGTGATATGCCAGCGTGCCATTTCCGCCGCCACCCTGCGCGCCAGATTGCGGTCGGGGGTCACCAGCGCCGCGGTGCGGGTTGGTATTTCCAGGCTCTCGCGCAAGGCCAGCGCGATGGCGAGCGCTTCCTGCGCCGAGTCACCCGCCGTCACCAGCCCCAGATCCTTCACGCCCTGGGCGATCTCGTCGTCGCCACCTTCCGCCAACGCCCGCCAGGCATCGGTGGTGGGGGCGGGCCGCAGGGTTTCGCTGAGCAGGGTCTCGCGCGCCACATTGTGATCGGCCGCGAACCAGTCCTGCACATCCTCGCGTGTCGTCTCGATCGTCCGCAGCAGTTGACCCAGGCCGAATTGCGGATGGCCCGGATCGAGATCGCCCCAGCTTTCCTCATCCAACCGCTTGTCCAGCCCCGGCAGCACCACGGCGCCGTTCGGCAGCCGCGCAATGACACCCATCAGTTCGGCGGTGGCGGGGATCGAGCCGGTGGAACCGGCGGCAATCACCCAATGCTGAGGCTGCGAAGTTTCCAGGCGCGCGCCCAGGGCCTTGAGCGCCAGATTGCGTCGTGCCGCCGGATTGAGAAGCTTTTCCTCGGCCAGAATGGCCGGCCAGGTGTCGCGGATCACGGCCAGGAAGCGCGTGATGCCTTCCCAATGCTCGGCCAGATTTTCCGGCGCCAGGTCTTTCAGCCGGGTCAGGTCGCAGCCCTGCGTCTCCACTTCGTCCATGACCTTGGCGAGACTGTCGGCCAGCGCGGCGCATTGGGCGAATGAAAGCGTGCCGTCGCGGTCCCGGCGGTCCCATTGCCGCACCAACTGCGCCAGCAGCAATTGCCGCCGCAACGGGCGGATGGCGGGCGCCAGCCCCAGCCCTTCGCCGGCGGGATCGAACAGCAGTTCGTCTTCTTCGGCATCGCCCAGGGCGCGGAATTGCGGCAGCAGCGCCGCGCCGCCCAGCACTTTTGCGAAAGCATCGCCGAAGGTGCGCGCCGCGCGCCGGGTTGGCAGATAGATCACCGCCGACGACAGGGCCAGCGGATCACCGCCAGTGCGCGCGATCAACCCACGCGCCAAGGTCTCAGCGAACGGCGCGGAAGACGCGATAGTGAAGACGGCGGGGAATCTCACGCCGGCGCGCGGAGATAGGCTTCCGCCTCCTCGCGCGCTTGGGGCGTGCCGACATGAATCCAGACCCCATCCAGCAAGGTGCCGAACAGCCGGCCTTTGGCGATGGCGCGGTCCCACATCAGGTTGGTAGAGAAAGCGCCTTCGGGTGCATCCTCAAACATGCGCGGATGAGCGATCTGCACGCCGGGATAGGCGGATGCTGGAACGCCGGCATGGTCACGCGCCCGCCCGATGCGGCCATCCGCCATCAGCACGAAGTCGCCCGCGCCCTCATAGCCCATGGCGGTGTGCATGTCGGCCAGCAGCAACAGCCCGTCCATGCGCGCCGCATCCCATGCCGCGATCATGGCGGGCAAGGCCGCGGTGGCGTTTTCCACCCAGATAGAGTCGGAGTTCAGGATGAAAAAGGGTACGTGCCCTAAAAGCGGCAGTGCTTTGACCACGCCGCCGCCCGTGTCCAGCAGCTTGTCCGTCTCGTCCGAAAAAATGATATCTGCATCGCGCCGCCGCGCCAGATGGGCGCGCAGCATCTCGGCGCGATAATGCAGGTTGACCACAATGCGGGTCACGCCGGCCGCCACCAGCCGGTCGATGGAATGATCGATCAGGGTCTTGCCGCCTACCGTCACCAGCGGCTTGGGGCGGTCATCGGTCAAGGGGCGCATGCGCAGGCCCATGCCGGCGCCCATGATCATCGCGGCCGTGATCTTGCTCACCTGATTTCCACTGCCCTTTTGTCTTTTGGAATCGTGCGATCATACCATGCCCGCAAATCGGCCAGGGCAGGATGGGCCAGGTCGCGTTCCAGATAGCCCCAGACCCGCGGCAGAAAGCCGAGATAACGCGCCTTGCCGTCGCGGCTGTAGAGGCGGGCGAAGATGCCCACGATCTTGGTGTTGCGCTGGGCCGCCATCACCGCCATCTCATAGCGGAAGCCCGCTTCGTCCAGCGGCGTGCCCTGGGCCGTCATCGCCGCCAGATATTGGCGCGTGGCGCCTTCCGCCAGGGCGGGCGAGACATCGCGGCGGGCATCTTCGGTCAGGGAGATCAGGTCATAGGCGGCGCTGCCCGCCACCGCGTCTTGAAAGTCGATCAGACCCACGCGCGCCAGGCCCTGGCGCTGGGGCAGCCAGAGCAGGTTCTCGGCATGATAATCGCGATGGACGAAAACGCGCCGGCCGGCCAGGCCCTCCAGCGCCGCGCGCCACAACCGGCGATATTCCGTCACTTCCTCATCCGTGGCCTTGCGGCCCAGCGCCAGAGGCATGAACCATTCGGTGAGAAGATCGGTCTCGGCCAATTGCGCGACCATGTCATAGTCGAACAGCGGTTTGTCGGCAGAGAGACGGTTCGGTGCGTCGGCAGCATGCATCTTGGCCAGCACCTTCACCGCGGCCTCGTACAATTCTTTTGGCTCGCCGCCATCGGCCAGAACTTCGGCGAACAGGGCATCGCCCAGATCTTCCAGGATCAGGAAGCCGCGCGCGCAATCGGCGGCATAGACTTCCGGAGCCGCCAGACCATGCGCGCGCAGCCAGGCGGACGCGGCGGCGAAGCGGGCGCAATCGGCGCCCGCCAGCCGCGCCACGGCATTGTAGCCCAGCGCGCGCCGCGTCTCGGCATCGGCATTCGCGGGCGCCACCGGCGCTTCGGCGCCTTGCGGTTGATCCATCAGCATCGCGGTCTTGCCGTTCAGGCTGAGACGCGTATAGCGGCGGGTCGAGGCATCGCCCGGCAGCGGCGCAATGCTTGCCGCGCCCCAGCCCGAGCGGTCGAGAAAATCCCGCATTTCATCCTGGCGCAACGGATCAGCCATGAAGAAGGCTTTCCCAACGTCCAGGGCCAGTGACCCGCGCCAGCCGGCCCGTATCACGCACGCCCAGCCGCACATGCAGCGCCTCGGGCGGCAGCGCTTCCGGCGCGCGTTCGGGCCATTCCACCAGCACCGCACCGCGATCCAGTGCGTCCTCGAAACCCAGCTCCTCCATCTCCCGCGCGCTTTTCAACCGGTAGAGATCGTAATGGGCGACGGGCGGGGTGGTGTCATAGCTCTGCACCAGGGTGAAGGTCGGGCTCGGCACATCTTCCTGGACACCCAGCGCCTGCAGGATGGCGCGGGCCAGGGTCGTCTTGCCCGCACCCAGATCGCCCCACAGCGCCACCGCGTCGCCCGTCGCCAGCCCGCTCGCGATGGCGCGGCCCAGAGCCGCAGTCGCGTCAAGGTCGGGGAGGGGAAACTCTCCCCGGAACGTCTCGCTGTTTTGGGCCATATGTCCTGCTTTTAGCCGCCATCGGCCCTGCCGGAAAGGGTTGTTGTACCTCCGCCCACCGCCATGCTAACCCCGCGCCGGACTTGCGGAAAACTACAGGACATGGCCGAAAAGATCGTCATCATTGGCGCGGGGCAGGCGGGCGCCCAGGCGGTTCAGTCGCTGCGTGCCGAAGGTTTTGACGGGCCCATCACCATGGTGGGCGATGAGTCTTTTCCGCCCTATCAGCGGCCGCCTTTGTCCAAGGCCTATCTGCTGGGCAGCTTCGAGCGGCCGCGCCTGTTCCTGAAGGCCGACAATTACTACGCCGAGACCGGCTGCGAGTTGATCCTAAACACCAGCGCCAAGGCGATTCATCGCGCCGAGCGTCAGGTGGAACTGACCGATGGCCGCAAGCCGTCTTACGACAAACTGCTGCTGGCGACCGGCGCGCGGGTGCGCAAGCTGAAATT
>Ga0265338_10006524_pt1 | contig 14835 bp, 11 predicted proteins | sample 42126metaG_FD_193579 | JGI IMG/M metagenome (GOLD analysis project Ga0265338, IMG submission 193579) | Rhizosphere microbial communities from Carex aquatilis grown in University of Washington, Seatle, WA, United States - 4-21-26 metaG | ecosystem: Host-associated > Plants > Roots > Rhizosphere... | reverse complement strand
CCCGTGCCGGAGTTCGGCGAGCATGATCTCGATCCGCCAAAGAATCCCGCCGTCTGGCAGCCGCCGGAGGTCCCAAAGAGCGAATGAGCCGCGCGGATTGCCCATGATCGAGACATTAGAATCCCTTAGCCAGCGCATCCTGACCCGATTTCCGGGTGCCGAGGTCTTGGTGGTGCCGAATCCCGCCCCGGCCGCGCAGCACTCGCTCCTCCTGGGCGCCGGACAGGCCCGCGCGATCGCGGAGTTCCTGCGCGATGACGGAGCCCTCAAGCTGGACCTGTGCTCCAACGTCACGGGCGTCGACTGGCCGGAAAAGGTGATCGTGGAGACCGCCAAATCGAGCGTATCCGACCCCGCTGGCGGCCCCGACAAGGTCGTCGAGGTCAAGACCGAGCGCCGCCAGCCCGGCTGCCTTGAGGTTGTCTACCATCTTTACTCCGTGTCCCTGAAGCACGGTCCCCTCGTCATCCGCATGCGCACGGCCGACCGCGCGGCCGGGGTCACGCTGCCGTCCCTCACGCCCGTCTGGCGGGCCGCCGAGTTCCAGGAGCGGGAAGTCTTCGACCTCTTTGGCGTGGTTTTCGAGGGGCATCCCGACCTGCGGCGAATCCTCATGTGGGACGGCTTCAAGGACCATCCCATGCGCAAGGACTACGTTGAGCCCGAGGACTACGAATGGGAGCCGACCCCTCACGGCGACCTCCTCGCCAAGGTGAAGCTCATGCACCCGGACCCGGCGGCCGCCGCCTCGCCGCCCGCAGGAGGAGCCAAGCCGTGAGCGCCCTCGGCGAATCCCCGTTGCTGCCCGCGGGCGGGGCTCGCGTTCGCGCGGTGAACGACGAGTTCCACGGAGACCTGCTGGAGGTCTCGATGGGGCCGCACCACCCGTCGACTCACGGGGTCTTCCGCATGGTCGCCACACTCGACGGGGAGCGAATCGTAAAGCTCAAGCCCGTGTTTGGATACCTGCATCGCAACCACGAGAAGATAGGCGAAAGCACGACCTACCTCTCCTCGATGCCCTACACGGACCGTCTCGACTACCTGAACTCGATGACGAACAACTGGGCCTACGCCCTGGCCGTCGAGAAGCTCGCGGGTCTGCCTGTGCCGGAGCGCGCCGAGTACCTGCGCGTCATACTTGCGGAGCTTTCCCGCCTGCAGAACCATATCTGCCTTGCCGGGTTCCTCCTTCAGGACACGGGCGCCAGCGGCACGCCGCTCATGTACGCCTTCAGGGAGCGCGAGAAGATCCTGGGGCTCTTTGAATCCCTGAGCGGCTCCCGCATGATGTGCAACTACCAGCGCTTCGGCGGCTGCAGGGTCGACGCTCCGCCCGACTGGATCCTGCGGGCGAGGCAGCTGGTCGACGGATTTGGGGCTTTTCTCGACGAATTTGAGGAGCTGGTGACGGGCAACGAGATCGTGATGGCGAGGACACAGGGCATAGGCGTGCTTACAGCCGCCGCCGCGGTGAGCGCCGGGGTAACCGGGCCGATGCTGCGCGCCGCAGGCGTCGGATATGACATCCGAAAGGTCGACGGCTACGGGCTCTACCCGCGCTTTAGTTTCCGCGTTCCCATCGGCGCCCACGGCGACACCTACGATCGCTACATGATTCGGATCCTCGAGATGCGCGAGTCGATCTCGATCCTGCAGCAGGCGCTTCGGGACATCCCCGAGGGACCGATCATGGACCCGAAGGCGAAGATCCGGGGCTTCAGGCCGAAGCCGGGCGAAGCCTACGGAAGGATCGAGGGCCCCAAGGGCGAGATAGGCTTCTATCTAATAAGCGACGGCACCCCAAATCCCTACCGCTACAGGGTCCGCCCCCCCTCCTTCGTGAATCTCACCGTTCTCGAGGACCTTTGCCTCGGCCACACCATCGCGGACTCGGTCGTCGTGCTCGGAAGCATCGACATCGTCCTCGGCGAGGTCGACCGGTGAAAACGAGGCATCCCATGGAAGCCGCATCCCACCCCAAACCCCTACCCGAGCGACGGCCGTCCGCGCGGGCTGTCGCAACCTGACCCATGCTCGGATCCGGCCTACTCCATGGTCTCGCCGTCACCGCAAGGAACCTTGTGGGCTCGTTCCACGACCCCGCCCGGTACACCACGGTTGAGTACCCCGAGGTGAAGGCGCCGCTGCCCGAGGCATATCGCAACTTCCCCTTCCTCGTCTCGGAGACCGCGGACGACCCGATGGGCACGCTGCGGTGCGTGGCCTGCCAGATCTGCGAGAAGGAATGCCCTCCGCAGTGCATCTTCATCGAGAAGAGCAAGGACAAGAAGCCCGATGCGACCGGCAAGCTGCAGATATACCCGGCGGTGTTCAACATCGACACCTCGGTCTGCATGAGCTGCCAGATCTGCGTCGAAGTCTGCCCCTTTGACGCGATCAAGATGGACCAAGTCTTTGAGATAGCGACCGGCGAGCGCTTCCTGGAACTGCTGCTCGACCGCCACGATCTGGCGAAGCCGAACACCTATTTCCATACCATTCGACCGATTGAGGCCGCCGAGGTCGACACACGCCTTGCAGCGGAGCGCAAGGCCGCCGAGGAGAAGGCGAAGGCTGCGGCGCTCGCTAAAGCGGCCGCGCCCGCCAAGCCGGCGGCACCCCCCAAGCCGCCCACCGCATGACCGCCGACTCCCCAATTTCCGATCCCTACCTGGAGCGCGCCCCGCAGATGCTGCTCGACCTCGTTACGGGGCGCCTGCCCGAGCCGTGGCGATGGCTGGCCAACGGCCTCGTCTCGATCGTCGTCATCCTCGCGGTCTTCGGCCTGCTCTTCGCGGCGCTCACTCTCGCCGAGAGGAAGATCCTCGGACGCGTTCAGAACCGTCCGGGACCCAACCGCACGGGTCCGTTCGGGTTGCTCCAGCCGATCGCGGACGGCATCAAGATGCTGACGAAGGAGGACATCGTCCCGCGCGACGCGGACTACCTGCTCCACCTGCTCGCCCCGGTGACGCTCCTGGCTTCCTCCTTCCTCGCCTTCGCGGTGATCCCCTACGGTCGCCACCTCGTCCCCCTCGACCTTGATGCGTCCGTCCTGTTCTTCTTCGCGGTCGGTGCCACCACGGAGCTCGCGATCTTCATGGCCGGCTGGTCCAGCCACAATAAATACTCGCTTCTGGCGGCGATGAGGGCCCTTGCGCAGCTCATCAGCTACGAGCTGCCCCTGCTCCTTGCATGGCTTCCGGTCGTGATGCTATCGGGCACCCTATCGGCGACCGGAATCGTCGCCGCGCAGTCCGGATGGAAGCTCGGGTGGATCCCCAGCTGGCACATCTTCACGCCATGGGGCTTTGCCGGCTTCGTCATCTTCATGGTGGCGGCCCTAGCCGAGTCAAACCGCTCCCCGTTCGACCTTCCGGAGGCCGAGAGCGAGCTCATCGCCGGGCACCTCACGGAATACAGCGGGTGCAAGTACGTCCTGTTCTTCATGGCGGAGTACTTCGGGATGACCGCCCTCAGCGGCATGGCCGTCACGCTTTTCCTCGGCGGATGGCACGCGCCCCTTCCCTTCCTTGAGTTCATCCCCTCCTATGCCTGGTTTGGGATCAAGATCCTGGCCCTCCTCCTCGGGTTCATCTGGATCCGGGCGACCTTTCCCCGCCTTCGCATCGACCAGCTGACTCGCTTCGCCTGGAAGTTCCTTGTGCCACTTGCCATGATCAACCTGGCGACGGCGGCCTTCTGGTCCCTGAGCTCAGGCTGGTCCTGGCCGATGCAGGTCGCCCGGTGGGCCGTGGCCATCGCCCTTGTCGTCGGGCCGTTCCTCCTGATGGGACGCAGGCTCAGTGCGGGATTTGCCCCGCGCACCTACCAATACTCGACATGATGACCGCCGTCCTCATAGCGATCCTTCTCGCGACGCTCGCGGCCGCTGCGGCGGCGATGTCCCTTCGAAACCTGATACACAGCGTGCTCCTGCTTATCGGAAGCTGGCTGGGTGTCGCGGCCTTCTACCTGATGGCGGGGGCGGAGTTCGTGGCGTTCGCGCAGCTGCTGGTGTACGTGGGCGCCGTATCGATGGTGGTCCTCTTCGCGGTCCTCCTTACCCGGCGATCCCGCACGGACATCGCCGTCTCCCCCGACTCGGTCAGCAGGGCATGGTCCGCCGTGTTTGCCGCGGGTGCGGTCCTCGCCGTCCTCGTTTATGGGGTCCTACACTCGGCGCTGCCCCATTCGCCGCCTCCCCGCCCTTCGGTGACCGTTGGCCAGCTGGGCGCGCTCCTCACGGGCCCGCATTCGGCGGCGCTTCTGGTGATCGGTGTCGTGCTCACCGTGGCGATGCTTGGCGGGGTCGTCATTGCGTCCACGGACCGCCCCAGCGCAAAGGAGGATGAAAAATGAGCGGCGGCACCCTGCAGCTTTGCCTCCTCTTCTCCAGCGCCCTCTTTTGCGTCGGGTTGGCCGGAGCGCTTTCGCGCAGCAACAGCATCCTCGTGCTGCTGGGAATAGAACTGATGCTCAACGCGGCGAACCTCAACTTTATCGCCTTTTGGCGCTTCAGCCCGCAACCGGCGCCAGCCACCGGGGCCATATTCGTCATATTCTCGATCGCCGTCGCCGCCGCGGAGGCCGCTGTTGGACTCGCCCTTGTAATCTCCATCTATCGACAACAGAAGAACATACGGCTCCAGGAGGCCACACGTCTGAAGGGTTGACCAGGTATCCGAGCCCCGCCTATGACCCTTTCCGCCCAGAACCTTTGGCTTATCCCTGCGCTGCCCCTGCTTGCGGCGGGCATAAGCTCATTGCTGCCGCGCCGTGGGCGCGCGCTCTCGGCGGCCCTGGCCATAGCGGCGATGACGGGTTCATTCATCCTCTCCTGCTTCGCCCTGTCCGCCGCGCTTTCGTCGCCTGCCGAGCACATCACGAGCAATTTCACCTGGTTTTGCTTTGGCGACACTGCGATGCGGCTGGGCTGGCTGCTCGACCCCCTCACCGCCTTCATGTGCGTCATGGTGAGCTTCGTTAGCACGCTCATCTTTATCTTCAGCCTCGGCTACATGAGGGAGGATGCCGAGTTCAAGCAGTTCTTCTGTTTCCTCAGCCTTTTCGCGTCGGCCATGCTGGGCATCGTCGTGGCGAACAGCCTGTTGCTCCTGTTCATCGCATGGGAGCTTGTTGGCCTGTCATCCTATCTGCTGATCGGATTTTGGTTCCAGAGGCCCTCAGCCGCCGCCGCTGCCAAGAAGGCGTTCATCACCACCCGCATCGGCGACCTTGGGTTCCTCCTCGGCATCCTCTGGCTCAACGACGCTACCGGCTCTCTCCTCTTCTATGACGGCGGCCACGGCGTCCTCGAGGCATCCGCGCTCGGCGGGCTCACGGCCCACTTTGCGCTGGGAGGGCTCGCGCTCTCGACCGCCATCGGGCTCCTCATCTTCTGCGGGGCTGTCGGCAAGTCGGGGCAGTTCCCTCTCCACGTCTGGCTTCCCGACGCCATGGAGGGGCCGACGCCCGTGTCCGCCCTCATCCATGCGGCGACGATGGTTGCCGCAGGGGTGTTCCTGATCGCCCGCGTCTACCCGCTGATGACGGCCGATCTCGGGTTGGCCGGCGTACCAGTCCACGCCCTCACCATCGTGGCCTTCATAGGCGCCTTTACAGCCCTATTGGGGGCATGCATCGCCGTCGGACAGAATGACATAAAGCGGGTCCTCGCCTTCTCCACGGTTTCGCAGCTCGGATACATGATGTTGGCGCTCGGCGTCGGCTCCTGGGTCGCGGCGATCTTCCACCTGCTTACGCACGCCTTCTTCAAGGCGCTCCTGTTCCTCGGCGCAGGCTCGGTGATACACGCCGCCCACCACGAGCAGGACATGCGCAGCCTCGGCGGCCTTGGGAAGCGCATGAGGGTGACCTTCGCGACGTTCGCGGTCGGCATGATGGCCCTTTCGGGGGTGCCCTTTGTGTTCTCTGGATACTGGAGCAAGGAGGCCATCCTCCACGCCGCGCGTGAGTGGGACGTCTCGCACCTGCCGCTTGTCATGGGTCTGATCGCCGTCGCGCTCACCGCGTTCTACATGATGCGCCTGGTGGCCGAAGTCTTCCTTGGCAAACCCCGCTCGGCATCCGCGGAACATGCCCATGAGAACTCGGCCGTCATCACGGTGCCTCTTGTGCTTTTGGCCATATGCGCCGTGGGCCTTGGTTTCATCGGAACACCCGCGTGGCCGTGGCTTCAGTCGCGGCTGTCCGGGGTGCCCATTCCCGCGCATTCGCTTCTGGAGGGAGGGGGCCTGATCGGCGCATCGATATTCCTCGTGGCGGTCGGGCTTGGCACCGGGTGGTGGCTCTACGCCCGCCGGCTCCGAGAGAGCTCAAGCAGCTTGGACCCCATAGCGGCCGCCGCCCCGGGCGTCTTCGCCTTTCTCGCGGCGCGAATGAAGTTCGACGAGTTGTACCTGGCGACCGTTGGCCGCGCCAACACGGCACTCGCCGATTTCTCCTCATGGCTGGACCGCCGCGTCATCGGCGCGGGAGTAAGTCTCATTGCGCGGATGGGCGAGTCAGCGGGAGCCTTCAACAAGGAGACGGATGAGGAGGGGCTAAACACGGGTTTCAATGCAGCCAGTGACGAGCTTCGGCTCGCCGGCCGGCTCTATTCCAAGGCGCAGTCCGGCGAGACGCACGGCTACCTGCGCGTGATAGCCGTGGGCTTTGTGATCCTTGCCATCGCGTCATTGTTTGGAGGCGGCCGATGAGCAACTATCCGCTCCTGTCGCTGATAGTGCTCACCCCGTGGGCCGGCGGGCTTCTTCTTGCCCTGCTGCCAAAGATCGGTGCGGGTGCGAGCCGCACGATCGCGCTCGTCTTCAGTCTCTCGACGCTCGGGCTGGCAGCGCTTGTCCTCGCCTCCTTCGACGCCGCCGCCCCCGGTTACCAATTCGTCGAACGTCGGGACTGGATCGCGTCGCTTAATGTCCATTACTACCTGGGCTTGGACGGGCTAAGCCTGCTGCTTGTCCTTCTGACCGGCATCATCGCGCCGGTCGGCCTGCTCGCATCCTGGAGGCAGACCCGCGACCCGAGGTTTTTCAGCCTGCTCTTCCTCGTTCTCCAGGGATCCGCGCTGGGAGTGTTCCTCGCCCTGGACTTTGTCCCTTGGTTCCTCTTCTGGGAGCTGAGCCTCGTGCCGGCCTATTTTCTGATCAAGCTGTGGGGAGGAGCCGGCGCCTCCAGGGCCGCCTACCAGTTCGTCATCTACACGATCGGAGGCAGCGCCTTCATGCTCCTGGGTTTCGCCGGGATCTTCCTGACCACGGGAACGCTCGACTTCCCAACGCTTGCGCGCCTTGGCGCCGATGGTTCGCTTGCCCTCAGGCTCTCAGACCTTGGTGGGTTCTGGCCGACTGCGGTGTTTCTCGGCGTGTTCATAGGGCTCGCCGTCAAGGTCCCCCTGTTCCCTTTCCACACCTGGCTGCCTTCGGCCTACGCTGAGGCCCCCACGGGGGCATCCATGTTCCTGACCGGGGTGATGTCGAAGATGGGCGTGTACGGCTTCATTAGGATACTTTGGCCCCTCTTCCCGGCGAAGCTGCACGCATTGGCGCCCGGCCTGATTTGGCTGGCCCTGGGCGGTGTCGTGCTCGGTGCATTCGCCGCCATGCGCCAGACCGACCTTAAGCGCATGGTGGCCTACTCGTCGATCAACCATGTGAGCTACTGCCTGCTCGCCCTCTTTGCCGTCGCGTCCGTGCCGGGCCCCGGGGGCCAAGCCGCGGCCTCAGCCCTGAGCGGGAGCCTCCTTCAGATGTTTAACCACGGTCTTTCGGCCGCCGCGCTCTTCTTCTGCGTCGGTGTTCTTGAGGCCCGCTCCGGTGGCCTGCGCGGCATCGGTGACTTCGGCGGCGTGCGGTCGCTGGCGCCGCTCTTCGCCGGCCTGTGCGGCATCTCAATGTTCTCGTCTCTAGGGCTCCCGGGACTCAACGGATTTGTCGGCGAGTTCCTCATATTCAGGGGCGTCTGGGGCCTCGTGCCATGGGCCGCGGCCCTCTCCTGCCTCGGACTCTTCGCAACCGCTTATTTTCTGCTGACCTTCTGGCAGAAGGTGTTCCACGGCCCGAAGGCGGGCGCGGCTGCCAACGGGTTCGGGGACCTGACCGGGGTCGAACTCCTTACGCTGGTCCCCCTCGTCGTGCTGATGTTCGCCTTCGGCGTCCTTCCCCAGATTCTCACCGGACTCTTCAATCCGCTCGTGACGACATGGGTTAACCATCTGACGCCATGAACGCCCTTCCGTGCACAATCTATGTCTCGTTTGCGGGCGCCGCGGCCGCCCTAGCCCTGGGCCGGCGCTCCCCGACGGCGGCCCGAGTCGGGGCCCTTGTAAGCGCACTCCTCGCATGGGGCATCACGCTCGTAGCCGCCTTTAGGTTCGTACCGCGGCCCGAGGGCCTTCAGACGCTCGTCGACACACCATGGATTCCCCAGATGGGGATTCATTACCATCTGGCCGCCGACGGCATCAGCCTGACGCTGATGGTGCTCACGGGCCTTGCAGCCGTCGCGGGCATCCTTTTCTCGTGGAACGTCGTGGAGCGCACCGGAGAGTTCTTCGCGTTCTACCTCGCGCTGATAGGCGGCGTATTCGGGGTATTCCTAAGCGCGGATGCCTTTCTCTTCTTTGTCTTCTACGAGATCGCCATCGTCCCAAAGTACTTCCTGATCTCCATCTGGGGCTCGACCAACCGGGAGTACGGCGCAATGAAGCTCGTGCTCTACTCGTTTGCTGGCAGCGCCCTGGTCCTGGCAGGTCTCCTCTGGGCCTACGCCGCAGGGGGCGCGCAGAGCTTTGCGATCAGTGATCTTGCGATGGCCGCTACCCGCTTCACACACGCCGAGCAGGTCGGCATGTTTGGACTGGTCTTTCTGGGCTTTGGCGTGCTTGCCGGCATGTTCCCGTTCCACACGTGGGCGCCGACTGGCCACGTCGCCGCCCCAACCGCCGCGTCCATGTTGCTCGCGGGCGTCGTGATGAAGCTTGGCGCTTACGGCTGCCTGCGAATCGCGCTGCCGCTCTTTCCAACCGGCCTGCTCTTTTGGCAGCCGATGATCGCATGGCTTGCCGTAATCGGAATCGTCTATGCCGGACTCATCGCTCTCGTTCAGGAGGACTTCAAGTTCGTCATCGGTTATTCGAGCGTGAGCCACATGGGATTCGTGATCCTGGGCCTCGCCGCGGCCAATGTGCGTGCCGTAAGCGGTGCGGTGCTCCAGATGTTCTCCCATGGCGTCATTGCGGGCCTCCTGTTCGCCGTGGTGGGCCGGATGGTATATGACCGCACGCACACGCGGAAGCTGGCAGACCTGCGTCAGATGTCTCTGTACAAGCAGATTCCGTTCGCGGCGACGGTGTTTGTCCTGGCCGGACTCGCCTCGATGGGAATGCCGGGTTTCAGCGGGTTTCCGGCCGAGCTGACGATCCTCATTGGTGCCTGGCAAACCTCCCCCTGGTGCACGGCGGTGGCCGCTGTGGGAGTTCTGGTAGCGGCGGCCTTCACCCTCAGGGTTATTCAGGCTTCGTTCTTTGGCACGGCAAAGCAGCCGCCTGCGGGCGCAGCGCCGCCCGTGGCGCTGCCGCCGATCACCCTGCCTGAGAAATGCGGGGCTCTTCTGCTGATAGGCGCGACGATCCTCATTGGTTTGAAACCCGACCTCCTACTGGATCTGATCCGGCCGGCTCTCCAAGCACCTCTATTTCAGGCAGCCCTTGGCGGAGGTGCCCCTTGATTTCTGACTATTCAGAGCTTTTTGGCGCATTGCGCCCCGAGAGCGCCCTGGTGCTAGGCGCGCTGGCGGTGCTCGCCCTTGATCTGTCGATCCTTCGGAAGCGCCGACACGCCAGCCGGCTACTCTTCGCGGTTCTTGTTGCAGGCGTCGCGGTCGTGGTCGCGGGGGCCCTAGCCGTCGTCGGGCCGCACGGATCCATATTTGGCGGCGCCCTCATATTCGACCGGCTGGCAGTGGCCACCCGCATTGGCGTGCTGACACTGGCGCTCCTCGCCCTCGGCATCGCCAGCGCATCAAAGTCGCAGAGGAACCCGGCCGAATACATCGCGGTTATCCTTTTCGCGACGAGCGGACTTACTCTCATGGCAGCGACCCAGCAGCTGCTCCTGGCGTTCCTTGCCCTCGAGTTGGCAAGCCTTTCGCTCTACGTGCTCGCGGGTTTTGACAAATCGAGGCCTGGATCCGCCGAGGCTGGCATCAAATACTTCCTGTTTGGCGGGATGGCCGCGGCCTTTCTCCTCTTTGGATTTAGCCTGGTCTACGGCCTCACGGGGTCGATCGAGCTGCCCGCAATCGCCGAGCGCATCTCGGCTCAGCCCCATAATCCGCTGCTTATGGTGGCACTCGTCATGGTCCTTGTGGCGTTCGGATTCAAGGCCGCGGCGGCGCCGTTCCACCTTTGGGCGCCCGACGTGTACGAGGGCGCTCCGACGGCGTCCGCCTCGCTGATAGCCTCGGCCTCGAAGCTGGCTGGCTTCACCTTCTTCACGCGGATCCTCTGGTCTGGTTTCCCCTCCGCCGCGGGAAGTGTGGCAACGCTCCATTTCTCGGCGGGTTGGCTGCCGGCCCTGGCCGCCATAGCCGGGTTTTCCATGTTGATCGGAAACTTTGGCGCGCTTGCCCAGCAGAGCGTCCGGCGGCTTCTGGCCTACTCGGCGATCGCCCATTCGGGAGCCCTTATTCTCGGCGTGCTTGCCGCCGGCCAATTTGGAACGGGACCGCTCTTCTACTACGCGGCCACCTACGGCCTGGCGGCCGCGGGCGCATTTGGCGTGATTGCGGTCGTTGAGCGCACGGAGCCCTGCCAGAAGATAACGGACCTTGCCGGACTCCACCGGCGCTCGCCTCTGCTCGCCGGCTGCATGGCGGTATATGTCCTTTCGCTTGCTGGAATTCCTCCCCTTGCGGGCTTCTTCGGAAAGTTCTCGGTCTTTGCCGCGGCCCTGCGCCTAGGAGGCCTTGCCGGCCCGTCCGGCTGGCTGGTCATTCTTGCCATAGCGCTGAGCGCCCTGGCCCTCTACTACTACCTCACGATCCTCAAGCAGGCGTTGGTGGCCGCTCCTGCCGATGGCGCCCCGGCGCTCGATGTGCCGCCGATAGCGGGTGCCACGCTCCTGGCCGCAGCCGGGCTGATCGTGGTGTTCGGGATATTCCCCGGACTTCTGCTGGATCTCTTCTAAGCGCCCTGCGCCGGCGCTAGACGCGCCAGCTCTGCAGGATTCGCATGTAATTGGCCCGCTCGAAGGCTGCCGGATTCGTGCAGCGCTTGAGGTTCATGGCTCCCCTGAACTCCTCAATGCTCTGGTAGTCATGGTCGGTCATCCAGGTCTCCAGTCCGTCAAGCAGGCTGAATAGCACCCGCGGCCCATGCTTTAGGACGACCGACACAAGCTGCACGGTGTGGGCGCCCGCGAGGATGGCCTTCACGATATCGTCGGAGCTGTGGATTCCACCGGTCGCCGAAAGAGATCCCCGCAGGTGGGGCGAGATGATGGCGAGCCACCGCAGCCTAAGGAGCAGCTCGCTTGGATCCGACAGCTTAAGCTGCGACTTCGCGTCGAGCTGCTCGATGTCAAAGTCGGGCTGGTAGAACCGGTTGAACAGGACAACACCCGCGGCACCCACTCTCTCCAGGGCGAGCGAGAACTGCGCCGGAGAGGTATGGAAGGGTGAGAGCTTGACCGACACGGGCACGTTAACGGCCGCAGTCACAAGGCTCACGGTCTCCAGCATCGCTGTCTCGACCTGCTCCGCATCCAGCACCGGGTCGGTGGCCATCTGGTAGAGATTCAGCTCGATCGCGCTGGCGCCGGCAGCCTCCATGCGGGCTGCGTAGTCGGTCCAGCCGCCCGGCCGGCAGCCGTTGAGGGACGCGATTACGGGAATTGTGAGGGCGGAGCGCAGGTTCTCTATCTGCTTCAGGTAACGGTCCGGGGTAAGCTGGTACTCCGAGAAGCTCGGAAAGTATGAGGTCGCCTCGGCATTGCTCTCGGCCGGCGTCTCGATGTGGTGGATGAGCGCCCGCTGCTCCGCATCAATCTGCTCCTCGAAGAGTGAGCGCATGACGATGGCCGACGCCCCGGCGTCCTGAAGCTGGCAGGCCACGTGCACCTCCTCCGAAAACGGGGAGGCGCCAATCACCAGGGGGTTGTTGAGCTTCAGGCCAAGATAAGTTGTTTCGAGTTTCATGTCCGTGGGGTGCGGTTATTTCTTTGCGGATTCGGCGGGTGCAGTCGCCCCGGGCGGGTTGCCGTTTGCCGTGGAGGCCGGCTCCGCAAGATGCTGGTAGAGGGCGTAATGCAGCTTCACTTCGGCCTGAGCCTCGGCGCCGAGCTCAGCGGCCCGGTCGGGATTGATGTTCTTGAGAATGCCGAAGCGGGTCTCGTTGGCCGTGAACCGCGAGAGCTCGATCTTGGGCGCGCCCGAGTCGAGCTTGAGCGCCACGCCGCCCTTGGCGGCCAGCCTTGGATCGTAGCGGAAGAGCGGCCAGTAGCCTGAGTCCACCGCCAGTTTCTGCTGCTCGAGTCCGAGGTGCAGGGGGAACCCGTGCGCGATGCAGTGGGAATAGGCAATGATGAGCGCGGGGCCATTGTAGCTCTCCGCCTCCCTGAATGCCGAGATCGTCTGGCTGTCCTTTGCCCCGAATGCGACCTTCGCCACATATACATGGCCGTATTGCATCGCAATGAGTGCGAGGTCCTTCTTTGCCACGGCCTTGCCTCCGGCGGCAAACTTAGCCACGGCGCCCATAGGCGTCGATTTTGACGCCTGGCCGCCCGTGTTTGAGTAAACCTCTGTGTCGAGTACGAGCACCTTCACGTTGGCACCGGACGCCAGTACGTGATCAAGGCCGCCGTAGCCGATATCATAGGCCCAGCCGTCGCCGCCGATGATCCAGACGGACTTCTTCACCAGCTCGTCGGCGATCGCTGTAAGCCGCAGGGAATCGTCGTCGTTGGCGCCACGGAGCGCGTCGCGGAGGGCGAGGACCCGGGAGCGCTGGGCCGCGATGCCTGCCTCAGTGGTTTGGTCGGCCTCGATAAGGGCCTTGGCCAGGTCGTTCCCTACCCTTCCCGACACGCGAGCGAGCAGCTCGCGCGCGGTGCGGGACCGTTGCTCGGCTGCAAGGTGCAGGCCAAGGCCGAATTCGGCGTTGTCCTCGAACAGGGAATTCGCCCACGTGGGGCCGCGCCCTTCCTTATTTGAACAATAAGGGGTTGTCGGCAGGTTCCCGCCGTAGATTGAGGAGCAGCCGGTCGCATTGGCGATGATCAGCCGGTCGCCGACAAGCTGGGTCAGCAGCTTCACATACGGGGTCTCGCCGCAGCCCGCGCATGCCCCGGAGAACTCAAACAGAGGTGCGGCAAACTGCGTCCCCTTGACGGAGCTCATGTCGAGCTTGGCGCGGTCGGGATCAGGAAGCTTGAGGAAGAAGTCCCAATTCGCCCGCTCGCTCGCCAGACGCGGCGGCTGCGGCAGCATGTCGATGGCCTTGTGGCGCGGGTTGGTCTTATCCTTGGCAGGGCAGACCTGCACGCAAAGGGAGCATCCGGTGCAATCCTCCGGCGCGACCTGAATGGTGTAACGCTGGCCGGGGAATTCGGTTGAGCGGAATGGCGCCGACACGAACCCAGACGGTGCCCCGCCGAGCTCGGACGGATCGAAGAACTTCGCTCGGATTGCCGCGTGCGGGCAGACAAGCACGCACTTGTTGCATTGGATGCAGATCGAGGAGTCCCAACCGGGGATCTCCAGCGCGATATTGCGCTTCTCGAAGCGTGCGGTGCCGGTCGGCCAGCATCCGTCCAAGGGAATGGCGCTGACCGGCATGATGTCGCCCTCCTCGGCGAGGAGGCGCGAGGTGATCTCGCGGACGAATTCCGGTGCGTTCTTGTAGGCTGGCGGCACCGTCGCAACGGATGCCAGGTCGGCCGCGGCCGGGATGGCCACCTCGTGGAGCCCAGCCAGCGCGGCGTCCACCGCCGCGTAATTCATTTTGACGATCTGCTCGCCCTTCTTTCCGTACGTCTTGTCGATCGCCTTCTTGATGTGCTTGATTGCCTCGTCCTGGGGCAGCACACCGGAGAGCGCGAAGAAGCAGGTTTGCAGCACCGTGTTGGTGCGCCGTCCCATGCCGCTCGCCTGGGCCACCTGGGTGGCGTCAATGACGAAGAGGCGCAGCTTCTTTGCAATCAGCACCTCCTGCCATTCGCGGGGGAGCTTCTTCCAGGTCTCCTCTGCACTGTGGGGCGAGTTGAGGAGCACCGTCGCGCCGGCGGCGGCGTAGCGGAGCACATCAGTGCGCCCAACGAAGCTGAATTGGCTGCATGCGACGAAATCCGCCTGGCGGATGAGGTACGGCGCCCGGATCGGGCGGGGCCCGAAACGCAGATGCGAGGTCGTCATCGATCCCGACTTTTTCGAATCGTAGACGAAATAGCCCTGCGCGAAATTCGGCGTCTGCTCACCGATGATCTTGATCGAGTTCTTGTTGGCGCCGACCGTCCCGTCCGCACCGAGGCCGACGAAGACGCACTGGCGGATGCCGGCGGCCTCCGGGTTGAAGTCCGGCTCGTACGTCAGGGAGGTTCCGGTCACGTCGTCGATAATGCCCACGGTGAACTGGTTCTTCGGCTTGCTTTCGTTCAACTGGTCGAGGACTGCCTTCGCCATTCCGGGCGTGAATTCCTTCGAGCCGAGTCCATAGCGCCCACCGACGACCCGGGGCGAGCCGGCGAGCGGCGAGCCCGTCTTCGCGAGCGCGGTCAAGACATTGAGATAAAGGGGTTCGCCCGAGGAGCC
>Ga0265338_10006522_pt1 | contig 14837 bp, 17 predicted proteins | sample 42126metaG_FD_193579 | JGI IMG/M metagenome (GOLD analysis project Ga0265338, IMG submission 193579) | Rhizosphere microbial communities from Carex aquatilis grown in University of Washington, Seatle, WA, United States - 4-21-26 metaG | ecosystem: Host-associated > Plants > Roots > Rhizosphere... | reverse complement strand
GCACCGGTGGGCGTGCAACAGAAACTCATGCGACACGCGCACGTCTCAACCACAATGGACCAGTACGGCAACGCCTCGGCCTTGGCCAAGCGCAAGGCCAATCGGCCCATTGTGCAACGCCTCTTGCAAAGGCCTGCCAATCAAGAGGTCTCCATTCAATAAATAAGGGGAACTGTGTGTCAGTTCCCCTTATTGGACAGTTTTGGACAGTTGCTGCGAGTGCCCAATTGCCCGTAACCCTATGATTGCGTTGGTTGCGGGGGGTGGATTTGAACCACCGACCTTTGGGTTATGAGCCCAACGAGCTACCAGACTGCTCCACCCCGCATGAAAATCATAACAGTGTGGTGCAGTGGGGTCAAACTCGCAGAGGGCGCACACTTCAGCACTGATGCGCGCTTCGACTGTCGCGGGACAACAGTGGCAAGCCCTCATCAGCTATCAATGACTTGCCAAGATCAGTGAAGATTGACGGGGCGCATTCCGGCAGAGAATTGCCGGGCGTGCGCAGTCGCATCGCTCTCTGCGAATGAAGTGGTCCGTCCTTGCCTGTGTTCGAGCCGAACGTCCGCACACTCTTGGAGTGTAGAACACGCACTTCGATTGCTTCAGCAGCGAATGCTTGAGCAACCGCCGGTTCGACGCTGTTGCGGGGGCGGCAGCTTCAGCGCCCCCTGATTGAGCAGCGGCCGGTACAGTTTCTTGTCTAGCCCTTTCGAGCCTCGCCCGCCGACCGCCACCAGGGTTCGACGACTGCTCAAGCCATAGCTATTTCAGCGACTGTTTCAGCGATTCACTTTCTTGCGTTCGCACGCGTCCACGATTTTTGTGGGATCGATGGCTGCGTTGTCGATCTGCTCTTCGAGAATTTTCCCGTCTTTGCCAATCAGGAAATTGACTCGACGTGGCGCTTTGTACTTATCTACGTAGATTCCATATTTTCTCGTGACGTCGCCTCCCCAATCACTGAGGAGCGGGAAGGTTACGCCGATCTGGTCGGCAAAGGCTTTGTTGGCGTAGGGGCTGTCCATGCTCACACCCAGAACCTGGGTGTCGGCCGCTTCCAGCTTCTTAAGATTCTGCTGGAAGGCCTTCATTTGCGCGGTTCAACCACCCGTGAAAGCGAAAATATAGAACGCCAGCACGACATTGCTTTTGCCACGATACTGGCTGAGAGAAACCTCTTTTTCTTCCTTGCCATCGACGTACTCCAACTTGAAATCGGGCGCGACGTCCCCGACTTTCAACTGGAGCGGAACTGGTGCCGGCTTGCTGCCTTCCGCCCAGATCTGTGGACAGACCATTGCGGCCATGAGCATGCCGATTCCCAGCCTTCTACCGAGACTTGTTTGTTTCATGGAAACCCCTCCATCAAGAGTGATTTTAGGGTACGCGGCGGCAGGAGGTTGGTCAAAGCATTCGCGTTTTGAGCCGTCTCTGAGGGTGCACGGCCCGGGGCTACAATGATCGCGGGACCTTAATCTCTCGGATGAATCTCCAGACCCTGAACGAAATTTTTTTGGCGGTGAGCAGAAGCCGCCGCGCTCGCGTCATGTTGCAGCGAGAGGTTTTGGGATGGATCCCCATCTCTTCCAAGGAACTGTACCGCAATGTTGTCGGGGTAGCCCGCGCGTTGGAGTCATGGGGCATTCGCCAAGGCGACCGCGTCGCCATCCTCAGCGAGAATCGTCCGGAATGGACGATCACCGATTTCGCGGCACTCGCCTTGGGCGCGGTCACGGTTCCGATTTATTCGACGCAAACTGCAGAGCAGACTGCTTTCATTCTCAACGACTCGGGCGTTCGAGTTGTGGCCGTTTCCACGAAGAGTCAACTGGACAAGGTTCTGACGATCCAGTCCCATACACCGGTGGAACGGATCGTGGTAATGGACGCGGTGGAGACGGCCCATGCGGTTCATATGCAGGGGTTGATGCTGCACGGACCGGTGGATTTTGATGCAGGGTTTGACTCGCGCCTGCAAGCGGTCTCACCTGACAATCTGGCAACCATCATCTACACCTCCGGCACGACGGGAACTCCAAAAGGAGCGATGCTGACTCATGGCAACATGGCATCGAATATCGCGTGCTCGCTCGAGGGATTCGGGCTCGAAGGAAAAGACGAGGTGAGCGTGTCTTTCCTGCCCCTTTCGCATGTCACGGCCAGACACGTCGACTTTGCGCTTCTGTACCGGGGTGTCACTCTGGCGTACTGTCCTGACATTACACAACTTCCTAAAGTTTTAACTGAGGTTCAACCGGCTATCTTCGTGGGCGTACCACGGGTGTATGAAAAAATCCGGCAACAGGTGATTCTCAAGGCTGCGGGCTTTCCGAAGACCGCGATCTATTCCAGGGCACTCAAGGTCGGCCGCACTCACCGCCCCGAAACCCTGAGCGGCAAAAAGCCCGCCGGCTTGTCATGGAAGATCGCAGACCGTCTGGTGTTTTCTAAAGTGCGTGCGGGGATGGGCGGAAAAGCCAATGAGTTTATTTCCGGAGGCGCGCCGCTGGGACGAGAACTGGCCGAGTGGTATGCAGACATCGGTATCCGGATCCACGAAGGCTACGGTCTGACCGAGACCTCGCCAGTGATCGCTGTCAACACGCCGAACCATCACAAACTGGGAACTGTGGGCAAGCCACTCGCCAATGTTGAGGTGCGGATTGCTGACGACGGTGAGGTTCTGGTTCGTGGTCCCTCCGTATTCAAAGGATATTGGAATCGGCCGGAGGATACGCGCGAAGCGTTCGCGGATGGCTGGTTCAAAACGGGTGATATCGGCAGCCTCGACGGCGAGGGGTATTTGTCAATTACGGACCGCAAGAAGGATCTGATCAAAACCTCTGGCGGGAAGTTTATCGCCCCGCAGCCGATTGAGAGTTCGCTGAAGCTGAACCCTCTGATCGGTACGGTTGTGGTGTTGGGGGACCGGCGGAAGTTTCCCGCCGTGCTGATCTCGCCGCACTTCCCTGTTTTAGAGGATTGGGCTCGCGCAAACAAAATCCATTTCAGATCGAAAGAAGAGTTAGTTGCGGATAGCAAGGTGCGGGCGCTCTATGAGGGCATTGTCGCGGAGTTGAACACGAACCTGGCCCGCTTCGAGAAACTCAAGCGGGTGCTGGTGGTGGCGGAGGAATTTTCGGCTGCCGACGGTACGCTCACGCACACGTTCAAAGTGAGACGAAGAGGGATCGAGGAAAGATACCGAGCCCAGATCGATGCGATGTACGCGGAGGCGGAAGCAGAAGTCGCTCCCGGGTAGCGGTTCGCATCCATAGTTCATGCAACTTGCGACCGTCGGACACAGCATGGCATTTCCCGAGTCCAGCTTTTTACAACTTGGTGACATTTCTTCCGTCATGACCGGGCACAATACTCAGTGTTTTTGAACTGCGGTAGGCTTTGGGGGAGTACATGAGCAGCGGCAGTCAGTATTTTTGGGTCGTTCTTTGCAAGAACCGCAGTTTCCACCGGCAGCAGAACCTCTATTTTGGACACACGATTCCCCTGGCTGAGACGGATGCCATCCTTTCTCCGCCTTCTTTCAAAGAGCAATTGAGAGTAAAGTGCGATGATTGCGGCCGCGAGTATTCCTACGATCCCAAAGAGCTGCTGAGAACTGAACTGGACCCACCAGAAGGCTTTGTCACGCACCCATTGTTCGTGGAATGATCTGGCCTTCGGGTTTCGGCTCGGACCAAGGCCTCCCTTCCTAGCCTCCATTACCGCTGCAGGCATACAATAAAACGCATCATGGATGCCTTAATCATTGCTGGTAAAGAGTTTCGCTCGCGTCTGATCGTCGGGACTGGTAAATACCGATCGTTCCAGGAAACAGCCCGCGCACTGGAGGCGAGCGGAGCCGATATGGTCACGGTGGCGGTCCGCCGTGTCAATCTAGATCGCAGCACGGAGTCGTTGCTGGACTTCATCGATCCCAACAAATACTTTCTGCTTCCCAACACTGCGGGCTGTTACACAGCTGAGGAAACGATCCGGACAGCACGGTTGGCGCGCGAGGCCGGTCTGTCTGATTGGATCAAGCTTGAAGTGATCGGGGACCAGGCAACGCTGTTTCCGGATGTACAAGCTACCTTGGAGGCGACGCGCGTGCTGGCCAAGGACGGCTTTACCGTTCTCGCCTACACCTCCGACGACATCGTGTTCGCGAAACGCCTGGTGGATGCGGGAGCGGCCGCTGTGATGCCCCTAGGGGCTCCGATCGGCAGCGGACTGGGAATTCAGAACGCTGCCAATTTACGGATTCTGCGCGAGATGATCACGGGGGTTCCGTTGATTGTTGACGCCGGAGTGGGAACGGCTTCTGACGCGGCGATTGCGATGGAGCTAGGCTACGATGCCGTCTTGATGAACACGGGTATTGCAGGCGCCCAGGAGCCGGTTCTGATGGCGGAGGCCATGAAGAACGCCGTGCGGGGCGGGCGGCAGGCTTATCTGGCAGGTCGCATGCCGCGCAAGCTCTACGCAACAGCGAGTTCCCCGCTGGAAGGCGTGGTGCGGTAAGTCTGCTTATCGCCTGAAGTCAGCCATGACCAGCGACCAGAAAATAAGGGCGGCCCATGGGCCGCCCTTTTGATTCTCAACAACAACAATCTTTACAGCATCTTCACGCTTTCCACGTGGATCTTGTCGCCATCGACGTGCCCGGTAACGGCAACATGATGTCCCTCGTGTCCTTTAAGCGCGTCTGGATTGTCGATCGCCAAGACCTTCTGATCCGAATCCGTCACGAGTACTGCGCTGGCTCCAGCGGCGATGCACTTTTTTGTGCAAGCCTCTGACGTGGCATTGGCTCCCTTGACACCGCATTTCGAGTCACTGATCCAGCCATTCACGGTTTGGGCATCGGCGGCAAAGGCCACCGAGGCAACCATTAAAACCAGGACGAACGTTAGCAATAACAAAACGAATTTCCGCATGTCATCCTCCTCAGAGTAGTTCCCACACAATGCAATTCCCCTGAACTGTACCACAGCAGGGGGAGGATGTGGGACATCCTTCCCGCCAGTTAGTGCACAGCTAGAAACCCATGCTTGCCAATCCGATTTCGGTGTACCATGTCTAACTGCAATTGCACGTTACAACAGGAGGAAGGATGTCCGCGCGATTCTTGTTTCGTTCACTCACGATTGTGCACTTGGTTTCGGTTATTTTACTGGCATCTTTTGGAGCTGCTCAGGAGTCCACACCGTTACTCAAGCTACAGCGCTCAAAGTCGTATCTGAACCTCGAGACTAATGTTGTGCACGCGCAAGGCATGAACGGAATCACATACGGAAAATCTGGAGATGTATCAAGCTATCCAAATACCCTGTCCTGCTTGGCGGTTTATGGTGACGGGAAGTTTGTCCTTGAGAAGCGCGACGAAACCACCTTGGGCAAACCGAAGGTCAAACTAGCGGAGGGCACCCTTGGAGCGGACGATCTTCAGCATTTGAAAGCCATACTGGACGATGAGAGCCTCAAAAAGATCGTCACGCCAAATCCACCGAATATACCCGAAAATGCGACAATCCGGGAAGTTGAGAGCGTTGACGCACAGATCAACCATGCCGGAACTGTGCAACATTTCACGACCGTAAAGGAAAGGTTGAAAATGGGCGCCACAGAAACTGGTGGTGCCACGAATGGGATGGACACATACCTCGATAATGCCGGCTCATTCCAGAAAACGTTAAACCCCCTGCTGAAATGGTTCGAAGGCCTCGAGAAGAAGAGCAAGTCCGATTTTAAGGATACGAAACCACAATACTGCGCTCCGATGAATATAGGATGACCATGCCACGATCAATAGCTCTCCTCTTACTGGGAACGGGCCTGGCTATAGCTAGTAGCTCAGCTCAGCAATCGGCTCATGCCCCTCTGCGCATTTTTCTGAATGAGGTCCAGCCCGGCGCAATGTCAGCGCCGCAGTACTGTACGATTGTTTTCGATGATCACCGTTTTCATTCAGAAAAGGCGGACCTCAAGATCGGACGGACGGCGGACCGCAAGGTCTATGAAGGACAGCTGTCTGACAAGGACTGGAGCGCGTTGATCGCGATCATCGACAGTAAGGAGTTCAGCGAACTCAAAGTTCCGCGAACTGTGCCTCCCCTGGTCATGCAAGACTCGCACCCGTACACGATTAGCGTGGCGCGTGACAAGGAATTTCAGAACATGGAATTCCTTGATGCGAAGAGCATGAAGCCCTACGAAGCGCAGGTAAAACCGCTATTGCAGTGGTGGAAGGGCGTGCGTGGGCGACGAGTGCCTGAATCGAGCGCACCCGCGGAACCACAGTGCGCGCTCGATAGTGCGCATTCGGTTTTTGCTCAATAAAAAGTTAAAGACCGGCACGGGAATCGGCAGAACTGTTCTAGGCTGGCAGACGGCAGACTGAGGTAGGCTTACTTGTCGTTCTTGGCCCGGCCGGTTGCAGGCTTCTGTACAGGCTCCGGATTCACAAATACAACTTCGCCTTTGCGGGTGTAGTGCAGTTGCTCGCGGGCTTCCTTCTCGATTGCGGCGGGGTCAGACTTCAGTTGATTGATGCGGGCCGCGTGCTCCGCATTCTCTTTTTGCAACCGGTCGACTTCGCTCTGCAGCGCTTGCATTTCCTGACGCTTCTGCTGATAGACGACCATTCCGTTGGCGCCGAACATGGCGTGCAGCACAACTCCAAGAACAACGGTGATGGCAACGGCCGCTCCCAAACGCCGCCATTCCCGCGCCAGCCACGTCCACACTGGGCGGCTATATTCGACCCAGCGTGCCGCCGCAGCCTCCGCTTGCGGAGCGTGCTGCATAACCGCGCGGAGGCTATCCTCCGGACGCGGGAAGATGCGTGCTCTCGACGGTGGGCCTAATCGAAGATCCATGCTTTGGCTGCCACACTCAACTTTGCAAGCCCTTCCCTGCTGCGCGCTTCCGTGTATGCGCGCACAACGGGCTCCGTACCGGACAAGCGGTAACAAACCCACGAGCCATCGTCGAGGACGAGTTTCAGCCCATCCGTTCGCACAACGCTCGCAACTTTGCTGCCATAAAACTCAACCGGATCACTACGTAACTTCTCAGTAAACTTCTGTTTCACTTCCGGCGTCAAGCGGAAGTTCTCCCGAAGCGGGTAGAAGGAACCAACTTTGGCAAATAGGGCTTCGAGTTGCTTGCCGAGAGAGGCACCTCTCCGGGCCACCATTTCGCAGCAAAGCAGGCCAGCGAGCACTCCGTCTTTCTCGGGAACGTGCTTGCGGATTGAGAGGCCCGCGCTTTCTTCGCCGCCAATAAGGATCTTGTCCTGCTTGATGAGTTCGCCGATGTACTTGAAACCCACGGGCGTTTCATGGAGTTCGATCTTGTGCCTCTCTGCGAGTGCGTTGATCAAATTCGTCGTCGCGACGGACTTTCCGACTCCATTTTTCCAGCCTCGACTCTCTACCAGGTAGTCAAAGAGCAAAGCGATGATGTAGTTGGGCTGGAGGAAAGTGCCGTCTTCGTCCACGATGCCAAAGCGGTCGGCGTCGCCATCCGTCGCAATGCCAATGCCTGCGCCGATTTCGCGCATCTTAGTACGCAAATCCTCCAGCAGATGATCGTCCGGTTCGGGAGCATGCCCGCCGAAGAGCACGTCCCGCGTGTCATGCACGGTCGCTACGGTCACTCCAGCCTCACGCAGAAGAGAATCCGAATATCCTCGTGCAGCGCCCCACATCGGATCAAAAGCGATCTTCACGCCCGATTTCTTAATGACATCGAGATCGACGATCTCGCGCAACCGGGAGAGGTACATCCGGCGGGGATCAATCGACTGCGGTTCAGCCTTCTTCCCAGCGGGCGGCTTGGGATTCTGATCGAAGGCCGTGATTTCCACTTCAATCGCTTTGGTGACCTCTGGAAGCGATGGTGCGCCATCGGGAGTCGAGAACTTGATGCCGTTGTACTCCGGAGGGTTATGAGAAGCCGTGAAGTTGACCGCGCCGTCCGCTTTGGATTGGATTACGGCGTAAGAAATCGTCGGAGTGGGCGCCGGTTCGGCGATGAGCAGCGCAGTGATGCCGTAGCTCGACAAAATGTCGACGGCCATCGCGCAGAAAGTCTCGCCCAGGAACCGCGGGTCCCGGCCAACCAGCACCTTTGCTCCGCTCGGCCGTTGCGATGATACGTAGCGTGCAATTCCGTGAACGGCCCGGTGAACGTTAGCAAAGGTGAATTCTTCGGCCATCACCGCGCGCCATCCGGATGTGCCGAACTTGATCTGAGTAGTCATTGCGTGCCTCAAATTACCGTTTGTATACGAAATCCTGGCCTTGGGCTTTCGTCTAAGATGCTGCCCAGGTAAAGTCTGAAGGCAGCAGAGAGGTCCAATTCCACGAGTCCAACCCTTGATTCTATATGACCAACAAACGACTTGTGCTCACTACAACCGGTTCACTCGAAGAAGCCCGCACGATCGGCCGCGCTCTGGTCGAACGCCGACTGGCAGCCTGCGTCAATATCGTTCCCCAAGTGGAATCGATTTACCGGTGGCAGGGTAAGGTAGAAACAGCCTCCGAGTGGTTGCTGGTTGTGAAGACTACCGCGGATGCGTTTCCCCGCCTGCGCGAAGCTCTTGGCCAACTGCATTCCTACGAGGTTCCGGAATGCATTGCGATCGCCGTCGAAGACGGTAGTGACGCGTACTTGGACTGGATTGGAGAATCGGTAGAGTGATCGTGGTTCGCCCTTACTTACCTTTGCGCGCCCGTATGTTCAGGCGCCAATAGTCGAGCGTCCAGGGCGAATCATCCTGCGAGGCTTCTTCGGCTAGCATTTGCACGAACGCCTTTCGCAGGTCGTCGCTGGGAAGTAATTCCAGATGGCGGTGGAGGACAAAGGTCTGGAGGTAATCCTGCAATTCTTGGCTGCTCGAAACAGTGAATGATGCCTGCTCGATTCCGGTCTCAACCTCCACGAATCCTGCGCGCTGAAGGCGAACAGCGGTGCTTTCCGCATCGGCGAAGAACCAGGGTTCCGGAAAAGCTCCAAGCCAGCGCGAAAATTCAGGATTAGCAGCCAAGCTTTTCACTCTTTCGCGCAGGCGCTTCAGATTTGCGCCTCCGCCGCACTGTGCGTGGAGCCAGCCTCCCGGGCGAAGCGCGGCCGACAGGTTCTGAAACAGTGCATCGTGATCTTTGACCCAGTGGAATGATGCTGTGCTGAAGATTCCGTCGAAACAACTGCCGAAGGGCAGCGCGGTCATGTCCGCGGCCACAAATCCGGCTCGATCGCCGTAGTCAGGGTAGAGACCCTGGCGGGCGTGAGCCACCATATTGAACGACAGATCGAGGCCAATCACGCGTCCGCGAGGAAGATTTTCCAGGAGTAAGCGGGTGAGTTTGCCAGTCCCGCAACCTGCATCGAGGAGGCACTCGTCGCCCGCCAGATTGAGCTCGCGGAGAACGCGTTGTCCCCAGTGAAACTGTGGCGCCGAGAGGCGATGATATTCCGCGGCATTCCACTCGCGCGAATTCGGCAGCCGGGCCATCCAGAAGATTAAATCGCAGCCAAAGCCTGATCCAGGTCGGCGAGGATATCTTCAACGTCCTCGATCCCAACCGAGATCCGCACCATGCCGTCGGTGATTCCGATCTTGCGGCGGCCTTCTTCGCCCACAGCAGCGTGCGTCATCGTGGCTGGATGGGAGATTAGCGTTTCGACACCTCCCAGAGACTCCGCCAGCGAGCACACCCGCACCTTGCGAAGCATCTTGTTCGCGTTGTCCAGGGACCCGGTCTCGAACGAGATCATGGATCCGAATCCCGACATCTGGCGTTTCGCAAGTTCATGCTGTGGGTGATCGGACAATCCGGGGTAGAAGACCTTCTGAACTTTTTTGTGCTTGGCCAGATAATCAGCAACCTTACGCCCGCTGCGGTCATGCTGTTCCATGCGGACCGCCAGAGTCTTGACGCCCCGCAAGATGAGCCAGCACTCGAACGGGGACATGATGGCTCCGGCGCACTTTTGTAGAAAAGCCAGCTTTTCCGCCTGTTCGTTCTTTGTGCAGACGACCACGCCACCCAAACCATCACTGTGGCCATTCAGGAACTTGGTGGTGGAATGGATCACCATGTCGGCACCCAGCTCGATGGGCCGCTGGAAATAGGGCGACATGAAAGTGTTGTCGACGACCACATCCGCTCCGTGCCGGTGGCACACATCGCTGATCGCCTTCAAGTCGCACAGTTCCATCAGAGGGTTCGTCGGAGTTTCGAGAAATACAAGTCGCGTGTTTTTCTGGAGAGCACGCTCGACCGCTTTCACATCGGACGTATCGACATAGGTAAAGGTCAGGCCGAAATTGACCAACACCTGATTAAAGAGGCGCGGCGTCCCGCCATATAGGTTGTGCCCGGCGACGATGTGGTCGCCCGCCTTGAGCATGGTCGCGACGGCATTGATTGCGGCCATGCCACTCGCAAACACTTTGGCAGCGACACCGCCTTCGAGCGCCGCCAGGTTGGTTTCGAGGCGGTCACGAGTCGGATTCGATACCCGCGAGTACTCGTAGCCTTTATGCTTGCCGATTTCTTCCTGAACGTAGGTGGACGATGCGTAGATCGGGACGTTGACGGCTCCGGTGGCGGGCTCCGGCTCTTGCCCAGCGTGAATCGCGCGTGTGGCAAAGCCCTCTTTGTGGGTCTTCAAAGGGTTCTCCTGCGGTAGGTCGTTGAGTGTTTCGTCTGCGGGCTGGTCTAGATGCCGCCTTCAAAAATCTTCTTCGATAAGTAGCGCTCTGCCGAATCCGGTATCAGAGTCACGACTCGCTTCCCTGGTCCCAGCCGTTTGGCGATTTCCAACGCGGCATAAACATTGGCGCCCGCGCTGGAACCGCCGAGGACACCTTCTCGAGCGGCCAGTTCTTTCACCATGCCAAATGCCTGGACGTCGGTCACCATGAACACTTCGTCGCACACGGACCGGTCAAAGTTTCCGGGGATAAATGTGTTGCCAATACCTTCGACTTTATGGGGCGCCGGCTTCCCACCGCCCAGCACGGAGCCCTGCGTCTCAACTGCCACTGCGTGAACTTTGGCGATGCGTTCTTTCAGATAGCGCGCAACTCCCGTAAAGGTTCCAGCGGTACCGCAGCCGATTGTAATGGCGTCGACTCGTCCTTCCATCTGTTCGAAGATTTCGCTGGCCGTCGTTTCGTAGTGATAGTCAGTATTGGCGGGATTGTCGAACTGAGCGGCGAGGAAAGCGGAGGAATTGGAGGCGGCCAGATCTCTTGCGCGTTGGATCGCGCCTTGCATGCCCTCGGTATCCGGAGTGCGAACGACCTCGGCACCGAGGGCCCGCATGATCATGACTTTTTCTTCGGAAAACTTTTCCGGCACGAACAAGCGCACTTTATATCCACGATTCACGCCGATGAGCGCCAGGCCGATGCCTGTGTTCCCGGCCGTAGCTTCAATAATGGTCCCACCCGGCTTGAGCTTCCCTTCCTTCTCGGCGCGTGCAATCAGGCCAATCGCAGCACGGTCCTTTACGCTTCCACCGGGATTCAAATATTCCAGTTTGGCGAAAATATCGGCCGATCCCGCGGGCACCAACCTCCGCAGTTGCAGCATGGGGGTTTCGCCAACAAGTTTCGTGATGTCGTCGCTGACGCGGAGACGGGAGTTTGAAGTCGCGGAAGGCACCCTACAGAGTATGAAAAGAATGCCGGAGCGTCAATTCGATTGAAGAATCTTCATTGAGCGCCCGAGGCAGGCTCGGGACCCGCATAATATCCACTCTTTGTGCGGACCGTGAGTTTGCCGAAACTGGGGGCCTTGGCGTCAACCTTGACCTCACGATATCCGCCCTGATTTTTCGGCGTGGTGGGCTTGTAGCCGATTGTGTACTGGCTACGGATGTCATGCGCGACGCTGCGGCTGATCGCGTCGACCTCGTCCAGGGTTTTGGGCAAGAAAGCGATGCCGCCCGTTCTCTCGCACATAACCTGTAGGGCACGCCGGGCGTGCCGGGCGTGCTCTTCACCCTCCAGAATCCCGATGGCATACACGGTCGGCCCATTTTCGATCTGAAGGTGACGGACAGCCTGTTCCAGAGTTTCGGAGCTTTCGTTGTCGTCCCCGTCGGTGACTACGAAGATGACCTTCTTCTCGAGTTTGGCGTTCTGTTTCAGGTGATTTGCGGATGCGACCACCGCATCGTAGAGAGCGGTTCCTCCCCGCGCCTCGATCTTTTCCAGGCCAGTTTTTAGCTTGTTGATATTGGCCGTGAAATCCTGATCCAAATAGTACTCGTCGTTGAAATTGACGACGCATACCTCGTCGTTGGGGTTCGAAGCACGCACCAGATTCAGTGCGGCGGCATTTACTTTCTCTCTCTTCTCCCGCATCGATCCGGAATTATCGACCACGATGCACATGGCTACAGGAATGTCTTCATGGCGGAAAGAAGTGATGGGCTGGGGCTGTCCGTTTTCGTAGACGGTGAAACTTCCTCGGTCGAGGCTAGTCACGATATGTTGCTTGTTGTCGACGACGGTCGCATGCAGTACGACCTCTTCTACTTGCTTGCGGAAAACAAAGACGCCATTGTCGCCCGTATCTGAACTCTGCCCTGTACTTGGAACGCTGGGTTGGCCACTTGGAGCCGACGCAGTTCCACTTTGTTGCGCAGGAGCATCGGATGGAACGGTGGCAGGCGCCTGCGATGTGGCAGGCGGGCCAGAACTTTGCGCGGGAGCAGCACCGCCAGCTTGGGCGTTGGCAACAACCTGAATTGTCAGGAAAAATAGGGTCAGCAGAGCAGCGTTATTCCGTCGGCGCATAGTAACCAGTCTTCGCGTAAACCCTTAGCGGCGGCAACCCTTTCGGCGGAATCAACTTCACCTTGATCTTACGCCATTTGCCGTCGTGTCCAGGGTTTCTAGGACGGTACCCAAGCACATATTGGTTGCGTAGCTCGATGCCTATTTTTGTGGAAACATCCGCCAGGTCGTTGGGATTATCGATGGTAAACGCCCGGCCGCCCGTCAATTCCGTGACATCGCTCAGCAAAGTAGGCCCCAAACGCTCCTCATCACTCGGAAAATAGTGATCGTAGATGCCAATGGCATAGATAAGGACGTCAGCTTCTTTCACCATGGAGCGAATCTCGCCTTCGGTATAGCGACTATGGTTGTCGCCTCCGTCCGAGATGATCAGCAGCGCCTTCTTTGGATACTTGGCCTGGCGCATCTTGGTCACGCCCAGGTAAATCGCATCGAGAAGTGCTGTGCGTCCCTTGGGGACGGTGTAGACGAGCTTTCCCTGAATGTCATCAACAGAGCTGGTGAAATCGGCGATCTCCTCCGGCTTGTCGGCGAAGGTGATCATGAAAAACTCATCTTGCGGATTGGCGGTCTTGAAAAACTCGACCACCGCCTCGCGGGCACGCTCGATTTTGCTGCCCATGCTGCCACTCATATCGAAAATCACACCGAGGGAAACCGGCGCGTCCTCACTGGAGAAGGTCTTGATCTCCTGCTGATCTCGGCCTTCGAAGAGATTGAAATTCTCACGGTCGAGCCCGGTCACGAGGCGGTTCATGGGATCCGTGATTGTTACCGGCACCAATACAAGGTTCACGTCCACTTTGAGAGGCTTGGTATGAGTTCTCAGGGATGGATCGCCCTCGGGCTCTTTGGGAGGCGCAGGCTGAACGCGCGGCTGAATGTGAACGTCTTCAGTGGAATTCTGAGCGAAAACAGGGAGGGAGCCGCACACAGCGACGATCAGAAGAACCGCGAAATAAACCCGAGCCGAGAACCGTTTGCCGCACAGCATAGGCCCTACTAAATCGGTGCGAAAACCGCGCCTGGAGGATGGTTTGACCCGCCCCCACAAGGCGGGGCCCAAGTACCCTACTAAGCCGGATACTAGCACAATCCCGAAAAAGAGTTGACTGGTTTTTCGGACGGTACGCTCAGATTCTGGGACGTGTCAAAGGGTTGTCCAACGATCATGTGCATCTTTTTTCCCAAGCCGACACCGTCCGAGCTCCCTGCTACAATTCTGCGTTCACCCCAATGGCTTCTATCACCCCATTTCGCGGCTGGCGTTACTCGGCGGACCGGGCTTCAATCCAGCAAGTGGTCACCCAGCCTTACGACAAAATTACCCCGGTCATGCAGGAAAAGTATTACCAGGCCAGCCCTTATAACCTGGTTCGCATCATCCTCGGCAAACGTCAGCCTGCGGATACCGAGTCCGAAAATGTCTACACCCGGGCCGCAGAATCGTTCCGAAACTGGCGCCAGGAAGGGGTCCTAAAGCAAGATGCGACTCCTTCCCTCTACCGTTACTCGCAGGCGTTCCAGGTTCCCGGGAGCCAGTCCGTTGCGGAACGTCGCGGTTTCATTGCTTTGGGTAAGATCGAAGAGTATTCAGCCGGAGTCGTCTTCCGGCATGAGCAGACACTCGCCAAACCGAAGGCGGACCGCCTGGACCTGCTCCGCGCCACCCGCGCCCACTTTGGCCAGATCTTCATGTTGTATAGCGCCGCCGGCAAAGTCGATGCTGTCCTCGATTCTGTGTCCGCGGCGGCCAAACCCGATATCGAAGTAACCGATGAATACGGTGTCGTGCACAAAGTCTGGAGAATCTCCGACTTGGCGGTCATCGCTTCCGTACAAGAGGAAATGCGGGAGCGAAAGCTGATCATCGCTGATGGCCACCATCGCTACGAAACTGCCCTCGCCTACCGGAACGAACGCCGCCAGGCGAATGGTTCAGACGCTCCCGCTCCTCACGACTGGCTGATGATGACATTTGTTGATATGGATCGGCCCGGCC
>Ga0265338_10006519_pt1 | contig 14840 bp, 12 predicted proteins | sample 42126metaG_FD_193579 | JGI IMG/M metagenome (GOLD analysis project Ga0265338, IMG submission 193579) | Rhizosphere microbial communities from Carex aquatilis grown in University of Washington, Seatle, WA, United States - 4-21-26 metaG | ecosystem: Host-associated > Plants > Roots > Rhizosphere... | reverse complement strand
GATTTGCGCCGACGCGCCGTGGACGAGCACCACCCGGATGTTCAGCGACCGCAAAACCGCCACGTCCAGCAGCAGCGTCGCGAAGTTCTCGTCCGTGACGATCGCGCCGTCAATGCTCAGGATGAACGTCTTCTCCCGGAATTGCGGAATGTATTGCAGGATGCCCCGCAGGTCGGTCAGTTTCACTTTGGCTTGTTAGGTTGTTTCAACGCAAAGATAAGTATTCGGTTTTCGCCACGATTCAAATAATAATTTTAGCCGGGATTCGCCACATCGCCTTTCAATAATTTTTGCATCTCCTCAATCTTGGCCGCAAACTCGTCCCGGCCTTCCGCCTCCAACCGCTCGAAACGCGTGTCCTGGAAAATCTCCGCCCGCACACCCGGCTTGCCTTTGCCAAGATCGTCCATCAGCGCACCGGCGACAGCGGCCACCAGACGGTCATAGGTGGCCAGCCGCTGACGCAACCGTTCGAGCGAGCGCGTTTCCCAATATTCACCCTCGTCGGCGACCTTCACGTCCACGCCGAAATCACGCCAGAGATCGAGCAGGCTGATGATGCGCCGGTGGCACACGGAGAAATGATCCCAGCCCGAACGTGCCGCGTATTGCGTCTTGCACCACGAAGTCAGCTTCCAGTGCTTGATGCCGGGGTAACGGCACAAACCGAAGACTGCGACTTCGCAACCTTCGCCTGGCATTACGCCCACACTCCAGCCCGATTCCGCCCCGATGAAATCGCCCGTCGTATCTCCGTTCGGCAGCTTGCGCAGCTTGACCTCATCTGGTCCACCGGACTCCGGCCCGATAACTTCGGCACAACCGATCTTGCGCGCAAACGTTGCGGTGCGCGCGGCCAGTTCCTTGACCACGGCCTCAGAGAGGTCGCGCTGCGTCGAAAGCGTGTAGGAAATGGTCAGGCCCATGGGAAAGGCGGTTTACTTTGCCGGCATCGCCAGTTGATAAAACTCGTGGAGCTTGCGCTGGAGCAATTGGCGGGCGGGCAGCCGGGTCTGATATTCAGCAATCAGAGCGGGCGACACTGACCGGCTCAAGGCGTATTCCACCACTTCGCTGTCCTTGGTGGCGCACAACAACACGCCGATGGACGGACGCTCGTGCGGTTTCTTCACGTCGCGGTCGAGGGCTTCAAGATAAAACTCCAACTTGCCAAGATGTTCCGGCTGGAACTCCTCAATTTTCAAGTCAAAGGCAACAAGGCATTGCAGTTCACGGTGGTAGAACAACAAGTCGAGCCGAAAGTCCTTCCCGCCCACCGGCAGCAGGTATTGCTCGCCCACGAAACAAAAATCGCGGCCGAGTTCGATGAGGAAGTGTTTCAGGTTCGCAACCAGCCCGCGCTGCAGATCGGACTCCGAATGTCCGGCCGGCAGATCGAGAAAATCGAGCAAATAGGTGTCTTTGAAGATGGTTTCGGCGGCGGCATGAATTTGTGTCACCAGTGGTGACACTTTTGGCGGCGTGAGGACAGTTCGCTCAAATAAAGCCCCATTGAGTTGGCGTTGAAGTTCACGGCTCGACCATTTCTCGCGGCAGGCAAGCCGCAGATAGAATTCACGTTCTTCCAAGCGTTTGCACCGGGCAAGGATCATCAAGTTGTGCGTCCAAGGTAATTGTCGCAGCAGTGCTGCGACTTTTGTGTGAGTGCGGTAGGTGTCGTGAAACTGCCGCATTCGAAAGAGGCTGGCCCGGGTGAAACCCTTGAGTTCTTGATCATGTCGGGCGATGTAGCGCGCCAGTTCATCCACCACGCCCTCGCCCCACACGGCGGTTTCCAGCTTGCGGCTGATGTATTCGCCGACGCGCCAGTAGAGGTCAATCAACTCCGTGTTGACGGCTTGAAACGCACGGCGACGGGCGACCTCGATCAGGCCGATGATCTCACGGAAAGCCGGTTCATGGCCGGCCACCTTGGCTTTGGAAGGCGATTTTCGTTTGGCGGGTTTCATCTGACTTTTCCCATGACCCGCTGCCCAGTTTATACGTTTCGGTCAACCATCACCAAGAACTGTTGTAAAAAAGTTTAGAGAACGCGCCCAACCGGGCGCGGCATGCACAAACGCGCCGTCATCTGCGTGAAATATTTCAGTCGGCGCGTGAAGGAAAAGAAGGCTTAACCACAGGTGCGCGGCTGACTACGGCACGGAGCGGATGCACCAGAAATTGTTCATACGGCATTTAGCGCGTTGGGGAATATCAGCGCGCCGATCCCGACGCCTCATGGTGAACGGAGGCGGTAGAAACGACCGGGATAATTGGTCCACTGCGGATCGCTGAAATAGGCTGAGCCACCGGTGAGCGTGTTGGTTTGCACCGGCTGCCACACCGGATTGGCAAAGTTTGTGCAGGCTTCCACCACGATGACCAGATTGCTGCTCCCGGCGATATTGAACCCGAATTGATTATTCTGCACGCCGAAGACGGCATCTTTCTGCGCTTGCGGATTCCATAACACCGCTTGGGGAGGTGCAACCCACTGGTTCCAACCCGTGGTTCCCGGCAAGTAGTAAACGGTTGCATTAGCGTCCCAGGCGAAAACATACGAACTAAGGCTCGCTGCGGCACCTAGGAAATAGACACTCGCCAAACTGTAGCAATATGCAAACGCGCTATCCCCGATGTTGGTGACGCTTTTGGGAATCGTCACGCTGGCTAGATTAGTACATAAGTTAAATGCCGCATGTCCGATGCTTTTATGAACGTCTTCTCGCGAAATTGTGGAATGTATTGCAGGATGCCCCGCAGGTCGGTCAGTTTCACTCTGGCTCGTTAGGTTGTTTCAACGCAGAGATAAGTATTCGGTTTTCGCCCCGATTCAAATAATTATTTTGGGTGAAGTTCCGTCAGCCCGGCTTTCACGAAAAAAGTTTGTCAAACTCGTTGTGCGTACCGATCCAAATCCATTCAACCGTATCGTCAGAGCGCACGCCCACGGCGCGATATTGTTCGTTGATGCGGACCGACCAGATGTTACCGCCACCCTGAAGCTTTTTGAAACGCAGCGACGGATGATCCGGGTTGTCGGCAAAGAGTTGATACGCCAACCGGGCGCGGGCCTTGACCGAAGGAGCGAGCCGCTCATGGGCACGCCAGAAGGAAGGGCGGACCTGGGAGATCACAGCTTGGACGGGTCAAGCGGTTCGGCCTTGCCCTCGCGCAAGGACTCGGCGGCAAACTTTTCCAGCTTCGGGTAAGTGCGTTTCTCCGCGAGGATGCGTTCCCATTCGCGGTCCCCGGCCTGCTGCTGGAGAAAACGCGCGAAGTCCACGACCGCGCGGGCCTTGTCCTCGGACAATCCGTCCACGATGGCCATCAACTCTTGCGCTGTCGAACTCATGCTTGCAAGTTAAACCGCCATCCAATACCGCGCAACCACGAACACGCACCCGCACCCGGCAGCAACGTGCGCGGCTTGCAATCTTCACTCATGTTTCAGTTTGACAAGTGTGTTGGAAGCCTCTTTATCTCCTTGATTTGCAGCTTGAGTGAGCCAATAAACCGCCATCTCTTTATTTGTTTCGCAACCCTGTCCATTAAGATAATGAAACCCAAGACTGCATTGAGCGGACGCGCTGCCGTTTGTGGCTTGTGATTGAAGCCAAATGATGGCTTTGGCTTGCGCGGCATAAACTTTGGCTTGGGCAGCCTTTTGCGTTTCGGCTTTTTGTTTCTCGATCAATGCCTGTGCTTTGGCTTCCTCATCCTTAATCTGTTTCAATTGTTCTGGTGTGGGCACCGTTCCGCAATCCCAAGCCTCATAAACTCCCGACCACGATGAACCCTTGTCTTCAAATTTTTCTGTTCCAACGTTCATTGCCATAACCGAAACATTTTTTGTCAAAGCGATTTCACCCGGATAATGTTTCAAAATGAAATTTTCATTCTGTCCCATTACTAAAATTTCATCGCCGGAAATATCTTCAATTGTTCCTGACCTTGGCATCCATAATTTGCTGTGATTTACATCGTAAAATTTCCCATTTACGACTTTGATAATTGGCGGTTTAGCGGGTTCTCTTACCTGAAAAGCTCCCGGCCCAGAGCCGAGAAAATTTCCGTCGCGGACCAAAGAATCTTGCGCCATTGCCGCAATGCAACTGTGCAGCAGAATCGCAGTTTGAATTTTCATGGTAGCTAATAGAACACCCGGCGCAGGAATTCTTCAATGGCAAAACTTGATTTAGCTGGTGGCCTTGTTTTGGCCCAACACGGTTTTTAACGCGTTCAGGCACCGTTCGTTTTCCTTGGGCGTGCCGACGGAGATACGAATCCACTCGCCGAGCTGGTAGCCGCCCATCGGACGCACGATCACGCCCTGCTGCTGCATGCCCGCAAAAACCTTCTGGCCGTCGCCGACCCGGACCAGAATGAAGTTGGCGGCGGACGACATGAATTCAAGCCCAAGCGCGCAAAATGCCTCCGCGTACAATTTGAGTCCACGGGCATTGTTTTCGCGCGTCTTGCGCGTGTGGTCGGCGTCGTCCAGCGCCGCCAGCGCGCCGGCCTGGGCAATCGAATTGATGTTGAACGGCTGGCGGATTTTTTCGAAAGCGGCGATCAAATCGGGATGGCCGATGCCGTAGCCGATGCGCAGGCCGGCCAGCCCAAAGATTTTTGAAAACGTCCGCATCAAGACCACGTTGGGGTTCCGGCCGCTCTTAATTTCGGTAATGAAATCAGCCGGATCATCCAGAAACTCGATATAGGCCTCGTCCATCACCAGCAGCACGTTCGCCGGAATCCGGTTGGCGAAATCAAGGAGGTCTTGCTTGGAAACGACCGTGCCGGTGGGGTTGTTCGGGTTCGCCACGAACACGGTGCGGGTTTGCGGTGTGATGGCCTTGAGCATTGCCGGCAGGTCGTGGCCGAGATTTTTGGCCGGGACGGTGATGAGGTTCGCCCCGAACATCTTCGTGACGAGCGGATAAATGGCGAAGCAATACTGCGACACCACCACGTCCACGCCCGGCGCCAGGTAGGCATGGCCGACAAACTCAATGATTTCGTTGGAGCCGTTGCCCAACACGAGGTTCGCCGATTCGACGCCGAGTTTGGCGGCGAGTTTCTGCTTCAGATAAAAGGCGTTGCCGTCCGGATACAGATTGAGGTTGGCCAGGACCTTTTGCATCGCGGCCAGCGCGGCCGGCGACGGGCCGAGCGGATTTTCGTTCGAGGCGAGCTTGATGATGTCCGCGGCGGGCAGGCCGAGTTCGCGCGCGACCTCCTCGATGGGCCGGCCGGGTTGATACACCGGCAAATCCTTCAGCGCGGAGTTGGTGGGCAAGGGAATGGGCATGTCACAGGGATTGGATGATTTTTTTGACGTTCACGTGCCTGGCGACGATGTCGCGAATGAGGGAAATTTTCTTCGCGTCGGACGGTCGCGTCTTGACCGTCAGATTGTGGACCTTGGATGCAACCTGATAGCTGTCCGCCTTGACCAGCAGCACCGGAATGGGCATGGCTTGGATGGCTTTGATCACATTCGCGCTGGGGCGCAAACCGCCGGTGAGCACGATGCCCGCCATTTTGTCTTCGCTTTGCGGAAATGTGGTGGCGCCGGCGGCGAGCAGAATGTCCTCGCGGTCGCCCGGCGTGATGAGCAGCACCCCATGCTTGAAAAACTGCATGGCGTTGTGCGCCCCCATCGCTCCGACCACCACGTCGTCCACCAGAGTATGCAACGAGGGCGGTGCGTTCAGCATTTCGGCGTGCAGTTCCTCGCGGATCAAATCCACGGACGGGCTGCAAAGAATCTGTTCATACGGCAGGACGCCCAGCAAATCCAATCCCTTGCGCTTGAGGCCGCGCCGGACGAACTGGGAGATTTCCGGGATTTTTTCCTCGAGCACCTTGTTGATGATGACGCCGATGATCTCGACTCCTTCCTTCTCGAACAACGCCTGGTTGAGGCAGACTTCGTCAATCGGCCGCCCAATACCGCCTTGCGTCACGATGATGACCTTGCAGCCGAGTTTCTTGGCGACCTGGGCGTTGGACAAATCGAAAACCGATCCGACCCCGGCGTGCCCGGAGCCTTCGCACAGCACAAAATCCTTTTCCCAGGCCACGCGGTCGAAGGCATCCTCAATACGCTGGACGAGCACCTCGTTGTTGGCCGACTGGAGGTATTTGCGGGTGAAGGCCGGCTCGACTGCAATCGGGCTCATGTCCACCAGCGGGCAGTTCAGGCTGTACACCGCATCCATGAGCACGGTGTCCTCGTCAATTTTCTGCTCCTCGATTTCAACAAAACGCTGGCCGACGGGCTTGATGTAGCCGATGCGCGGAAAATGCGACTGCAAGGCGGCGATCAGGCCGAGCGACGCGGTGGTCTTGCCGTCGTTCTGGCGCGTGGCGGCGATGAAGACGCGCGGGGTAACGGTGTTCATTTATTCTCCCGGCAGATGCGCATCGGCGCCCGGATAAAGCCTCTGATAACCGGTTGCCTGCACGCCGATGATGGCCGCAACGCCGAGAATGTCGTGCGCGCTCGAACCGCGCGAAACATCCGCCGCCGGCCGGTTCAAGCCCAGCAGAATCTGGCCGTAGGCGTTCGCATGGCCGACGAGGCGGACCAGCTTGCTGGCGATGTTGCCGGAATTGAGATCGGGGAAAATCAGCACGTTCGCGCGGCCGGCGACCTGGCTGTCGTGCAACTTGCGTTCGGCAATTTCCGACACGAGGGCGGCGTCCACCTGCAGTTCGCCGTCGAAATCGGCTTCCAGGAATAACTGTTCGGCCTTGCGCTTGGCCATCGCCGTGGCGGCCTGCACCTTGCCGACGGATGGATGCGACGCGCTGCCCTTGGTCGAAAACGACAGCATCGCCACACGCGGCCGGATGCCGAGCAGATGGCGCGCGAGCCGCGCCGTGGTCACGGCAATGTCCGCGAGCTGGTCCACGTTCGGATCGGGGACCACGCCGCAGTCAGCCATGAACAGCACCCCGTTTTCGCCGACGCGCGTGTCCTCCACCTCCATGATCATGCAGCTCGACACGGTGGCGATGTTCGGCGCAGCTTTCACGATTTGAAACAGCGGCCGCAGCACGCTGCCGGTGATGTGCGACGCACCGGAGATCAAACCGTCCGCCTGGTGCATCGCCACCATCATGGTGCCGAAATAATTCGGCTGCAGAACCGCCTCGCGGGCTTCGGTGGCGCGAATCCCCTTTTCGCGGCGCAGGGAAAGAAAGCGTTTGGCAAAATTTTCCAGTTCTTCGCTTTGGGCCGGATCAATGACCCGGATGCCGTCGAGCGGGATGTTCAGGACTTCCGCGACCTCCTTCACCTTGGCCAGGTTCCCGAGCACGATGGGTGCGCCGAGCCGCAGCGCGTGAAACTGCCGCGCCGCCAGCAGAATCCGCGGCTCCGTGCCTTCGGGAAAAACCACCCGCTTCGGATGCCGCTGCAATTTTTCGATGATGTTTCCAATGAAACGCATGGCGCTAAGTTAGCGGCCATTGATGAAATCGCCAAATCATTTTGCCACGATGTTTTGCGCGCATTGACTTGAGTGCAATCAATCGCTACTCTCTTTCGTTCAATGCTGGAGATAATTGAGAAACTTTTGGTGTTGCAGGACCGCGACCGCAAGATTAACCGCGTTCAGCAGGAACTCGCCCACATCGGTCCGGAACGCGAAACCTTCCGCACCCGCGCCACCGCCAGCCAGGCACAGCTCGACGCCGCCAAATCCCGCGTCAAACAGCTCGAGTCCGACCGCAAACAACTCGAACTCGAGGTCGAAGGCAAAAAAACGCAGATCGAGAAATACGCCAACCAGCAGCTCCAGACGCGCAAGAACGAGGAATATCGCGCGCTCGCCCATGAAATTGAGACCTGCAAGGCCGACATCATGAAGATCGAGGACAAGGAAATTGTCTTGATGGAACAGGCCGAAGCGGCGCAGCGGGAAGTCGTCCGCGCCACGTTGGAAGCGAACGCCGCGAAAAAAATGGTCGAGGACCAGATCGCCCAGCTTGGCCAGCGCGAGGAGAACTTGAAAAAGGACCTGGCCGAAATGCAGCAGGGCCGCGCGGAACTGGCGGCGGCGGTGGACCCGTCCGCCCTTAACCGCTTTGAACGGCTGTTCAAAAGCAAGGGCGACAATGTCGTCGTGGGCGTGCATCACGGGGTTTGTGGCGGCTGCCACATGAAACTGCCCGCGCAAATCCTGGTCAGTTGCCAGGGGCAGAAGGAACTTGTCGCCTGCTCAAACTGCGGACGGATTTTGTACTATACCCGCGACATGGCACTGGCCGCAGCAGATTAATTTAACCACCAAGACACAAAGCCACAAAGTGTCGGTTTGGTGTCTTCGTGCCTTCGTGGTAATAAATCCACCGCTTGTAAAATCTGCTCCCAACTGTATAGTTTCATTGGTTTTGGAAGGGCGGAGAATCGCTCCCGGCGCGAGCCGGGGGAGGAAAGTCCGAACACCAAAGGGCGCGATGCCGCGTAACTTGTAGCGGCGGTCTATGACCGTCGCATAACAAAGATACACGCGGGCGGAAAGTTGAGAAACTTTTCGACGGAAAGTGCCACAGAAAATCAGACCGCCGAAATTGTAGCGGCGCTCTGTGAGCGTCGGAAAAGAGCGACGGTCACAGACCGCCGCTACAGTTGGCAAGGGTGAAAAGGTGGTGTAAGAGACCACCGCGCGAAGCGCAAGCGACGCGGCACGGAAAACCCCATCGGGTGCAAGGCCAAATAGGAAACCCCGGAGCGGCCCGCTCCAAGTTTCGCGAAAGTGAAACGGGTTTCGGGTATCGGTCGCTGAGACAAATGATTCTCTCCGCCGCAAGGCGCAGACAGAATTCGGCTTACAGCCCTTCCAAAACCACTAATTCAGAATCATGCCTTTTCCAGTGCGGACCGGCTGGGCCTTTTGGATCGCCGCGGGCGGACCTTCATTGCCAATCCGATCCACCGCGCTCACCGAGATGATATCCGGCTTGAAATTTTCAAACGTCCGCGTGGTTTGACCGGCCGGCAGAATCTCCGTGGTCCAAAATCCGTTGGTGCGCACCTGCAAGACCCACCACCGGGCCGGTTCGCCCGCCACCTCCCATTTCACCCGCACGCTGGAGCGGCCGTTTTCCTCCACGGTCAGTTTCGGTTTGCCCGCGGGCACGGAAGCCAGCCACGGCGACGCCGGCACCAGCGCGGTTTGCGGGTATTCGACGCGGATCATGTTGGCCAGCGCAGGATTGTCCGTGAGGTTTCGCAGATGATAAAAAATGTTGCCGCGGACCCCGGGTTGATTGCGCGTGAGCTGGATTTGCCGGACAATCTCGTCCGGCCCCCACTTTTCACCGACATTGGAGGCCTCGAGACCCGGCCACAGAAGCCGGCCTTTGACGTTTTGTTGCGCCCACCAGTTGAGCAGCACGGGAAAACTTTGTTCCCTCAGGTCCACCGGCCAGTAAAGTTGCGGCGCAAAATAATCCAGCCAGCCGTTTGCCAGCCACAGGCGCGAGTCGGCGTAAAGCGTCGCGTAGGCGTCCATGCCCCGGATCTGCGGCGGATACATCGGCCGCCAGATGCCGAACGGGCTGATGCCGAATTTCACCCACGGTTTCACCGCCTTGATGGATTGATAAACGCTCTGGATGAACTGGTTGATGTTCGCGCGCCGCCATTCGTCCCGGTTGGCAAAACCAGCGGCCAACCCGTATCGGTTCCACGTCGCCGCATCGGGAAATTCCAACGGCCGCCCGGTCGCGTCCTTTTGCGGGTAGGGATAAAAATAATCGTCGAACTGCACACCGTCCACGTCATAGCGCCGCACCACGTCCATGACCACGCGCAGGACGTGCTCGCGCACGGCCGGTTCGCCGGGATCCAGCACAAATTGATCGCCGTAGCGGCGGACGAATTCCGGGTGCGTCCGCGAAATGTGGTTCGCTGCCACCGGTGATTTGGTCTGCGGATGCAGCGCGCGAAACGGATTGAACCAGGCATGCAGTTCCAGCCCGCGCCGGTGCGCCTCCTCGATGGCAAAGGCCAGCGGGTCGTAAAACGGCATCGGCGCCCTGCCCATCGTACCGGTCAGATATTCCGACCAGGGCTCGATGGCCGAGGCATACACCGCATCGCTCGTGGGACGCACCTGGAAAATGATCGCGTTCAGCTTCAATTGCACCGCACGATCCAGCAACCCGACCAGTTCCGCCTTCTGCTCCGCGACGCTGAGGCCGGGCTTGGACGGCCAGTCTTTGTTGGCAACGGTCACCAGCCACGCCCCGCGAAATTCACGCGCCGGCGGTGGCGGCATCACGGAAACGGGGAGATAAACCTCCCCCGCCGCGAAAAGCATCGCGGGCAGCAAACCAATGAAAACTGCCAAAAATCGGATTCGCGCCATAAGTTGTTAAGAAATAAGACGCTTTGGCCCGGCTGTTGGCAAAGGTTTTTTTGAGCAAACCGGTTCTTAACACTTTCTTAACGCGCGCCGCCCCTCTCTTGATTAGCCGCCAGGCCGGGGTTGCGTCATCGTGCGGGCATGAATGGATGCAGTAGGAACCCAAACTTATGACTGACCTGATTTACATCGCCGGCATCGCGCTCTTTTTTGTCGCGAGCGGGCTGTATGCCCGCTGGTGCGAAAAACTGTGAAATACCATCATGAAAGACCTGCTTCCATTGTTGACGTTGCTCGCGCTTTTGGTGTCGCCACCGTTGCTCGGACGTTTCTGGGAACGGCTGGAATCACGGCGGAAAACCCGACCAAATTTCACACAACCTGCCGGGAGAAGTAATAAATAATTAATTTATGGAAAACCTGATCGTCGGTCTGATTGCCCTCGCGCTGTTCGTGTACTTGTTTATCGCGATGGTCCGTCCCGAAAAATTTTAATCCAACACCCATGCAAACCTCCGGTTGGTTCCAACTCGCCCTCTACGTCATCGCCCTGGCGGTGATTACGAAACCAATGGGTCTTTACCTCTTGCAGGTGCTCGACACCAAAGGTCGGACCTGGTTCGACCCCGTGCTCAAGCCGCTCGAACGCCTCACCTGCCGCCTCATGGGCGTGCGCGCGGACCAGGAACAGGACTGGCGGCAATACACCTGGGCCATGTTGCTGTTCAGCCTGGTGAGCTGCGTGTTCACCTACGCCATCCTGCGCCTGCAAAATCATCTGCCGCTCAACCCACAGGGATTCGACGCGCTCAGTCCGCACCTCGCGTTCAACACCGCCGTCAGTTTCACCACCAACACCAACTGGCAGAGCTACAGCGGCGAATCCACCATGTCCTATCTCTCGCAAATGGTGGCCCTGGCCATCCACAACTTCACCTCCGCCGCCACCGGCATTGCGATTGCCGCGGCGGTGGTGCGCGGCATCGCCCGGCATTCGACCCGTCTGCTTGGCAACTTCTGGGTGGACCTTGTACGCGTCACTTACTACCTGCTGCTGCCCATTTGTCTGGTGTTTGCCGTCTTCCTCGTGTCGCAGGGCATCATCCAGAATTTCAAACCTTACACGAAGGCGAAGCTGCTCGAACCGATGAATATTTCAGTCGCCAAGGTGGACGCGAAGGGAGCACCGGTCCTTGACAAGGATGGCAAGCAGGTCATGGAGGAACAAACGGTTACCAACCAGACCATCGTGCAAGGACCGGTGGCCTCCCAGATTGCGATCAAAATGCTCGGCACCAACGGCGGTGGCTACGTGAACGCCAACGCCGCGCATCCATTCGAAAATCCCACGCCGCTCTCCAATTTTCTGCAGATGCTCTCCATTTTCGCCATCGGCAGCGGCCTCACGTATTACCTCGGCCGCATGACCAAAAACCAGGCGCACGGCTGGTCGGTCTGGGGCGCAATGATGACGTTGTTCCTCGCCGGCGTGTTGCTCTGCTGGTGGGCCGAGGCGCGGGGCAATCCCATTCATCAGCAACTCGGCATCGCCGCCGCGGACGGCAACATGGAAGGCAAGGAAGTCCGCTTCGGCATCTTCAATTCCGCCCTGTTCGCCACCATCACCACCGACGCCTCGTGCGGTGCGGTCAATGCCATGCACGATTCCTTCACTCCGCTCGGCGGATTCGTGCCGCTGTTCAACATCCAGCTCGGCGAAATCATCATCGGCGGTGTCGGCGCCGGTCTTTACGGCATGCTCGTGTTCGTCGTGCTCGCGGTATTCATCGCCGGTCTGATGGTCGGGCGCACCCCGGAATATCTCGGCAAAAAGATCCAGTCGTTCGAGGTGAAGATGGCCATGCTCTCGCTGTTGATCCTCTGCCTCACCATCCTCAGTTTTGCCGCCTGGGCGTGCGTGAGCCCGTGGGGACTGGCCGGATTGAACAATCAAGGCCCGCACGGCCTGAGCGAAATGCTCTACGCCTATTCGTCCGCCGTCGGTAACAATGGCAGTGCCTTTGCCGGCCTGAGCGCCAACACGCCCTGGTACAACACCACCTTGGGCATCGCCATGCTCTTCGGCCGGTTCCTGATGATCGTGCCCATCATGGCCATGGCCGGATCGCTCGCGCAAAAGAAACTCGTCCCCGCCAGCACCGGCACCTTTCCCGTCTCCGGTGGCACGTTCATAATCCTGCTGCTCGGCACAATCCTGCTGGTCGGTGCCCTGAATTTCCTGCCCGTCCTGACCCTCGGCCCCATCGTCGAACATTTCCTCATGCTCCAGGGAAAACTTTTTTGATAAACCACGAATGAGCACGAATAAACACGAATCCGTCTGGAATTCCACCTTCAAGCAGAACGAGGACTTTTTCCTTGTTCGTGTCAATTTGTGTTCATTCGTGGTTGAAAATTTATGACCTCCAAAGCTCCATCTTTGTTTGACTGGAATATTGCCGGGCCCGCAATCGGCGACGCTTTTAAAAAGCTCGACCCGCGCCTGATGCTAAAAAACCCCGTCATGTTCGTGACCATGGTCGGCGCCGTGCTCACCACGGTCGGGATTTTTACCGCCCACGCCGACCGCGGCTTCATCGCCCAACTCGCCCTCTGGCTCTGGTTCACCGTCCTCTTCGCCAACTTCGCCGAGGCCGTCGCCGAAGGCCGCGGCAAGGCCCAGGCCAAGGCCCTGCGCGGCACTCGTGTCAAAACCGTCGCCCATCGCCTTGCCAAAACCGGCCAGGCTGAGGACATCAGTGCCAACGACCTCCGCAAGGGCGATGTCGTGGTCGCGCGCGCGGGGGAAATCATCCCCGCCGACGGCGACGTAATCGAAGGCGCGGCCACCGTGGATGAATCGGCCATCACCGGCGAATCCGCCCCCGTCATCCGCGAAAGCGGCGGCGACCGCAGCGCCGTCACCGGCGGCACCCGCGTGCTTTCGGACGAAATCAAAATCCGCGTCTCCATCAACCCCGGCGAAGGGTTCCTCGACCGCATGATCTCGCTCGTCGAAGGTGCGAAACGCCAGAAAACGCCCAACGAAATCGCGCTCACCATCCTGCTCTCGGCGCTGACGCTCATCTTTCTGCTGGTTTGCGTGACGTTGAAACCGTTCGGCCTTTATTCCGCCACGGTGTTTTCCGTGCCGGTGTTGATTGCCCTGCTGGTGTGTCTGATTCCCACCACCATCGGCGGATTGTTGAGCGCCATCGGCATCGCCGGCATGGACCGTCTGCTCCAGCACAACGTGTTGGCCATGAGCGGACGCGCGGTGGAAGCCTCCGGTGACGTGGACGTATTGCTGCTCGATAAGACCGGCACCATCACGCTCGGCAACCGCCAGGCCACCGAGTTCATTCCCGCACCGGGCGTCACCATCGAACGCCTCGCCGATGCCGCGCAACTCGCCTCGCTCGCGGACGAAACGCCCGAAGGCCGCAGCATCGCCGTGCTCGCGAAGGAAAAATTCAACCTGCGCGGACGCGAAGTGGCCCAGCCGCACGCACAATTTGTTCCCTTCACCGCCCAGACCCGAATGAGCGGCGTGGATTTTTTTGATGGTAGGGCGGACAGTCCCCTGCCCGCCACCGACAACGAACCGCGGCGCGCACGGAGTGACGCGCCCTACCTCCAACAGGAACTAGGTAGGGCTGGCAGTCCTCTGCCGGCCGCCTCCCCCACCCGCCGCATCCGCAAGGGCGCGGCGGAGGCCATGCGCGTGTTCGTGGATCGTGAAGGCGGTCTGTTCCCCAAACTCGTTTCTGATCTCGTGGACAACGTCTCCCGCTCCGGCGGCACTCCGCTCGTCGTCGCCGATGGCCGGGAAGTGCTGGGTGTGGTTCACCTGAAAGACATCGTCAAAGGCGGCATCAAGGAACGTTTCGCCCAGCTTCGCAAAATGGGCATCCGCACCGTGATGATTACCGGCGACAACAAGCTCACCGCCGCCGCCATCGCCGCCGAGGCGGGCGTGGACGATTTCCTCGCCGAGGCCAGACCCGAGGACAAGCTCGCCCTGATCCGCCGGGAACAGGGTGGGGGACGCATGGTGGCCATGATTGGTGACGGCACCAACGATGCCCCGGCCTTGGCCCAGGCGGACGTGGGCGTGGCCATGAACACCGGCACCCAGGCCGCCAAGGAAGCCGGCAACATGGTGGACCTCGATTCGAACCCGACGAAGCTCATCGAGATCATCGAAATCGGAAAGCAGCTGCTCATCACGCGCGGTTCGCTCACCACCTTCAGCATCGCCAACGACGTGGCAAAATACTTTGCCATCATCCCAGCCATGCTGATGGCCACGTTCCCGGCCATCGCCCCACTCAATATCATGGGCCTGCACAGCCCGAACAGCGCCATCTTGAGCGCCATCATCTTCAACGCCCTCATCATCATCGCGCTGATCCCGCTGGCGCTGCGCGGCGTGAAATCCAAACCCATCGG
>Ga0265338_10006518_pt1 | contig 14842 bp, 18 predicted proteins | sample 42126metaG_FD_193579 | JGI IMG/M metagenome (GOLD analysis project Ga0265338, IMG submission 193579) | Rhizosphere microbial communities from Carex aquatilis grown in University of Washington, Seatle, WA, United States - 4-21-26 metaG | ecosystem: Host-associated > Plants > Roots > Rhizosphere... | reverse complement strand
ATGCCGCCGCGGCCGTGGCCGGCGAGCTCGGCATCAGGCATTTCCATTCGAACATGACGCCCGAGTCCAAGGTCGCCTTCGTCCACAAATTCGAGCGCGAGAAGGAGCCGGAAGTCGTGGCCTATATCGGCGACGGCGTCAATGACGCGGCTTCGCTCGCCCTAGCCGACGTCTCCATCGCCATGGGCGGCATCGGCTCCGACGCGGCCATCGCCGCGGCCGATATCGCCATCATGCACGACCACCTCGGCCGCTTGCCCGAGACCATGCGCACCGCGCGCACCGTGCGGAACATCATGTGGCAGTGCTTCGTCATCTGGGCGGTCACCAACGCATTCGGCTTGTGGTGGGTCACGCTCGGCATCCCCGGCCTGGGGCTGCTCGGCCCCTCCGGCGCAGCCGCCTACAACTTCCTGACCGACTTTATTCCAATAGGCAATGCATTTCGAGCGGGGAGGAGGAGAGTGAGATAATCTTATTTTGAGGATAAAAATCGCCGGCCTGTTGTCCAGGTCGGCGACGAAGAGGCTCTGCATTCAGCGCGCACGTTCGAGCTTGTTTAATTCACGATGGGCTCTGAACCAGCCGAAGATGACACGGTCGCCTTTTTGCTTGGTCATGAAGAGCGGCTTACAGCTGATCACGCGCCCAGAATCGTCAGTCGTTTCGTACTCGGCGATGACCGTGAATGCTCCGGTGAGATGTACGGTCTTATCTTTTCGGATGATGAGCATTGACGGCCCCCAATCCATCAAATAGTCCCATGTACTGCGGGCACCATTTTTGTTGACGTGGCCGCCCCATGAAAATCCCTGTGTCTCGAGGCCCATGAACCTTGAGATGCCTCGCACCGTGAATGCGAGCATCCTTTGAACGAGTATGGATATTTTTTGAATGATCACACTATTCCTTTTGTACGTTGTTCATAGATAGAGTATTGAGTTATACACGCAATGTCAATGTTTCTTACGATAAGGGCGAACGGTCGTATCCTTGACGAGAAATATTAAACATGCTAGAATATTAAGTAAGTGGCATGTTCTTTGAGGACTAGCCAGAAAACACAACACTCTTAACTCAACAGAAAGGATCGGTAAACGTGAGCGAAAAAGTATTAACACCCCTAGAAACACAGGTGTCGGCTCTGGCCCAGGAAGTGCGAGGTGGTCGGAACATCAGCGGCAGGCTCGTGCAAGGCTTCGAATGTATCGATTGCGGCAAGGTATTCGATGGAAAGGTTGAGGCGACCGGAGCGCATCATACGGACTGTCTCTGGAACTACTTTGTCCGATGTTCCTGCCGGTACCAGAACAATCTTGCCAAAGTGCTCCGCTTGGATTGCCAATGTCAAGGCTGATACTCCTTCCGCCCGAATCAGGTTCTTCTGGTTCGGGCGGGCTTTGTTTCCAAATAGACCCCCGCCTTGCGAGCGGGGTCGTGGCGAATGCCAAACATGCCCAATATGATATTCCAATCACAATTGAAGTCAAGGATTCTTTTGTTGACACTGTGTGTTTATGATAAAATTAGGTGGCAATGAAGAAAGCTATCAAGCAAACAAGTCCCCAAAAGCCTAAAGAAGAGCGCTTTAATGCCAAGACTGCTCGTGAGATTCGCGCGGCTATAAAAGATATAAAGGCTGGAAGGAATCTGTCTCCGGCTTTTTCAACCGTCGAAGAGATGCGCGCGTGGCTGGATAGAAAATAGGCCCCCTTTGACTTTTTCCTTCAAATAGTGTAGTGTATTAGCAACGTACTCTCCTCATGGCCCGTCTCTCGATATGGCCCTAATAGAGAAGCAGACGGAAAAAACAATATGAATCCTCATTCCAAGGGATCAGGCCCGAATAGCGGCCCGTCCCGACACTCTAGTTTCCATGGCCGGCCACAGCGTCCAGGCGGCTTTTCTCATGCGCGCCCTTCATTCCATGGCGGCTCCAAGCCTTCATTCGGGGGCAAACCCGGCTTCCATTCTGGCCCGCGGCCGTTCCGCGGCTCGGGCGGACGTCCGCCGTTCCGCGGCGGCAATCGCGGCAAGCATCCGAACCCTGGCGTGAATATCAACCCGGCTCGCTTCGTGAGCAAGGCTATCGTTTCGGCGACGCCGGCTCCGGCCTACGTGCCCAAGAATGCATTCGCGGACTTCGTGATCGACGCGCGCCTCAAGGCCGCCGTGACCGCCAAGAACTATGTCACGCCGACTCCCATCCAGGACCAGTCCATCCCGCACATCCTGGCCGGCAAAGACATCGTCGGCATCGCCAATACCGGCACCGGCAAGACCGCGGCCTTCCTCATCCCGCTCATCAATAAGGTCCTCGGCAAGCCGACTGAGAAGGTCATGATCATGGTGCCCACGCGCGAGCTCGCCCAGCAGATCGAAGAGGAGTTCCGCGGCTTCACGCGCGGCATGACCCTGCGTGCGGTCTGCGCGGTCGGCGGCGCGTCCATCGTCAACCAGATGAAGTCGCTCTCGTACCGTCCGAACTTCGTGATCGGCACCCCTGGCCGCCTGCGCGACCTGATCGACCGCAACAAGCTCAATCTCGGCGAATATGCCACCGTCGTCCTCGACGAGGCTGACCGCATGCTCGATATGGGATTCATCGCTGACATGAAGTTCATGCTGGCCAAGATGTCGCCAAATCGCCACACCCTGTTCTTCTCGGCCACGATGTCGCCGGAGATCCAGGCTTTGATCCATCATTTCCTCAAGAATCCGGTCATGGTCTCGGTCAAGACCGGCGAGACTGCCGCCAACGTCGACCAGGACGTCGTGCGCGTGCCGTTCGGCGCCGATAAAGTCGACGTGCTCTGTGCGCTCCTGCGCCAGCCCGGCTTCGGCAAGGTCCTCATCTTTGGCCGTACCAAGCACGGCGTCGAGCGCCTCGCTCGCACCCTGTGCACCAAGGGATTCAAGGCCGAATCCATCCACGGCAATAAGAGCCAGCCTCAGCGCCAGCGCGCGCTCAAGCTCTTCAAGGAGCATCATTCCCAGATCCTGGTCGCGACCGACGTCGCCGCCCGCGGTCTCGACATCGTCGGCGTCTCGCACGTCATCAATTTCGACCTGCCGGCCTCGTACGAAGACTACGTCCACCGCATCGGCCGCACCGGCCGCGCCGGGTTGAAGGGCAAGGCTCTGACGTTCGTGTAAAAAAGGAGTATACTAGAGCCAACCGAAAAAGGCGCCTCCCCGAGGCCGTCTTTTTTAATCGGCTTATCAGCTGTCCATCATTATGTCCAACCCCCAACACTACATCTTTGTCGATGAATCCGGAGATCCGGGTCAGCCGTTCTGCGTTGACGCCGCGGGCAACAAAGCTCCCACAGGTTCCAGCCTTTTCTACATCCTTTCTGCGGTGTATCTCGATTCTGCGAAGCTGTTCGCGATGGAGAATATGATCATGGAAATACGGGGAAAATTCGGTTTCAGGAGCGAGATCAAGTCGACGATCATCCCGCTGGATATGTACAAGGACTTGCTCGGCATCATCAATCGGCTGGGCATAATCGTGTACTATCGTCTGATTGATAAAGCCAAATACAAAGGAAAGTTTGCGGTCAAAGACCATGTGAAGCTCCATAATATCTTCGACGATTATAATCTATCCAAGCTTGTTTTGTTCACTGCGAAACGACAGAACCTGTCGGATGCGGAGGTCGTGATCGACCGGGCAGACAGGCGTATGTTCAAGGGGGAATTCGATCATTTCAATGAGTACCTTTTGGATAGAGTCAACACCAAGACCATCCAGCGCATTAAGCATATCACTCATGTGAATTCCGAATATGTGAATGCCATGCAGATGTCTGACCTGATAAGCGGTGCACTCAAAGATCATTTCACTGGCAAAAATAAGGATCTTCGAAAGATCATCGAGAAGAGATATTTATACAAGATTTGGTGATAAAACCCAAAAGAGCGGGCCCTAGACCTAGGACACGCTCTCTTGGGAGGAAACCAAACAACAGGCATTTCGCCTGCTCATTAGTTTCTATACAAGCATCATACCGAACGCTGGGTAAAAGTCAAGCTGACACCAAGCTTTTTCTTGTCTGCATGGCGTCAAGGGTATATGATGTAACGCCATGCCGTATTCCGCGCCAAAATACCCGGAAGTGACCATCCGCGAGGTGCTCGCGGAGTATTTGAGCGTATCCAGGCGGTATTGGAAGACGCTTCTCCTCTCGGTCGTCACGACCACCATCCCGGTCATCGCCACCGGCATATTCGCGCCGGTCTTCTATAAGCACGTCTTTGACCTCTTGGCCGCCAACTCGACGAACATGCCTGCGACTGTTCCCGCGCTTGTGAACACCATCCTTTGGATCCTGCTCATGAATGGCATCGGCTGGGTCTCATACCGCACCTATTCATTCGCGGTCGTCTACTTCCAGACCGGCATCATGAACGACCTGCGCCAGCGAGCTTTCGAGTACGTGATCGGCCATTCGTATTCATTCTTCAATAACACCTTCAGCGGCTCATTGGTTCAGAAGATCAACCGCTACATGCGCTCATTCGAGCGCGTGACCAACCGGCTGTTCGACGAGATCATCCCCCTCTTGGTCAAGGTCGTGGGCATATCCATCGTGCTCTGGTTCACACAGCCGGTCTTTGCCGTGGCCGTGGTCATCTGGATGTTCGTCTTCTTCTTCCTGTCGATATTCTTCGCGCGCTGGAAGATCCCCTATGACATCAAGACCGCTGAAGTCGAGTCGCGCGCCACTGCCGTGCTCTCCGACAGCCTCTCGAATCATGCGACCATCCAGACATTCAGCGCCTTCTCGCATGAAGCTGGGCTGTTCGAGCGGGCCAATACCGTCCACACCGACGCATTGGCCAAAAAGTGGAACGTCGCCAACATCATCGATGCCATCCAAGCCCTGATGAATATCTGTATCGAATTCATCATCTTCTACATCGCTATCAAGTATTGGGGCATGGGCGTAGTCTCAATCGGCACATTCATCCTTATCCAGATGTACGTCATCGGGCTCATGGGCAACTTCTGGGGCTGGGGACGCATCCTGCGCGACCTCTATGAGGCCTTCGCCGATGCCAAGGAAGCTGTGGAGATCCTCAAGCTCTCACACGGCATCCAAGATGTCCCGGGCGCGAAGCGGCTCGCTGTCACGGCCGGCAAGATTGACTTGAATGATGTGCATTTCTCATTCACGCCGAAGAGCCCGGTCTTGGACGGCGTATCTTTGCACGTGAATAAGGGCGAGCGCATCGGCTTGGTCGGCCCTTCCGGCGCGGGCAAGTCCACTCTGGTCCGCCTGCTCCTGCGGCTCTATGACATCCAGGGCGGTTCGATCACGATCGACGGCCAGGATGTGAAGGATGTCACCCAGTCGAGCCTTCGCGAGGATATCAGCTTCGTGCCGCAGGACCCGATCCTGTTCCATCGCTCGCTCAAGGACAATATCAAATACGGCCGCACCGACGCGACCGATGAAGAGGTCGTGCGCGCCGCCACGCTGGCCCATTGCCATGAATTCATCGCCGACTTCCCGCACGGCTATGACACCTTCGTGGGCGAGCGCGGAGTCAAGCTCTCCGGCGGCGAGCGCCAGCGCGTGGCTATCGCCCGGGCTATCCTCAAGAATGCGCCCATCCTCATCCTCGACGAGGCGACCTCGAGCCTGGACTCGCACTCGGAGATGCTCATCCAGGACGCGCTCGAGAATCTGATGAAGGGCAAGACCGTCATGGTCATCGCTCACAGGCTCTCGACTATCCGCAAGATGGACCGCATCATCGTGATCGATCATGGCCGGATCCTCGAAGAGGGGACTCATGACGAGCTGGCTGCAAGGGCCGGCGGCCTCTATGCCAAGCTCTGGTCGCTCCAATCGCAAGGCTTCATTGGCGGAGAAGCGGGCAATGATGAGTGAGCATCAACGGACATTGAGTGATTAAATTTACCCTGGTTGCTCTCACAACTCGTTCATTGATATAATACAGTCAACCGAAAAAGACGCCTCCCTGAGGCCGTCTTTTTTGAACCAGCGCATTATCAATGTAACTATCATAAACATGAAGAAAAACAAGAGTAGTCCGATTACCACAAATCCAAAGAATAAGATTGTCCTCTATACTGACAAGCGCGGCAATGTCGAATTACGTGCGGACATCGAGAGAGACACCCTGTGGGCGACACAAGAGCAGATCGCACAGCTCTTTGATGTCGATAGAACCGTCGTCACTAAACATATCAATAACATATTCAAAAATGGCGAGGTCGATCAAAAAAGCAATGTGCAAAAAATGCACATTGCAAAATCAGATCGTCCAGTGACGCTCTACTCGCTCGATATCATCCTTGCTGTCGGTTATCGTACGAATTCGACTAGGGCTATACAATTCAGACAGTGGTCGACACGGATCCTTCGAGGATATCTGGTCAAGGGATTCAGTGTAGATCAGCGCAAGCTTTCCACATCTGTTAAAAACTTCGATGCTCTCAAGGAAGCAATCGCCTTCCTGGAGTCTGAATCCCGCGGCGGTCCCTTGAAAGCAAAGATGGTCGTGCGGTTGAGCAAGAATCTGTTGCCGTAAAAGCAATGTGCAGGCGCTTGAATGCTGGCCATGTCTCTGCTAGTCTTGTGCGAAATAGCCCCCGCACAACGCGGGGTTACAGCGAAGGATCGATCTTATGAACAAAAATCGTGAAGCCCGTAGGGCGGCAGCTATGGCTAGCCGTCAGGCCCAGAGAGACAAGCAGATGAGGAACCCGGGCGGTAAGAGCGCGTATGCCCAGAAGATCAAGGCTCGGGGCAGCCGCAGCTACCAACTGCCGCCGGTTGCCGAAGCCATTCCCATCCAGCAGCCTCGAGAGCCGGGGATCAGTGACTGGAGTCAGCCAATACCAGCCAGGCGTTCCTACCTCTTTGATTACTGGTAGGAACAATCAGAAGTTTGAAGCAGGCTCTGCAGCGAGGTCCGACCCCTCGCTTTTTCATGTATAATACTTATCGCTTTACCAATGTCGCTTTAACTTCATCACACACATATGGCACTCGCATTTCTCATCGGCCGCATCATCCTCGGCCTGTACTGGCTCGAGACGGCTTATAACCACACGGTCAAAAGCGCGGGCCTGATCGGCTGGTCGCAGTCCCTCGGCATGAAGCCGGGCACAGCTAAGCTCGCGGTCTGGGGCACGGGCATCCTGGCTCTCATCGGCGGCGTCAGCGTCATCCTCGGCTACCATCCGACGGCCGGCATCGCCTGTCTGGTCATATTCCTCATCGGCGTCTCATTCAGGATGCACCCATACTGGAAGGCTCCCGAAGCAGACAAGATGAATCAGCGCATCAATTTCCAGAAGAACATCGCTTTGGCCGCGGCTACCCTCTGCCTCCTGGCTGTCAGTCAGCCTTGGGTATACTCGATCGGACAATAGTCGCATGCTGCTCGCCGAATGCGCCGGGCGCGACGGCATATTTGGGGAAGTAGAGATTGACTAAGTCGTCCGTGAATGTGAAGTTCGCAAAATTATCCGCAGTCGGCAATGTCCCGGCATCGAGCATATCGGTCGGGACATTTCCGTTAGAGGCCTGCTCCATCGAAGCGGTCAATTGTTGGCGCGCGGCATCTGAGATCTTATTCAGGTAATCAGGCACGTTCGGAAACAGATCAGCCAAGGTCATCATTTGCTTGCCGGTAACGTCGTAGTTGAATGTCTGCACCTCCTGATTCTCATTAGCGCCGCCGGAGTATAAATCATAGCGCTCGATGAAGCTCACATAGCGGTCATTGACCTGCGCTTCTTGCCACGACGCGATGAATGAATAGTCGGACATGGGGATGTCGGCGCTGGCATTCGAATCAGCCGGAGTCGTGGCCGCTCGTGCCGCCGCATTATCAGCCGCTTCTTGCCTGAATTGGGCCAGGCGGCTCAAGGTCGACGAGGCGATGGCTGTATTAAGATCGGCCGGAAGAGAAGGGAATTGCGGGTATTCGACAGACACTGACGGCGAGGTCGAAGCGTCTTCGTGGATGGTCACGAGCGTCATGGGAACGCTTGTGCCGAGCGGCGCCTTTGCCACATTGGGCCATATCATATAGCAAACGCCCAAGACGAGGATAAGGACGATCAATAGGAGTATTTTGTGATGCGTTTTCATGCCCTGATTGTACACCTCTGTCTGGCTGGCTACAATCTAGGGTATAATAGCCGCATGTCCGACTTGAATGAACTGGCCAAGCTCGTCAAAGGCGACGTCGAAACGAGCGATGCCGCTTTGGTTGCCGCTTCGCATGATGCCAGTCTATTCGAGGTGCGGCCGCAGGCAGTCGTCCATCCCAAGGATGTCGAAGATGTGAAGACGCTGGTCAAGTATGCCGATGAACATGACGGCGCGAATGGCCAGACCAAGATCACATTGACCGGACGCTCGGCTGGCACGGACATGAGCGGTGGCCCTCTGACCGAATCGGTGGTGGTCTCATTCACGAAATATTTCAATAAGATCAAGGAGGTCGGCGACGGCTACGCCGTGACCGAGCCCGGCGTCTACTATCGCGACTTCGACAAGGCCACGCTCGCTGCTGGCGGCCAGATCATGCCGTCGTATCCGGCCTCGCGCGAGCTCTGCACCGTGGGTGGCATGGTCGCCAACAACAGCGGCGGCGAGAAGACCCTGACCTACGGCAAGACCGAGCGCTATGTGCGCCGATTGAAGATGGTCTGTGCCGATGGGAATGAATACGAGTTCAAGGCGCTTGATCCTATTGAGTTGCATTTGAAAAAACAACTGGCTACTTTTGAAGGGGAGATTTACCGAAAGATGTCCGCGCTCATCGATTCAAATCGAGCCATAATCGATGCTGCTAAGCCGCTCGTTTCGAAGAATTCCTGTGGCTATTATTTGTGGAATGTATTAACGCCGGGATATGCTCCACCTGAAGAACCTGGTGTTTTTACCGATCCCGTGCCGCCGATTTTTGACCTGAATAAGATGATCGTCGGCTCGCAGGGCACTCTCGGCCTCATCACCGAGATCGAATATGCTTTGATCAAGCCGAAGAAATTCTCGCACTTGCTCGTGGTCTTCCTGACCAGCCTCGACCAGCTGGGCGATACCGCCACGCATATCCTCGAGCATAAGCCCGAGAGCTTCGAGTCGTATGACGATCAGACGCTCAAAGTTGCGATCAAATTCCTTCCTACGCTCATGAAGGTTATGGGCGGCAACCTGCTCACGCTCGGGCTCGAATTCATGCCAGAGATGATGGCTGTGCTCGAAGGCGGTCTGCCCAAGCTCGTGCTCATGGCCGAATTCACCGCCGATACCGACGAGGAGGCCTTGAAAGCCGCGCACGAAGCTCAGGCCTCGCTCAAATCATTCCACGAGAAGACGCGCGTGACCGCGACCGCCCACGACGAGAATAAATACTGGGTCATCAGGCGCGAGAGCTTCAACATGCTCCGCAAGCATATCCACGGTGTGCGCACCGCGCCATTCATCGACGATTTTGTGGTCTTGCCCAAGGACCTGCCGGTCTTCCTGCCCAAGCTCTACGCCTTACTCGAACCGTATAAGAAGGACCTGACCTACACCATCGCCGGTCACGTCGGCGACGGCAATTTCCACATCATCCCGCTTATGAATCTGGCCGACCCGAAGGCGCATGCCATCATTGAGGAATTGTCAGTCAAGGTCTACACGCTCGTCCATGAATTCCGGGGCTCGATCACTGGCGAGCACAATGACGGCATCATCCGCACGCCATTCGTGAAGATGCAGTACGGCGACGCGGTCTACAAGCTGTTCGAGGAGACCAAGAAGATCTGGGACCCCAAGGGCATATTCAATCCCGGCAAGAAAGTCGGCGGCACGCTCGAGTACGCGTTCAAGCATATAGTCAAGAGCTCGTGACCATGGATTGACATAGAGGAATTTGATAAAATTCTCTGATGCTAGAGATAGAATCACAACAATGCCAGCTGTGCGGCGTCATAGTGGAGCACACTCACAAGCATCATCTTGTTCCGCAGCAGAAAAGCAAAGGCATGCCGCGCGATCTCAAGCATGCAACGATCGAGTGTTGTAGGCCGTGCAGTAAACAAGTACACGCATTGTTCTCGAACAGCGAGATGAAGAGGTATTACAATACTTTCGAAAGATTGAAGGAGGACCCGCGCGTTCAGAAGTGGATCCTGTGGAGAATGAAGCATCCTTCGGTCATGGATATACAGTATAGTGGTAAATCCTGATCGTCCGGCGGAAGTGAAGGAACTTTTTCGATGTCACTCGTGAGTGGCAAGTACTCCGGTGGACTAATTTTTCCAAGATGAGAATGGCGGGCCTGATTTTGACGAAAGTTAGCGGTGGTTTGTGATTCGATTCTCAATTAGGAAAAATTGGTACAGGGATATCCACGATCCCGCCTGATGCGCTATGATAGGCGCCATGTCTAGAAGAAAAACATACGGGTCTGTCGGTCGTCCCCGGAAATCTGCGGATGAACGGAAATGGCCGCCAAAAGCTTATTATTACGAGCCGGATGACGAGATCAGGAATGGTGATCCGGAGCTCGATACCTACCGCTTTCTGCTCTGGGGAATGCGTATCCGGGCTACGATACCGCGCATGCAGCTTCTCAAATTCTTCTGCGATGGGCCGAAAGATCTGGGAACCCGCGGACGCAGCTATACAGCCGAGGAGCTGGCAAAACATCTGTCGTTATCACTGGCGACTGTATATCGTACGGTCAGCGTGCTAGTTAGAGCCGGCTTACTGGATGTCGTCTGCACCGGATCGGCCTCCATGCTAGTATTACTACCACGAACAACCCATGTCTGATTCCGCAATCTCTGTCAACAACCTGACTAAGAAATTCGGCGACCTCACGGCCGTCGATTCTGTTTCGTTCGAGGTGCCCAAGGGGAGCACCTTCGCATTCCTGGGCCCGAATGGAGCGGGGAAGACCACGACCATCAAGATGCTCACGACCCTCTTGCGCCCGACTTCCGGCTCTATCGTCTTGAATGGCCTAGACCCGGTCAAGAGCCCGCATGCCGCGCGCCAGTCGTTCGGCATCGTCTTCCAGGACCCTTCGCTCGATGACGAGCTCACCGCTTACGAGAATATGTTCCTGCACGCCGGCCTCTACGGCGTGCCGCGCGCAGAGACGGCTGGCCGCATCAAGGAGATGCTCGCATTCGTCGAGCTCTGGGACAGGAAGGATCATTTGGTCAAGACCTTCTCGGGCGGCATGCGCCGTCGCCTGGAGATCGCCCGCGGCCTCCTGCACACGCCGGCCATCCTCTTCTTGGACGAGCCGACGGTCGGCCTCGATCCGCAGACCAGGAATCATATCTGGTCATATATCAAGAAGCTCAATCAAGAGCGCGGGCTCACGGTCTTCTTCACTACGCACTACATGGACGAGGTCGAGCGCGTGGCCGATCAGGTGGCCATCATCGACCACGGCAAGCTGGTCGCACATGACACAGTCGCGAATATCCGCGCCAAGGGCGGCGGCGGCTCGCTCGAAGACGCTTTCATCAAGTTGACCGGGCACGAGATCCGCGAGGAGGAGGCTGGTGCGGTCGACCAATTGCGCGCGCATGCCCGCATGTGGGGACGGAGGAAATAGATTCCTAAATCCTAAATCTTTTATGCATTCAAACACATTATACTCAATCTACATTTTGTGGCTCCGCCAGATCAAGCGCTATTTCCGCTCGAAGTCGCGCATGATCGGATCCCTGGGCCAGCCGATCCTATTCCTGGTCGCGCTCGGCTATGGCTTGTCATCGACATTCTCGGCGGCCGGCGGCGGCAGCTACATCCAATTCCTAGCGCCGGGCATCATCGCCATGAGCATCCTCTTTTCTGCCATCTTCTCTGGCATCGAAGTCATCTGGGATCGTCAGTTCGGATTCCTCAAGGAGACCTTGGTCGCGCCAGTGCCGCGTTGGGCGGTCATGTTCGGCCGCACCCTGGGTGGGGCCACCACAGCTTCGATGCAGGGACTCATCGTGCTCGTCATCTCGTTCTTCGTCGGCTTCCGACCGGAGCTCTCTGGCATCATCCCCGCTCTGCTCTTCATGATATTGATCGCGCTCGTCTTCACGGCCCTGGGCACCGCCATCGCCTCAATGATCGAGGACATGCAGGGCTTCCAGCTCATCATGAACTTCGTGGTCATGCCGGTCTTCTTCCTGTCCGGCGCGCTCTTCCCGCTGGCAACCGCTCCCGAAGCTCTCAAGATCATCGCGTATTTCAATCCGCTCTCATACGGCGTGGATGGCCTGCGCACAGTCCTCACGAGCATGGCGCTCTTCAATCCCTGGACAGACGTGGCTGTGCTGGCTGTGATCGCCGCAGCCTTCATCGCCATCGGCGCCTGGCTGTTCGGAAGGATAAAGGTGTAGGCCATATGGACCATGCTTTTGTGGTTTTGACTTAGAGTTTTTTTAGAGAAAGTGATACCATTGTCGTATGGCCGATCAAGACTCGACGCAAAAAGATACATATTTCGTTGCAGTTAAGGTTTTCCTGGAAAGAGACGGAAAATTTTTCATATTCAAAGATCGTTTTGGCGCTTGGGACCTGCCTGGTGGACGCATTAAAAAGGACGAGTTCAAGGCCCCCCTTGATTCCATCATCCGGCGCAAGATGAAGGAAGAGATCGGTGATGCCGTCGAATATGAGATAGGTAAGCCGATTGTCTTCATGCGCCACAGCGCATCGATGCGGTCTCGAAGGAATTGATGCGCATCTTCGCTATCGGCTATCAGGCGACCTTGCTCAAAGGCGAGCCGGTGATGTCTTCCCAGCATACCGAAAGCATGTGGGCAGATCCGAAGGCTTTCGAAGCCGAGAAATATTTTACCGGAGGCTGGCTGGAAGGCGTGAAGGAGTATATCAAGCTGAAATAAGACATGGACATCACTTTCATCACCGGCAATCCCGGCAAGCTCAAGGCGATACAGAAATTCCTAGATATTCCGATCACGCACCGGTCCCTCGATCTTGAGGAGATCCAGTCCCTCGACCTCGAGACGATCGTCAAGGACAAGGCTCTGAGGGCCTACCAGATCGTGGGCAAGCCGGTCCTTATTGAGGATGTCTCATTCGTATTCCCGGCCTTGGGAGCTTTGCCCGGTCCGCTCATCAAGTGGTTCTTCGAGGAATTGGGAAACGAAGGCCTGTGCCGCTTGCTCGATGGCAAGAAGCGCGACTGTGTCGCCACCGTCTGTTATGGGCTGTATGGCGGCAAGGCCATGCGCCTATTCGAAGGCTCGATGTCCGGGACGATCTCTGATTCGCCGCGCGGCAGCAACAGCTTCGGCTGGGGGCCGATATACATTCCGGCCGGTCACACGAAGACCTATGCCGAGCTGTCAGACGAAGAGCAGTCTCCGATCTCGATGCGCAATATCGCCTTGAAGAAGCTCAGAGAATTTCTTATACTTGAACCATGAAAAAGGGCGAGGACTACACCGGCGTGACGATCGTCTATGTCTGCCACGACGGCAAGGGCAATATCCTGCTCAACAAGCGGAGCGTGAACTGCCGCGACGAGCACGGCGCATGGGACCCGGGCGGCGGGGGATTGGAATTCGGGGACACGGTCGATGGCACGCTCAAGAAGGAGATCAGGGAAGAGTATTGCACGGACGTGCTCAAGCACGAATTCCTGGGCTATCGCGACGTGCATCGCGTTAATAACGGCAAGCCGACGCACTGGATCGCACTCGACTTCAAGGTGCTGGTGGATCGCGCCAAGGTCAGGAATGGCGAGCCGCACAAATTCGATGCCGTCGAATGGTTCCCGCTCGACGCTCTGCCACAGCCGCTCCACTCGCAGTTCCCAGCGCTGCTGAAGCAGCATATGGAGAGATTGAAGACGAATAGCCACGCCCGCCCCTAAATTGACTATATTAAATATATAGTATATAATTTTATCCGGGTTCCACGGTTCAACAAAAACAACTTTTAACCCATTAAGAAAGGATGGTTCCTATGAAGAATCAAGGCCTTGCTAAGCCGGGGATCGTCCAGTGGGTTTCTAACCACTCTGGATTGAGCACCCTGGCCCGTCAGCGGATCATTGAAGACAATGAACAGGCAGTCGCGAATGTCCGTTGGCTCAACTTGCCGATGGACAGAGACTTCGGAAGCTTCAATGACCTAGAGAGCATGTCGAGAGCGATTCCGGAGGAGTGCAAGCAAAACAGCTTGTTCATCATCCGTTGTCCGCTTCGGACGGGGAAGGCAGTCGAACGCGACCTCTTCGTGACCTGGGATGGGGTGATCCAATTCGTGGACAACCTGCCTGGCGGCTATGAGCAGTACAGGCTCGGCCTGCGGGAAGTCTCGGTTCCGCTATGGAGTGGGACGATCATCAGCTCGATGGGCGGCGAATCGGTCAAGATCGAGCTTTGGCAGGGAAAACATCTGGCCATGGATGAGGGCGGTGCTGCGACCTCATTCCGGGGCACATACGATAGAGCGCCCGGAAACCCGCTCGTATTCGTCTGGTCCGAGGGTTGCACTAACGCCATGAAGGACATGATGTTGAGGGCCTTGAAGTATTTTGCCCTGCATCTCAACCCCCGTGAGAGCTTCATTGCGGAGTTCTCGGTCACGGCAAGGGGTCATCGGTTCAACAGCGTCTCGTTCGACCCGTATTGGACGGAGCGCTCGGTGACCTGGAGCTTGAAGGTCAGTGGCGACTGACGATGTTCCTAAGCTACGGCTGTCTACAAGGTCCTAATCCTTGCAGGCAGCTGTTTTTATTTATCTGTATTGCTATACTTCTCCCATGATCACCCTCCAAGTCGGTGTCAAGGCGTTCCTCAAGAATCCTGAGG
>Ga0265338_10006517_pt1 | contig 14842 bp, 15 predicted proteins | sample 42126metaG_FD_193579 | JGI IMG/M metagenome (GOLD analysis project Ga0265338, IMG submission 193579) | Rhizosphere microbial communities from Carex aquatilis grown in University of Washington, Seatle, WA, United States - 4-21-26 metaG | ecosystem: Host-associated > Plants > Roots > Rhizosphere... | reverse complement strand
TGAAACGCTCGCCGGACAAAATCGACGACATGACCGCGCTGCTTATGGCGATTGGCGTGTCGATCGGATCACACGAAGAGAAGCAACCCGAAGTACGGATTCGGATTATCGAGCCGAAGCAATTGCCGACTCCGGACCCGCAACAGGCAAGTGAACCCGTGCCCGACGATTGGGCAAATCGAACTTTCGGCCCCGACGACGACGACTAGGAAAACCAAAACGTGAGCCTCATTAGTCGCCTACTCGACGCATACAACGCGCTGACACAGCCGCGCGACCCGCGTCGGCTTTATCGCTATTGGCTGCAGCCGACGAACCCTGCAGGCGTGCGCATCACGCATCAAAACGCGCTGCAGATTTCGGCCGTATATGCGTGCGTGGATGTAATCAGCAAATCGATTGCGTCGTCGCAGTGGAACGTGTTCGAGCTTATGAAGTCTGGCAACCGCACGTTACTCGCGGATGATCCTATTTCGTACCTGCTCAACGTGCGCCCTAACAGCGACATGCCCGCGGTGAACTTCCGTGAGGCGCTTATGATTATGGCGCTCACGTGGGGCAACGGCTATGCGGAGATCGCGCGGGACATGGCCGGGCGTCCGGTTGCGCTGTATCCGCTCTCGCCTGACCGCGTAGAACCGTGGCGCGACATCGGCTGACCGCTGTATTACAAGGTCTTCAACGAAGACGGCAACGTCTCGGAAATCGAGCAGTCCGATATCATCCATGTGAAGGGACCGAGCCTCAACGGTCTAGTCGGCGACAACCTCGTCGCAAAGGCCGCTCTATCTCTCGGTCTCACGATGGCCACGGAACGCTATGCCGCGACGTACTTCGGCAACAACACCGAAGTCGGCGGCATGCTCAAGGTTCCTGGCAACCTCGACGACAAGGCATATGACCGCCTCGTAAACGCACTTGAGAAACGGCACCGCGGACCGAACAACGCGTTCCGGCCATTCATCGGCGAGGGCGGCGCGGAGTACGTGCAGACGATCAGCAACGCGGAAGACGCGCAGCTCGTCGCCGCTCGGCAGAATCAGGTCGAAGAGGTTTGCCGGTGGTTCGGCGTTCCGCCGCACAAAATCGCGCATCTGCTGCGCTCGACGAACAACAACATTGAGCAGCAGGGAATGGAGTTCACGCGCGACGCGCTTACGCCGTGGTGCAAGCGCAATCAACAGGAGTTCGATTACAAGCTTTTCTCAGCGCGCGGAAAGAATCGTTTCTCGCGCATTGACATCGAGTGGTTATCGCAGGGCGATGCAATCGCCCGCTCGACCTACTATCAAACGATGCGCAATATTGGCGTCTACTCGGTCAACGATATTTTGAAGTTCGAAGGCCGCGACACAATCGGACCGGAAGGCGATATCCGCATCGTCAACAGCGCGAGCACTCGCCTCGAAGACGTTGGCGCGAATTTGCCGGACGCGAATCCCGCGGATGACACGAACCCGACGCCGCCAATTCCGGATAAGAACAATCCGGACGAGCAGATAAACAACGCGTTGACGACATGTTTCGAGCAGGTATTTAGCAGGTTCTCGTCACGCCTGAGCAATCGATTGAAGGATTACGACACGGTGCGGCACACGTCAGAAGAGCGCGCGAAGTTTATTCAAGATTTCAAACTCGAACAGACGCGCATGCTTCACGAATCATTGTGCAAGCCCGCGCAAATTCTTTCGCTTGCATCCGGACGCGAGACATTCGGCGCCGCGCTCGCGCAAGGGCAAGCGGTCGTCGAGGGTGCAGATCCTGGCCGCGCCGCACATGAATTGGTTTCCAACTTTTTGAAGAGGGCCGCATGAAAATTATCGAGGCTATCAACGGGCTGCCGTACGCCATAGCGCATGCCATGAACCACGCGTTGCGCAATTCGGCCGACACGAAGGTCAACAAAGCGGGCGTCGACAATGCGCATGCGCTCGTCGACGCTGGCAAGGTGAACAAAGGAACGTGGGATTTCAGCGCCGAAGACGGCAACAAGCTCCTGGGCGCCGGTGGCGATGATTGGGCGGCATATGGCAAATGGATGCTGGCCACACACCCGAGCGCGAAAGAGGGCACCAAGGATTACTACGGCTACCCATTCGGCAAGGGCGGCGAGGTTTATCGCAATGCGATCATTTCGGCGAAGGGACGCGCTGCGCAGCAAGGCGCCGACGACGTGCGCGCCGCATGTTCCGCACTGCTCGATAAGATCGATGGCAAGCAGGACGACAGCAGCGCGCAGGCTCGCGCTCGTCGACATACGTTCTTTGCAAAGGGCAAAGGCCCGGACGGCGAGTTGTATTTGTACGACGACATCGGCGACGGATATTTCGGCGGCGTCTCGGCGAATGACATTGCGGACGCGCTGAAAGGTCTCGGCTCGGTCGACACGCTTCACTGCTACGTGAACAGCGCCGGAGGCTCGGTCTTCGAGGGCGTCGCGATTTACAACCAGTTGAAGCGATTCAAAGCGAAAAAGGTGATGCACGTCGATGCGTTGGCCGCATCCATCGCGTCAATTATTTGCATGGCTGGCGATGAAATCCGAATGTCGCCAAACGCGCAAATGATGATCCACGAGCCATGGGGCATGGCCGTAGGCACCGCGGCCGACATGCGCAAAAATGCCGACGCGCTCGACCAAGTAGCATCGACGCTGCTCGACACGTACGTCGCGCGCACCCGCGGAGATCCAAAAGACATCAAACAATGGATGAACGACGAAACGTGGATGACCGCGCAAATGTGCCTCGACCGCGGTTTCTGCGATGCCATCGACGACGACGGCCAAGAGGCCGCACCGATTCAATCGCAGTTGCTTTCCAAGTTCCGCAACACGCCGCGCGAACTAAGCGACGGCGTTCGCACGCTGAGCATTTCGCTCGCGAGAATGAATCAACGATGTTCAAAGATTCGCCGGGCCAGCCCGACGAGTTGAGGCGCCAGCGCCCACGCAAGACCGCTATAAAACGATAACCCTAAAACCAATTGAAGGATAATGTTATGCGTACCAATAAATTGAATGCCGCAATAATTGCGGGTTTGGCGGGTCTCGCTGGCCTATCGTTGATGCGAAACGATACGATGGCGCAGCTCGACGAACTGCAAAACCGTTTGCTCACGCTCAACGAAACAGCGCGAAGCATTCAGGCCAAAGTCGAAGCCGAAAAGCGCGAGATGACGGTCGACGAGGCGAAGGAAATCAACGAAATTCTCGCCGCGTTCGAAGACACCGAAGTTCAAATCGAACGGCTACAGCGCCTCGAAGCGATGAACAAAAAGATTACGGCTCCGATTCGGCGCACGCATGCGGAAACGCCTCGCAATGAAGAAGAGGAACCGCGGCAGACGCAGAATGCCGACCGTTCCGGCGCGCGTCAGATTCAATCGCGCACGCCGCGTATCGAGCTTGTCGAAGAGCGCGGCCGTTGGGGCTTCCGTTCCTTCGGCGAGTTTGCGACGAGCGTCGTCAACGCATCCGCAAAGGGCGGCGCAGTCGACCCGCGTTTGATTGCGAACGCGCCGACCACGTTCGGGCAGGAGGGTAGCGGCGCCGATGGCGGCTTCGCAGTTCCTCCGGAGTTCCGTCAGGCCATCATGGTTAAGGTGATGGGCGAGGATTCCTTGCTCGGGATGACCGATCAGCAGATCACGTCGAGCAACAGCCTCACCGTGCCGAAGGACGAAACCACGCCATGGCAAACCAGCGGCGGCATCCAAGCGTATTGGGAAGGTGAAGCCGCGCAGTTCACGCAGTCAAAGCCTGCTCTGCAGAACTTGACCACGAAGGCGAACAAGCTTACGGCGCTCGTGCCTGTCACCGACGAGCTGCTCGAAGACGCCGCCTCGATGACGAACTACCTTAACAAAAAGGCGCCGGACAAAATCAACTTCAAGATTACGGACGCGCTGATTAACGGCACTGGTGCCGGTCAGCCGCTCGGCATTTTGAACTCCGGGCCGTTGATCTCGGTAGCAAAGGAATCGGGTCAGGCAAACGACACGGTTGTGTTCGCGAACATTAATAAAATGTGGGCGCGCATGTATGCACCATGCCGCAAAACGGCCGTCTGGCTGATTAACCAGGATCTCGAACCGCAACTGCAGAACTTGCAGATTACCGGCTCGAACTCGGGCGTTTTTCCGGTCTACATGCCGCCCGGTGGTTTGAGTGGTTCGCCGTACGCGACGCTGCTCGGCCGTCCGATCCTCGTCACCGAAGCGTGTCAGCAGCTCGGCGCACAGGGCGACATCATCTTCGCCGACCTCAACAGCTATTTGAGTTTGACGAAGGCGGGCGGCTTGCGTGCCGATATCTCGATTCACTTGTGGTTTGATTACGACATCACGGCGTTCCGTTTCATTATCCGTGTTGGTGGTCAACCGTGGTGGACGACTTCCATCGCTCGAAAGAACGGCTCCAACACCCTGAGCTGTTTCACGACCCTGGCAGCACGCGGCCCGTAATATCGAAAAATAGGCGCGGCGGCTTCGGCCGTCGCGTCTCGCTACAAAATCCCTTTTCAATTTTCAGAGGAATGCAAAAATGTCAGTTAATACACTACCGAGTGACCGCGCAGCGGTTGCGGCGGCTCCCCTCTCTCCGCTCAGCGAAGGTTCGACCGGCACGACTGGTTGGGCCGACGCATCAAAGTTCCGCCGTTTCATGGCGGTCATTATGGCTGGCGTCGAAGGATCAAGCGCCACGGTCGACGCCAAGCTTCAACAGGCGACAAGCTCCGGTGGTGCCGGTGCCAAGGACGTCCCGAACTCGTCGATCACTCAGTTTCTCAAAGCGAGTGACGACAACAAAGAGGCGATTATCAACTTCGACACGGCCAACATCGACGTCGCGAACGGTTTCCGCTTTGTTCGGTTGTCGATTACTGGCGGCACGGCCGCATCGCTCGTTGCAGGTTTGCTGCTCGGCTTCGACCCGTTCAACGGTCCGGCCGCGCAGGATGCAAGCGTGGTGCAGATCGTCTCCTGCTAAATGGCGACGTGGTGGAAAGTACCGCGAATGTGGGAACGGCGAGCAATCGCCGTTCTCGCTTCAGGGCCGTCGATGTCGAAGGATGTCGCCGACACCGTTCGCGCGTATGAGGTTCCTACGATAGCGGTCAACGACACCGCGAGGCTCGCGCCATGGGCGCACATGCTTTACGCTTGCGACTATACGTGGTGGATGCACCATGCGAATTGGGCGCTCAAGTTTCGCGGCTTGAAAGTGACGATTGACGATTCTGTCCCGTTCCCGGCAGTGCTCTGCTTGCGCACGCATCGAGACAACACTATCGGAAACCCTTTGGTGTCAGGTCTCGAAACGGATTCGGAATATATCCGCACCGGAAACAATTCCGGCTATCAGGCAGTCAGCATCGCGATTCATGCTGGCGCGACAAGGATTTTGCTTTGCGGGTTCGATATGGCTGGCGGTCATTGGTTCGGGAGTCATCCCCCAGGACTGACAGACGCGGACCCAAACGTTCACCGTAATTTGTTCATTCCCGAGTTCGAGAAGCTCGCGAAAATTCTCCCGGCTGGCGTTGAAATAATCAATTGCACGCCGGGCAGCGCTTTGCAGTGTTTCCCAATGGGAAACTTGGAAGAGGAATTGCGCCGTGCGTCTATCGGTAACAGTACAACCGCCAGTTGAGCCGATCACGCTCGCAGAGATTTACGCGCATTTGCGTTTGGATGCGACCGGCTCGCCGCCGACGAATCCGGATGATGCGCTGTTGATGTCGCAGATTCAGGCAGCGCGCGAATATGCGGAGCAACTGACGCGCCGCGCGATCATCGAGCAAACATTGGCTTACAAGCTTCCATATTTCCCGACCGATCGGATTTTCTTTTTGCCGCGCCGGTTCTACGACGAGACCCTGACGGACTACCTCAAGCCGTATTACATCGAGTTGCCGAAGTCGTCGCCGTTTATCTCTCTCGTCTCGGTGCAATATTACGATCAGAACGACACGCTTCAAACGCTTGACCCTTCGTTTTATCAAGTGTCGAACGATGCGGAACCGGCGCGAATCGATTTGGTCTATGGGCAGATTTGGCCATGGACGTACGAGCGCACCGATGCGGTAATCATTACGTACAAGGCAGGCTATATGCCGACGTTCAGCGGCTCGCCCCCGGTGCCATCTGACTACCGCGCGAACGTTCCGCAATCGATAAAAAATGCAATCAAGCTTCGGGTGCAGCAGCTCTACGACCCGATGACTCCGGACAAATATAAGCAGCTTCAGTGTGCCATCGAAGGGCTGCTGTACAACTTCAAGGTCTACACGATGTCGTGGAGTCTGACGCCGTGAGCATCCTTGCAACGACGGACGTTCGCAGGCTCGATCAGCGCATCACGTTTCAGACAAAGCGGCAGACACGCAATGCCGCTGGCGGGACTATCATAACTTGGGTCGATTTTGCTACCGTATGGGCGGCAGTTGATGCGGTTCGAGCGAACGAACGCTATAACTCCGAACAGGAACTCAGCGGCAATGAATATACCGTGTGGATTCGGTGGCGCGGAGATCTCAACTCGAACATGCGCATTTTGTGGAAGGGACTGCCGCTCGATATAAAGGGGATTCCGGATAATCAACGCCGCGGCCGTTTCCTTTCGATATTTGCAGAATCTGGAATTAACACGGGATAGCCTCAGGAGGGCTTAGACCATGTTGGAATCAGGAGAACGACAAGTTTCTGAGACGGTCGACGGCATTCGCCGCGATCATGTAGCGCGGTACGAATGGGCTGCGCAAAGATTGGACCATGGAAGCATCGTTATCGATGCGGCGTGCGGAGTTGGCTACGGCTCGCGCATCCTGGCCGACGCCGGTCTCGTGGTTTACGGCTACGACATCGACGAGGAAACAATCGAATACGCTCGGCTTAACTACGGCGGCAAGGGTGCAGGTTTCTTTTGCCGTGACATCACAGCATGTGAGTTCGACATTGGGCAAGTGCTCGTGTGCTTCGAAACAATCGAACATCTCGACGTGCCATCGTATGTGCTGAGGCAAACGAAAGCGCGAAAGCTTCTCGCGAGCGTGCCGAACGAGGACGTTTTCCCGTATGAGCTGCTCACGAACAAAGGGTTTCACAAGCGGCACTATACGAAGCAGCAATTCGGCGACTTGCTTCGCGAATGCGGATGGGCCGTTGTGCGCTGGTGGACTCAGCTCGATGTCGACGGCGTGTCGGCTGAGGTAATCGAGGGGTCGCACGGACATACGCTGATCGTCGAGGCGGTGCGCTCATGAGACTGAGCAACCGACCAGGGGACGAAGGTTACGTCGAATACATGAAGTTGCGCGAGCGCGGCGCCATCATCGACGTTTACTTGAACGGCGACTGGATAGCGGCATCGATTTGCGACGACGAGAAGGGAGAAGTATTCAAGGTCTCGCGCGATGCAGACGGCGTGCCGATCAAATACGGCAATTTCGTCGAATACGATTGCCTGAAAGGAATTGTAGAAATCCGCATTACCGAGAAGGTGCAGCAGTGAGGGTAGGAATCGTAATCAGCGATTTGCAACACCAGTTCGCGCACGCTGAGGCGCTGAGTCAGGGTCTCGCGAAACACGGGATAACGACGCGGATATATTCCGAATCCGAACGCCGGGTTCCGGACGAATCCGTATGCGCGTGTTGGGGCTGGCGCATAGGTAAGCCGCTGCGCGCCCTGGGCAAAGAGGTTCTCGTGATGGAGCGCGGGTTTATCGAGCGCATGAAGTGGACGTCGCTCGGCTGGAATGGCATTAACGGGCACGCTACGCGGCGTTGGCGCGCGATTCCGTACCGGCTTGAGAGGTTCAGGGGGCTGCCGCGGCCGTGGGTCGCAAATGGCGTCTACGCGCTCCTGATCGGGCAGGTTAAGGGAGATGCGGCCGTCGAGGGCGTCGACCTAGATCGCTGGTACGCGGAGGCGATTACGGGCATTTCACGCTATGGGCTGCCGATCATGTTCCGGCGCCATCCGGTCGCTGTCATGCATGGCCAGTTCGACAAGCCTACTGGCGCGCAGATCCTTGAGAACGCGCTCGCTGAGGCAATCGAGGGCGCGGCGGTAGTGGTCACGTTCAACAGCAACACCGGCGTCGACTCTTTGCTCGCTGGCAGACCGACCATCGCGCGCGACAAAGGCTCGATGGCCTACGGCATCGCTGCATCGGATTGGAAAATGCAGGACCGGCCAGACCGACAGGCGTGGGCCGAAATGCTCGCGTCTTCGCAATTCAGCCTCGAAGAGATCCGCTCGGGGTACGCATGGGAAATCGTTAAGGACTCTGCGCCACTGCAATGATTAGCCAAGTCACCGTCAACGGTCTAGATGCATTGGGCGAAGCGCTCAAAAATCTGCCCGACAATATCGCCAAAAAATATCTACGACAGGCGACGTTCGCGGCTGCCAACGTAATCAAAGAGGACGCCATTGCGCGAGCGCCGGTTCGCTCCGGTGAACTGCAAGACCATATCGCAGTGTTCAAGCGCTCATCCGATGCGGATACAGCGCACTACGCCATAGGCGTGCGCGGGATCAAAAAGCTATCGAGCAAGCAGCGTCGGACCGCGGCGATGCTTCGCAAGATTGCTGGTGTAGAGCGGCTCGACATCTCCGGGCAATTGTTTTACTGGCGGTTCCTTGAGTTCGGAACATCCAAGATGGCGGCTCGGCCGTTCATGCGCCCGGCGTTCGAGGCGCAGAAGACGACGGCCATCGACGTATTTCGAGACACGCTCGCGGCAAGCGTCGCAGAGGCAATCTGGTGAACAGCGCGCTTGCCATCTATTCAATATGCGCCGCGGACTCAGGCGTGATTGCATTGCTCAATGCTGGCACCAGTCCGCCAAGCATCCGCTTTTATGACGCTGGCAACGTGCCGCAGGACAATACCTCTGGCGCGTCGATGCCATGCGCGACGTTCCAGTCGATAGCAGGATCGCCTACGATTGTTTTCGACCTACACGCTCCTGCAGACAATGAGCGAGTGCAGGTAGACGCGTGGTCGCTGAACAGTCTCGCGGAGGCGCAGAGTATTTCGGATGCGATTCGCACGGCGTTGGAAAATCAAGACGCGCAAATCGCGCAAGAGATAACCGCTTGCGTTGTCAGTCTCAATGGCCACGACTACGAACCGGACACGAAGCGCTATCGCGTTTCGATTGATTTTAGTTTCTGGATTCCGCACTAGGCACGCCGCGGCAATTCGGAATGAACGGCCCGCTATATGCGGGCTTTTTTGTGCCTGAAACTCAACGAGGAACCTTTCCATGTCCACGGTATCAAGCGGCACCAGTGGTGTAAAAATCTACCTATGCAGCACGGTTGCCTCACCGCATACCGTGCTCCCGGTGGATCAGCTCAAGGGTGTGTCGATGTTCGGCGGCGGCAGCCGTAAGAAAATCGACATTTCGAACTTTGACTCGATGGCATACGACGAACTGCAGGGCGGTCGCGCAGCTCCCCCGGAAGCGACGGGCGAACTCGTGCTCGATCTCGGCAACACGAACCATCAAGGCTTGAAACTTCTGTTTGAAGCGCAAGCATCCGGCTCGGCCCCTGTCAGCAACGTTTATGCAGGGTTCTCGAACTCGACCGCGGCCCCGACGATTGTCGCGGGAGCCTTGCAGCCTCCGGTCACGGCGTCGCCGAAACATTGGTCGCGCTCGGGCATTTTGGGCAACGCCTACATTTCCACGTTGACGCCGAAGGGCGCCGACAATGATGTATGGCGCGCGGACTTCAAAATGCAGTTCACCGGCAAGGCCGCTTGGAGCGTCAAGGGTCAAACGATGGCGACAACGTACTAACCCGCAACCGTTCAAACCGTTTCGGCTCGGTGGCTGGCTGGTGCATGCGGGCACCGAACTCCTGAGCACGTCACCGAGCCGAATTTACCCAGGAGTAAATTGTATGGCAGTTATCGAAAAACTCAGCGTCACGTACGGCAAGGACGAAAGCGCGAAGACGGACGAAGTGTTTGCAAGGCGCCTCAAGTTTCGCAAGCGCGCGAGAATGTTCGCGGAGCTGCGCGCTCGAACGCCGGAACCGACGCAGTTCGAAATCGACAAGGCAGTCAAGGAAGACAAGCAGCCCCAGGGAACGCCGCCGCTCGATGCAGTTGCCGATTTTACAATCGAGATGATTCAGCAATCCATTTGCGACAGGGACGGCAAATTGACCCTGAGTGCGGATGATATTGACGATTGGGACGACGATAAGCGAAACGCTTATTTGACGGCCGTTCGTTCGTTTCAAATGCCGCAATTGGAGCAAATCGCAAAAAACTCCTCGCCGACCGGGACGAACGCAACCTAATAGCGCTCTCGGTCGAGATGGGGATTTTGCCGGAAACGTTGCGCGAGGAACTTAATGTAGAAGACTTCGAAAAGCTCATCGCGCATTTCGGCTTAGCAGATCCAAACAAAACACTCGAAAAGGAAATCAATTACCACGAAGCGCTAGACGAAATTCGCATCGAGCGATTGCAACGTGCAGTCGATGCGGTCAAACGTCGACCATTGACGTTCGATGAAATGCTCAACGCGTTGACGCAATGCAAAGAGCACGCGCTTAGGAACTCGCTCGACAACGACCGCGGATGGTACAGGCCGCGTTACAAAGAAATTATCCAAAGCAACACACTCGCCCCGGCTTAGTGCCGGGGCTTTTTTCATTTCTGGAACGCGAAAATGGCAAACGGCACTCTCGGCACTCTAACAATTGACGTCCTGGCGAATATCGCCGGGATGGTTAGCGATATGCAGAAGGCGCAAGACGTCAGCGCGCAAGCCGCTAAGCAGTTCCAGCGCGATTGGCAAGACGCTACATCGGGAATCTCCGATGGCATCAAGACGCTCGCTGCGACTCTCGGCGTCGCGTTCTCGGCCGATCAGTTCAAAGAGCTGATTTCGGCGACGGTCGAGATGGATGTCACCGTTGCGCACTTGACGGATACGCTCGGCATTGCGACCGGAACCCTTTCGGATCTCAACGCGGCGGCTACGATCAGCGGCGGCGGCATCGACGACGCCACGCAAGCCATAACGCGCATGGAGCGCGCGCAGGCTCAGGCCGAAGGCGGCTCGCAGAAGTTTGTGTCTGCTTTCGATGCTCTCGGCATCAGCATGGCGCAGCTTAAGCAAATGTCGCCAGATGAACTCCTGCAGACCGTCGCCGAGCGCCTCGATGCCATTGCACCGAGTGCCAACAAAACCGCTCTAGAGGTCGCTCTCTTCGGCCGCAACATCGCGGCAATAAATCCGATGTTGGAAGCGCTGGCAAACGGCGCGCACGACCTTTCCGTATCGCTCGGCGCCGCGATCACACCGGCAGCAACAGCAGCGGCGGAAGCCTACGAAAAATCAATGGGCGAGGTGAAGCTATCCGTACAGGGATTAGCGCAATCGTTCATTGCCCAATTTCTCCCCGCACTCTCTTCCGCCGCTCAGCAGTTCGCCATATGGCTTTCGTCTAGTGAGGGCGTGCATACGGCGCTTAGCGCGGTCGGCGAAACTCTCGATTTCGTTGTATCCCATTTGGACTTGCTCGGCACGGCAATTGGCGTTGTCGTCGCCTATCAGCTCGACGTCAAAATCGCCGCATGGGCCGAATCCGTTTACGGCATGGCGTTGCAGACCGAAGGCGCGACGTCTGCAATGTATGCGCTTGGCTCGGCCGCTGTTGCTGCCGTAGGTATCGGGGTAGCTGCATTCGCTGGCTGGCAAATTGGAACCTGGGCGCGCGAAAACTTCGCTTGGGTCGCTGAGCTTGGTCAGTGGATTGCTGCGGCCGCGACGACAATTCAGACGGCCATGCAAGCGCCGTTCGATGCTGCCATCGGATTCATTAAGACCGCAGTAAATGCGTTTGTCGCTTGGCTGCGCGAAACGATTGCAGCAGCGTTCGAAGGCATCGCGCAAACGATGGCTGCAAGCTTCAATCCGATCATGCAACAGATGGGCGCGAGCTTCGAGCAGCTCGCGAATTCGATCAAGCCTGCTCAGTCGGCCGCGCAAGTTTGGTCACAGGGAATAACCCAAGTAGGAACGGACGCAAAGAACGCAATTGCCAGCGTCGATGACCTATGGAAGAGCATTTTTCAAGATAGCGGCGCGGCTGGTGCGAAGGTCGATGCAATGAACGCGTTTCGCGACGCGCTCAAGCAGACGACGGACGCGATGTCGCAAGGAAAATTGACGGCCGCTCAGGCGACGCAGGCGCTCGAACATCTCGACGACGCTGCAATCGCTGCTGCGCATGCTGGCAATGACAGTGATGTCATTTGGCAGCAGGTAACAGCCGTGCAAGCCATGCTGGCCGTTAGCACTCAGCATGTATCAGACAAAACGACCGACTTCACCGGCCAAGCAGATTTGGCCGGGCAGGCCGCGAAAAAACTTTCGGAAGAGATGGCCAAGTGGTCAGAGGAAAACGACGTCCTGCAGGGCAAGTTAGGCGGTCCGATAGATCAGGCGCTAAAAACGTTCGACGATGACATGCTCAAGGCGGCGGAAACGCTCGTCGTCATGATGGGCAACGGTTTGAGTGCTGCGGATGCAATGCAGATGCTCGCCGAAAGGACCGACCTCGAAACGCAAAAAATGTGGGCCAGCATCGCAGCCGACAATCAGAAAAACGACGTCCTGGCCACACTGCAGCAAAAGCAGATAGACCAACTCGCATCGCTCGAAGCGGTGACGACGGCGCAGAAGGCGCAAGTCGAAGTACAGCAGTTGGTCAACGCTACGCAGCTTGCAAACAATACGCTGCTCGACAATTTCCACGACCTCGAAGGAAACATCTATCCCACGATTCAGCAAGCGAACGACGCAATCGCTCAGCAGGCCGCGGGGCTGACGACTGACACCACTGCATGGTTGGATCACATGCAGCAGGTAAAGCTAGACCAAGAGGCTATGAAGGAATGGGCCTCTGTAGCTTCGAACGCTTTCGACTCTGCATTCTCAGCGATAAACAAAGACATCATCGAGGGCGGCTCGGTGATGAAAGATTTGGTGAAAGTCGCGCAGCAAGTCGTCGAAGCGATTTTGATGCAGTTCGAAAAGCTGGCGATTATCAACCCGCTGCTCAATCAAATCTTTGGCGCCTCTGCCGGTGGCGCTGGTGGCGGATTGCTGCCGACGCTCGAAAACTCTGCTATCGGTCAACTCTTCGGGAGTGGTGGCGGCATCGGTTCGCTGTTCTCCGGTAACGGAATGTTTTCCGGTATCGGCAACACGATTGAATCGTGGTTCGGCGGCGGCGTTGACACGGCATCGCAAAGCGTCGGCGTCTATGCCGGTCTCGACCAGGGCGCGAACGCGGTCACGGATACGGCCTTTACAACCGATTGGGGCGCCGCAGCGAATGACATCACTGACGGCATAACCGCAGGCGCTCCGGATATTGGCGCAACGATTGGCACGTCTGCCGGTAGTTCGTTCTTCGGCACGGTCGCGCCGATGCTCGGTGCGTTCTTTGCTGGCGATCAGATTGCAGGCCCGGCCGGTGGCATAGCGCTAGCAGCCGCGGCGTATTTCGTTCCTATCGTGGGGTGGATTGCTGGCGCCGCGTCGCTGGTGAACTCGCTAACTGGTGGCGGATTGTTCGGTACCGATTGGAAGCCGACAGGCAACACGGCCGAGAATCTCTCTTTCAGTTCTAGCGGCGCGACCATCGACGAGACCGCCGAAGAGTCAAAGAAAAAAGCTTTGTTCGGTGGTCACGAATGGAAGCTCGAAGACATCCCCGTCGACCCGAAGACGACCGCCGCGCTTACGCAATTTACGACCACGCTGCAAACGCAGCTCGATAAGTTCGATGCGCTGTTCGGCCAGACGGGCGCGCAGATTGCTTCCGGTACATATAGCGCGCAATTCGACAAAACCGGAAAGATGACGAGTTCGACCGAGACCATAGGCGGACAAACCATCACGGGCGAAACAGATCAGCAGTTCCAAGAGCGCGAGCAAGCGCAGTCAATGATTGACTTGATGGACAAGCTCGGGCTTGGTGCGACCGCTTTCGTTTCCGGGCTGCAGGGCGATGCCGACAAGCTGCTCGCTGGCGTCACCGACATGGCCAACACGGCCGCGGAGGCGCAGCAGAATCTAGGCGCCGGTTTTAAATTCATGGGGCTGAGCGCTACTCAAACGCTGCCCGAAGTTATGAAGTTCGTCGAGGGCTTGCAGCAGTCTGGCGAGACGTTGCAGCAAACCTATACGCGGCTCATTCAAGCGCAGGCCGCATACGACCAATTTGTCGGACAGTTCAAGCCTGCAACGACGTACGTCGACCCATTCGAACAATCGATCGCGCAGCTCTATGCGCAGATGGGTCAAAGCATCGACCAAGCGAACGCGCTTGCGAAAGCCGCAGGAGCTGCCGGGGCATCGACTCAGGATCTCGTCAACATACAGCAGACTTATGCCGCGCAGATGGCGCAGCTTACGGTACAGCTCGAAAACAGCGCGCAGCAATTGGCGTTCTCGCTAGGTCTCACCGAGACAGGCTCGCTCGACCAGGTCACGCAGGAGATAAACGCGCTCGAAGGTCAGGCCGGAAGTGCATCGAGTTCCGTGCAAAGCTTCGGCGGCGCGATGACGTCGGCCGCGCAGGCGGCGTCTGCTGCAACGAATTTGCTTCTCGGCAATCTCTCTCCGCTCAACGATCAACAAAAGCTGCAAGTCGCATTGCAGGGATTGCGAGAGGGCACCGTCACTGCCGACCAAGTGTTGCAAATCGGCCGAAGCTTGTACGCATCGAGCGAGGCTTATAACCAGCTCTTCGCAGAGGTCGAGCCATATGCAAATGCAGCGACATCGCACGGTGG
>Ga0265338_10006516_pt1 | contig 14843 bp, 10 predicted proteins | sample 42126metaG_FD_193579 | JGI IMG/M metagenome (GOLD analysis project Ga0265338, IMG submission 193579) | Rhizosphere microbial communities from Carex aquatilis grown in University of Washington, Seatle, WA, United States - 4-21-26 metaG | ecosystem: Host-associated > Plants > Roots > Rhizosphere... | reverse complement strand
TTGAAGAATACCCTTTTGTTACTGTTGTTGTATTATATGCATAAAATAATAGTAAAAGAATACTATTACCAATAAGGAATATAGCAGGTATTATTGTATCTACAGTGAACTTAAATTTACAAAATACTATCTTAATTATAAGGTATATTAAACTACAAACAATTGCTGGTAAAAGAGTAATAGTGAAGACAGGAATGATACTTAAAATAAGGAACCCGATTAACCAATTTTCATGTTTAATTACATAGAAACTAAGTAATAAATATATATATACAAAACACATTTTCTGACCGAAATAACTCACAATTATCCAATTTTTGGTTGCGAAAATATAAAGTAATGGAATCGAGAGAAGCAAAATAACTGGCTTTTTAAAATTTGTTTTTTCGAAAAACGAAGCTAATCCAAGTATTGTAATACAAACTAAAAGTGAAAAGGTAATAAAATGAAAAGTATTTACCGACGAGAGATTGAAAATGCTTGAGAAAAAAGCAGTTAACCATAATTCAGGATAATGATATGGAACCAATCCTCTTAATTCTTTAAAAAAGAATGATATATCGGTAGTTCTATTTTCAAGACCCCACATTTTCAATGAGTCGCAAAAGCTTCCATAATTATATGTGTCAATAAATAAAGGATTAACTGTGCCTCTTGAAAAATTAAAATAAAACCAACTTTGGTGTAAAAAAACTAAAATAAAAGGAATAATCGACCATGTTAAATCGTTCATAATTTCTTTATAATCGAATACAAATTGCATTGAAATTGACCGTTTATAATAATAAACAATAAAGACCAAACTTGGAAGAAGCAAAATATTCACCGTTTGTCCATGAGCTTTTATAATAGAGTAAAGTAAGACAATTGTTGTAATTCCAATAATATACGTAACAAACAATCGGAAGTAAAATCCACCAGTTATTTTAATAAGACTTGCAATACATTTTCCGATACAATAGGTTAAAATCAGTGAAAGAAGTGCATAAAATAATTGTTGTATGAAAAGTAAAACTATCATTAAGGCAGTATAATTATATTATTATTAGTTTCATTTTAAATATATAGTTAAAAGGTATAACTATACTGTTTTATGTAATAAAATTTTAAAAAAAAAGATTCAAACTGTTTTTATGCTTATATGTCACTTTAGTAGTTCTAAATATATAATAGGGAGTTCTAAAAATCCAATTTTATTCAGTTTATATTTTGGTTTGAAAGAACTCCCTTCGGTCGGTTCTGCGTTACGCTGTTTTTGTGAAATACTCGTTTACTAGAGTAAACAGCAGTTTCCCAAAAACAGTATGTCTTGAACATTTATCTCATATACCAATAAAAAAATTAAATAGAAATTAATAAACTTGAATTTTTAGATTCTCCCTAATAATATTATTACGTGTCGAAATTATTTAGACTTGTATTAATCTAATATTTCTCATTATCGAAATGGTCATTTTTATTTTTTGTTTTATTATTTAGGGATAAAAAACATCACTGTTTCCACAACGCCTTCAGTATAATGGCGTAAATAAATATCATAATCCGATCTAATAGCTAGAATTTGTTTGGGAATATCAATTAAATCGTTTGCTTTATGATATACACAAATAGCTAATCGAGGATGATATTTTAAGATAGTTTGTTTTGCACCTTCTATGGCAATACTTTCGCTTCCTTCAATATCCATTTTAATATAGCTAACCTTGTCATGAATCATATTGTCGAGAGTATCAGCCTCAATAACAATCGAACCGGTTACGCTTACCTTGCTTGCCGATCCCTTTTCATTTTCAAAACAAAGAGTTTCTCTTTTATTCGAAGCACCATATTCTAAATATTCAATATTCTGATACTCTTTTAATAATACTTTCGCTTTGTTTAAATTTGTAGATTCCGGTTCTAAAAAATAAATTTTTTTAAATTGACCACAGCGTTTTATAAATTCCAAACTTGTATACCCATCAAAACCTCCGACATCGACAAAGGTTTCATCTTTTACTTGTAATTCTAAGAAATCTTCAAAATATTGTCGGTATTGGATATCTTCAAATATTTCCATCTGCGACAAATCGTAATTTATTCTAAAAGCAAGTATACGTTCAAATATTTCTTTTGATTTTTGATCAGTTAAAAGCGATTGAATAGTTTGATATTCACCACTATTTTTATTGAATTCGGTATGAAAATTCTCCCAAAACTCTATATTTTTACTAGCTAAATTTGAAAATCGTAGAAAGGAATAATAATCAAGACATCGTAAAGAATAACCTTCTATTTTTCTTTTTATAGAAACAGGAACATTGCCAACAATACAAGAGAGAACAATAGCATTTTGGGGGACTTCGGCTAAGTTTTTAATTATTGGCTTCCCCATAAAAAGATCATCAGAGGTATATTCATCAATAAATCCATCAACGGGTATCAGTTCTGCAACGCTTTTAGCATAGTTATTTCTACCAAAAATATATCGAGGTAAAGGATACGAATTGATAAATGATTCGCATAATTGTTTCAAATATAATTCTTTGTTAGGCGATATTGTATTATTCATTCAATTATATAATTTAGTCCAAGACTTAGTTACATCAGATTGATTCATAGCTCTTGTAAGAGCTAGACTTTCGCAAGCATCGTTTACCGTAAATACATACTCTGAATTATTCAAGCCGTTTATCGTGATCAAAGCTTCAGCAATATCGCAATAATAATTAGCAAAAGCTTCGAGAAAACCGGCAGGATGTCCTGCTTTAAAGCGAGAATAACGATCGTGTGAAGCAACTTTTAATGATGATGATCCTTTATCAATTTTATGTCTATTGCCAATATTATCGTTAAAAAACAATTCTTCAGGATGGAGCTGAAACCATTCGACACTTCCTTTATTTCCAAAGATTCGAATTTTTAACCCGTTCGATTGACCAAGTGCTGTTTTGCCAAACCAAAATTGACAGGTTATATTATTCGAATATTCTGCAATACAAACTACGTTATCGATAATCCCTTTGAAATTGCCAAAATTATCTTGTTTGGCAACAAGCTGAATAGGTTTTTCGGAAGTTAAGAATTGTATAATATTATGAAGATGAACACCCAAATCGAGCGAAACTGTTGGTATTTCTTCATCTTTTAAACGCCATTGTTGAGGTATTTGAGCTTTTCCATCGGTTGTTAATCGAAGAAATCCTTCTTGAGGCATTTCAATGTGTATTTGTTGTATTTGTCCTAATAAACCATCTTTAATCATCGCTCGCATTTCACGAACCATAGGATAACCGGTATAATTATAGGTTACAACAAGAAAGCCTTTTTGTTGTTCTACAGTCTGGCGAATTTTTTCACCATCTGCATTATTGTTAGTAAGCGATTTTTCGCAAATAACGGCAAATCCCATTTCTATAGCTTTTATAACAATAGCAGTATGCGTTGGAGTAGGTGTTAAGATAACAACGGCATCTATTATGCCTTTTTCTGTTTGTAATAAGCTTTGCCATGAGTCATAAATACGGTCATCTGCAATTCCATATTCTTGACCCGTTTTTACGTTTATATCGGAATGTCTACTAAAAGCACCACACACAACTTCGAAACAAGAATCCATTTCGGCTGCAATTTTATGGGTACGTCCTACAGCCGAGTTTATACCACCACCTATAAAACCAAGTTTAAGCTTTTTCGTCATTCTAATTTAATTTTTGTTGTATTACATACAATGGACGTTCTTTAACTTGTTTAAAGATTTTTCCTATATATAGTCCAAGGAATCCAATACTAGCTAATAATATTCCACTCAAGAAAAACAGCGAGACTATAATACTAGTCCATCCAGGGAAAGGTGTTTTCAAAAAGAAGTAACGGCAAACAATAAAGACAGCAAAAATGAATGAAAAAAAACTCATCGATATTCCGGCTTTAAAAAATATACGTAATGGTTTATCTGAATGCGATATGATACTTTCGCTGGCCAAACGAAGCAGCTTTGTGAAAGAATATGATGTTTTGCCATAAGGTCGAGCTGCATGTTTGATCTCAAGCTCATATCGATTAAATCCAAGCCAATTAATCATAAGACCAAAATTCCTAAATTCTTCTCTAAATCGTATCACATTTGCTATTGTTAGCTTTGAATATATGCCAAAGTTCGCAACTTCGGGATTTGTCTTTTGCTCGGTTAAGTATTCAAATATTTTAAAAAATAATTTTGACGACATTCGTTTAAAAAAGGCATCCTTCCTTTTAATACGTCGTCCTACAACCACATCATAACCTTCTAATGCTTTAGCATATAATTTAGGAATTTCTTCGGGTTGATCTTGCAAATCGCAATCCATTACAACTATCCAATCGCCTTTAGCATGATCAAGACCAGCTGTAATAGCATAATGTTGTCCAAAATTTCGTGACAGGTTTATCCCTTTTATTCGTATATCTTTTTGGGCAAGTTCTACAATGGTTTGCCATGCACCATCGGGGCTGGCATCGTTAACCATAATTATTTCGAAATTGGGTGTAATTGTTTCTAATGTTTCTTTTAGTCGAAGATATAATTCTAATAAACAGGTTTTACAACCATACACAGGAGTTACAATAGAAATATGAGGAATACTATCCATTACTGTTATATTATAGGCATGCAAGATAGTAAATGTTATTTGAATTGAGAATTGAAAAAATATGGAAATGTGAGAATAGGATAAGACGTTGCTATTATGAAATAAATGGTGAATGACGAACAATCAGTATATTTTAGTGTATGTATCGGTGAACATCAATGGATCATTCAAACTTATCGTACTTTAAACATTGTTTTTATTTTCCAAACATAATAAACCCATTTACCTACAATTGTAGAGAAGTCGAAACGAATCAAATGATGAAATGCTCTTTTAAAAAGATACACTAACTTAATAATGGCAAATGTGAGGGGATAGTTTTTAGTAATTCCTTCTTTAGTAATTTTTTTTACCATGAAACGGTACATGAATTTTGGCGGTTTGAGTGTAGCCAAAATGAATAGCAGAATATTGTATAGATTTTTATTCGTATGTAAATATGAGTTTTCGATTAAAGATTCATAATGTATAGGGTGGTTTTTAACATATTCAAAGAGCTGTGTTTTGGGAAACACCCGTAATGAAAATATATTTAAGGTATATGGTCTTGAAAGATTATAAAGTAAATCTAACGTTGCAATAAGATCGGTTAAGGTTTCGTACGGATTATCGGAAATGATGTCATAAGATGGCATAATCATGTTGTGTTTTCGACTAGCTTCGGCTAAAATAGTTGTGGCCGAAATGATTTTGGGAATCGATGTTTTACGATTATAAAATGCCAGCGTATTTTCAGAACCCGATTGAATACCCATTCTCGTTCTATTCATTCCTGCAGAAGCTAAAAGCTCAATTTTATCTTTATTAATTGTTTGGGGGTGAATGCCAAAAACAACAAACGGTAAATTGATATACTCTTTATATAGGCTCACAAAATATTCAATCTGAGCCATTGGTAATGCTATTAAATTGTCGTCGTAAAAGCCGATAGTTGAAATGAATGGATTTATGGTAATTGCGTTTTTTAATTCATTAATAATACAATCTACACTGGGATATCGCAATTTTAGATAGCCTTTATCTAAAAACACAAACGAATCGTTTGCACAGTATGCACAATCGAAAGGACATCCTAAGGTCCATACCGTTCTATAAATCAATCCATTAAAATGTATATAATCGAATTTATTTAATTGTCGGAATGATTTATGTCGCGAATCGTATATCTTACAATCATAATCGTTAAAAGGTAACGGCAACTTTGATAAGAAATCGGAACTGTTTAATTCCGTTTTTTCGTTTTTTACAATTTGCGACTCGACTCTTACCCAGGTGTTAGGTAACGAATCTATCTTTTCGTTAGCAATAAGATTTTGAAGCAGTTTTGTAATAGTTATTTCACCTTCACCAACACAAATACAATCAACACTTTCGAGCGATATTTCAGGATATAATGTAGGATGTACACCTCCCCAAATGATAAAACATGCGGGATTTATTTTTTTTACTTCTCTACATATTTTCTCCACATATTCCGATGATGCCGACATACACGAAAATCCTAAAACATCGGCATTCGAAAGTTCTTTGGCAATAGCCAATATATCATAGTCAGTAATTAATGTCGCTTTTTTTGCAAAAAAATGTGATGATAATGAATATAAATTATCGGTTGCTATGAAATATATTTCTGTTTCAGGATATACAGCACGGGCACACGAAACTATTTTTCTAAAACCAATTGCAGAAATTCCTCCTTCAACTGAGACTAACTTTACATTTACATTTTTCATTGTTGCGTGATAAAAGGCATTACTGTTTGACAAATATATATAGAATTTTGAGGAGAATAATTAGAGATAATAATGTTTATAAAGATAATTACGAAAACACTTGTAAGACAATGCAATATAGTTTTAAGCTGCAGATTTAAATATACTAAAAAGGTTTTATATCTACTATTAGGGGTAAATCTTAAAATGAAAGGAATCGTATTCATTAAAGTATTTAAATAGGCAAGCAAGATACTAAATGTTTAATGGAATATCAAAATGAATGGTAAATGGTGAATGGCTGTTTAATTCATAATTCACCATTAAAAATAAAGCTCGTTGGGATAAAAATACCAACGAGCTTACATAATGCCGGAACGTGTATTTAATAGTAAAAGTTCTATTCAACCATTTTAGATACTAAAGGTGAATATTCTGTTGTCCCGCTAGAACTAACTGATGCTACACGGAAATAGTATCGAGTATCAGGAGTTAAGCCCGTTATAATAATTTTACAAGTAGTAAAGACACCATAAAGCGTCCAATTTTTACCATCTGTACTAATTTGGAACAAATAAGATACTGCACCTTTAATCTTATAATATTTAACTAATACCGAACCGGAATGTTCGCCGGCCAACACTTTTAAAACTTTATGATGATTAAAGACTCGAGGTTTAACAATTCTAAAGCCTAGTTTAATGAGCTTTTCTTCATCACCCTTAGTTACTCTATGAGCATAGAGAGCTAATAAACGATAATCCTCATTAACGACTTCTTCACTTTGTGCAAGAATGAACTTCTCATCGGTGCCTTTATTGAGTGCTTTTTTATAAGCAGTCGACAATGCCGTAAGATGTGTATCGAAGTCTGACAGTGGAACATCCGGTGAAGGATAATCGGCTATCTGTTCTTTGAAGTTGGCACTTATTGCTTCACCTTCAGCCACTTTTTCGGGGACAGGTAATGCAATGAAATCTAATTTTACGTTTTTTTTCATAGTTGTATTTTTTAAATAATGGAAAATAAATGAATGTACACGTTCCAGCATGATTCATTAATTATTTAAAAGCATTTATTGTTTTACATGTGTTTTTCTATTCTTATATTTAAACTCGTTTTTAAGTAATTGAGATCAATGTTACCTATTTTAATTTCATTTTTGCCTATTTAATTTTAATTACGCTTATTTAAAATCAAATTAGCTTTCTTAAGATCGGTTTAGCTAATTTTAGTATCAAATTTGTGAAATTGAAATCAATGTATGTACATTTTGAAGCTATTTTATCCTTTTTGATTTCATTTCCATAACTTTGATATCTGTATGAGGTATTTTATAATCCTTTTTGTTTTTTCTGTTCTATCACAAGCTCGTTTAGTCTCAAATAAGCTTATTTGGGATCAAGTAAGTTTGTTTATTATCAATTAAGCTTAAATGTGATCAACTTCGATTTCTTTGATCTTTTTTTTAAATTCTGAATGTGTTTTCTAAAAATTCAATTTGTTTTTGGTTAATCCTAGTTTATTGTTTGCGTTATTAAATTTGAAAAAGCTTAAACACTATGTTTTATTAGGATTTTAGAACATATCGTTATTATTAAAATTGGTTTATAAAAGTATGTATTAAAAATCAATAAAAAAACATTTGTGCATTTTATTTTTATTAAAAAACAAAAAGTATGAAAAAGCATCAAAAATCGTAACTAAACTTACAAGCTTTTTTTAAATAATTATTATAGATTGTTTTATATGCGACATTGTATTCTTACCATTACTTCCTATGAAGAGCAATTTGAAAAAATATTTAAATGGAACTAAAACCAATAAAAGGCAATTAATAGTCGATTATTAAAGTAACTTATACAAAAAATGCTACATTTCCCTATCTTTGTAAATAATTTACAAAGATAAAATGAAGATAAGCATAATTTATAAGAATATCCATATATATAGGGCGGTTATGAATGTGCTCTATTGTATGAAATACAAAAAACGATTTCAAGATATAATAAAACGATTTACCGAAAAAGACAAAAGCGTTTTAGATATATGTTTTGGCGATACAATTATTGCTAATGAATGTAAACGAAGAAATATTCGTTGGACTGGTTACGATTTGAATCGTTATTTTGTTGTGCGAGCCCAAAAGAATGGATTTAATGCATCGGTAGGTGATGTGGTTGAAATACAATCATTTCCAAAAGCAGATGTATGTGTAATGTGTGGATCGTTGTATCATTTTATTGAAGAAATTGAATCGGTTTTAACTAAGCTGCTCGACTCTGCACCCAAAATACTTATTTCAGAACCGGTTGAAAATCTCTCATCTCAAAAAGGAATGATAGGAACAATTTCTAAAATACTTACGAATGCTGGAAAAGGTAAGGAATCGTTTCGATTCGATAAACAAACATTAATCGAAGTTCTTGATGTTTATAAAATTAAACTACAGTTTAATTATATCGTTATAAGTACCCAAAGAGATATGTTAATTGAGATTACCCATGATAGAAATTAGTATTGTTATTCCGGTTTATAATAGCGAGGGAAATGTTTTGGAGTTATATCGTCAGATTGTCGATTCCCTCAAAAATATCACGCATGAAGTTATATTTGTTAACGATTGCAGCCGCGATAACAGTTGGCTGGTTCTTAAACAATTGGCCGAGAACAATAAAAATGTGATTGCAGTTAATCTTCGAAAAAACGTTGGTCAGGATAATGCTTTAATGGCTGGTTTCCGTTTAGTGAAAGGTAAATATGTTGTAATAATGGACGACGATTTACAGCATTCGCCCTATGATATTGAAATGTTACACTCAAAAATAAAAGAAGGATTCGATATTTGCTATGCTAATTTCAATCATAGGAAACATGCTGTTTGGAAAAATATTGGTAGTCGGTTCAATGGTTTTCTAGCAAATATATTGCTGAAGAAGCCAAAAAATATTTATATGTCGCCTTTTAAAATAATCGATGCCGATGTTGTTAGAGAAATATCATATCAAGGACCATTTCCCTATGTTGACGGACTTATTTTAGAAATTACACACAATATAACTTCGATTGATGTAGAACACTTTGAACGATATAAAGGTAAAAGTAATTACAATCTACTAGCATCAATAACCGTTTTCTTAAAACTATTAACGAGTTTTTCTATTATTCCTTTGCGTTTTGCTTCTATTATTGGTTTCTTGGTTGCCATTACCGGAATAGGTTTGGGGCTCTATTTTATGGTTGATTTTTTTACCTACGGCAAAAATCCGGAAGGTTGGACTTCTTTAATTACCACCAATTTGATATTGGGTGGGTTGTTGTTAATGTCAATTGGGCTGATAGGCGAATATTTGGGAAGAATGTATTTGTTGATCAATCATAAACCCCAATATGTTGTTAAAGAAGTTATAAATAATGAATTTGATACGTTAGAAAAGGGTTAAATATGCTATTTCGAAGGTTTAAATTTGTTTGATGTTGAACAAAACATATTAACAACCGAAAATTTACTTCATTGTAAACAAATAATACTTTTACCGATTAAATTTAATTGAATATCGCAATCGGATTTCATAAAAATATAGGTAAATTCAAAATGTTAAAATATTGTAAGAATAGATATTTCGAAAACGGAATATGGTATTCAAAATCAAAAGTCTATTATCCTGATCAAGGAAACGATATATATATGTCGATAGAAGATGAAAGTTTTTGGTATAAACATAGAAATGATTGTATTGCTATAATTGCAAATCGATTTTTTAGAAAAGATGAAAGAATATTTGATATTGGAGGAGGAAATGGCTTTGTAAGTAAAAGACTTCAAGAAGAAGGCTTCGATCCATACTTGCTGGAACCCGATAGTATAGGAATAAAAAATGCACAAAAAAGAGGGATTAAAAACCTTATATGTTCATCTTTTCTTGATGCTGAAGTTATTGAAGAAAGCATTCCTAATATTGGATTGTTCGATGTGTTAGAGCATATTGAAAACGATTCAATGTTCCTTTTGTCTATGGTTGAATCATTAGAAAAGGGAGGTAAAATTATAGTTACTGTTCCCGCCTATTCTTTTTTATGGTCTGATGAAGATAATCATGATGGACATAAAAGACGATATAGAAGGAAAAAACTGGAATCAAAATTCAATGAAGCCGGACTTACTACTCTTTATAGCTCATATTTCTTTTCACTATTACCGATTCCAATCTTTCTATTGCGAACCATCCCTAGTTTTTTTAAGAAAAAAAGATTGTTTACGAAAGAAGAGTATTTGAAGGAAAATAAAACCGAAAGTAATCTATTAAATAGTATTATGTCGATTATTTGGCAAAACGAATATAAAAGATTCTTGAACAAAAAAAGTATCGCTTTTGGAGGAAGTATTATAATTGTTGCTCAAAAAAACTAACAATCATACTATCATAAACAATAATGGATTTTCAATGTAATTGGCTCGTATAAAAGAGAACAAGTTTAAAGTATAAAATCATTCTTTTTTAAATTGAACAATCATATAATGCGGCGATTGAATAACAACAATTGGCTTAACCGTTATGGCATAATTATCTAACAAACATAATGTTAGTTTCGAAACAATCTGGGTATCTTTGTTCGAAATAAAAAGATCAAGCCCTTCGGTAAATGATTTAAACGAAGGAAAGACTCGTCTATTATAAGGATAATAAGCCATCCATCCTGAATTAATAATCTGATTGAAATGCATTTGATCGGAAACATGAAATGGATTAAGATTTTCAATTGAAAGTCTATCGTAAAATGGTAAGACACGATTCGATGTATCGAGCAAAAATGAATTAATCAGGCATTTTTGCTCGGTAAAGATGATTTTATCTTTTATATGTGATGTTCTTATCTGTAATGTTGCAGTAGAAAAATCGACACAAAAAAGAATCAAACAAAAAATAATACTATTTATAACAAAAGGTTTTAAAGCGGTAAATGAACTATCAGAAAAAATAAATAGTAACGGTAGTATTGCAGAAATAAAAACCCGGTACTTAAATTGTCCATCAAATGAAATATAACATAAAACAAAAGAAAAGGTTAATCCTGATAATAAAAGAATTAAACCATTTTTTCGAAGATTTGTGTAAAATAAAAATAAAAAACATGCAATAAAAAGAAATATGAGTAAGTGCGAATAAGAACGGATGGTAGGATAAACATGATGTATTTTAGTTATAAAATCGGTGGTATTAATTTCATTATTAATCGTTTTTAACGTTGGAAGTGTAACTTTTTTACAATCGACTAAGAATTTCATTAAGAATTCATAATCAGTATATTTTAAGCCAATTGGTAGTTTATTTATTATTGTATAAGCATTCGGATTGTCGGGTATGTTATCGTAATTGAGTTTAAAAGTATTAAAATCGTTCCATTCGCTTGAATACTGGAACGATTTATAATCAATATATTTTAAACCTACAGCAACAAGAATTGAAAATAATAAAATTATGACTGACTTTGAATAAAGAATTTTTCTTATTGTCGGATGTCCACGCAAGAAATAAGGTGAAAATACAATCAGCACTAAAAATGCTGCCTCAAATCGAATCATGGTTGCAACAACAAAAAGAATAGATCCAATTGATCTTTGTATCGAAGACGTATTTGAAATCAATAGTAACCCTGCTAATGCTGCAAGTGCAGTAGTTGTTGTAAATTGAAAAGTCAGAATCATTCGAACTTCGAGTACATAGATAATTAGCAAAAAAAATAGTTGTATTCGTTTTGGACTGTTATTGCATAGTATTTTCCATGCAATAACGGTTAAAGAACAAATATGTATTATGCAAAAAAGAAGAGAATACCATTCAATTTTAGAGTATATTTTGTATGCTGAAGCAATGAGTAAACCCAAAATATAATTGATGTAAACCAAATGAGCTTCCATGTTTCCGGTAGTTTTTCCGGAAGCTAAAAGAATCATAGAAATATCATCGTTTGTTTCAAATCGTATTGGTAACAACCATGCAAATGTGACGAAAAAAAGAATGTTTATAACGAAAAGCAAAACCAACAATCTCCATCCTTCAGGAGTTGAACTGAATTTGCTTTCAAAAGATTTATTGTTCAAAAAAGGCAAAATCATCTTGAATCAAATTTATTATTGTAATGCACTAAGAATTTATTTTTTGTCAGAGGCGATTCAATTAGCGTATCGGCTATTTGTTTTAAATATTCAGGTATTGCTACTCCCGCTTTGAAATAAAAATAATTGATTTTGAAATGTTCAACAAAGCTCTTAAATGTATTGTTCTTTGACTTGTTTTTCCATACTGTAACAGGAGTTAATTTATAATATGTAAAACTGTCAACAATAGACAATGTATTGACAGTAAGATACAATTCAGGATTACCTAATGAATAAACAAACCGTTTATTCGTATATTGTTTAATTTCATAAAAATCGTTTTGAATATGCCATGAAATAAAATTATTTCTTCTGTAATCATTTGAATCAAGAAAAACCAAAACGCACGAATTATCTTCTTTCATTGTTTTTGCAACGATTTTAAGAAATGACGTATCTTCATGATACCATGTTTCGCCAATCTTTTTTTTCTTTATATTCCAAGAAATAGAATATATTAAATAGCATGCTATGCTAACGATTCCGATCATTTTATGAATGTTGTGTTGCCCATTTAAAAATTCGAACAAATACCATAATCCGAATAAAAAGAGTAGGGGAATGATTATAAAACTATTGTTTGCAAATTGGTTACCATCGCTAAACCCGAGATAAAAAGAAGATGTGACTATGCCACAACCTATCATTAATGAGCCTAATAAAACCGGATTACCATTTTTACGAACTAATAAAGGAAGTAGTAATAAGGTTGGAATAAATACAACAGCAATTCTGATGGAATAAACAATAATATTATTTACGAAAGGTCTGAAATTATGGAATATAGGATGACCATTTTTAAAGAATTTTTCAATTGCGAATTTAAATGCAAAATCGCTTGAAAATACCGATTTATGAAACGAATAGAACAAGATATAAAGAAATATATTTAGGAATAAAATAGAAGGTAACAGAAAACTATTTTGTTTCGATGTTAATCTATTCCCAATAAACTGAATCAATAAATATACAAGTAAACCACCCCATATTGAAGGTAAAAGTCCAACATAGAAAAATGGAATGATGCTAAATATTATAGCTGCTGGAATTTCAAATCGTTGAAAAAGCAATAAAAAAGCTAAAAACAAATAGGGAATAATAAACGAATATTTGAGCCCATATAAACCCATTGGAGAACAATCTGACGCAATGTCGGAATAGGCTAATAACGAGGATTTACCATAACTAGGCAATACAAGACCACAACAAAATAGTAAAATGAAAGAAAAAAGAATGAGATAACTTTTATTTTTGAATTTAAATTGGAAAAGACTTGAAATACCTAAAACAAAAAAAGATATAAGTACCGGAGACACAAATAAATAATTAGATTGTAATGTTGACGTTGAAAAGACTCGCGAGAATAAAGATGTAATCCAGAATTCAGGATAATGATAGGGAACCAAACCTGTTCTTTCGGCTTTAAAGAAAAAGTCCATCGGTGTGAAGTAATTCTCTACACCCCATAAATCGACCGAATCGCCATACGATGAATACCAGTAAGAATCGGCATAAAGTGATTTGAAACTTTGTTGTGAAAAATCAAAATAAAACCAACTCTGATACAAATACACAAATAGGAAGGGAATGATAGTCCATATATATTCTTTTCCAATTTCATCAATTTCGAAAACAGGTTTCCTTAATGATGTCCTAAAATAATAAAAAAGAAAAGCAATTGAAGGTAAAAGTAAAATATTTGAAGTTCGTCCTTGTGCTTTTATAATAGAATAAAATAAAAGTATAGTTGTTATGCCTACGATGTTAGTGATAAAGAGTTTAAAGAAAAAATTCCCTTTTAAATCGAAAAACCCAACAACTATTTTGCCGGTAAAATAGATTACGAGTAATGTTAATAATCCCAATAATAATTGTTCGCTAAAAATGGTGTACATCATTTTATTTCGTTTTTAGAAATATATTATGAGAGGTTGTCGAAACAATAGCTTTTTCGGTTGCTTTCTTAATAAAAGCAGGAATGTCTACTCCTGCTTTAAAATAAAAACATTTAATCTTATAGCGTTCAATAAAATGGTTTAAATCATGATCTTTATCCTGCCATACGGTAATGGGATTATAAAAATGCCAATAACTTATTTCATCGTACGATAATGTTCTTCTCGTGTTTCTCAGTAATTCCGGATTAAGTAATGTAAAAACGATTGAACCCTTTGAAATTTGATTAAGAGGAAACAAGTCGTTTACTTCATACCAGTTTATGAACGAACGGCTATTATAGTCGTTTTGTGAAAGGAAAATAGCAATAACAGAACAATCGGCGAAAGCATTTTTCGCTATTTCAGGAATCATTCTTTTATTATTTGATAGTAAAAACCGGGCATTATTTCTAAAAACAATTGC
>Ga0265338_10006515_pt1 | contig 14843 bp, 35 predicted proteins | sample 42126metaG_FD_193579 | JGI IMG/M metagenome (GOLD analysis project Ga0265338, IMG submission 193579) | Rhizosphere microbial communities from Carex aquatilis grown in University of Washington, Seatle, WA, United States - 4-21-26 metaG | ecosystem: Host-associated > Plants > Roots > Rhizosphere... | reverse complement strand
GGCGCGCGGACAATTCCTGTTCGGCGGGGGACAGAGTGCGTTCTTTCTTTGCCATTTCTGACGGTCCTTTTTAGTCTGCTAAGATGCGGCGGGATTGCCGGTCTTGCGGAGTAATCTATCCGTGAAAACGATGCCCCTTGCAAGCGAAAAAGAGGGGGCGGCGGGTTCATAAAGAACGCTCTCACCTAATGCAATCTTTTCAACCTCTTTATAGGTTAACCGCGCGCCCTTGGTGGTGACTTTGTGGCGCTTGCATCCGCCGTTCCGGGTTTCGCAGCCGCATTTTTGGCTTTCGTCCACCGTAATCGCGTACAGCTTTTTCCCGCAAAAATGCCCTATCGGAACGCGGTCTAATTCCAATTCCCAATCGCCCAATTTATCCGACTGTGGAAGCACAGAGCAATCCGCGAATTGCCCCACCACAAGGCTATCCGTATCGCAATATATAACGTGTTCCTCCCCGATCAGATGAATTGCGCGTAGCAGGTGGGCGCGCGCAAATCCGGTGATGCTTGCGCCTGTCGCCACGTTTTTATATAGCGGTTTGCTCTCCCAATCTATGCCGTGTTTATAGCGCCATTTCCAAAGGCTTTCGCGCCGCTGAAATTCTTTTCCCTCAAATTCGCAGTATTTAGTCCAGCCGTGATCCATTTCCGGCATAAGGCATATTTTGCATTTCCCGTCTTTATCGGGGTGCGGGGTATTGCAGGGGAGCGGCGTTCCCGGTTCGCATATCCGGTAATCGTGATATTTTTCCGGGTTTTGCGCCATTTTCCCATATAAGCTATTCATCATAATTTTGCCGATGGTATAATTGATCGGATCGGTTTTCTTATTGTGGCGGTTTTTATATTCGTACCAGTGCGTGACGTAATCGCGGAAATTGATTGTCTCTTTGCTATAGCGCACTTCGATGATTTTCACATCGCGCAACAGCCCCAAATCCATCGCGGTATTGTATTCCCAGCCGGTGACGTTGTAGCGATTAAACGCCTTGGGAAATGAGAGGCCCTCGCTATTGTCATTGCGGAATGGGAACGCGCCGTGCGAATAGCATTCCAGAATAATAAAGCTGCGGTTTATTTCGTCCCTGGTTAAATCGCCAAAATCGCTGCGGCGAAACATATCCGATCCCGTGGGGTGATCGTGCATCATCGCATTCGGATAGCTGGATTTAATGTCCAGCACCGATATTTTTTCGTGCGTTCCGGGTTTAAAGCATTCGGTTCTGCCGCCAAAATAAAAGGGGCGGTAATTTGCATCGAAGCGGTGATTAGTCGTTCCGGGTTTGATACCCAGCTTTTTCGCATGGGCGAGGGCGTTACTGGCAATTGTCTTTTTCGTGCCAGCCGCCGCGCGATATGCGGTCATTAATTCGTGCAGATATACGCAATCGCCCTGTAGGTATTTGATAATTTCCGGCATGTGTTCCTGCCGGTGTTCTGCCTCCATTTTCCAGTATTCGATATCGTCCTTTTTAATAGAGCCTAGCGATTGTGGAACGGCGGCGTAGCTGTCTACTAATTCGGCCTCGCCCAAAAACATGGAGACAATTCGCCCGCCGATGATTTGCGCGCGGCACTCCCCGACATAGGAAAGCAGGTACATAAAATCGAATTTGCCGCCGTTGTGTGCGTATATTATAATGCGCTTGTCTTTGACGTATTCGACAAATTCCTTTGTGCTGAAAAAGTGCTTGAATGTTTTGCCGTCATAGAAACCCCAAACGAAAGGCTTTCCGATCCTGTTATGTAGGAACGGATCGGTTTCGCAATCGCATGTAGCGATCTGGCGGGAACGCGGCATTACGCTATCCGCTATTCAGCGGCGACGTAATAATTCGGGCAATTCGGCGTTGTGTGTTCGCGCTCTACTTCAAGCCTATTGCCCCGCGCGAATACATTGCGCAGATAATAAGTGAAGGGCACAATTGAAGTGCCGCAGCGGTCGCATTCGTGCCGTTGGACTGCGCAAAATTCCGCAGCCCATTGTTTAATCCTTCGCCTTTTTACTTGCATTGAGAGCCTTGCGCCTTTTCTCAAATTCGGGATTTTCTAGTAGTATGGCTATCCCGTTTACCCACTTGCCCGGATCACTTGGATTGCTGAATATACCACTAGCGCGCTCTTGCAATCCCATGTAGCGGCCAGCATTCCACTTTTCATTTACCCACCGTATAAATGACGGCAAATCCTGAAAAGCATCGCCAACAATTCCAGCGTGTGCCCATAGATGCACCTGCTGGATTTTGTATTTTTTGAACGCCAATTCCGTTAGGTCACTCACCTTTTCGATTGGCAATTTTTTCGTAAAAGCGGCCTCGCCAGCGTTGCGCATTCCTGGGCGGCTGCGCACCGTATCACGGTCAAGGCTCCAATAAATCCAACGTCCGCCCGTAGCGGATATAATCTCAATATCGCCGCGTTTCTTGAATTTGATTTTTGATCCTTCCGGCACGTTGCGCAATTGAATAGCTTGAATGCCAGGGAGGAAAAGTTTTCCCTTTAGCTTTTTCGCTTGCTGCTTTGTGACGGGTACAAGGAATGGGATATTCTTTAGCTGTTTCTCGCGCCGCGTAATCGCAGATTTTTCATAGCGAGTTAGCTTTTTGCGCGATTTGTATTTGCGCAGCCTTGGAACCAGCGGTGAGAGATTTTTTGCAGCTTCGATATAACTGCTGTCGGGGCGTTTGACTTTTTTCTTTTTGCCCGACTTTTTCTTGCCTTTACCACTTGCCATAGTACCCGCATTCCTTAATATGGGCACTGCTTGAGTGCCCCACCTGCCCGGTGGTTTTTCAAAAGAGCGGACCTTTCGCCGGGTCCGCTCTTTTTTTTCGCCGGGCCTAGTGTTACGCTTCCCGCTCACCGCCAGCAAGGGAAATCCCAAATGTCAGCAATGGAAAGTCTACTGCGCACCGTGCTTAATGTGTCGGGCGTGGATATAGAGGAAGTGAAGCGCGAGGTTACTACGCGCATCGCGGCCTTTGAACGCAACGTGGAAACGCTGAATAATACGCTCATTCAGCACCACGCCAAACTTGACGCTATCGAGACAAATCTTGAGGCGTTGTTCGCCCACCTGGGTATCACATATATAAAGAGTGCAGCGCCAGCCGCGCCCCCGGCCCCGGCTGCGATCACCGAACAGGTGCAGCCGTGAGTGAGGGCGGCATTTCAAATGAACGCCTGTATCTGCTGATACACGATTTGCGGCGCGAGCATGAGGCGCTGAAAGTTCGCCATGACGCCATGGAGAATTTCATCAAGGATCAGTACCCGCAATACTTCGCTGGCGAAGTCGGCACGATTGCCGATCCCGCGCTTGCGCCCGTCAATCTCACCACGGGCGGTGCAACGCGCGCCGATCCTGCGACGTGCAAACACCCCACCGACAAGCGCACCCGCAAAGCGGTGGCGTGGCAGAAAGAGGGTGTGGAATACTGCGATGACTGCGGCGCGGTGATGCAGCCAAAACCGAAAGGGAATACCGGATGAATGAAGATGAAAACCCCGATGCTCCCGCTGATACCGGGACTGTCAATATCACTGTCGAAAACCCGCCCGACGAAGGCAATGCGCCCACGGATCAAACCGTCGCGCTGGAAGCAATCGCCGGGCGCATCGAAGCGGTGGAAACCCGCATCACCGAAGGCTTAGAAGGCGAACGCGAATGGACACAGGAAACGATAACATCTTTGCGCCAGGAAATAGCGGACCTGCGCACAAACCTGACGGAGATATCGCAGGGGTTTCCGGCACAGGTGCAGAGCCTACGGGACGAATTGACCCAGCTATCGCAATCGCTGCAAACGCCCCCGGTGGTGGCGGCGGTGGTGACGGAGGAACCGGAAATTCCGGTGGTGGAACCGGGCGCGCTCCCGGCCAGCGTGGACGGCACCCCAACGGATGCACCTGTGACAAGTGCGCCGCCAAAAGGCAAGCGGCGGGTGGTGTAAGTACACCGCCAGCACCGAAAGAAAAGGCCGAAAAGACGCGCCCGATTAAGGCGGGTCTTATCGAAAAAATGCTGTTCGGTATTCACTTGGGCCTCGCGTCCGCTACCAAGTGCCCGGAGTTTAATCTTGATAAGGATGACGCCGTAAAACTTGCCGATAGCGTTGCGGCGGTGATGGCGTTTCACAAGGTCAAAATAACTCCCGAACAGGAAGCATACGGCGACTTGTTTATTGTCGCTTCGCAGGTGTATCCGCCAATGCTTATGTCGGTTTATCTGCGCAAGAAAATGGAGGCGGAAGCCAAGGCGAAAAATCGCCCGCCCGTGCCGCCTCCGGTGCAGCCGCAGAAAGCGAATGTGCCGCCACCGCCCCCGGCGAATGTCACGCCGTTGCGCAGTGGACCCGCGCCCGCTTTCGATCCGTTCAAAATCGAAATGCCGCAAGGCTAAACGTGCGTATCCCACCACCGCATCCCCTGGTTTGGGTTTGGCTGTTCGAGGCATACGCATGGGCGTGTATATATAAGGTGATAGCGTGGCTGTAAAATTCCCTGGTGCAGAGGATCACGTTGCCGTCATTGGCCGCAACGGATCGGGGAAAACTGTCGGCGGCATGTGGCTGCTTTCGGCGCGTAACTTTGACGTGCAGCCCGCGCTTATTATCAACAGCAAGGGCGATAGTCTTATTGACGAAATCAGCGAGATTAAAGGCGTCCAAACCATCGGCATAAACGACACTCCCGGCGACAAGGGATTGTATATCGTGAACCCGCTACCCAGCGAAGGCGAGCAGCTTAATCAGCTATTCCGCCGTTGCTGGGAAAAGGAAAACATCACGATTTTTGTGGACGAGGGTTACAGCATACAGAACGATGAATGGTTTACTGCTTGCCTCACGCAAGGGCGTAGCAAGCATGTAAATCTGATTGTTCTTTCGCAGCGCCCCGCGTGGATATCGAAGTATGTTTTCAGCGAATGTAACTTCGTTATGCTGTTCAATTTGCAAATCAAGGATGACCGGAAAAAGGTCGCAGAATTTGTGCCGGTCCCCAAAGATTACCGCTTGCCGCCCTATTGCTCTTATTGGTATAACGTCAAGGACAATTTGCTCCTTGAGTTTGCTCCAACGCCAGATAGTGCAGCAATCATAAGGACTTTTCGCGCGAAGTTTCCGCCAGAACAAGCGCAAGAACCGGAGGCCGGGGAGGCCCCGGCCCCTAACCAGACTTCCCGGCGTCGGGTTGTCTAATATGGAGTATGGCGGATGGACGGTGTTATTATCGCGTGGACCCCGACGAATTGGGCCACTGTCTTTTTGATGGCGTTGGGCGGCTTTTTGCTGGTCAAACTCGCCGTCATGGGCGCGAAGAAAGTCACCACCGGCAGCGCGGTATAATCCGATGCTGAATTGGGCTATCGCAAAAAATCCGCTCAACTGGATTATCGTTTTCCTGATGGTTTCCATCGGGATTATCGTTATGAATTTGCTGCTGTCACCGTGGCATATTCCGCAGAATGGGGCGCTCGGTCTAGGCCCCAATTCCATACCCCTAGACCAACCCACCCAGCAGTAAACGCCCCACGGGCACGAAAGGAAATCACGATGAAAAATTCATTCCGTAATGCCATGCTTGGCGGCGTTGCCGCCGCTGTTATCGCCGCCGCCCCGGCGTCCGCCTATGCGGAATTGTCGGGCAGCGGACAGGCCGGTGCGCCCACCACCGCGCAAATCAAAGCGGCCAATCTGGCGAACCGTCAGGCCATTGTGCAGTCTGCGCTCCGCAAGCAGCAGCAGATTTTCAGCCAGACTTTCGCGCCCACGTCGCAGACGGTGCTGAATATCGCGCCGCGCTACGCGGGTTTGATCCTGGGTTTCTATGTGGACGTTCGCGCCACCTGCACCGTTGGCACGAACAATTATCTGCGCACACAGTTCGGCGCGGCGAACCTCATTCAGCAGGTTCGCTTTGATGACCTGTCCAACAATACCCGCATTCAGACAACCGGCTGGCATCTGAATGCGATCAATTCCGCCAAGTCACAGCGCCCGTATATGTCGGTTGACATTATCAATACCGATTATCCGGTGGGCTACGGCGAAGTATTCACCAGCGATATCGCCACCGCGCCCGCCACTCTCACCACGGCGGGCACCACCATTGCCATGCTGTTTTGGGTTCCGCTGGCGTACAGCGAAGTGGACTTGCGCGGCGCAATGTGGGCGAACGTGGTCAACGCCACGGCGAACCTGCAACTGACGATGGCGACAAGCGCACAGGCGTTTGTCGGTCACACCGCCGATCCCACGTCCGCCGTGTATCAGGCGGACGCCACGGGCGCGACTGGCGTTATCACTTCGTACACCGTCACGGTGCATCAGGTGTATTACGATCAGCTTCCCACCGATACGAAGGGCAATCAGCTTTTGCCGGTCATTGACCTGTCCACGCTGTATATGCTCAACAACACCACCGTTTCCGGTATGGTCGCCAATAACGATTATCCCATTCCCTACGCGAACTTCCGCAGCTTCCTTTCCACGGTTGTCATCTATGACAATCAGACGGGCGGCGTCTACAATGCGGCGGGCAGCGATATCACCTATTGGGAATTGCAGACCGCGAACTTCACGAACATTTTCAAGTACCCTTCGTGGTTCCCCGGTGTGTTCGCCCGCGATGCGATTGGCGATGACTTCCCGCTGGGTATGTACTACTTCGACACCCGCAAAAAGCCGATCAATACCATTCAGTTCGGCAATCAGCAGCTTATTCTCAATCCCAAGGGCACCGTGAATACCGGCGCTGCGGCGCTGGTGGGATGGGAAATGTTTGCGATCACCAATACGCTGGTGGGCGCGGCCTCGCTGGCCGGTGGCGGCAACGGCTAACGCTTCGATCTGGCGGTCGAAACTGTGAGGGGGATGCACAAACCCAGCGGATTTATTCGCGGTTAGGTGCATCCCCCGAACGGGCAACAGATAAGGAATAGAGCCTATGTTTTCTGCGGATTGGAATGCCTTTGTCGCGTGGTGGAAACAGCCGTTCAACGCCAGCGCGTCCGCGACTTCCTGGGTTCTGTTTACCGGCTTTGTGCTGGTGGTGATTTTCTTGTGGACCCGCGTTCTACGCGAAGCGGGCCATATCGCGGGCGAAGTCGTTTAAAGCCGCAATGGCGCGGTGAGGAAAGGAAATACAATGCACTGGTCAATCGCTTTCATCGTTACCCTGGTTATCGCCGCCCTGGTGGGCGTGTGGTTCCAGAAGTCGTATCCGGGCGTTATTCCGGTCATCGGCTAATGTCGCAAACGTCGTTGGTTTTCTTTTACCTGCTTGCGGGCTTTGTGGTCTTTGTGGTCGCAAAGGGAGAACTACCGGCGTATTCCAAAGTCTTTGTCGGGTAGTATGTATGCCGTATGCACTTCTACTTATTGGCGCGGTCCTGCTTGTGGCGGGAATACGCGGCACATATTCCGACTTGTGGACGCTGGTTAAAGGCGACTTCACCGGGACAAATTCGTATCTGTCATGGGTTGCTGCAATCGCGGTGATCGGCGGTATCGGATATATCCCGAAACTGAAACCGCTATCCATTGCTCTGCTAACACTGTTGCTGCTTGTGATTGTCATTTCCCGCAAGGGGGTTTTCGACAAGCTGCAATCGTACATCACGAATGGTATTCCCGCGACGGCTGGCGGTGCTGCGGTAGCGCCGTCCACTGCCGCCCCGGTATCGCAGAAACTTTCGGATGCTGACACAATCAGCGCCAATCTTTCGCAGGGATTTGCGTAATGGAAAAGTTCGGTGACGCGATTATTGCCGTCCTGATTGCCGTGGTGGGCGTTGCCACTGCGGCAGTTATCTTTTCCAAAAAGGCCGACACTGCCAACGTGATTACAAGCGGCGGCACTGCTTTCGCCAACATCATCAAGGCCGCTGTCGGCCCCGTATCTTAGAAAGGGAATGCCATGAATGACCTGACGAATGCCGTTGTTTCCATCGCCCTCGCAATCGTGGGCGTTGCGTTTCTGGCGGTGCTGGTTTCAAAGAACGCGAACACTTCCGGCGTGATCGGCAGTGCCGGTTCGGCTTTCAGCGGCGCGCTTGCCGCTGCGGAAGCGCCGATTACCGGCATGGCCGGTTCGTTCGGCGGCAATACGCAAATCGGCCCCGGCTACTATCAGTAAGAGAGGCGCATATACATGGCGCGCATTCTGAAAAATCGGCAGGACAATCGCACGAACCACGAAAAGGCTTGGGCCTGGGTACACCCCATGGTCAAAGACTTTTTCACGTCCGCGCTTACGTCATATACCGACACTTCCCGCAATCAGAATTTCATCGGCGCGGAAGCTATGGCTTTCGACAAGCAGATGCTTCCGTTGCAGGAATGGAAGGGTCCGGGCGAGGTTGTGCAGCAACAGCTTATCGCCATGTCTCCGCCAGTATTTCAGGCGCAGCAAGTCGTTCCCACGGGTATCGCCGGTATCGCCAGCGGTCAAATCTGGAACGGCAGTCTCGCCAACAATCCGACTTTGCAGCCGGATTTGCAGGGGGAAATTGTCTAGTGTCCAATCCGCTGGAAAAAGGTTTTGAGGGCCTGAAAAAGCACCCGCTGATTATCGTTCTGGTAATCGGCGTGGTGCTGTTCGCCGTTGTGGCGTTCGGTTCTAGCGGCGGCGCGTCAAGCGCGACGGCGGCGGGCACGGTTGACCCGAACGCGGGCGCGGAAATTGCTGCACAGTCTGCCGAAAATCAGGCGACTATCGCCGCCAGCGCGCAAGAGTATACCACCGCCGCGCAAGCCTCCGTCGCCAACAATCAGACAAATGCGCAGCTTGCGGAAACGCAAATCGGCGCGAACGTGGCAGAGTATCAGACACAGACACAGGGGCAGGTTGCCCTTGCGAATACACAGGCGAGTGAGGACGTTTCCCTTGCCGGTATTCAGGCACAGGTGCAGCTTGCGGATATCGCGGCGGATACGAACCAGAAACAAATTCAGGCGTCCACCGATCAGGCGTCCATCGCTTCGCAGACTTACGAATATCTGGCGAACGAACAGGGCAATGTGCAGATTGCCGGATACCAAACAGAGGCCGATATCGCCAACACGAACGCGCAACAGAATGTCGCGCTGTCGCAGATTGCCAGCAACACGGCGATCACCGAAAGCAACAATCAGGCGTCGGTATCGAAAAACGCCTCCAACAATCAAAGCGGCAACAGCGCGGGCGGCATTATTGGCGACGTGCTGGGCGGCATCTTCTCTCTTTTCTAGGATCGGGCGATGACAGAGAAAGAACATAGGGACGTGTATATCGCTTGCGCCGTTGGCGGCGTGGGCTTTATCCTTGTCTTGCTGTATCTGTTCGGTGGTTCGCAGCCAGCGAGTGCAGCCACGAACGCGGACGGCGCAAGCCTCCCCGGCGTGGCTGCTACCGCTCCGCCCGGCATAGACAACTACAATTACAATATCGCACCGTACAACCCGGACCCGCTGTTGCCGTATGGCAAAAGCAGCATCGCGCCTCTTGCATCGGGCGGCGGCTGTTGCGATACTTGCGGCCCGATTGGTGCGGGTTCGCAATCCATGCCGCCCAACGTAGCGCAGTTTCAAACGCTACTCGGAACAGGAGCCGGTTAAATGGCGAACAACAATGACCCGAACGGCCCTCGCGCCGATTTGCCGTATAGCGATTACGGCATCATTCCGGGTATCGCACAAGCAGCGCAGAACGCGGTCTATGCGCCAGCTTTGTATCAGCAGCCCGCATTCACTGCCGAACAGCTTGCACATGCAAACTGGTTCACAACGCGCGTACATCTTGCGCCACTAGGAAAGGCTTAGACTATGAGTGATCTTGAGAATGGCGCGGGCGCGTTTGTGCAGCCCTCGCTTGACAACCCCACCGGCGAAACCGCCATTGTGCGTGATCCCGTGACGGGTGAACACGTTCTGACGGAGAGCGCGCTTGTGGTGCGCGATGCTCCGGTGGAAAACATTAACTCCGGCAAGACCGATGAATTGTCGGTTGCGCTGGCGGAGAGCCGCAAGCCAAAGCCCGCCACGGTGTTCGAGGAACCGAAACCCGTGGGGAAATACGCCCTGGATTATTCGCTGAAAGGCGAAGCGATCCACGAAACCCACGCCACCGTTCGCAGCGCGCTTGCCCGCGTTGCCGCCCTCGGTCGCCTCGGTATCGTTCCGGCGACTTCCACGAACGTCTAAGTAAAAGGATTTTCCCGCCGTGGGTAATACCTATCTTTCAGGGTATGACGCGGCGGGAAATCCCATTTACGCGACGGCGGAACCTGCTACCCGCGCCGAAATGGATTTGGACGCGGCAACGCAAAGGGGCCTGAATTTGGACGCGCTACACGCTTTAGGCGCAAATACCACCGCCGTATCTGGCGCGTCGGATACTGCGAATTTGGCGTCCGATCAAGCGGGCGGAAACGCGATCACGAATGCCCTGTCCGGTATCATCGGCTGGGTTGACAAGAATGTGCCCGTTTTGGGCGCTGCGGATAGCGCCGTGGGTTTAAACCCGAACACGCCAGGAAGCGGCCTTGCCGGGACTGCCGCAAGCATCAAATCCGGCTTGTCTTTCATTACTGATATTCCCCGCGTTGCTACAACGCTACTTGGATTGATCCTGATTATTGCAGGGATTTTTGCCCTGTCGAAAGGCCCCGCCGTGCAGATTGTCGGCAGTGCTGTCAAGGATGCGGTCACAAGCTAGTGAGTATGCCATGTGGACTTTCAGTATAACGAAACGGAGTTTCAGCGATGGAACGCACACCTTTGCAGCTTATTCGGGGAACTACGGAGCGGAACAAGATAATCCCGCTTGCACTGGCGATATTGGCCGTGGGCCTTTGCCTATCGGTTTTTATGATATCGGACCTGCAATTGATGATCCTAAACTTGGACCTTGCGTTATGCGACTTACGCCGGAAGCTGGCACAGATACCAAAGGGCGTTCAGGATTTTTCCTTCACGGTGACAGCATCGCCCATCCCGGCCACGCCAGCGACGGGTGCATCTGCACCACCGGAAACGGCCTCGCGTCACGAACACTTGTAGCGCATTCCACATGCAAGCGTTTGCAGGTGGTGGAATGACTGCCGAATGGGCCACTGTTCTTATCGCCCTAGTGGTGGCGGCTGGCACTTGCTGCAACGTATTCATTGCGTTGTCCATCCGCAATTCGGTGCTTGGTATCAAGCTATGGGCGACTGACAAATTCGTGGCGAAAGAGGATATGTCCAACTATCTTTCGCCTATCAAGGATAGCATTCAAATGGTGGGAAGCGCCCGCCGTTTGCAAGGCTTCGATCCGGGGCACGAACCCCCATCGGTGGCGCGATGAATTGGCCCGATTTTAACGGCATCGCCGCATGTATCGGCGCAATCGGCGGGCTTGCCACCGTCGCAATGCAGGTGATTACATTCTTTGATAATCGCCGCATCAAACGCGAACAGGCCGCGCACAAGGAAACCTTGGACGCGATCAATACGAAAGTGGATACCATCGTGAGGGCGGACACATGACGAAGCTGCTAGGCTTACTCACTGGCGCGCTTGGTGGGATTTGGGGATATGTCGCCGCTGCGGTTTTCGCGGCGGCTTTATCCGTTGGCGCAACGCATTGGATTGACGCCAAAGGATACGGTATCACCATCGCCAATTTGAAGGCGGACGCGGCCAATCAGAAGGCCGCGAACGTCACCGCCGCCCTCGCACAATTGCAGGGCTTCATAAACAAAATGCAGAACGCGGACGCTGGATATAACGGCGATCTAGCGAACATCAAAAAGCAATTCGCCGCCCTGGAATTGGAGTTTAAAAATGCGACTGCGAAACCTTTGCCTCTTGATTGCAAGCCTGACGCTGGCCGGGTGCGCATCCTCTCTGCCGCCGTCGCCGCAACCAACGCAAAAGCCGCCAGCACCGGCAAGTGATCTAGCCGCCGATTGCCCCGCACTTACCGATCCCGCGTCACCGGACTATGACGTATGGCTGGCGTGGGTAACGCAAACGGTTCTGCCAGCGTATGCGGATTGCGCCGCGCGCCACCACCGAACTATTGAGGCATGGCCGCAATGACCTTTGACGTTTTCACTTGGGAAACCAAGCATACCAAGGCGCTGTTTATCTGCATTCTGGCGGTGCTATTGGTGATCCTCTTTCATAAAGAGGAACGGCGCATGATGGCGGCGGGCCTTGGCGTGGCCGCAGCAATCCTTGGTTTCGTGTAAGGATTGCGTTAACCAATCCAAATTTAGGGCTTGCAACCCCCTCCCGTTGCTGTAGGTTTCTCATATCGAAACCGCCAACGGAGCGCCACTTATGCCCTCTAACGCCACCGCCAGATACACCGTTCTGCCCTCCATGTTGCAGAACAAACCCTATCCCCTCTATGACCTACGGGAAAACGGCGATCTGCTTTTGACCGCCGATAAGGAAAGCTGCTACATATATCTTAGCGGCTGGATGGCTGCGGCCCTTGAGCGCGCCGAAAACAAGCACGAAAGCGATACCAGCGTTATCGCGTCCCTTCGTTCGCAAGTGAATAGCTGGCGCGAAATGGCGGAGGGCAAGTAAATGATGCTCTATACATTCGATAGCACCGATGAATTTGTTGCCTACTTGGACACTCGCGCCAAGGAAATGCGCAACAAGGCAAAGAACCTGCACCCCCGCTCTCACGCCCGCGCCCGCTTCGATGCTGGCGCTGCGGAAATCGAAAGCATTGCCACCATGGTACGCGGCAGTAATCTTGTCGCCGTGCAGGACTTTCACAAACTAGCCGCATCGGGAGCCGCATAAATGGAAACGAAATATCATTCCCTGGAAGAAAAGAAACGCCCCCGGTTTCTTGTGTCCTGGGTTGAAGGCGATGACAACGGCCCCGGCATGGTGCGCGGTCAAACCTGCCTTACGCGCGATGATGCAGACAGGCTTATGAAGCACCTGCAAACGCTACCCACCACACTGTATTGCGAGAACCGCAAGATTGGTGCGAAGCTGGGTAGCTATAGCCGCAAGGTATTCGTATCGTGATTGTGATACACTTTGACGGCTTCAAACTCTTTCGCTACGCACTGGCGATCGGTTTTGCAGTATCCGTTTTCCTTGCCGTCGCGCATGACGCATGGGGATGGTGGCTGTAATGATTACGCACCGCGATATCAAAATACTTTGTGCCATATGGCTGGTATTCGGCGGCGTCATCGGTATTATCTTTGGACTGTTTCTCGCAACCATCGGAGGGCCTTAAATTGACCGCCAAGAAAGAAAACCTGCACATCGCCGTTATTGACAAGATGCTTACGCAAATCCGCGAAGTGAAAGGCAAGGTGCAGCGCGACTTGCACGATAACACCCTGTCAACGTCACCGGCAGTTTCAACCACGTCACTGCGCAAAGCCTTGCGCGATATCGAAGCGCAGGAAGCCGCCTTGCAATGCGCCCGCGATACGATGGTGCGCGCGTTCGGTGCGCCTGAAACCACGGTGGAATTGCAGCGTATCCCCGGATCGGATCGGTTTTCGGATGACGTAAGTGGATAAGAACCACCGCGATTATCAAGTCATTATGACTTGCGGCGCGGTGCTTATCGAAGCAAACATGCAAGGGATTACCGGCCTAGATGGTCACTTGGCAATGAAAATGCTAAACGACTATTGCAAGATTACCGCGCGTTCCCTGTCATGCGATCCTGCACAGTTAGCCGTGGACGTAAAAGACGTTTGGAATAAAACCTACGGAGGTAAAAAGTCTATCAAATGAGTAAAGACCGCCAGCGTATCGAAATCATTTGCCCGCACGAAGATGCTCTAACGGATATGAGCATGACACTCGCCCTCGCGCTTGTACAAGCGCAAGGCCCCGCTCGCGCCGTGCAAATCATCGGCATTGTATGCCAGGATTTAGCGAAAAATTCCGATAGCCCGCGCGTCGGAAATTGCATGAAAGAGATAGGCGAAAACCTTGAACGGTATGCCGGGACCGTGCTAGAACATATGGGCGAGGCCCTCAAATGAAGGCCGCGCCAAGTTTTACGGAGTGGTTCGCAAGCCCTGACAACCCCCTCCGGGGCGCGTCGGAATTGGTAAGGTTCTACTCCGCCGACGCCTTGAAAGCCGCCTTTGAGGCCGGGGAAGCCCGCTCAAAGTACCTCGCCAGGGTCGCCCGGAAGGGCGATGACGTTGCGGATATCTTCACATGATTGCGGAAGCGATCAAGGTTATTGCGTTGGGATTGGTGGTTTTCATCGTGCTGGATTGCGGAAATGACTGGCAATTACTACGGTGCATTATGCGGTGGCGGCGATGAAAATGTCGCCGGTAGCATCGCGTTTGTTCGTGGAACAGCGCCGCAGTCGCCGCAAGTTCTTCAATTTGTACGGCGTCATGCTATACAAACTGCCGGTGGGTTTCGTTTGGCTGCAATCGGCGGGGATGCGGATACTACCGGACAACGGCCCGACGCCGTTGCGCATAAAGCTGCGGAGGCGTGACCGTGGCTGATTACAAAGCGCCGGAGGTAAAGGAAACGGTTCGCGGCCTGTCAAAGCTGACAGAGGAAACAGGCGAATTGTTGCAGCTATTGGGAAAGCTGGCGGTATTCCCTAGCGGCGATCACCCGGACGGCAAGGGCGATCTATACAAGCGCGTAGCGGAGGAAATAGCGGACGTGCGCGCGGCGCTGATATTCTTTCAGGAAGCGAACAGCATTGATCTGGACCTTGACCGCGTATCGCGCAAGTACGAGTTATTCCGAACGTGGTTCTAGCGTAGCAGCTACCGTCACCGTCACGCATACCTAGCACCGTGTACGCAGCGTACACGGTGTATATTTTTGTCCAAGATCCTGT
>Ga0265338_10006514_pt1 | contig 14844 bp, 9 predicted proteins | sample 42126metaG_FD_193579 | JGI IMG/M metagenome (GOLD analysis project Ga0265338, IMG submission 193579) | Rhizosphere microbial communities from Carex aquatilis grown in University of Washington, Seatle, WA, United States - 4-21-26 metaG | ecosystem: Host-associated > Plants > Roots > Rhizosphere >... | reverse complement strand
ATTGGATCCCGAAATCCAAGGGAACGATTCGGGTTTCATCCCATACTCCTCCCTTGCGGAAAACCCTCTTCGAATGAGCAGACAGGATATATTTGAGGGGGTCCCGCACAATAATCAAAAAGCGCACGTGCGGCGCGACAACCTGAATGTCGGGCAACAGGTTGGCCGCACGCACCGATTCGCCATAATATTGCTCAGCTTTTTCCGCAAAAATGCGAAGTCGCTCTTCGAGGACCGAAGTGGCGTAAGGCTTTCGATGGTGCTTCAGGTAAGCCTCATTGAGCAATAGCGGCTCCGGTTCATGCCGGACAACATGGTCACTATACTGGTCAAGTCCATGGCAGATCGCCTGGGTTCCGCAGCGGCCACTTGATGCAATGATAAACATGCTCAATCTCTCTCCAATCCTGTGAATCCTGTGAATAACAGGTCGACTTTTAGCTTTACGCGTTTGGCGCCTTAGTCTAAGGTTTCAACTGGAAATGAGTCTCGGGTTTTCCAAGTTTGGATTATCGCTCGCGCTGGTCGGGTTTGCGGCAAGCAACCTGCTTGTCACCAGTGCCTTAGCCCAGGGAAAGCCTCAGACCCGTCGTTCCATTGAACTTTCCGAAACTAACAGCGCCGAGATTCTGACCAATCTCAACCAACTTACCATCAAAAAAGACGAGTTCAGGCAACTCGACGATCGGCTAAGAATGTTGAAGGACCTTTCCGCCCCAAAATCGATGGAGCAAAGGTTCGCTGTTCCGTACGCTACTCCATCTGCAGTTCCCAACAAAAAGATGAGAGAACTCTTGGAACGTCAAAAAAATTGGGCGCTCGCCCCTGAAGATTTGAATCTTTCGACGAGCTCTTCCGATTCTGACGTTTCCGCTTTCGAGGGAACTGATAAACTCGGAGGCAAGAAATCGTCACTGCAGCAATTCTATGATGCTTTGAGCCACTCAGGGTCAGGTGCGCCCAATTCAGATCGATCGGCCGCAAATCGTTCCTCGGCTTCGAATAAGCGCTCCATTTCCTCGCCGCAGAATGATTCGGAGGATGACTCCGGCTTGCCTCCGGAGATCCGCGACAAAACGAAGCGGATCAAAGACATGGTCAATGAAGATCCGAGCAGCATTTTTAACCCGACTCGGCCTCATTCCAATTTCGATAACTTTTTCGGGCGGAACGAAACGCCCTCGGTTACAGAACAATCCACCGGCCACAAAACGTCCGTTGATTCTTTTCTCGACCAATACAAGAAAGGCCTGGATCCCTCTGTTGCCGCCGGTCTCGATCCGGCTCTGAGCACCCTGGTTCCTGCGTCGAGCTCGCAACAAAAGACTTTTTCTCCAGAACTGACCAAGCTGCCGACCGCTATGGTTCACCAGGATAAAAGTGATCCTACTCCTCCGGGCAAGGTAAGTTCGGTTCTGGATGTCACTTCGGTTTCGGACATCAACGCCGCCGCGCTGAATCAGTGGAATCCACTGTACACCCAACATAAGCTCGAACTGCCCAAGATATCGCCACCGTCTCCCCCTAACTTGGATTTTCCACGGCGGAAGTTCCAGTGAAGTTCTTCCTCCGGTCAGAAACTCTGCAGCTTCGAAGTCACTGCCAACGCTTCTAGAGAGCCCATCTCTTGACGAGAACGGAACTGCCCACGGCCAGACTGCACAGTGGCGGCACGTCGACAAGTCCGTTGGCTGCCGCAAAGGAAAGTAAGAGATGCGATGCTTGAGATCCCGCCAAAGAGACCTTTCCAGCAGCATCGATGCTAACGCGCACAAAATGACGTCGTGAGCCCGGATTGGATAATCCCTCCGCCAAAATTCCCATGACAGCCGGCAATTCTACTTCGTTTGCACCCTGCATTCTTAACAGAGCCGGCCGAACGAGGAGCAGAAAGGTCACTAATGCTGAAACAGGATTGCCTGGCAGGCCAAAAAGCAGTTGAGTGCCCAATCGACCAAACATAAACGGCCGGCCGGGTTTGATCGCAACTTTCCAGAATTCGATTTCTCCACCAAGCCGCGCAAATGAGGATCGCACGAGATCGAGTTCCCCCACCGAGGCTCCGCCCGTGGTCACCACAATATCGCATTCCTTGAATGCCTGTAAGATGGCCTGCTCAGTGGCCTCCGGCTTATCGGGAACCGGCGGGAAAATGGATGGCTTGCTGCCTGTGTCCCGAATCAGTGCCCCCAAACCAATTCGATTGCTTTCGTAGATTTGGCCCGGTCCAAGCCGTTGACCGGGTTCCTTTAGTTCGGAACCAGTCGAAATCAGTCCGACGTTAGGCTGACGACCCACCGTGACCTCATGCGCTCCAGTAGCAGCAAGCAAGCTAAGCCGACCGGCATTCAAAATCTGTCCTGCTTTCGCCAAGCAAGTCCCTGAACGCACGTCCTCTCCACGAAATCGAACGTTTTCCCATGCGCGCACTGCTTCCAAAACTATAATCTCACCAGGTTTGTCCGGCTCGCTCCGAATATCTTCCTGCATCACGACCGAGTCCGCTCCTTTGGGCATCGGCGACCCGGTGAAAAGACGGACGCATGTTCCTCTCTTAACTTCATCCTGAAAAGTCTCGCCTGCAACCACCCTGCCAATCAGGTGCAGACGAATCGGTGCATCGACTTTTGCGGCGACGACGTCTTCCGCACGCAAGGCGTAGCCGTCCATGGCTGAATTGTCGAAGGCCGGCAGATCGATTGGCGATGAAACCGGCTCCAACAAAACTCGGCCATTAGCATCTTCCAAAGAAACGGTCTCCCGCCGAGCCGACGGCACGGCCGCCAGGATTCGAACTACGGCTTCTTCCAATTCGAGCATGAGCAAGAATGTAACATCTCTGTTGAGTTTCAAGCGACTCGGAACTCACGGAACTCACGGAACTCACGGGACTGCTTGGACAACCCGCTCGACACTGGCGCGGGGGTTTGTTACCAAACCCTGTGCGTTCAAAACTTCTAAAGAAGGCCAATCGCATCGTGGTAAAGCTGGGCACCGGTATCCTTACCGACAGCCGTAAGCTGCCCGACTTCAGTCAAATGCAACAGTTGACGGCGCAGATTGCTGAACAGTCCAAGGCCGGAAAGGAAATGGTGCTCGTTTCCTCAGGTGCGGTTGGGGCTGGCATGGGAGTGCTGGGCTATAGCAAGCGGCCCGGCGATTTAGCCGAGCTTCAGGCCTGCGCGGCGATTGGCCAATCCAGGTTGATGGCCACCTACGAGAAGCTGTTCGGTTCTTTCGGATTGTCGGTCGCACAGATCCTTCTTACGCACGATTACCTGGAACACCACGAACGCCACCTCAACGCCCGCAACACCCTGGTGACACTGTTACGACATGGTGTCATTCCCATTATTAACGAAAACGATGTTGTCTCAACCACCGAACTCAAGTTTGGAGACAACGACAGGCTTTCCGCGCTCGTGGCATCCCTGCTACCCGCGGACCTCATGGTCGTCCTTACCTCGGTGGAGGGTGTTATTGAGAACTTTGGCAAAACCAATCCAACAACCATTCCCCTCATCGAACGCATCGACGATGCCCTGGAAAAGCTTGCCGGCGGCACCGAAAGTCCCACCGCCGTGGGCGGTATGGCCTCGAAAATACAGGCAGCCAAGATTGTGATGCGATCCGGAATCCCGCTGGTGATCGCTTCCGGAAGAAAAAAGCAAGCACTGGCCCGCATCCTTGCCGGACAGGAAGAAGGCACTTTGTTTGTGCCACAAACCACCCGTCTCCAGAGCAGAAAGCGGTGGATCGCCTTCTTTCGCCATCCAAAGGGCGCGTTGTTGGTCGACGCCGGCGCGAAACGGGCGCTGCACGAAAACGGCAAGAGCCTTCTGCCCCCGGGCATTGCGCGTTGCGAGGGAGAATTCGACGCGGGAGAAGTCGTGCGTATTTGCGACCTGCAGGGGACCGAATTCGCGCGTGGGGTCACTGGGTTCAGTTCGGCACAGATAAGAACAGGTGGCTTGAAACGCGTCGAAGTTGTCCATCGCGACAACTTGGTGATCCTTTAACTCTCTGCAACGCATTGAAATGAAAACGCGACCTGCCATCGACGAACTCATCAGAATCATGGCCCGGTTGCGCAGCCCTGGAGGCTGCCCCTGGGACCGTGAACAGGACCACCACTCGTTGCGCTGGCATGCCGTCGAAGAGGCATACGAGCTCATGGACGCCATTGAATCGAAAGACGATCATGAACTCGAAGAGGAGCTGGGCGACCTGTTGCTGCAAGTGGTGTTTCATTGCCAGTTGGGCGCCGAACGCAAAGCTTTTGACTTCGAAAAAGTCACCCGAAATATTTCCGACAAGCTCATCCGACGGCACCCGCATGTATTTGGTGATACCAAAGTCAAGGATGTTGACCAGGTCTGGGCCAACTGGGAGAAGATAAAGCGGGCCGAGAAGCATGGAACCCGCCACGCTCGCACCTCTGCCCTCGACGGCATTCCTAAACATCTTCCAGCCCTGCTGCGAGCCGAGAAACTAGTGAAAAAAGCCCGGCGGGCGCGTTTGGACGAAGGCTCGCTTCCGGATCGAAAACGGAAGCGCAAAGAATTGGGAAGGGAATTGTTCGCCCTGGCCGCAGAGGCGCAACGAAACGGCTGGTCCGCTGAAGATCTGCTTCGCGCGGAAACAAAAAAGCAGGAAACTGCCTGGCGCAAGAAAGAAAAGCGTCCGGGAAGCCGCACCATATCGCAAACGAACGCATGATTCGTAGTGGCGCGCGTCTCGCGTGCCGCGGAGCGGCGGCGTCTCGCCGCCCGGAAGAGGCCGCCCGAACTCAGCTCGGCGTGATTCAAGTCTCCGACGTTTTGTTATGCAAGCCGGATGCCATTAGACGGGGTGGTGTCCAGATCCTCGCCACCAAAGCCAGCCATCAGTTCCACGCTCGACAAAACCCCGAATTCCACTAGTTTGCGCGCAAAGAGATATGACAGATCCGCGTTACCTCAAGCTGGCTAAACTCCTGGTCGAGTATTCAACCGCCCTAAAGAAAGGCGACCGAGTTCTGCTCGATCTGATTGATATTCCGGATGAGTTTTCGATCGAACTGATCCGCGCGGCACGCTCGGCCGGCGCCATCCCGATCGCCGAGGCGCGCCATACTCGCTTAACTCGGGAATTGTTGCGAGAGACCACACCGGAGCACGCCGCGCTGGTGCGGGACCTGGAGCTGGGGCGGATGAGGAAAATGCAGGCCTATATCGCCATTCGAGGCAGTGCCAATAACAACGAGAATTCCGATGTGCCCAGCGACCGGATGACACTCTATTCCCGGATTACGCGCCCGGTGCTCAATCATCGCGTCAACAAAACGCGTTGGTGCGTGCTGCGTTGGCCTAGCCCCAGTATGGCTCAGAGCGCGGGGATGAGCACCGAAGCGTTTGAGAATTTGTATTTCGATGTGTGCACCATGGATTACCGCAAGATGGCTCGCGCCATGACACCCCTCGAACACAGGATGAAAAAAGCCGATAAGGTCCACATCAAGGGTCCCGGCACCGATCTCTCCTTCAGCATCAAGGGCATCGGGGCAAAGATGTGCAAGGGCGATCGCAACATCCCCGACGGTGAGGTCTTCTCATGTCCTGTCAAAACTTCGATCAACGGATGCATTCAGTTCAATACTCCCACTCTGTACTCGGGAACGAAATTCGAGAACGTTAAACTCGAGTTCGAAGATGGCCAGGTGGTCAAGGCAACTTCCAATAACACCAAACGTCTCAACGAAATCCTCGATACCGACCCCGGCGCACGCTATACCGGCGAGTTCTCGCTGGGCTTTAATCCCTTTATCCTCAACCCCATGTGCGACATCCTCTTTGATGAAAAGATCGCCGGCTCGCTCCATTTAACTCCCGGACAGGCGTATAAAGAATGTGACAACGGGAACCATTCGGCAGTCCATTGGGATATGGTGCTCATCCAAAGGCCGGAATGGGGTGGCGGAGAGATCTGGTTTGACGGGGAGCTCATCCGCAAAAACGGCGTCTTCTTGCCCAAGGATCTCAAACCACTTAACCCGGCAAATTTGAAATAAGGCGTCCGGGACTAGTCGCCAATCCAATTCCGGCGAGCGCTAACTTGAAGAACCTGAAGTCGGCTTAGCTAAACGCGAATGACTCAGACGATGATAATCCTTTGATTATTCGTGCGTTCTAAGCCGATTGCAAATCGGCGCTCCGCAGAATCCCGACTCTTGCAACAGGCTCTAGCTAGCCTGTCTCTCTTCCTTGAGGGTTGTGAGGAATTCCTTCATTGCCGGAGAGAGAACCTTGTTCTTCTTATAAATCGCCGCCAGCGGACGATAAAATTCTCCATCATCCAACGTGACCTGCGCCAACGTCTGTTTTGCGAGCTCCTGCAAAACGGTCCCCCGCGGCACGATTGCGACTCCAGCATCAATCTCCACCGCGCGCTTTACTGTTTCAATATTATCGAACTCCATCACGTGCTGCACTTGAACCGTGTGGTCCTTGAGGATCCGGTCCAAAGCTTTGCGCGTCGGGATGTCCGGCTCAAATCCAATGAATTTCTGGCCAGAGAGAGCCTTGAGCCTGATGTTCTTGGACTTCGCAAGCGCGTGCTGCGGGTGGCAAATGAGCACCAGCGGATCTTTGCGCAGTGCCACAATCTCCAATTTATTGTCCCGTGCCGGATACGCTACCAGCCCCAGATCCACCACATTGCCGATCACGTCCTCGTAAACTTGATTTGCCCGCCGATACTCCACGTGAACGTTGACCGTTGGGTAGCTCTTCAAAAACTTCTTGATGTACGGCGGCAAATCGTGCAGCCCAACGCTGTAAATCGTGGCTACCCGAATCGTCCCGGAAATAACGTCTTTTATTTCCTGGAGCTTATGATGCAAGGCCTCATATGTGTGGATGACTTGCTTGCTGTAATCGTAAAGCACCTGCCCTTCTCGAGTCAGCCGAAACCGCTTTTTGCTTCGCTCAATGAGCAATGACTTAAAGAGCCGTTCCAAGGAACTGATCTGCTGGCTCACCGCCGACTGCGTCACCTGATTAATCTGCGCCGCTTTGGTGAAACTTTCGGTCTCGGCCAAATCGCAGAATACTTTGAGGCTCTCGATTTGCATAAGCGTTATAAATATAGGGTCCCCAGCAGTGAGTCAACTAATGTTTTCCTGAAACAACGGTTATAACCATTCCCCCAGCTTCAATCACTTTCCCGTCGGTACCGGGCGGTGAGATGGATTTATCTCCAAGCCGGCCAAGAGGATGCTTGATAGCGGCAGTCGCCGGGGCAGCCAGACGGACAGCTTTGGCGAAACCCGCCTCCATGCATGGGCTAATGGTGTCTCGCGGATTTTTGAGCAACGCTCTAACGCGACAGCGCTTCTTTAACTTTGAGGAGGAGATCCTGGCTGGTAAAGGGCTTTTGCAGATAAGCCGCCTCATCACGATGACCGGCCGGCCAGACGTAGCCGCTGGTGCAAAGAATGCGGGTGGCGGGCGAAACCTCGCGGATATGTTCGACCAACTCCCGCCCGCTCATCACGGGCATGACCAAATCGGTGATCACCAGGTCGATGGTTCGGTTTGCGGATAGGGCCTGAAGCGCCTTCTGTCCGCCATTGGCAGTCAACACCCGATAGCCGTAGGCTGAAAGGACCATCCGGCCCATCGTCAATAACATATCTTCATCATCCACCAGCAAAATAGTTTGCGTGCCTCGAAGATCCATGGCCGCTGGGCCATTGTCCCTCAAGATTCTCTTTTCAGCCGGAAGATAAACCCTGACCGATGTCCCCGCTCCCGGCTGACTGGAAACCGCCACGCCGCCGCCATGGTTGGTGACGACTCCGTAAACCCAAGCCAGGCCCAACCCCCGATGCTCCCGTCCTTTGGTCGTGAAAAATGGCTCGAAGATTCGTGGCAAAACCTCGGAAGCGATACCCCCGCCATCGTCGGTGATTTCGACCGACACATAAGCACCAGGAGCCAGTTGGACATTCAGGTCTTGTGTGGCATTCGCCAGGTCAACGTTGCGGGTCTGAACGGCGATGCGGCCGCACACGCTGATCGCTTCAAGGGCATTCTGCAAAATCCGCATGAGCGCTTGCTGCATCTTAGCTTCATCAAATCGTGAAGTGAACAGACTCTTTTCGAGCGAAAGATCCCATTCAATTGCGGCCCCGCCTGTCTGCCGTTGAAACAACTCCACCGTGCGCTGAGCCAGCAGGTTTAAGTTGCCCGCCATCTGGCCGCGCGACTCCTTTTCCTGCCGGCTGAACATTCCCAAATCATTGGCGATCTCAGCAGCCTTGGCCGCTGACTTCTCGATTTCCAGCAGCGAATTGCGAGAGGGATGGTTTGCCTCGAGTTGGCTTAAAACCAAGGAAGTGTGGCCCAGGATGCTGGTCAGAGCATTATTGAAATCCAAAGCCACGGTGCGCGCTAATTGGAGCGCACACTCCAATTTTTGCTTTTGCGCCTGATTGGTGTCGGTTGTCGGATTTTCCGGCGCGGAGACCGGGTTAGAGTTTTCCGGAAGGAGCTGGAGCATGAAAAATTTCTGGGCATCCTTCAGGAAAAAGCAGATTGAACCGGGCAATGCCACAGTGCTTCCTCCCTTCGTTCGGAGCTTCAGCACCACAGTAGGGGTTGGCGAGCGTTCCCATTGCGCCAAAAACTGCTCAGGGCTGATCGTGTTCTCGGGTGACCAGATGGCCAACAGCAAGGTCGTACTCCCTTCCAAGACCGGGCCAAACAAGCGTATCGCGGCAGAATTGGCCCGACAGATCGTGGTCGCGCCATCCAGCAACAATGCCGGCCACCCGGCGTTCTCCAACTGAAAAACGGCGCTAGGCTTCATCGACAAAAACTTCCACCGTCAAGCATACGTTTGGTATCCGATTTCTCAATCCGAATCTTTGACGACACCCTGTAACGCAATGCTGTGGCTATGCCTGAAAAACCGATCCCATCGCTCCAGCGCCAATGGCCGCCATCGACTCACCGAAGCGCTGCCAGTCAGGTCAGCAGGTAGCCCGCCCCGCCGGGTTCACCGTGCCTTGTTCATTGTTTGTGCAGGCGGTAGAAGCTTGTTGCGGTACTGAAATCGTTGGTGACCACGAATACGCCTCCGACTGTTGTGCCGGGATTGACAGCCGCGCTCCAGGCGGCGTCCAGAGCCAAATTGGTGCGGTTTTCCAGTATGAAGTCTGAAGCCCATTGAGGCCAAGAAAGCACCAGCTTTTGGTCTGAAACCACGATGCTGAGCGTGGGAAGGATCACAAGATTGGGTTGTCCGGCAGAGGGCATCGCCTCCGCCCAGTTGATTGGATCATTAGCATAACTGGCGCTGTCGATGCGCTGAAGCGATAGCCCCGTCGCGTTCGCGTTAGTCGGCCACGGCGAAGTGTTGGCGTAGTCCACCTCATCGACCAACACATAAGGAACAAAGCCCGCGTCAGGACTGCCGATCGGCTGGGGAGGATCCGGTTTGCTCAGCCTGACATGTTCTCCAGCGTTGCTCAACGAGCCGTGGTATGGGCCGACTAACTGCGCATCGGATGCGATCGCATATTTCGAACGAAACTCCGCAAGCTGCTCTGGTTGGTGCACTGGATCGAAGTTCACCAGCAACAGGTAACCGTTGCTTGGGAGCGCCAGGTTGGGCGGGAACGTGAAATCGATGCCGCCGCTGATCTGCCAGGTATTGGTGGGGAAACCAGCATCGAACAACGGGGCGACCTGCGAGGTGATGTTGCGCAACTCGACGAACTCATCAGCGGTGTTGTTATTGGTTGCGGCGATTGGCGCCGGATCATACATAATTTCGTTGATCACTATTGGGCCCACCAAAGCGCCGGCATTCGCCCTGCCCAGACTGTTGGTCACCTGGGCCACGAAATCTTCCTCGCCGACACTCGTGACATATCTTCCGAAAGAGACTCCATGCTGCGCTGCGCCGAATTTAAACCCGTGGACATAGCCAGTCAGATTAGTTTGTGAATCACCCGAGAACAGGTACACATCGTCGCCGAGGGAACTCAGCCCAAAACCGGAAGGCGACCCGTCGTCAAATTGGGGTGCGTCGATCACCAGGTAGCCGCTCCCCGGTATGATGCTCCCAGTCGGGAACCGATACTTTTGAGGCAGGCTGAAATCGTCCGTTAAGAACCAGCCGCTAATGTCAGCCGAGGCGGTTCCGGCATTGAAAAGCTCGACGGAGTCGACTTCCGGGGGATCGGTATGGGTAAGCGCCTCGTTGACTAAGACATTCGGGAAGGATGGGGGCGACAAGTCCGCAGTTCCCGGTGACCCGTTGACTCGCCCGCTGGGACGCCAGCTTTCCTTGGAACTCCAGGTACTCGTCGGAGCGTTCTCATCGACAATCACCAGCGAGAAGCCCAGTCCGTCAGTCATCGGGTACCACGAAGCATTGTAGGTAAAATCGAGAATGGGCTCGAGCATTTGACCCACCAGCGCGAGTCGTTCGCCGGAGTTATCGAGATTCCCAGTGTATTCCCCCGCGATGTTGCTGACGCCGGGGTATCGCGCCTCGAAAGCAGCCTTGCTTTTCACCAGCAGAACGGTTTGCCCGACGCCTAGAAGGCTTATGCCACTGCTGGCGGTAAATGTGTAATTAATCCCATTTGTAAAAGCGATCCCTGTCAGGTTTATCGCGTTTGTGCCCACATTCTTCAATTCGACGTATTCGAAATCCTCGGGGCTGTTGGTTGTGCCAGCGGGAGGCGCCGGAGGATGATACATCAACTCCGTGACGACGAGGCGTGGCGTCGCAACTACAAAGGTCTGCGCCGTCAAACCGGACCAGGGACTGGAGATTGGCGGATTGTCAGCTCCCGTCAGATTAAGATGGCCGGCATCATACGCCCGCGCGACAACCCGGGCATTGGTATTCAGGGTCAAGGTCCCGGTATAGATTTTCGCGCCGGGCAAAACGGAACCGCCTGGAAGCCGTGGATCGCTTCCATCTGTGGTGTAGTAAACCGTGGCGCCCAAGGGCCCGGTGATGGACAAGGCGATGCCTTGAGGGCCTGGTCCGCCATTGGCGCTAAATACCGGCTTCGCGAGGAAGTTTGTATCCATGAAATTTAGCCGGTCTCGATACCATTGTTTAAGAAAATTGACCTCGCCCTGGTAAGTGCCGGGAAAATTGTAGGTATAGCCGGAGATGCTGACGGTCCCGGAACGTGGGCGGGTGCTCAGCGAGGCCCATCGATTTGCCTCGCGCGGTTGCTCCGCTCGGACCTGGCCCGCCAACGCGTCGATATCGGCGAAAATCCGATTCGTCGAGAGCAGATCCTCGCGAAGCGATTGATAACGGTCAATCCATGCCTGCCAAAAATCAATGTCAGTGAGCATCCGGCCCCACCACGGATAATTGAAAAAATCCGTCCCGAAATCGGGCACCGGAGAGCGCCAAATGCGCGGATTGAAGTCGCGTCCATCGGTCGAGCCCTGCGAACGATCGAAATCCCAGATCGGCCCAAACAACACTTTGCCGCTCCGTTCCTTGTAGAAGTAGGCGCTCAACCGCAGCGCATCCACATTAAATGCCATCACGTTTAAAATATGATGATCGATCCACGCATCGGCATCGATGAAGGCGCGATAACCGTTGGTTGGGTCCCGGTAGTTCGCGCCGTTAAGGGCGGTCCCAAAGGCATTCATGTAGCCTTGCAGGTACTGCTGCTGAGGCGCGCGTTGCGGCGTTGTTATTTCGGATTCCTGCGGATCAACATAAACGATTGCCCGGCCCGCCGCGTTGAGACCGCTCTCGCCCGAACCGGGCCGATCAATCTTCATCAGGTAGCCACCGGTGACCGAGGGCGAAGTGTTGTTCTCCGGCTGTAACTTGTCGATGTTCACCCGGTTATTTCCAATCTTAATTTTCTCCTCGAGCACATAGATGCCGTTGTAATCCGCCGATGATAAAGGGCCGCCGGTCGTATTGATATAGACGACGACAAACCGTGTCCGAGGTGCGTATCGGCCGATCTCATTGCTCAGGCCGTAGATCAGCGGGTTGTGCATGAGCACGGGTTCGAAATTGTTCGGAGCATACAGCACCCAATCTGACTCCGAGGGCAAATCGAGAGGGGCCGCGTTGAGAGAGTCGTTGTTTTCGTCCCAGAATTCCACTGCCCAGCTTTGTTTTGGCAAGCCTTGCGTGCTCGAGCCCCGCACGTGGATTCCCGCCCGCGTGTTCAAACTCGGTGGATTTGTTAGGGATGTTATTCCGCTTTGAGGCTCGTAAATCGAGAGGTTAACCAGTTGGTCCACACTCACAGGAACGTCACCTGCCCCAAAATTGTGCAGCACAATGATCGGCAGATCCGTTGTGAAATTAAGAATGTTTTGATTGAGAAAAACGAAGCTCTCCGAGTGCAACGGTCCCGGCAACAGCCCTGCCTCGAACGCCCGCGTTCGTATTTGCACTGTGTTTGTGACGCTGATCGGAACGCTGTATAACGTGGAGGTGGCGGTCGGTTCACCCCCATCCAGCGTATAACGGATCTCCGCGTTCGTCGAAGCAGTCCACAGTTCCAGCATGAACGGCGCGCTAAAAGCCATACCCCCACGTTGGAAGTTCACCTCGGGAGCAAATCCCGCACCGAGGTCAAGGTTGGGCAAGCCCGGTGTGGGCGTCGTAAAGAACCCAACCACATTGGGCGCGGAGCGATCCCGGCCGTACGAAATGTCTGTTTGTTGCGGCTGATACGCCGGCGTGAAGGAGGACACGATGTTGGTCGACGGATCGACCAGAGCGAGAAACTCGCCGCCGGATGCCAGTTGGAAATCGGTGTGGAGTTCTCCGGTGGCATTAGTCCGGTTCTTGCCCGAAGCGAAGACCAGCAAGTAGCTGTTGGCCGCCAGTGTGTAATTCGGAAACCGCCATTCCATCAGATTCTTCGAATCGTCCGTGAGTGCCCACCCACCCAGATTCACAGACGAAGCGGTTGGATTGAAGATCTCAATCCAGTCTGAACTATCCCCATCCTCATCTTGGATGGTTTTCTTGTTGCTCGCCATGAATTCGGAGATTTGAACCCCGGGCGTCGGAGCATTCGGATCGAGGGTATAGGTCCAATTCCCGCCGAGGAACGGGTTCGGCGTGCCGGCCAGGTCATGAATGCCCTGGTTGGCAGCCCAGGCCACTTGCACGGCGCCCGTCGCTGGTTGCTGAAAATCGAAAACATATTGCGACGGAGCAAACTGGGTCAGGTTAGTCGCCGGTTGGCCGTCAATCAGTAAATCGGAAGCAACCACGCCGGCAACGCTCTCGCTGAACTCGACCTCAATGCCGTTTAGGTTCCGCACAATCGCCCCGGCCGAAGGAATCAACTGAGCCACAGTCGGCGGCGTGGTATCCGATGTGTAAGAAAGCGACACTTCGATCAAAAAGTCGCTGCTCGCGCCCAAGGAGCTATTAAAAGCCTGCACGGCCAGCATATTGGTTCCTGCCACCAGGTAGGACGCAGGATCACTCAGCTGATCAGTTTGCGGTGGCACCGGCTCCGCCAGCGCGGGCGACGAGGTTCCATCGAATGGCACATTCCCACCCGGCATATTGAACCGGGCCACCTCGATGCCATTTATCCAAGCGATAAAACCATCATCGCTAATCGAATAGAGCTGCAACTGACTAATATCCGCGACATTGGTAATCACAAACGGCTGACGCATGAATATGCAGGTGTACCCGCCAAACATATCGTTCAGCTGTGTGTTACCAGAATATGCCGTGGCGCTGCCGGGACTGTTTTCGTAGTAAAATGGCGCCGGGCCTGTGAGCCAGGAGGAATCGTCATAGCCAATCTCGCGCCAAGCCGACGGGTCGGGCGACGAGGCCTCGGAAATCCCTTTGAAATAAGCCCAAGTCGAATTGGTGGAAAGAATCAAGCCTGCGTGCGCGGCGCCAACCAATGACAGCAACAAAACAGTGAGGAGTTTTCGGGAGACGATCGGAATTGTCATCACACAGATTCTGCCAACTAACGTGTATCAGTTGCAACTCTGAGAGTAACTGATTTTGGCCTGCGAGTCGCAACGTCACTCAATCCAGAATGCGCTCGGGGCTCGATCCCTCTCCAACCAGCCGCCGGGAGCGATGATTGAGGAACAGGTGCGCGTTCTATGCGACAAAGATCTGCGACAGCATCAGCTGCTCTTAGTCAAAGCTCGGGCATAAAACATCGCGAAATGGGCCAGCATTTTGCCCGCCTTTTCCTTCACGCCCGAAGCCGATTCCAAAACCTCGGCATGTGAGAGCGGCGTTTTGCTCAAACCCGCAGCCAAATTCGTGATGCAGGAAAATGCTGCCACCCGCAGACCGCATTGCCTAGCGACAATGACTTCCGGGACCGTGCTCATGCCGACAGCATCCGCGCCCAATATCCGGAATGCCCGTATCTCTGCCGGCGTTTCATACGTGGGGCCGCCCACGGCCAGGTAAATCCCCTCGTGCAGGTTCAAACCGGAGGCCCGGCCGGCGCGCCGAAGCAACTGACGCAAAGTTGGGTCATACGCGGAGCTCAAATCGACAAAACGAGACAATCCAGGGCGCGCGGTTCCCTGAAGTGGATTTGCCCCCATGAAATTGATGTGGTCTTTGAAAACCATGAAGTCACCGGTCCGGAAATTCGGGCTGATTCCCCCAGCGGCATTGGTGAGCACCAGGTCGCGGACGCCGTAAACCGCCAATACGCGGATAGCGAAAGTGACTGAAGACATAGGATGCCCCTCATAAAAGTGCGCGCGACCCCGCAGCACAATTACCGCGAGAGGACCCCACTGGCCAATCACCAATTCTCCCCGATGGCCCTCCACTCCGACG
>Ga0265338_10006513_pt1 | contig 14844 bp, 5 predicted proteins | sample 42126metaG_FD_193579 | JGI IMG/M metagenome (GOLD analysis project Ga0265338, IMG submission 193579) | Rhizosphere microbial communities from Carex aquatilis grown in University of Washington, Seatle, WA, United States - 4-21-26 metaG | ecosystem: Host-associated > Plants > Roots > Rhizosphere >... | reverse complement strand
GGTTGTGACAGTATAGTTACATTACGTTTAGTTGTATTAAAAACTTCAAGTACGACAATTAATGATACTATTTGTGAAGGAAAATCGTATAGTTTAGGTGGTAAGAAATATACAGAAAAAGGAGTTTACCGTGATACTTTAAGAAACAAGTTGGGTCTTGATAGCATCGTGATACTTAATTTATTTGTCAATCCGGTAAAAACTACTTTTCTATCAGATAGTTTCTGTATTCATAGCACCTATAGTTACAGAGGTAATATGATAAATGCACCCGGAGTTTATATTGATACGCTAGTTTCTTCATTAGGATGTGACAGTATAGTAACTTTCACATTAACATATAGACAGGCTATAAAAAATACATTTAATCGTTTTATATGTGAAGGAGATAATTATACTTTTGAAGGAACTATTTTAACTAGTTCAGGTACTTATTCGAAGAATTATGTTGCAGCCAATGGTTGTGATAGCATTATCTCATTAAATTTGACGGTCTTAAAACCTGAAACAATTTACTTAAACTTTGCCATAAAAGAAGGGCAGTCATATTTGTTCGGTAAAAAATTATTAACGACAGAAGGAGTTTATACAGATAGTTTGCTTTCTGTACATAATTGCGATAGTATAGTTGTCTTAAATCTGTCTGTTATTAAATTAGTAGTTGTTCCTGACGTATTTACACCTAATAACGATGGAAATAATGATAAGCTTATAATAAAAGATATTGATAAATACCCTAAAAATAGCTTGTTGGTTTTCAATCGTTGGGGGAATAAGGTTTATGAAGCTAAGCCATATATCAATGATTGGGATGGCACTAACCAATTCGGAGTAACAGTTGGTGGTAAGGATTTACCTGTAGGTACCTATTTCTATATATTAAACTTAGGAGATGGTTCTGAGGCGAAGAAGGGATTTGTTTATTTAAATAGATAAAAATTACGAGGCTTTCTTGTTATTATAAGTATCATAATTAAAATAACCCATAAAGTATTTAGAAAAAATCAGTAGCAAACTATTTTTTTTTGCAAAAGCCGTCATGTTGAAATGCATAAGCATTCGTCGTCCAAAGCCTTACGGCAATCAAAATCAAATTTTTATCATTGCCGTTGGATTTATCCAACAATATAAAATGCAAGATATAGGACTTTAGTCAAAATGAAGTTGTAGTATCTTTTTCCAAATGCACTACGGGTTATGCCATCCACCCTAAATATCCTCAGACAGTAGTAGCGCAAATTTAATTTGTACTCCTACTGTCTTTTATAAGAATAACTTTTAATGTTTTTTTAATTAAAGAATCAATCTTTTTGTAGTTGGTTTTGAATCTATTTATAAATATCTTTGACACGTAATTCTTTTTTGTAAGTCGATTCTACTTCAATTGGAGCTCTATCTATTTTCAATTTGTTTTAGATTTGATAACTAATTCAATTTTTTATTAGGATTTCTTTTGAGAAACCAAATGTTTTTATATTCAATATCTTTTAGAATAATTTTGCTTATTTTTTCTTTGAAAAATGCTTTGAAAGTTTATATCTTTTCCTTTTAATAAAAAACGAGTATGTCTAAAAGTTGTATTTCAAGGTACTATTTCTTATTCATTTCATTAATTTTCACACTTTCAACTACAGGACAAGTAATTTTCCCTGATAATGTTGATTCAGTAAATTGTGAAACCTCTCCATCAGCTACAATATTTGGCATTCAACAAGAATATAAATCAAAAGAATTGGTTTACCTGTATGCTCATACATTAGTTGGTGATTTAAATGGGGATGGAAAATCTGAGATTGTTACGCTTGGGAGCACGGCATCATATCGAACAGCCAGTGGCATTAAAATATTTGATAATCAGCTAAATTTAATTCGAAGTATTAATACTCCTCTAATATATGCATATTCAACAATGCCCTTTGCCTTGGCAAAGGTTGACCAAAATGCATTGCAAGGGCAAATAGTAATTGCTGTTGCGTATAATTCCGCAAATGCTGCTTCTGACCAAAATGTGTTGAAATGTTATAATTACGATGGAACCTTATTGTGGACTTCCGATCCATATTATAATCCCTCCTCTAGTTCAAATTGGGATGTTTTACCGTCAACTATTGGTTTTGCTGATTTCAATGGCGATGGAGTTCCCGAAGTTTATATTTATAATCGTATTTATAATGCTCAAACAGGAAAATTGTTAGCTCAAGGAAGTGATACTGAGAGTATGGGAATAACCGCTATGTCTGTTGATGCGGGTTCTACTCGATATGCTTGCCACCCTGTTGCTGCAGATGTGAATGGTGATGGATTACCTGAATTAATTGCCGGAAATGTAGTTTATAAAGTTTCTATTTCAAATATCAGCGGAACGAGTGGAAATAGTATATCTGTTTTGACCCGTGCCAATGCAGTTGCCGGTGTAGGAGATGGGTTCACTTCCGTTGCTGACTTAGATTTGGATGGGAATTTAGATGTTGTAGTTACACGCAGATATAGTGCCACTCAAAATTGTTTATATGCTTGGAATCCACAAACGGGAGCCTTAATAGGATCACCTGTTTTTGTTAATTGGGTAGGACCAACTATCATAGCAGGTCCTTCACAACCGTTTATAGGAGATATTGATGGTGATAATTACCCCGAAGTTTGTTTTACAACCGAATATCGATTGCATGCCTATAAATATAATGCAATAAGCAAAACACTTGTAAGCAAATGGACCAACCCTTTAATCACCTCAGATGCTTCGGGAGCTACTGCATTAACCCTATTTGATTTTAATCAAGACGGAAAAGCAGAACTTATCTATCGAGATATGACTGATTTGAGAATAATTGATGGAAGTGGGTTAACGCCAGTAACTATTCAATCAATTCCATGTGCTAGTCCTACAGCTGTTGAATATCCAGTTGTTGCAGATATTAATAATGATGGAAGTGCTGAAATTATTGTATCAGGTAATGACGCAGGTGCAAATCCTGCTTGGTTAAATGTTTATGGTGCAGCTTCCGGTAAATGGGCTCCAGCTCGTCCTGTGTGGAATCAGTATCAATACAATGTCATCAATGTAAACAAAGATTTGACTATACCTAAAATTCAGTTTAATCCAGCGAAGCTATTTCCAAATGGGAAACGACCATTTAATGCTTTCTTACAACAAGCAACAACAATAGATCAAAATGGTAATCCGTATGTAGCACTACCAAAAGATACAACTAGAATTGATACAAGTATTCTTAAAGGACAATCCTATAGCTTTGGTACAAAAACCTATGCTACTTCCGTTAGAGATACTTTACGACTTAAAAATTCTTCGAATTGTGATAGTACAGTGATTTTGAATTTATTGGTATTAGATTTACCTGATAATGTCGATTCAGCAAATTGTTTCATTACACCAACTGCAACGACATGGGGCATGAAGTTATTTAGCTCTTCAAGTGCTCATGCACATAGAAATTATACCCCACTTGCAGGAGACTTGGATGGAGATGGAATACCTGAAATTGTTGCGGTGTCAGATATTTCTTCTAGTTTGACACTTACAGTTTTTGCGGGAAATAATCTGTCGAAATATGTATCTCAAGTTGTTTCGCCTACACCATTATCTACTTTTACAATTTCTCCGTTTGGATTAATTAGAGTCGCGGACAAAACCAATCCGGGTAAGTACTTGGGTTTAATAATTGTCCGCACTGATAACGGATTAAAATCGTATAAATTAGAAAATATTAATAATAGCTATAATTTGTCTCTTATTGCAACAAATAATTTTTCAGTTCCGGATGGAGCTGTTAGTTTTGCCGATTTTAATAATGATGGAATTCCTGAAGTTTACATTGGTAATTGTGTTTTTGATGTCTATACTTTAGATAAAATAGCAATTGGAAGTTCAAACTCAGGAAAAGCTTATATGCATTCCATGTACCCAGCCTCAATTTCGTTTGCAGCAGATGTGTTACCGGAATATAGCGGTACGGAATTAATTTGTGGAAATCAGATTTATTCTGTGGATATTACCAATAAGACATTGATTCTTAGAAAAACTATTACACCTCCTTCAGGTTTTAATAGTGATGGACAAATAGAAGTTGCAGATTTTGATGGAGACGGATTATTGGATGTATTGGTTCGGGAATATAATAATCAATATTTTAGAATTTGGGCATATAATCCACGATTAGGTACAGTATTATTCAGTAAACAAGTCCATGCAGAAACAAACCCGGGTGCTGTAACACCTTATCAGAATTATCCTTTAATAGGAGATATTGATGGTGATAAAAAACCTGAGATTGTATTGATATATAGTGTAAATCAAGCACTAACGACTACAGATAACTTTATGGTTGCCTATAAATGCGATTATAATGCAATATCCAAAACATGTACATTAAATAAGTTTTGGGATTATCAAGTCAAAGATCCATCTGGTTCTACTGGCGCTACCTTATTTGATTTTAATCAAGATGGTATAAAAGAAATTGTTTATAGAGACGAACAAAATTTACGAATTATTGATGGAAGTAAGACGCTGAACAGTGTTGTATATGATATAGCTGTTTATCCATGTACTTCGACTACAACAGCTGAACATCCTATAGTACTTGATTGTGATGCTGATGGAGAAGCCGAAATTGTTACGATAGGTTCATATACTAGAGCTGATGAAGATGGAGGTAGGATACGAATATTCAAATCAAATGGATCCAAATGGGCTCCTGCTCGTCCTGTATGGAATCAATATGCTTATAATGTTACCAATGTAAATAAGGATTTAACTATTCCATCAACTATATTTAATAATGCTGCATTTTTCCCAAATGGAAAACAACCATTTAATAATTTCCAAGAACAAGCTACAATGTTAAATAGGAGTGGAGATATGTTTTTTAAAGCCCTATCAGATACAACTCGGATTGACATAACAATTCATAATGGGCAATCATATGTTTTTGGCACAAAAACTTATACTACAGCTGTTAAAGATACTTTACACCTTAAAAATGCAAAAGGTTGTGATAGTTTAGTTGTACTAAACTTGAATGTTAATCCAACAACAATAACAGCTTTAACTGATAGTTTTTGTGTTCACAGTTCTTATTTTTATAGAGGAAAAACAATTACAGTAGAAGGCGTTTATATTGATACATTAACATCTATTTTAGGTAATGATAGTATTGTAATTCTAACCCTTACATACAAACACCCGATACAAGTTACCTTGAACTCTCAAATTTGTAAGGGAACAAGCTATAATTTTGGAGGAACATCATTAAAAGCAACAGGCACTTATCAACATAATCTTATAACAGTCGGCGGTTGTGATAGTATAGTTACACTCAATCTGACAGTGAATCCACCTATAACAACAGCATTAACTGATAGTTTTTGTGTTCACGGCTCCTATTTTTATAGAGGAAAAACAATAACAACAGCAGGTATCTATACGGACACCCTTAGTACGCTTTTAGGATGCGATAGCATTGTAACTCTAACTCTTTCATACAGACAACCTAAACAAGTTATCTTAAACCGTCAGATATGTGAAGGTAAAAGTTATGATTTTGAAGGAACTTTGTTAAATGCTACAGGAACTTATACCCATAGTTTTGTAACCGTTGCTGGTTGTGATAGTACTATTACTCTAAACTTGACAGTAAATCCGCCTATAATAACTGCATTAACTGATAGTTTCTGTGTTCACGGTTCCTATTTTTATAGAGGAAAAACAATAACAACAGCAGGTATTTATACGGACACCCTTAGCACGTCTTTAGGCTGTGATAGTATAGTAACTCTAACTCTTTTATACAGACAACCTAAACAAGTTATCTTAAACCGTCAGATGTGTGAAGGTAAAAGTTATGATTTTGAAGGAACTTTGTTAAATGCTACAGGAACTTATACCCATAGTTTTGTAACCGTTGATGGTTGTGATAGTACTATTACTCTAAACTTGACAGTAAATCCTCCTATAACAACAGCATTAACTGATAGTTTCTGTGTTCACGGTTCCTATTTTTATAGAGGAAAAACAATAACAACAGCAGGTATTTATACGGACACCCTTAGCACGTCTTTAGGCTGTGATAGTATAGTAACTCTAACTCTTTCATACAGACACCCGATACAAGTTACTTTGAATCGTCAAATTTGTGAGGGAACAAGCTATAATTTTGGAGGAACATCATTAAAAGCAACAGGCTCTTATCAGCATAATCTTGTAACAGTCGGTGGTTGTGACAGTATAGTTACACTCAATTTGACAGTGAATCCTCCTATAACAACAGCATTAACTGATAATTTTTGTGTTCACGGTTCCTATTTTTATAGAGGGAAAACAATAACAACTGCAGGTGTCTATACGGATACCCTTAGTACGCCTTTAGGCTGTGATAGTATAGTAACCCTAACTCTTTCATATAGGAAACCAATACAAGTTTTCATAACCCGTCAGATTTGTGAAGGAGAAAACTATAATTTTGAAGGAACACTTTTAACTACTACAGGAACCTATACTCATAATTTTATAACTAATGGTGGTTGTGATAGTATTATTACGGTTAATATGAAGGTGATACAGCCAGTAACTACAACTTTAAATATTGTTATAAATGAAGGAGAAAGCTATTTTTTTGGAGGAGATTCATTAAAAGTTCAAGGGATATATAAAAACACATTGAAGACTTCTTTAAATTGCGACAGTATTATTATTCTAAATCTACTTGTACTTAAACAGGTTCTGATTCCAGAGATATTTACGCCAAATGGTGATGGTGCAAATGATTATTTTGAGATTAAAAATATAGAACAATATCCCAAAAATCACATATTGATCCTTAACCGATGGGGAAATAAAATATTTGAAGCTAAACCTTATTTGAACGATTGGGATGGTCGTGCTCACTTTGGTGTAACTGCCGGAAATGGTTTGTTGCCTGTTGGTACCTATTTTTATATTTTCGATTTAGGGAATGGAACTCCTGTCCGAAAAGGTTTTATATATTTGAATAGGTAGATTTCAATAAAAATAAATTAACAGCAAAGTATCTCTTGGGAAGAAAACAACTATAGATATGTTTAGAAGGGTTATAATATTGATAGTTGTTTGGATGAGTACATTTGTGGTATTAGCTCAACAAGAAGCAATGTTTACTCACTATATGTATAATACTTTGTCAATTAATCCGGCTTATGCAGGTAGTAGGGAAGCACTTACAATTACGGCTCTACATCGTTCGCAATGGGTAGGTTTTTATGGTGCACCCGTTACAGAAACACTTACTTTGCACGCTCCAATGTTTAGAGATGCTTTTAATTTGGGTTTTTCATTTATTAATGATAAAATAGGTCCGGTAAACAATACAGGTTTGTTTCTTGATTATGCATTCAGGGTGAGCTTGTCAAAAAAAAGCAAACTGGCGTTAGGCTTAAACATGGGGTTTAATACATATAGTTTTGACTTGGCTAACCTGAGTGCAGTAAATAATCTAGACAATCATATTAGTCAAAATGAAAACTCGATATTACCCAATGTAGGATTTGGAGTTTATTATTCAACGGAGTATTTTTATGCAGGTTTATCTACTCCTAAAATATTTGAAAACAATTATCATTATTCAACTTCAACGCTTTGGGACAATTTCTCAATTGAGAAACAACATTATTATTTAATTTTAGGAGGATTAATCCCTCTAAACAATGATATTAAGCTGAAGCCTACTTCCTATTTTAAAGTAACTCAAAATGTAGCAATAGAAGCTGATTTTACAACTGAGTTTTTCTTTAATGATAAATATTCATTAGGAGTTATGTATCGTACAGGTGATGCATTGGGTGTATTGATAGGTTTTTCTGTAACAGATCAATTGAATGTTGGTTATTCTTTCGATTGGTCTTTTGTTAATGAAACAGCAACATACAATTATGGTAGTCATGAAATAATGCTTCGGTATGATTTCAAATCGAAGCGAAAGAAAAGATTTAGCTCGATTAAATCTTTCTGTAGGTTCTAATTTTCTCAAATTATAGGATGTAGATAATTTCTTGAAACTAAATTAATAGGAAAATAAGATTTTATTATAATATTTGTAATAGAAAACAGTATTGTAGACTGGATAAGAAGATGTTAATCTTGGTTCAATTGTCAATTCCTATTTCTGGGTTAACAAATTGATTATAAGTTAAAAAGGTTTTGTATATTTAAAGCGTTAAAAATCTAAAAATAGTGTGGGTTCAAAATTTAAAATAAATACTGTTTGTTAAAATGAAAAGACATATTTTTCTCTTGTTAACAATACTTGGCATAACTCAATTATTCGCTCAACAAGAAGCCATGTACACGCATTACATGTACAATACACTGGGTATAAATCCTGCTTATGCAGGTAGTCGGGATGCATTGACAGTAACAGCACTTGCCCGTTCACAATGGGTTGGTTTTGATGGTGCACCAACTACACAAACATTGACTCTGCACACACCATTTTATAATCCAGCTATAAATTTAGGTCTTTCTTTTCTAAATGACCATATTGGTCCGGAAAATAACACGGCTCTATTTGTAGATTATGCATTTAGAATGAAACTTACAGAAAAGAGCAAATTGGCCTTGGGGTTAAAGCTTGGTTTTAATTCATATGCTTTTGATTTAACAAAACTGCATTCTACCAATCCTTCTGATATCGCTAACAATATCGCTGAAAATACATTCTCTCCGAATGTGGGTTTTGGTGTTTACTATTCCCGTAAAGATTTCTATGCCGGATTATCTACACCGAAGCTTTTCCAAAATAATTACAACTTTTCTCAATCTACACTTGGAAGTAATTTATCCATTGAAAAACGACACTATTACTTTATTATTGGAAGTGTAATACCTCTTACAACTGATATTAAATTCAAGCCTACATCCTTTATTAAAATAACTCAAGGAGCACCAATAGAAGGCGATTTTACAGGTAACTTATTGTTCTACGATAAATATACAATGGGTATAATGTACAGAACCGGCGATGCCTTGGGTGCATTAATTGGTTTTGACATAACAGAACAATTGTTTGCAGGTTATTCATTTGATTGGTCATTTGTAAATAATACGGCCTTGTACAATTTTGGTAGTCATGAGATAGTGCTTCGATATGATTTCATTTTTGGAGAATTAAAGCGGATACGCTCTCCACGATATTTCTAATAAATAACATCCAACATAATTAAATAAATCAGGATGAAAAATATATTAAGCATACTACTGTTGCTATCTTCATTAACGGTTTTTTCTCAAGAAGACAAAGAGAAGAAGGCCGATGATTTCTTTCAAATCTACTATTTTGATAAGGCAATCGATAAATATTCCCGTATTGATAGCCTCAGCTTAGAAGGACAACGCAAACTTGCCGAAAGTTATTATAATAGGTTTGAATTTGTCGAAGCCGAAAAGGCCTACGCTAAATTTATAGATTCTTCGGCAGCTACCTTAGATGATTATTTCAAATATGTATTGATTCTTAAGGCTAATGGCAAATATGATGAGGCTAACAAGTGGATGCAAGAAATTAAAACAAAAAAAGAGGATGATCTTCGCGTGAAAAGCTTTCTGGAAACAAAACCTGTTTTTGATTCGTTGTTAGTAGAAAACAGTAAATATAAAATAACCAATTTGGCTATGAATACCGAAGATGAAGACTTTGGTACCTCATACTTTAAAGATCAAATTGTATTCGCTTCAACCCGTTCGGGTTCGAAGCCAATCCTGAGGAAATATAACTGGAACCGTGAACCGTTCTTGGATATGTTTGTTGCTGACAAGGATACTGCCAATGAATTAATCAAGCTGAAGTATTTAAATAAAAAATACAACCAGAAATGGCATGAAGGTCCGGCAAGTTTTAATAAGAAAGGCACTTTTATGGCTTATACAAGGAATAATTATGGAGAAATTGCTGCGGATGGAGTAGTTCGTTTGCAAATTTACTTTAGTGAATATGCCAAAGGTGAGTGGTCGGATCCTGAACCGTTTTATTTGAATAGTAAGGATTATTCTGTTGGACATCCTGCATTAACTCGAAATGGTAGAATTATGTTTTTTGTAAGTGATATGCCCGGTGGATATGGAGGTACTGATATTTATATGGTATCAAAGATTTCAAAAACAAAGTGGGGTAAACCCGTTAACTTAGGACCGAAAATAAACACAGAGGGGAATGAAATGTTTCCATTTTTCCAAGATAAAAATAGCCTTCTATTTTTCTCTTCCAATGGGTTGGATGGGTTAGGAGGTTTGGATGTATATGTGGCTCATGCCACACCGACGGGTTTTGTTGATGTGAAAAATCTTGGTGTTCCGATCAATTCAAAATCTGATGACTTTGCTTATATTATTGATGATAAACTAAAAACAGGATATTTCTCATCTAATAGACCAGGAGGAAAGGGAGGTGATGATATTTACAAATTCGCATATACCGGAGATTACAAAAGAAAGGTGGTTGTTGATACTACTCATGTTATAATTAAAGATACCGTTGTAAATTATATCTATGATTTATTAGTGCTTAACGAAACTTCTAATAAACCAATCTCTAATGCAGATGTAAAAATAGGGAAAATTATAGATATCACTGATTCTTTAGGAAAAGTGAGTGCGGAGTTTAATATTGCCGATACTTTTAAGGTAGTGGTAAATGCCGTAGGTTACAAAGAAAAAGAGAAGTTTGTTTCTTTAGAAAAATCGCTATCAGATAAGGTTGTAAATGATACAATTAAACTGGAAGTGAACATGGATGAACATATTGTGCTTAAAAATATCTACTATGACTTTGATAAATCTAATATACTACCGGAGTCGAAGGTTGAGTTAAATAAACTGGTTAAGTTTATGGAAGATAATCCTAATCTTCATGTAGAGTTAAGCTCTCATACCGATTCTCGTGGTTCGGACTCCTATAATATAAAGTTATCTCAGCGCAGAGCAGAGTCAGCCGTGCGTTATGTTGTTTCTATGGGAATAAGCAAGTATAGAATAACAGCTAAAGGTTATGGTGAAAGACGATTGGTTAATAGATGTAGTGACGGTGTGCCATGTACCGAAGCTGAACACAGACAGAATCGTAGAACCGAAATATATATTCAAGGATTTGGTAAGGCCTTGGATATTCAGCAAACCAAGGGGAAATATTCAAAATAGAATATAGTATTAGCCTCAATGCTAAATAAAGAAAGCCTCGCGAATGCGAGGCTTTCTTTATTTAGCAAGGATTGACAAACCCTGCTTCAATTTTCTCTTTACTGTCTTTTATTATTTTTACACGCGATGCAATTGCGCGTCAGCAGTGTGAAATTACATTTTTTTCTATTCTTCTAGACTTATTTACCCACTGAATCACATAACTCAACATGGTGACTAATAAATAACATCATAAATTAAAAATAAAGAAGATCAATTAGTAATTATTAATTTACTTGAGATTGCCTTTGTTTTATTTGTAATAATTATGCCTAAATAATACCCTTTTGTGAGACTACCTCTATTGATAGGTATTTCTTCCCCTTTAATATTATTTATTTGCATTATTAATTTTCCATTGATATCATAGAGCAAAAATTCAGCATCTTTATCCGGGTTTTTGAAAACTGCTTTTGTAGCCTCAGACATTGGATTAGGAACAAATTTGAGTTGTGAGTCATCATTATCTATAGGTATTTCAATTATCGAATTTGCAGTATTCAAGGTACTCACATAAAGACTGTTTACACTATTTGTTTTTACGAATGGATTATAATCAAAATAGATATAACCGGTATTTTTTATTAATGTATTATTTTGTAAACCACTTTTTGGAGAAATAGTAAATGTAATATAACCTTGGCTTCCCTCTGCATTGGTATTACTATCCGGTAGCAGTATATTATCAAAATACATCCTTAATAATCTGGTCGAAGCATTATAGTCTGTTCTCACTTGGTGACTTGATCCGATAATTTTAATAGTATTATAATCAAGATTTACATCAAGAGTATCTTCAACTCTAACAACGAAGGCTGTATCATTACCTGTATTCTGAAATCTGATAGTGTATTTTAAAGGGGTATTGAGTAGTGTTTTATTTTGAGTTGTGTTATCGGTAGGACTAACAACCTTATCATTTGGATCATAAGAACATTTTAAAATTTCTTTCAATGTATCCGAATAGATTTTATTGCCTGATTTAATAACAGCTGAATAATTCATCTTTTCACCTATTCTACTAGATATGGGTAATATCATTTTTAAAACGATTTGTTTTGATTCAAAAGGACGTAATGAATCAATATTCCACACATACTTATTAGAATCCGAAATATACGCATCAAATGCAGGTTCTGTACTTACTAATTGAACACCACTTTCGGACTTGAAATATAAAGTCCCGTTATTTTTTTTTGTTCCGACATTCTGGTAATCTAACCAGAAATTAGTCGTTCCCCTGCACCTGTTTATGGTTGAAATAAGTGATACATTAAATGAAGTTGTATCTTTTTGTGGATAAACACCAATATACATAGTATCTCTCAAATCCTTGATCGAATTTAATACATATTTGTTCGAGTCGGAGCTAATTGACCAGAATTTATTATCATCAAGTGAAAAGCTCAGTGGCAGATTTTTCTTTGTCAATTGTATGGTGAACACTCCATTATTATCTGTATATAATTTTCTGTTATACTTTGCACAATTAATCGTAACGTCAGACAGTACAGGTTCATCATTATCCATTACATTATTCTTATTCTTATCCAGATAGACTTTACCGGATGTTTTATATAAAGTATCAGCAGGATTATAGAGCGTAACAAAACCACCTGTACTAGCGTATATTAAATTACGACTAGAATCACTTTGCACGCATTTTTGCCATCTGGAAGGATTTGGAGTTAACCCTGCACTATATGTTTCCCATTCCCATTCATTGAAGCTCATTAGAGATCCGAGATAAGACCCAATCCAAATATATTGTCCAAGTTGATACAGGGTATAAATGCCTTGTGAGGTTTCTTTTTCTAATGGTGAGTTTGTTGCATCAAATGAAGTCCATCTTTTTCCGTCATATTTTATAAGCTGACCGGCTGAATTTCCAAGCCATAATGTTCCATTTGTATGTTTCAGTAATGATTTGAACTCATTTGACTTAAATACGGGAGTATTGCTCATATTGAGTACTCTCCAGCTGCCATTTTTAAGTATTCCAATACCGGTACCAGTTGCAACCCATATTTCATCTTTGTACTCAACAACATCATATACATCGTTATTTGGTAGCAATGAATTGGTTGACAGATATTGAGTAAAAGTGGTGCCATTAAAATGATATAATCCCGAATAACTTCCCATCCATATGGTACTGTCTTTTGATTCGTATATTTTTATTATACTTGCTGATAAATTATAATACAGCCACGAATTATTATGGAATCGGGCAACACTGTTTGACCCACTTCTACCAACCCAGATGTCTCCGTTTCTTGCTTTATATAGACTCATTATTGTTCCACCGACAGATGGGACAGGACTTATTACTCCATTACTCTTTTTCCAAAGTCCTCCAGTATCTAATCCAATGTATGTATTGTTTGAGTCTACTGCCAAAACCGCATCAACAACATTTGTAGGAAACCCACCCGACGATGTTTGTCTTAAAGTATCATTTACTAAAAATTCTATTCCAGCTGACATGCCGCCGGTTATAACTTTATGATCCGAGGTTTCTGAAACACAATAGTAAAACGTATTTAACCCGGTACCATTTGTAGATGAATAGGATTTCCATGTACTATTTTTGTATTTCAATAATCCATTTCCCATAGATCCAAAATATAAGGCTCCATCTGATGATTCAAAAATGGCCGTGCTATTAGAGACTGAATGAACTGTAGTCCATGTACTCCCTACTAATTTACATAATGATGATGGAGTACCACACCACATGTCTCCAGTAGATGTCTGAAATAACGAGTAAACAATCGTTGAAAAACTAGTTACCGTCCACTGATTATTGGCAAATGTTGATAATCCTCCATTATTACCAACATATATTACCCCATTTTTATCTTGACATAGTGACCTTACACTACTGCTTTTATATCGGGCACCATATCCATAATCATAATATGTCCAATTATTATTTTTTAATACATACACCCCGCTTGTAGTTCCAACCCATAAACTACTATCTTTCATTTCATACATACAATTAAGATCTCCTCTCAATGGCGAATTTCTTGTATTGTAGATTTTATTATTTGTATAATCTATTACTTCAACTCTGTTGTTAGCATCTTCATAGTTAAACCCCCCTATATATATTCTTGAACTTGGACCTATACATACAGCTTGTAACGTAGTATTTGGAGTTTTAAGCATCTTCCAACAACCATTTTTGTACTCGAACAAACCATTATAAGATGCAACCCAAATGTTCCCATCTTTGTCTCTTGCCATTTGATTTGCATTACTAATTATCTTCTCACTCATTTTTGATTTAACGATATAATTCCCGTCAAAGTAATAATTAACCCCATTAATAATGCTATCTAATTTATCGTTGCTTGTAGCGCATTTATAATATTTGGCAAAACTATTCCCTGCTAAATCAACTTCCCATTCCAACTTATCATTGGTTAATGAGAGAGTATCAAAAGGTACGCTTCCAAATGCTTTTACGGAAAAGATTATGGCTGTAAATACAAGTATGAAAAGTTTAGAATGTTTCATAGTGATATAAATTATGTATGTTATTATGGTATTGCTAAATATTACCGTACTATTAATTAATTGCTAGAATATTTATCTTGTTTTGTTCTTGAAATGGC
>Ga0265338_10006512_pt1 | contig 14844 bp, 11 predicted proteins | sample 42126metaG_FD_193579 | JGI IMG/M metagenome (GOLD analysis project Ga0265338, IMG submission 193579) | Rhizosphere microbial communities from Carex aquatilis grown in University of Washington, Seatle, WA, United States - 4-21-26 metaG | ecosystem: Host-associated > Plants > Roots > Rhizosphere... | reverse complement strand
GCGTTCGGGAAGCTGTAGCTTCCTCCTGCCACGTCAGCGTTATAACCGTACTGGAAGGCGATGCCGTTGCCCGGCGTCACCGCCAGCAGTGCATACGAGGAACCGCTGGCCGTCGACTGCTTGATCATGATGCCTGACTTCGCCCACGGATCAGTATTGGACTGGGCAGTCACCCGGGCCACGATGCTGCCGTCACCGGCCAGGCCCTGCGACACGTAGTTGGACTGGTCCAGATCCCCCCAGATGTCGTTGCCACCACCACTGACCGTGAAAACCCCGCCCGCGTAGGACGCAGACCCGGCCGGAGTAGGACTGCCCACCTCCGAATCCGCCCAGGGAACCGGCAAGCTGGAGGTTCCGGCGGTGAACGTAAAGTGATCGAATACCGTGGTGTTCGTGACAAATTGACTATGAGAACTGTCGGCCATGCCACCGAAGATGCTTCCGGTGAGATTCGGTATGGTGACTGTTGAGTTCGGGTAGGCGATCCAGTTTGCGCCGTCCGCTGAGGTATAGGCAGTATAGGAATCACCAGTACGGATGACCTGAACGTAGATCGGCGCCCCGGCACTAACGCCGGTCACCTGCGTTGTCGAATCTCCCGCACTTGTGCGGTACTGAACTACTGTCCCGTTTCCTGGAGTCGCGAATATCGCGTAATACGGCGCCCCTGGATCCGTGCTGGCCCGGAGCATGATACCCGACTTCGCCCACGGGTCGGTGTTTTGCTGGCTAGTTATCTTGGCGCTTATCGTGCCATCGCCTGGCATAGTCTGGGCCGTGTAATGGAATTCGTCCTTGGCTCCCCATATATCCTTGCCTCCACCAAGCACCGACCACTCGCCATTCATCAGGTAATTGGATCCCTGCGGAATAGGCGTGCCGACGTCCGCGCAGGTCCAGTTGGCCGGGCACGTGGTCGGCGAAGGCGGCGCTGAATTGGCTACGCTCAGCACGTCTGCGGTGACGGTGCTCGTGGTCGCCGCCGAGGCCGAACTCACGGCCTCGCCGTCCAGCATGGTCCCGCCTAGGTGCGGAATGGTCTCCGCAGCGCCGGTGACCGGCGTCCAGGTGGCACCATCTGAAGACGTGTAGGTGGCGAACGTGTCTCCTGAACGGGTCAGGCGTATGTAGGCAGGCGCCACGCCATCAACAGTCTCAAGGGTCACGGCCGGCACCCCCTTTGTATCGCGGGACATCACTTCGATGCCGCTACCAGGCGTGACAAAGGCGCCATAATACGCTGCGTTGGCACTGGTATCGGCTCTCATCATGACGCCTGCTGTGGCCCCGGCATTCGTGTCGCTCTGTGCGGTAATGTGGGTACTCACGGTGGTATCGCCAGTCGTGGTTGTCCAGACGTAATGGAATTGATCGGTCATACCGCCATTACCAACCCCGCCGCCGGCGCCCTTGAACGTCCAGTTGGCTCCCGACAGCGACTGGCTGCCGACCACCAGCGGGTCACCAACGTCTCCGCAACTCCAGCCAGCCGGGCATCCAGACGCTGGCGGACTGTCTTGTGGCGTGCTAGTGATTGACCCCACACGTACGGTGTCGAACGCAGCCGTTCCCGCCGTGCCGCTCTGCCCCGAACTCACCGCCAGGCCAGCGAGTGACCCGTAAGGCATCAGCACGGTCGCAGTCGATCCAGGCACCATCGTGTAAGTCACGCCATCAGTTGACGTTGCCGCCTGTAGCACGTCGCCAGCGCGCTGGATTTCCAGATAGACCGGCAGGCTGCTCAGGGCGACCGAGTTGGCGACTGTGGTGGCGCCACCGAACGTATGGCGATACTGGACGGTTAGTCCTTGGGGCGTGACGAATATCCCGTAGTAGGGCGAGCCGGGATCGTTGTTCTGCCTGAGCATGATGCCGGCCTCGGCACCCGTGCTCGAACCGCCCGCTTGGCCCGTCAGCCGGGCGCTAATTTGCACGTCACCCGACGATGCCTCGCTCATCAGCCGGAACGAGTCGCTTGCTCCATGGACGCCCGCCCCACCCGCGGAGACCGCCCAGGTCCCAATTGATACTGTCTCCGCCCCGGCCGGACTCGGGCTTCCGATGTCCTGGCAGGTAAACGACGTCGGGCACTGAGGATCGGCCGGCACTGATGGCGGTGGAGTGGCCGGCAGGCCGAACGCGTAAATCATTCCGGCGGTGTTGCCGGTCATGATCGTTCCGCTGGCCACCGAGGGGGCCGCGTATATCCAGTTCCCCAGACCTGTGTCGTAGCTGTACAGGCGTTCGCCGGTCGACGCGTCGAGCACCTCGAGGCCGCTCCCCGCCCCGGCGATCACCATGCCGTTCACGTACGTTATGGCCCCGATGACCGGCCCAGCCTCCGGGTGCTGCCAGACAACCGCCCCGGTCGTCTCATTGAATGCCTGCACCGAGCCGCCGTAGCCCACTCCGTTGATAGTCGTTACGCCGCCGGCCTGGAACACCAGGCCTTGTCCAATCGCAGCGCTCGCGACGGTGCTGTAGCCGCAGGCGGCACAGTCGTTCCCGAGAGCTATCTGATCTTGCCAGACAGGCCCGGCGGCCAGGTCCGTCCGGTTAAACGCGTAGGTAAACCCGTTCTTGTTAGTTGTCACGAGCATCGGCGTACCGTCAGTGGCGGTATACAGGCCAGTCGACGTGGTCCAGTCGGAGTCAGCAACGGCCTCGGACTCCGGCAAATGCCAGTAATCGACAACTGTCATTGACGTTGCGTTAATTCCGACTACGGCCTGTGCATAGGTTTCGGAGTCCGATGTCTCGGTGCCCGTGACCGCGAAGATCTCATTCAAGCTTGGGTCGTACGCGGGCGACGTCCAGATACCTCCTCCTGTCGATCCGTCCGGGACCAGGTTAAGTGTGTTGACGACCTGATGTGTGGATAGGTCGACCTGGATCAATTGCCCCTGCACCAGCGGGCAATCGCCGAGGCTGGCCACTCCTATATACGCATATCCATTAACAATAAGCGGGCTCGACCAGTTGTAATGACCGCCGCTTGCACTGTTGTCACCAGTATAAACGTCCCAGAGGACGTTGCCAGTGCTTGCATCGAGCGCGTACCAATTTGAGTCCCCCCCGCCGACGTATACCACGCCGTTGAGCACCGCCGCGGCCGACGACACACCTGCGGTCTGCGGATTGCAATCTGACTCTCCGTTCGTGACGCCAAGGAACGCCTTCCATATAACCGCGCCCGTAGCAGCGTTCAAAGCGTATTCATAACCGTCCCACGAACCCACATACGCCACGCCTCCGACGATGGTCGGCTGTGACGCGATGGGGCTCCCGGTGGAATATGACCAGAGTTTGACCAGGCCTGGTGCCTGACTGGTCGATAGGGAGGTATCGGCGCTCGCCCCGGTTCGCGCGTTGTCGTGCAGCGAGGTAGGCCAGCTATCGGTGGTTGCTGCCTGCGCCGAAATTGAACGCGACCCAACACCGATCACGGATGCGGCAAGCAGCGCGATGGATGCTGCCGTGAAGCGGACAGCCGCGGCCAGGCCCGAGCCATGACCCTTGGGTGACCACTTATCTGCTTGCACAGAATTACCTTCTCTGGTGTGGCCTGATGCTGTCCGGCTGCGATTCACGCGCTGCTCTCAGGACTTGGCGCCAGATCCCTGGCCGACATCAGCCCGTGCCGCCGCTTTATCTCTTCCTTCGCTGTTTCCGGATCCTCAATGCCATGCTCGGTGAGGTGCCAATGGAATCGGAGCTTGGGAATGAACAGTTCGATGATGCCCTTCCACATCGAGTAGCTCGTGAACAGCCACCATGGGCCGAGAGCCAGCATATATTTCACCAGCCCCGGTTCCCGGTCTCTCAGGCAGGCCGCTAGCTGCACGTAGAACAGCAGGAAGTTCCCCAGGATGGCTGTTGCGCCACCGAGGTAGAAGACGAGCGGCGGGAACAGGGACTCGATGAACGTGGAACCCGTGCAGAAGTACCCGATGGTCAGGCCCCAGAAGATCGGGTTGATCATCAGCGATAGCGGCGTGCCTATCGTCATCAGCGTGTAGGCGACGAAGGGCTTCACTCCCATCTGACGTGCCGCCCGGATCGGGTGGCGCGCCTGGACAGCGCCGGCCTGGGCGTAGCCCTTCCCCCAGCGTGCCCGCTGCCTGGCTGCCTTGGACAGGCTGATCGGCGCCTCCTCGAGCGTCCAGGAGTCGCCGATCATGGCCACGAGGTAGCCGAAGCGCGCCAGCCAGCCGGCGATATCGGCGTCCTCGGCAACGCACCATGGGTCCCAGGCCGCCACCATCTTCTCGGCGACATCGCGCGGGATGCCGCCCCGGACGAGTTCGTCAGTTGGGATGGCGATCTCCCGGAGAACGTCGGTGATGAATATGTTCGAGGTGCCGCCGAGCGGTGGAACCAGGCCCAGCCGGGCCATCCCACGCAGGACGAACTCGAAATGCACGGAGTATTCCGCGAAGTACATCCGCGTGACGATCGCCGCTTGCCACTCTTTGCGCGACCGCAGATTTCCCGTGAGTATGTTCCAGAACAGCAGGCGGGCTTGCAGGCACGCCACCTCGGCCGGTGCGCTCCGGAAGTCGCGGATGGCCTTGAGGAGCATCCACGGGTCAGGGCTGTCCTCGCTGTCGAAAATGACGGTGTACTTGCCCCGGGCGTGATGCAGGCCGAAGTCGCAGGCGCTTGGCTTGGTCCCCGGCGCCCCCGGGACGGTCAGGACTGCGCTGGCATACGAGGGTAGGTCAAGCTTTTCGGCATCAGCCGCACCGCCGGTCAGCCCGAGCATCTGCTGGGTCTGCATATCCCAATGCTCAACGGGCAGCAGAATCTGCAGCCTTTCCTTCGGATACTGCATCTCAGCCATCGATTCCAGCAGCGCACGCAGGACGTGCAGCTTTTCTTTGGCATTCGGCAGCAGTATCGTAAAGGTCGGCAAGTCCGGGTCGTCGATGCTGGGGAGCGTTCCGCGGCCCCCGGGCGGTTGCATGTACGAGGCGATGGCGAGGATCACCTTGAAACCCACGAAGACGAAATAGAAGACCTCGCAGGCAGCCACTATCGTGATGAGGCTCGGCCGCCAGCCCCACTGGTAGGCCTGAAACCCAGACGCCACCACGAGCGCGGCAAGGACTGCCCTTTGCTGCCACGATAGGACAACGGCAGCCGTATCCCGCTTGACTGCCCGCACGTTCCTGGAGCGTGTCGGCATTTTCGTTCCCTCCTGACAACCGTGCCGGGCCGACTGCCCGGTGCAGCTGAGTTATCTGCTGACCGGTGGTTTCGCGAGCATCCGCACGATGGTCGGCGGCGACGCGTAGATGACGTAATCTGGATTGCTCCAGACCCGTCGATAGCCATCTATCAGGCTTGACCCGAACAGGTCTTTGTACACCAGATCTCTGTCGTTCTTCTCGGTCCGCATCACGATCCAGGCGATGCGGTGACCACTGGGGTTCGCCAACGCCGGCTGCCATAGCCGGTAGCTGCCCTCGTATACCTGATCCTGGGCGGGCACGTGGGATGCGAAAGCGACTTCTTCGTTGCCGTAGGACTCCATGAGCAGGAGGCCTCCGGTGTAGTGCCCCCTAATCCACCGGGCGGCAGCCTTGGCATGCAAGGCGGTGGGCGTTGCCTGCGCCGCCAGCGGTTCCGCGAGGTCGACGATGTTGCCGCTCCGGAGCGAACCGACGGCCATGAGCAGGACTGTGAGAGTCACCGCGATGGCCGGCGTGCAGCGTAGAGCCGCCCACCGGGGAGAATGCAGCTTCTTCCCGAGTAGCTTGGCCAGTTCTGCCGCCAGAAAACCAATCATGATGCAAGCCGGCAAGATCATCACCAGCCCGAAACGGACGTTATAGAAGTTGTAGTAGTACTGGTAGACGTGGAGCGGGCGTTCTCCCTTGTACAAGGTGGCGACGAACAAGGGGAACATGACCAGGAGAGCGAGCGCCGGCAGGGACTCATTGGATAGCCGGGTACGCCAGAGGTATACCGCCAGCCCGATAACAGCCAGGATGGCCACCACGGGGGTCAGGTTGTCGACCGTGGCGATTTCGTAGGTGCGAAGGGAGATCACGATGTTGTGGACCGCTTTCTCCCCGGAATCCACCCAGAGTGACGGCTTTGCGTACGCTCCGTTTTGGAACGCCAGCGGATCGCCGAAGATCGCCCAGTTCCAAATCATCCAGGCCAGTGGGCCCCCTCCTGCCAGGATGCCGAACGTGATGAGCTGCCCTTCGGTCAAGTCCCAGTTGTTCTGGCGGTAGAGGCGCTTCAGGTACACGTAGCCAAATGCCACGGCTGGGACGAGGCCCAGCGCCAGCGGGCCGAAGTGCGCGAATGCCCATCCGGCGATAACGACGCTCCCCGTGATGAAGCCGGTGACCACGAGACGTGCCACGAGGCCCAGCCGGGTCAGGGAGCAGTACAGGACGACCCCCGTGAGGGCAACAGCCAGAGTCCAGCCTTCGTACCGGGTCAGCGCGCACAGCAGCGCCGAAAGGCCGGCCCCGAGCAGATACAGGTGGTGGAACCGATCGCTGTCATCGGTCTGGATCCACCGCAGCAGCCCGTACGCAGCCCCCGTCATGGTGACGAACATCAGCAGCTCGGTCATGGGAGTGGACTGCATGTAGAGCACGTTCGGGTTCAGCGCGAAGACCGCAGTGCCGCAGATCGCTGCCCAACGCCGGTACGTGAGGTGCCAGATGAACTTATAAATGAGAACGGCGCACACGACGTACGCCAGCATCATGACGATGCTGCCGGCGAAGCCGCTGTAGTACGCCCAGTTATCCCAGACGAGCGGCAGCATCATGACGTGCGGCAGTGGTAGCCACACCCCGCCGAGCTGCCCAACGCCTGGCGTATCGGCAAATAGGACCCGGCGGGCAATCAGCAGATGAGATTTGGCGTCACCGTATGCGATCGTTTTCCCGCCCGGATAGAAGTAGAGGTACGCCCCCACCGATGCAGCGCAGGCCGCGGCGACCACGGCCTTCGTTGCCACGCTGACGCGCTTCGCGCGCAGGCCTCTGCCCACCAGCTCGCGATGGAGCTTGAACCGGGTCCGAAATAGGTCGATGAAGGAGCGGACGATCACCTTCAGATCGTTTCCGGTGTTGCGACCGGCCGTCCTCGGGTAGTGCACGACCCCGGTCTCCGCGGACTTGAAACCGAGGTTCTGTGCGTATGACAGGATCTGCGGCGATATACCCGCGCCTCGCTGAGCGTCGAGGTAAGGCAGCACCTCACTCACGACGCGGCGTCGAAATAGCTTGCAGCCAGCGTCGGTGTCTTCCGCGCGATAATGGAGGACTAGCTGGCTGATCGCACCCCACACCTTGCCGTTGAGCTTGCGCAGCCCCCGGTCGGCCCGCCTGATACGCGCGCCGATGACCATGTCGCTTCGTGTCTGCTGCATCCTCGTCAGGAGTGTCAGCAGGCTGTGCGGGCAGAACTGGTTGTCGGCGTCGTAGAAGCCGATCAGTCCATACCCGGTGCCGTAGGCCGTCTCGAGCCCGGTGCGCAGGGCCGGACCGTAACCGAGGTTCGTCTCGTGCGAAACCAGTTCGACCTCGGGATAGCTGGCAGCGAGACTCGCCGCAACCGTGGCCGTTCCGTCATTGCTGCCATCATTGACGACGATGACCCGGCAACGTACCGCCAGCTGCCGAAGGGTGGCCATCAGGTCGTCTGTCACCGCCTGGAGATTCCCGGCCTCGTCGTAAGCTGGCAGGAACCAGGCGATACCCTCCTCCGCGATCTTGCGAAGGTCTTCTAGCGGAGCGTGCTGGATCTCCTCGGCTGGGCGATGTTTGCGTTGCCTGAACACAAACCGACTTTGAAGCTGCCAGGCAATCACTGAGGTCGCCGCAAACGCGCATGCTTCAGCCACTGTGGTGTTAGTGATCAAGGACGCGCCGCCAGCATGAGGTGTCAGATCCGTCACCCTGGCCACCACGGACACAATCGCCACGACCACTTTCGCAGCGGCGAAAAGCACCGAGTAAACAGCCGCGATGAGTGCCACGGCTATGACGTACCTGCCGCCATAACGCGCCGCACTGGATACTTCCTCTTCGCGGAGGCTGTGCTGCCTGAATGTCCAGGAATAACTCAGCACGAAGTTGCATGGGACTGAGACCGCGAACCCGACGATGGTGGCCAGGTATGCGCTGGTGCCGAAGCCCCGGGTGAGTGCTTCCATAACTGCGAGCTGGATCACGACGCACGCCACGCCGACTATGGCGAACTTCCCAATCTCGGGGCGGTGGAGCCCGCTCTCGGTGGCCGGCTCGCTGGCGGTCGTCGCAGCAACTGCGTCGACCGTTTCCACTATTTCCATTGTCTGCACTCCCCAGGTGTCATCTTGGGCGCGCCTCTACCGCTTGACGCTCTTTGCAGGCCGACAGCGCAGCCACGAGAACGGCGGCAGTGCTGCAGGCTGCCCGCCCATCCACAAAGGAAGGTGCTGACCTTGCGGCAGCGGATCCGCGCATCGCGGCCAGAATCCGCCGACTGGGCCCGTACGCTCGCTGCGAGCGATACGGAGACCGCAGTCATCGAATGACCTCGCTGTCGACGCGGCCGAGTCCGGGGCTGGGTTGCTGATCGCGGTCGAGGCCCTGTGAGCGGAACACAACCTGGTTACACACGAGGAAGACCAGGCACGTGCTGACCACCACACCGAGCGCCGCACCAGCGGCCGTGCCGACCGTCCGGTAGGCGATGACAAAGATCGCGGAGTCGCATGCCAGCGACAACAGCGCTGTGCCGTTGTAGGCGAGCCACCGCGCGCCGAACCGCCGCCGGTTACCAGCAGGCCTGTCCCGCCAGGTGAGCCTGGAGCTGAGCAAGAAATTGAGCTGGGCGGAAGTAGCGAAGGAGATCGAATTTGCCAGCGGCCGGACGACCCCCAGGCGAACCATCGCTGCCAGCAGCGTGAACTGCAGCAAGAAGCATGTGGCACCCACGACCGCGAATTTCATGAGGCGAACCCTGTCAAGAGTAAAGCGATTCACGTATAGTTCCTCTCATCGCCGGACTGCACGATGCGCTACGGTCTCTGGTTTCCGCGTACCGAATCCGAGGCATAATGGAACGGATCTAGTACGTCGGCTTCCAGGAACGCGCGCGTCATCGACAATTCCGGGGCGTGAGCTTTCGGGGCAACACGACACCGTGGTCTTGCGATGAAAACGGCGACTCCGCCGAGAACCGGTCAGACGACGGCAACCTATCCGCATCAACAAGTCGCTGAAGCCGCCTGGATTCAGACACTCATTCAGGCATGAGTGGTGAAAGACCCGGACTATTACACGCCGCAGCGGGGGGTCGTTCGGCGTGATGTTTCACCTGGCATGGCTCAGCTCAGGCTCTGAACGTGTTTCCCCCTCTTCAACCCCTCCCTCGTTGGTCCGGCGGCCTCTGGCACGACCTCTGGTGAGGCCCGCGCTTGAGTTCGCCCGCTCCCATGGCCAGTGTCGCTGACGCTTCGCCCGGCATGGAAGGCCCTGAAGTCCAATTAACTCGATATTTACACGCTTGAAAAGTAAATAATGCATAAAGCCATGCTTCGTAAACACTTGCCGTCTAAAAGACGAATAATTTGGGCCTGTCGCGTGCCGACAGACGGGCACCCCCCGCGGCCCGTGCCAGCTTGAACCTCTGGCCTCGGCATCCTGACAGGCTCACGGATGCGCCTCGGCCGTAGGCCACGGGCTCATGACGGCGGCTAATCCCCGGCGAGACGCTACCCAGAGGAGCGTCGGGTTGGCGTGCCCACTGGCATGGGCCGGTGCCGCTTCGCACGCCTGCCAGTGCGCCCATCGCCCGACCACGGCCTGGCGGCGGCAGAGTGCCCCCTTTGCCGCCAATGCATCCTCTGTGATCCCTGGCGGCCGCCTACGATGACGCGTATCGAAGACCGGACGGAGAGGATGTCAGCTGTGGCGGGGCAGCACGACCGGCCGTCGGTGCCCGAGACGCCAGGCGATGACCTCATGCAGCGCATAGAGCGACTCCCGCCCGGCCACCCATCCTCCCCATACGACCAGGACGGCACCCGCAAACCCCCGGTGGCCCGGTCGGCTGACCGGGAACTACCTTTACCAGACGAGCGGCCCGCTGGCGCTGAGCCAGCCGTTCCAGGTTCGCCACCCGGAGAAGAGCCCGGCAAGAGATTTTCAAAAACCCCAGACTTAACGCCCATCGACTCGGAATCCCCCGGCACAGACGGGCGGGAGCCAGCCGGTCAAGATGCTGTCGCTGATCAGGTCGCCGAGACCGGCACTGACCACAATGAGACTCTCGACCACAACGCCTACGACGGTGAACCCCGCGTAGGCGAGCCACCCAGCCCCGGCGCCCCTGGACCGGAGAGTCGATCCTGGACGGATGCGCTCCCGCACCTCAAGGAACAGTGGGAACGCCACGAGAAACGCTGGCCCCAAGAACAGCGTGCAGAGGTCGACCGCAGCCAAGACGAACCCGGCTCCTGGCGCGGAGACAGTGGCAGGGTCCTATGCGCGCGAGACAACGCCTACACGGACGCCGGATGCGACCGAATGGCCAAGGCTGAGGCGCAGATCACTACTCACATGGAAGAGACCGAGCGCGCCTCCGCAGGGGAGCTTGCCGGGAAGGACTTCCGGCTCAAAGGACGTGACCGCCTGAAGGACAAGGTGGCGGCGGAGCTAACAACCAACCCCGATGCGGACGTAGACGAGGTCGTGGCGTCTGTGCATGACAGTGTGCGATACACGCTTCAGTACGATGATGCCGAATACACAGAAGGGGTTCAAACTGATGTGGAACGGATGAAGGATCAGGGATTCGAGCTGGTACGGCTGAAGAACTTGTGGAACGACGCGGAGTACAAGGGCATCAACTCGCAGTGGCGCGACGGTGGCAGCAGCCAAGCCTTCGAGGTGCAGTTCCATACACCCCCAAGCTTCGAAGCCAAACAGCTGACCCATAAGGCCTATGAACGAGTGCGCAATCCGCAGACCACTGATGTAGAGGCCAGGGAACTGCACGACTACCAGCGCGAAGTTAGCTCGAAGATTCCCGTTCCCGTCGGCGCGGCAGACATCCCGGAATACCCGTGACAGGAGAAACATGCCGGAGGAAGTCAAGTATTACGCGATGCTGCTCGGAGACCGCACCATAGACAATCCCTCCGGACTCGCCCGACGGTGCCTAACCGACAGCGGAGGCGTCCGTGACGAGGCTCTCGGCCGAGACCTTACCTGGGTGCACAATCCCGGGCACGCCGGCTGGGAACGCGGTGATCTAACCACTACCTACGTCGAGATCGGTGCGGACGAGGCGGAGCGGATCATCGAGCGCTTCCGAGCCAAGTGGGGATCAGAGACCTAGCAAGCGCGCCCGCCAGTCCTAGGGCTGGACTCGCGATCCGGGTCACTATGACTAGGTCCCTGCCAATCGGCCGCCAGCGACACCCTAGCGACTACGGCCATTGGGTCGTCTGCCAGTCTTGCGAGCTCGCGTCCATCGCGGCGCCCTGCGGCGAGCGGGTAACCCGCTGAGCCCAACCCTCCCCGGCAGCCAGGTCAACGCTTCACAACAAAGACCCCTCTGCCTGGCACTGTACGGACAAGCCCTTCTTCGCGCAGGACGTCCACGGCGCGGGTAACCGTGCCGATGGCCAGCCCGTGCTCCTGCGCGAGCGCCTTGGCGGACGGCATCGGTGTGCCTACCTCCAGCGCGCCCGACTTGATCATCTCACGCAGGATACGAGCCAGCTGCCGGTATACCGGCTCGCTGGACAGATGATCAATCGTCACGCTGACCAGCGTAAAGATACCCAACGTGACCTGATTCTTCGGGTTAATCTGGTGAACCAGGTTAACCTCACCTACCATAGGGTGTGGGCCGGTTGCCTGTTACTTGGTCTGTCATGCGAGGCGACAGCGAGGTTCCGGCCCTTCGAGGAGGTCGGAACCGCGTGGGGTCACAGGAGGACGAGTCAGTTCAGCGGGCACACGATCTTGCTGACCTCAGAGTTCGCTGGGGCAACGAGTTTGACATCGGGTGGGACCGAGGCCCTGACGAGGAAGGGGAGTTCGTCGCGAGGAGAAGGGTCAACGGCCTGACTGTCTTCTCCCCCACCGCGAGCGGGCTGCACAGGGCACTGATCTTCAACCTCTCGGTCAGCGCCTTAGTACCTCACCCACGCCAGGAGATGTGACAGGAAGGAAAGAGCATGGTTATTCTCCAGGACGCAGCAGCCAGGGCAATCACCTACTACACCGACCACGGCCTGTTACAGAAGGCCACCGAACTAGAAGCTGCCGAACTGCTCATCAAGTTGGAGCGCGGGTACCAGGCAGCCCTCAAAACAGCCAGGGAAGCCAGCGGCACGCCGGCCTACCGTGCTCGGCGCGAGATGTCGATTGAGCTGGACCGGCTTAGCATCGACGCCATGTGGGAGTCATTCATGCTCAGGATTCGCAGGCCCGCCGAGTCACTGGAGCAGTTCATGGAGAGAGCCCAGACGAAAAGCGGGGAGCCGAACTAAAAGGGCATCATGTCCCAGGCCCGGCCCGCGGTGGCGGCGAGTGTTCCCCGGTAAGGAGCGCCTGCTTAGCCTGTTGCGCCGATGGCTGGCAGCCCAGCGGCCAGAATGCCCGGCGCCGGATGATCGGGCCATTCTCACCCCGCCGATGTCCGAGGGCTGCATACGATGTCGTCACAGCGAACGTCGGCCCGGAGAGGACGTCAGCGTGGCGGGGCAGCAGGACCGGCCGAGCGCGGTCGAGACCGGCAGCGACAACCTCGTCCAGCGCATGGAACGGCTCCCACCCGGCCACCCCTCGTCCCCGTACGACGAAGACGGCAGCCGCAAACCCCCGGTGGACCGCCCGGCGGACCGCGAACTCCCGCTGCCGGACGAGCGGAAGCCTGACGCCGGCCCAGCCGCTCCGGATTCATCATCCGAAGATGTGCCTGACCGGAGATTCTCAGACGCCCGAAACTTAACGGCCCAAGAGTCCGCATCCCCCAGCACAGACGAGCAAGAGCCGACCGGCCAACAGCACCGCGAAGGAAGAATCAACCCCGACGAGGTCCCCGGGGACAGCGCTCCTCACGCCGAGGCCCACATTCGCGAGCCACGCGACCCTGAATCGCAGTCTGACAGCCAGTCCTGGTCGGAGATGCTCCCGCACTTTAAGGAACGGTGGGAGCGCCACGAGCAACGCTGGCCCCAGGAACAGAGCGCAGAGGCTGACCGCAGCAACGACGAACCCGGCTCCTGGCGCGGCGACAGCGGCCGACCACTGAGCGCACGCGACAACGCGAGTGTCGATGCCTGCTGCGATCGGATCGCCAAGGCCGAGACCCGGATCACCACCCGAGTGGAGGATGCCGAACGCGCCTCCGCGGGCGGGCTCGTCGGGAAGGAGTTCCGCCTCAAAGAACGCGACAGTCTCAAGGATAAAGTGGCCGCCGCGCGCGAAGGCGCCTCCGGCGCGGACTTTGACCGCATCTTGGCCAACGTCCATGATGCTGTCCGCTACACGTTGCAGTACGACGAGGCCGACTACACAGCCGGCGTCCAGGCTGACGTGGGATGGCTGAAGGGCCAGGGATTCGACCTGATCAGGCTGAAGAACTTCTGGAACGACACAGAGTACAAGGGCATCAACTCTCAATGGCACGACCGGGAGACCAGCCAGACCTTCGAGATGCAGTTCCACACGCCTGCGAGCTTCGCGGCTAAGCAGATCACACATAAAGCCTACGAGCGTATCCGCAATCCGCAGACGACCAAAGACGAGTCCCGCGAGCTCCACGACTACCAGCGAGAAGTCAGCTCCAGTTTACCCATTCCAATCGGCGCGCCAGAGATTCCGGAATATCCGTGACAGGAGAAACATGCCGGATCAAGTGACTTACTACGCGATGCTGCTCGCGGGGGATGCACCAAGCAACCCATCCGGCATTGCTCGCCGTCTTGTCTCTGACAATGGCGGCATCCGAGACGAAGTCTTCAAGCAAGACCTGTCGTGGGACCACACCCCGCTCATTGCGGCCGCCGAACGTGGCGACATGACCTTCGACCTTGTCGAGGTCAGCGCGGACGAGGCGGAGGGAATCATCGAGGGGTTCCGGGCCAAGTGGAGGTCAGAGGGCCAGTGAGCGCGGCCAGCCGCGAAGCCCGTTGTGCCCCCAACGGGCGTTGTGTGCCGATATGGTGGCGTCCGTCTTGGCAGCGCGGAACGTACTCCCACCGCGCGTGACGGAGCGAGGGTGACGATGGGTGGCTTCAAGAAGTTCCTGCTGCGCGGGAACCTGATCGATCTCGCGGTGGCCGTTGTCGTGGGCCTCGCGTTCAACACAGTGGTCCAGGCCATGGTCAAGGACATCGTCACACCGCTGATCGCCGCGATCGGCGGCAAGCCGAATTTCTCCAGCCTGACCTTCACCATCCACAACAGCGTGTTCAAGTACGGCGACTTCCTCAACGCCGTGATTGCCTTCATAGTCATCGCCGGGGTGGTGTACTACTTCCTGGTGGCGCCGACCAGTCGGCTCACGGCGCTGGCCCAACGCAAGAAGGGCGCCACCGAACGCCAGTGCCCCGAGTGCCTCAGCACTATCCCAGTCGGCGCCCGGCGCTGCATGTACTGCACGGCGGCCATGACCCCCGAAGTCCCGCAGATCTGACCGCCCCGTCCTACTTCGCGTCGGCGTAGCAGGCGACCACGGCGGTTGATACCGGGAACCGCACCGGCGTATCGCCGAACACCAGCCGCCCGGCCTCTTGGGCCGCCGCCCCGATCGCCGTCACCACGGAGTCTGCCGTAGCTTCCGGGCAGTGCACGATCACCTCGT
>Ga0265338_10006511_pt1 | contig 14846 bp, 13 predicted proteins | sample 42126metaG_FD_193579 | JGI IMG/M metagenome (GOLD analysis project Ga0265338, IMG submission 193579) | Rhizosphere microbial communities from Carex aquatilis grown in University of Washington, Seatle, WA, United States - 4-21-26 metaG | ecosystem: Host-associated > Plants > Roots > Rhizosphere... | reverse complement strand
GAAAGATTGAGGTCAAAAGCGGAACCGCTGGTTCCGCATTGGTCCCGAAAGCCGCGAATCCACCAATGCCCAGTTCCTGGAGGTCGCTTCCCCGGCAAAACCGTTTCAGTGTAGCCTCGCGAACGCTTTCGTTTCCAAGGTCCGCCGCCACCCGGCTGGCGGACGCATCGGTGGCCCCGATTAACGCCAGGAACGTTGGAAACGCGTTCGTCCCAAACTTCCGAACACGCGCCTGATCCAATTCCTTCTTTTTCGCAATCGCCGCGCCCCAGTAGTGAGCCGGGTCCTCGCAGGCCGCCTGCACATCCCCCGGGCGGCGGGACCTTCAACTCAAGAAGACATTCGACGAGCGTCTTGCCTTCGACCATCGGCTCCGCGTGGGCGGACCGTGGCGCTAATAAACACGCCGTCACGATTGCGATCCACAACAGCCTCGTCATGGCTGTGGCGCAAACACGCCTGCCGACACAGCCTCTGGAAACACTACCCATTGGAAAAGCTGCACACCCACTATGGACTCTATGAACTGCCGACCACGGCAAATGGAAGGCCGCCCGATGAATGAGCTCGGAGAGCCGAATATGGGAAACCCGTCCGTTCGGTTCGATGAGGGGCGGGAGAGAGCTGGTCATTGGCGTTCGCGCCTCTCACTCCGACCTCTCCTGCCTACTCTACCTAATCAAGTATACGCAACGCTTCAGTCGTCATTGCTTCGATCAAGACCGATTCCAAATCCTTCCCAACCAGTGCCCGATGTTGCTCGCCGCGGGGCAGCCACTCGTTCAAGCCGTCATACTGGCGAAACACGCCCAATGTCGGCGTTCCCAGCGCCATCGCCAGATGCAACACGCCCGAATCTGCGCCGATGTGCAACCGGCAGCGCTCCAGCGCCGCCGAAAGCTGTCCGATGCTCGGAGCCTCCACGCAGATCAAGCGATTATTGGTGACCGCCGCGCGCAACGCCGCCAGCCGCTCCCTCTCACGCGGATTCCCGCTCGCGCTCGCGGCCAGCGACATCTCCGGCCGCGCCTCCAGCAGTCTCTTGACAAGTTCAACCCAATTCGCCAGCGGCCATTCCTTCTCCGGTCCGCTCGCGTTGATTGACAAATGCGCCGTTTTTGGAGGAATAACCCCGGACGCCCACCGCCGCGCGTCGTCGGGCGCCTTCAAATCAAACCGCGCCGGCTCCAGCGCAAAACCGCATGCCGCCAAAACCTGGCGCCGCTGCTCATACACCGGCAGGCTGCGGTCCTGACGCCCAATCCAATCCCCAATGAACCACCGATTCCAAAAATGTTTGCGGCCGCCCTCGTGCGCGAGCCGATGCGGCGCCCCCGTCAGCGCCGTCATGAAAATCGTCCGGTCCGCCCCGCTGAAATTATACGCGACATCAAATCGCTCGCGCCGCAGCGCCCCGATGATATCCCAATGCCGCCACCACGGCGGACTCTCCGCGCTCAACGGAAAACCCCACGCGCGCGTGAGGCACGGCGCCAGCTTCAAAACCTCCGCCCCCACCATTGCCGAAAGCGTATGCACCTCGGCGCCGGGATAATGCCGCCGGACCTCCCACAACGCCGGAACCAAATGAACCGAATCTCCAAGAAATCCCAGGTCAACTACAATGACCTTCCGCGCGCCCCGCGTGCGCAGCAAAAAGTTGGACGCCTGTCCGCCAGTCATGCAAAGTTGTTACCTGCTCTGCGCCCGTGTCGCCATCAAAAACCGGCCCTTTCACGGCTGACTTTATCGCCCGAATACGGTAAGTTTTGTGCCGTGAAGCTTGCGACAACACCAGAAGAGCAGCGGCTCTGGATGCAACAATGGCGCGACGCGGCGATTGCTCTAGATGAGGTTCGCCGGGACGAACTGGCCAACCTCACTGAAGAACAGGCGCGGCGCGGCATCCGTATGCTGCTTGAGATTCCGGGCGGGTGGCGCAACCCAAGTCAACTATCCGGCTTAATCGAGCAGCAGGCGTTGTTTCAGATCCTGCGCCGTCGATGATCGCTCTTTACAGAACGGCGCAACGCCTTCAGGAATTTTGCCTCGCGCGCGAATGGAACTTCTGTTTCATCGGCGGCCTCGCCGTTCTTCGGTGGGGCCAAATTCGGGTCACCAAAGACGTCGATATGACGCTTCTGACGGGCTTCGGAAGCGAAGAGAACTTTGTGGATCAAATTACGGCAAACTTCAAATTCCGCCCCGTCTGCAATCGGGAGTTCGCTCTCAGAAATCGCGTTTTGTTCCAGGACGAGACCGGCGTTGCGGTGGACATCGCTTTGGGAGCAATCCCCTTCGAGCAACGTTCCATACAACGCAGCACCTTGTGGGAAGCCGACTCGAATTTGTTTCTACGCACATGCTCCGCCGAGGATCTTCTCGTCTACAAGCGCTTCGCCAACCGCGACCTCGACTGGGCTGACGTCGAGAACATCCTCGCGCGCCAGACAAACAACCTCGACTTGGCGCAAGTGCGAGCCGAGCTTAAACCGCTCGCCGAGCTTAAGCCCGAAGCGCCAATCCTCGAATCCTTGGAGCGCAGAATCCGGCGCCAATCGGAGCCGTTTACGCGAATCAAGCCAACCTCCGGCCAACCGTGAACAAGCTGCCCATCTCCGTTTGCGTCATTGCCGGCGCCGAGGCCCAGCGCATTGCCAAATGCCTGGCTGCCGTCGCCGACTGGACTGCCGACATCGTCGTCGTCATCAACCCGGAAGTCGGCGATGGCACCGATCATATCGCCGCCAAATACGGCGCCCGCGTTTCGCGTCATCCTTTTGCCAGCTTTCGCGAGCAAAAAAATGTCGCGACCGATCTGGCCCAACAGCCGTGGATCCTTTCACTCGACGCCGACGAAGTTGTCTCGCCCGAATTGCAGGCGGCGATTGCGACATTTTTCTCCGGCGCCAGCGAACGATTTGCCGGCGCCGAATTTTCCCGCAAGACCTGGTTCATGGGCAGGTGGATCACCCATGGCGATTGGTATCCGGACCGCGTCCTGCGCCTTTTCCAAAAATCCAAGGGACGCTGGGGCGGCGGCAGCCCGGAGCATTGCTGCGTCGAGCTTTCCGGCCCGTGCGCGACCCTGCGGGGCGACTTGCTCCATTACTCCAATCCGACGATTAGCAACTACGTCCAAAAATTGAATTACTACGCCGACGCGCATCTCGAACGCCAGCTTGCCAAAGGGGCGCGCTGGTCCGCTCCGGCAGTTGTCGCACGCGTCGCCTGGCGCTTCTGTCGCGCCTATTTCCTGCGCCGCGGATTCCTCGATGGCTATCCCGGCTTCTTCATCGCCGCCTCCGCCGCTTATTCTACCCTTGTCCGGCACAGCCGTTTGTTCGAACATCTCCACGCGCCGGCTCAATCGCAATGCAACCCAGCGAAATCTCATTAATCATCACCACTTACGACCGCCCGGACGCGCTGTCGAAAGTCTTTGACGGATTGAAGCGCCAGACGCAACCGCCCGGCGAAATCATCATCGCCGACGACGGCTCCGGGGCGCCGACGCAGGAACTCATCGCGAAATGGGCGTCGAAAATGCCCGCGCCGTTGCGGCACATCCGTCAGGAAAACGAAGGCTACCGGCGCACAATCATCCTCAACCAGTGCCTGGCAGCGGCGCGCGGAAGCTACTTCGTCATACTTGATGGCGATTGCGTTCCGCACGCCAAATTCATCGTTGACCACGCCGGCCTCGCCGAAAAAGGTTGCTGGGTCCAGGGCCGGCGTTGCTACGTCCGCCAAAGCAAGGTGCGCTTCTTCGCCATTGACTCAACGCCTGTCCTTCGATGGATGGCGCAAGGAAAGATCACCGGCTGGCCCAAAGGCGTCCGCCTCCCCGTCCCCATCATCCGCCGTGACACCGCCCAGCGCGGCATCCTCGGCTGCAACATGGGCTTCTGGCGCGACGACGCGATGGCCGTCAACGGTTTTGACGAGGAATACACGGGGTGGGGCGGAGAAGATTCGGACATCGGGACTCGCTTTTATCATCTCGGCCTTAAACGCAAGTTCGTTTACGGCCGGGCAATCCTCTACCACCTCAACCACCCGTGGGTGGACCGCAAACGCCCCGAGGACGTCCAGCGCCGCCTTCAGGCGACCATCGACTCCGACAAGGTCCGCTGCGAACGCGGCGTGGGCCAATACTTGACGGGAGCGCTCAAACAGCCATGAATCCAACAACCCCGGCGCTCCGAGTTGTTCACCTCAATTCGATGCTCACCGGCGGCGGCACTGACGACCAATGCGTCAAGCTCGCCGCTCAGTTGCATCGCATGGGCTGCCGCGCCGTCCTGGCCGGACCGGCCGGGCGCGCCTTTCAAAAAACCATTGATGAACTCGGCGCGCCTTTCCAGGACATCGGCGGGCCCGGCTTCATCCTCCGCGCCGCGCGCCTGTTGCGCCGGGAAAAGGCGCAAATAGTCCACGGCCATCACGGGCGGGACTTGTGGCCGACGGTGTTCGCGGCGCGGCTGTCGGGCGTGCGCCCAAAAATAGTCTTGTCTCGACACCTCGCCAAAAGCCCCGGCTCCCTCGCCAGCCGCCTCTTCCTCCTCAGCCAATGCGACGCCATCATCGCCGTCTCCCAATTCGTCGCCAACGTCCTGCGCGAAGGCGCCTACGAGCCAAACTCTCCCGAAGCCGAGCGCCGCGTCCGCCCTCCGATGCGCGGCGATTTTAGCAAAATCCACGTCATTCATTGCGGCATCAACCCTGGCCGCTTCGTCCCGATGGACGCCTCGGAAACGCGCCTGAAACTCGGACTCAAGCCCGGCGAGTTTGCCTTTGCCGTCGTGGGTGGTTTCGATTTGCCGCGCGGCAAGGGCCAGCGCGAATTCCTCGCCGCCGCGGCGCAGATTTCGGCCCGCGTTCCCCAGGCCCGCTTCCTCATTATCGGCCGCGGCACGATGGAACAGACTCTGCGCGACGACATCGCCAGGCTCGGTTTGGAGGGACGGGCGTGGCTGACCGGCCAGGTCGAAGACATGCCGCAGGTCATGAACGCTTTGGACTGCCTGGTCCACCCGCAAATCGGCACCGAGGCGTTCCCGTTGGTGATCTGCGAAGCCCACGCCTGCGGCAAGCCGGTTATCGCCTCCGCGCTGGACGGCATTCCCGAAGCCTTCGCTGCCGGCGGTCATGGGCGGCTCGTGGAACCCGAAAACGTGGACCAACTAGCGGAGGCGATGGCCGCGCAAGCGGACCAACCGGCGCTGACGCCCGCGCAGGCGGCCGCCATGCATCAGCGGGTGGAAAAAGCTTGTTCACTGGAAGGGGTGGCGGCAAATGTGATGCGGCTCTACTGCGGCCTTATAGGAATGCATGAAAGTTAGGATTGACTTCTGTGATTTCCATCCGGGATTTCGTAAAACGAGCAATTTCTTTTACGATCTTCTCCGCAAGCGCTTTGACGTCGAGTTGTGCGACCAGCCTGACTTTCTTATTTACGGACCCTATAGCCAACAGCATCGTCTCCACACCGGCGTCAAAATATTTTTCAATCCCGAATCCGGCCTTCCCGACTTCAACGAGTGCGATTACGCTTTCACCTCCAACTATCTCGACGACCCGCGCCATTACAGATTGCCGCTCTACGTCACCTACGGATCCCCCGAAAGCATCGTCAAGGCGCGCGACAACCCCGAAGCGCTGCTCCGCTCCAAAACCCGTTTTTGCGCCTTCGTCGTCGGCAACCACCACCCCCGCAAAAACAAGAATCGCGTCGACTTCTTCCATCGCCTTTCCAAATACAAGCGGGTCGATTCCGCCGGCCGTTACCTGAACAACATCGGCGGCCCGCTCCCCGGCTGGTCGGAGGGAAAAGTCGAATTCCTGCGCTCCTGCAAATTCAACATCGCCTTCGAAAACGCCTCCATCCCGGGCTACACGACGGAGAAAATCTTCGAGGCGATGCAAGCCCGGTGCCTGCCCATTTATTGGGGCGACCCGCTTATCACGCACGATTTCAACACGAAGAGCTTTCTTTATTATTTTGATTTCCCGAGAGAGGAGGCGCTCATCGAGAAGATCATCGAACTTGACCGCGACGACGCAAAGTACCTCGACTACATGCGTCAACCCTATTTCCACAACGACAAGCCAAACGTCAATTTTTCCGAGGAGCGCCTGCTGGCGCAGTTCGGCAAAATCTTCTCCACTTCCATTCGCCCGGTCGCCCAGCGCCGCGGCGGCTTTCCCTTCGGGCGCTGGCGGATTGTCAAGCGAAACCGAAACGTCGAATTCTAAGCCCCGTGCCCGCCAACCTTCTTTACCTCGGCTTCGCCTTTCCGCCGGGCCTCCACGCGCGGCATCCGGACATCAACCCCGCCGGCCATCCTCTGGAAACCCAGATGGTCGCCGAGCTGCGCTCCCACTTCATGGTGCGCTCCGTCGCGTCTTTGCCCGTTGAGGTTTCGGGCGCCGCCTTGGATCCGAACGCCTCCGCCGGCGTCGAGAGCGATCTCCACTTGCTTGATCGCGCGCCGGAGCTTGTGCATCGCCGTCAGGCCTTCAATCAGTTGACAACCGCGTATTTTGAATGGCGCCGCAAGGGCTGGGCGCCGGAGGCGCTTCTGGTTTACAATTTTTCGCCCGTCTATAATGCGTTTATTCGATGGCTGCGAAAATCGCCGGATCACCCGAAGATCATTCTGCTGTTGGCAGACAGCTCGTCGCTCGGCCAGCCGGTCTCCGCATGGAAACGGTTCCGTTATCTATTCAAGCCGATGGCCTGGTTCGATGACGCCATGCTGCCGATGACCGACGCCATCATCGGTTTGAGCTGTCAAACCAAAACGATAGCCGAGTCCCTTGGTCTCCCCTTTCTCTGGGTCCCCGGCGGCTGCCAACCGGGCCGCGCGCGTCCCGTTTCGACCGCGACGCCGGACGGCGCCCCCATCCGCTTTGGCTATTTCGGCGCGCTTGCGCCTCACGCGGGGATCGTTCCGCTTGCGCGGCTCCTCGCGCAGCCAGGTCTGGACGCCACGTTGGAGATATATGGGTATGGGTCGCAATCCGGGGAGTTGGCCGAACTGGCAAAGCGGAATCCACGCATCCGCTTTCATGGGTTCGTCCCCGGCGGCGATCCCTGCCTGGACGCGGCCGCCGAGTGCGACGTCCTGGTGAATCCACGCCCTGCGACGCATGGAAACGAAAACAACTTTCCGTCCAAGCTCTTCGAATATGCGCTTGCGGGCCGCTGCATTCTGACTGCGGGAATGTCTGGCGTGGACGGCGTTCTGGGGCCGGAGGCGTTTTATTTCAACGCCGGCGACTTCGAAGCTTCGTTGCTGGATCGATTGCGCCTTGTTGCGCGGACGCCTCGCGGGGAATTGGCGCGGCGCGCCGGCGCCATTCAGGCGCGCGTGACAAGCGAATTCTCATGGAGACGCCAAGGGGCGCGAATGGCGGCCTTTATCGAAAAATCCGGGACGACTGTCAAATATTAAGACGCTCGGCCAGGACTTCCAGGGGGCGGGCCGCGTTCTTCTGATACAACTCCTCGTAAAGAGCGCGGGCCTTGCGTTGCGCGTTTTTGTTCGCGACGTAAAAACGCCGCCGCCTGCCAAACTTAATCGTCCGGTCGACAAAGAATTTCGCATGCCACTTGAGATCTGTCGGCGGGGGGGGATTGCGCGGATCGCGCGACATAATCAGGACGTGAATCGAAAAACGGATGCCCTCCACCAACCGCGCGAGGTAATCGACAGTCAACCGCGAGGGGGGAATCAGGTGCTTCATCCGCATGTCCTTGAAGAACCCGCATCCCAATCCAATGTCGCCTGCCGATAACACCATGTCCGTGTCTTCGCCTGAAATGAGGCTTTCGCCCGTCCGTCCGAGGCGCTGACGCCAGTAGCAGCTCTGGATCTGCGAAAAATAATGAGTCAACGCCGCGCGGCGGAAACAGCATCCGGCGCCCACCGGCAGCGGCCCGCACAAACTGACCTTTGGCAACAGCAGGTCCTCCGGCACCAGTTGTTCAGCCAGGAACGGCCAGTATTTTCGCGTCCATTCCTCCGGCGGCGTTTGGAATTTCAGTTCCACATGGCCGCCCCAGACGCCAAGCCACGGGTGCCGCCGCCCAATGGAAGCCACCTGTTCGACATAATCGGGGTCGACCACATTATCATCGTCGATCACGGCAATGAACTTCGCGGTCGAATTCTTGAACGCCAAACGCAGCGCGTTGACTTTTCCGATTTTTTCTTCGCGCAGCAACTTGCCGCGCGGATGCCAGGAGAGGTCGTACCGGCCTTCGAGGGGCGGGGTTGACGCATTGTCAACTAAAAACAACTCCCAGCGCTCGCGTGGCAGCGTCTGCCGTTCCAGAGCGGCGAGCGTCTCGCCCAGGTGCTCAGCCTGCGGATTGTGCGTGCAGACAAAGACCGCGACGACCGGGTCCGTTTCGGGCTCCACAGGCGGGGCGGCTGTGAGTATCTCCTCTTTGGTCTCTTTGGCCTCTGAAACGATCGGCGGCAACGTCGCAAGGCGGGGAAGGGCATGAAAAGTCGTCGCCGGAACAAGGCGCGCGGGGACGCGGTGTCTGGTGATCAGGCCGTGGCTTGCTGCGGTGAGCGACACTCGCAACTGGTCGCGGCGCTTCCGTGCTTTCCACGCTTCCGGGTTCAAATACCACGGCCAAATTCCGGTTCGGGCCTGCGTCAAGCGTCCGTCGACGACCTCCAACTCGGCTGTCATTGAGGCCACCTGGGTCGTCGCGAGCCGGAAGGCTTCAACCTCTGGAGTTGAGGCCGTGGCGCTGCGTCGCGCCAGCGCATCGCAGGCCAACTGATGCAAACGCTTGACAAGCCGATTCAGCACGTGCGGCTCCATTTGGTTGCCGCTCGGGTGAATCAAAAAGGACGAGAACACCTCCGGAGTGATGGCGACCACCGCCTCGAAGGCATGTTCGATGAACCATGCTTCGTCTCCCAAATGGCCGTAGTCCGTCGGCCACGGGAATTTCCGCAACGTCGAGGTCCTAAACAAATTGCTTGCGACGCTGCCGGCGATGCTTTCCGGCACATACATAACTGAGAGGAGGAACAGCTCCTCCGGCGTCAGGCGAAAGGGCTCTTTCTCTGGGCGGGTTTCCAAATAGGAATGGATCGGCCAATCCTTCGGCACGACGGCCCCGCTCAAATCCACGAACTGGGGGCGGCTCATGACGACGTCCGCGTCGTAGCTCTGCGCCACCTTCATCAGATGCCGCAATCCCTCCCGTGTCATACATTCGCCGACAGTTGAGATGTAGGCGTAATCGGTGGAGAGGCGCTGAATGCCGAAGTTCCAGGATTGGTACAGGCCCGGCGGATGGCTCAGGAACTTGATGTTCGGATGCGTCAACGCGCCTTTCAACAGCGCGACCGTCGCGTCGGTCGATTCGCTGTCCACGACAATGACTTCCGACGCCAAATCCAGCCACGGCATCAGGGTCGCCGCATGGGCGGCTGTGACCAGGCCGTTGTTGCGCGTTGGTATAAGGACCCCTAGAGATTTGGACTTATCAGCCATGGCAGCTTGTCTAATCGATTGGGGGGAATTTTTTGATGGCACGATGCCCTGAGCATACTTCCAGCAGCGAATTTATGACGTTTTCCAGAGTCGCGCGAAGCGTAAATCCGCAGTGCGCATGGCGCAAGGTAAAAATGCCGTTTTCAACCGCTTATAGCGGTTCAGATTTGCGTCAGCGCCTCTAATTCTGCGGCGACCAATTGCACCAGGGGCTTTACAGTTGTGCGGCTGAAATCGAACCTGCACCCCGCGGCGGCAAACAGTTCCGGCAAGGGCCGCGAACCGCCCAGCGCCAGCGCAGCGTGGTATTGCGAAACGGCCTGGGCCCTGTCGCGGCGTGAATTGGCCCACAACTGGAGGGCGCCCAACTGCGCGATTCCATACTCCACGTAATAGAATGGATGCAAAAAGATGTGTAGTTGACGATGCCATAAATTCTCCCGCGCCTTTTCGTGTCCGCGCCAATCGACCTCGCCGCCGAACCTGTCCATCAGGCGCATCCACGCGGCGCGACGGTCCTGGCGCGTGTGGCCCGGATGGGAATAAATCCAATGCTGAAACGCGTCCACTGTCGCAATCCAGGGAAAGACTTCGATAACGCCTTCCAGGTGATCGCGGCGGGCGCGGCGAGCGCCTTCGGCTCCATAAAACTTGTCAATAAACTCGTTGCCGAGCAGCTCCATGCCCATCGACGCCACCTCGCAAAATTCAATCGGCGCGCTGCGATAGGCGAGCAACTCCTCCTCGCGCGTGGCCAGGGCGTGAAAGGCGTGGCCGGCTTCGTGGAGCGTTGTCTCGACATCCCGCTGGATGCCGACGGCGTTGGCGAAGATAAAAGGGAGGCGCGCCTCCGAGAGTGTGGACTGATAGCCGCCGGGGGCCTTGCCCTTTCGGTTCTCCAAATCCAGCAGGTTGAGTTGGCGCATGAGGGTGAATTCTCTTGACAGTTTTGGGTCCAGCTTGTCGAAGATTTCCTGCGACTTGGCTATCAGCGTCTCGACCTTATCGAAGGGCCGCAACGGCTGGCGGTTGAGGGGGTCGACGGCCAGGTCCCACGGGCGCAGTTCGGAGAGGGCGAGTTGGCGGCGCCGTTCCGCCTGCAACGCGCGCAGCGCGGGCATGACTTCGCCGTCAATCGCATCGTGAAACGCCGCGCAGTCCTGCGGCGTGTAATCGAACCTGGCGCGCGCCCGAAAGGCGTAGGCGATATAATCGGCAAATCCGGCGTTGCGCGCGATTTGCTCGCGCAGCTTGAGCAACTCGTCAAAAATCGCGTCAACTTCCCCGGCCACTTCCAGCCGGCGATTGGCGGACAATTCCCACGCCTCCTGCCGCAGCGGCCGGTCGGTCTCCTCCAAATACCGCGCCATCTGGACGAGTGTCCTTTCCTCGCCGCGAAACTTGACGGTCAGCGATCCCATCAGCTTCTGGTATCGCTGCCCGAGCTTGGCTTCCTCGGTTTCCAGCGGCACGTTTTCGTCGCGAAAGATTTCGACCGAAACGCGCGTATTCCTGTCAAAGACCTGGTAGCGCGCCGGATCCAGCTTGTTGCGGATCGGATGCGCCATATAAAGCTTTTGCAGGGCGAACTGCCGCGGCTTCAATTCCGGCTCAACTTTTTCCACGAAATGCAAATACGCCTTTTCCGCCTCCGGGCTGTCAGTGTGACAGGTCATGGCGATGTAGCGGCGGGTGGACTCCTCCTCGAGGGCCGCGCTCAATTCGCTGCCGTCGATGAGCCATTGCTCGAGTTGGGCGTTCGAGACGCATTTTGGCGACCGCGCCTCCAATTGGTCGAATAACGGCGCGATCTGCTTCCAATCGCCCAGATCTATCTGCTCCGGGACGAAGTGGCGTTTCCGATAGGGCGGCAATTCACCAAAAGGCAATAAACTCATGCTAAAACTATAAATCGTCTGCGCCACCAAATGAAGCGCAAACGTGCCGTTTCAAGCTGGAACGGCGGCTTAAGGTTTGCGGAGCTTTGATTAGCTTGGAGTTGGTTTGATTTGGTGTGAGTTGGTTTGAGTTGGCGCACAATTTCGCTCCCCCCCCCGAGGCGTTCCAGGCAAAAACTGCCGCAAAATGGGGAAATGGCGCGAATCGAGATTCCTCCCCCCCCAAAAAAAAGGGAAACCGGTTGAACGCAGGCCGGACTCTGGACCGGCGCAGGTCTTCGTCCATTTCAAGATGGCAGGCAGGATGCCCATAACAGAGGAAGGTATCACCCTGTTACGACCCTGTCAAGGGGTGATAGAGAGATGACCAAGGCTGACGCATCTAAATCTCGCGACAGAGACTCCAGCATTTCCAGATGGCCTCAGTCTTGGAGCGGGAGCTTGCTCCCGCTTTGGACGCGACTCCTGCCACCAGTCGTTCTGGCCGACGAAAGCGGCGGCAAGCCGCCGCACTCCAAAGGTTTACGCGCGAATACGTGATATGAAGGTGCGGCAATTCAGATGCATCTGCCCTGCGGAGATGACGTGCGTTTTATTTAAGATTGCCTGGGGAAACGCGGCGGGCGCTTCGTTATCGTTTTCACGGAGCCCAAATGCGCCGGTTCTGAGAGGGGCGCAAGGTCTGGCGCAACAATGTGCGCACGACCGCCCGGTTGGTGGCGCTTCAAGGCGCGTTTCCCCGGGGGCGAGTGCGCACCATCGGATCGCCAAAGGCGCAGATCAGAGAAATCGCTTCAATTCGGAAAGCGTGCGGATGCGGTGGGTTGCGACCGGTGAAGGAGACACCCCGGGACGCAATATCTGAATTGTCACCATCCCGAGTTGATTGCCTGCCGCAATCTCGGAGTCGGGGTTGTCTCCAACGACTAAAACCTCATCTGGCCGGAATCCGTGCGCTTGCAGAATTTCCGCGAACACCGGGAGTTTTCCGATGCCATTGCCTTCATCAATGGCATCCATGTGAACGGCGGTGAACAGGCGGCCTATGCCGAGCGCTTTGACTTTGCTTTCCTGCAAGAGCCGAAAACCAGAGGTGACGAGAAAGAGCTTGGCTGGAAGCTGAGCGAGTTCGAAAAGATCACCATAGCCACGAAGCGTCTTGCGAACTTCAATCTTTTTAAACGCAGCGAATCCGGCCGCGCGCATGGCCGGAGAGAAGCCATATTTATCCGCTATGAAATCGAAGGGAAATCGCCAGCAGTCTTTGAAAGCTGCGCGAAGCTGTTGCTCAGAAACCGCGTCATGGTTCGCCGTGCGGATCGCCTGGAATGCCGGCGCGAAGAGATCCTCTCCCGCTTCATCGGCAGCGGCAAGGCAGCTATCCAGGTCAAAAATCAGAGCTTTGATCATCCGGCCTATCGTATCGACATTTTGCCCGGGGGGAAGCAGATCGAGATGGGTGCAGCGGTTTGCGGCGAAACGCCGTTGACAAGCCGGCGCCAAAGTGGCACCGTGCGGACATGGGTCATGCACTGGAAGAGCCTCGCAAGAGGATTACGGCTCGCGTATCGGACAGCGTGCGCGACACGCTGGAACAGGCGGCGGCGCTTTTGGGCGCGACGGTCAATCAGTTCGTCGTGCAAACCGCCTATGTGGAAGCGCAGCGCGTGATCGAGCGCGAGTCGGTGATTCGTCTCTCGCAGGACGACGCGCGCAAGGCGCTTGCCCTGCTGGACAACCCGCCTAAACCGAATAAGCGTCTCAAGGACGCGGTAAAAGCGTTCAAGGGCGCGGTGCGTGCATAAAATCGAACTGCTGGCGAAAGCGCACGACCGGGAGGGATTCGACTGCGGAAGTGAAGCGCTGAATTTGTTTCTCAAGCAAACAGCGCGGCAACATGCGGAACGAGGAATCTCGCGCACATTTGTTTTGGTGGATGAGGACGCAGCCGCGCCAAAGCCAATTCTCGGCTTTTTCTCGCTCAATATTTGCCAGATAAAATCAGAATCGCTGACGCCGGGAGAGGCAAGAAAGCTGCCGCGTGACGTCTCCGGTGTCCGGCTGGGCCGGCTGGCCGTTGCCAAGGAGCGCCAGCGTCAAGGCATCGGGAGAGCGTTGCTGGTCGCGGCAATGGGGAAGTTTATCGAGATTTTCAACACGGCGGGCGGGATTGGTCTTTTCGTGGATGCGAAAGATCAAGACGCCAAATGCTACTACGAGCAATTTGGATTCGTCCCCATGCCGTCCAATGAACTCGAATTATTCCTGCCGGTAAAAACGATTCACGAGGCGTTGACTTCGCACTAGCGAAACACGACGTCGGAATCATTTACGCACGGGCGAGTCTCCCGCCGAGCCAAGACCTATCACGCCAGCGGCTCGGCGGGAGGCGGAAGTTCCGCTTCCCACTCGCCCTACCCTCAAATTCTGAGCTATAATGCGCAATTACTTATGTCGTCATGTTTAGATGGATTAGGGCTTAGAGCGCGTTTTGAAAATATCTCGGTCGGTCTTGCGGCGGGGCGGGCCGGCTGGCGTCGTTGCTCCTTAGTCGAATATCCACGAGGGATATTCTCCTTCGTCGCGCCTCGCCATCCGGCCCGCCGCGCTCGCAATCCATTACCCGATCTATTTTCAAAACACGCTCTTAGAGATCATGCAAGGTCGAAGCGGTCGAGGTTCATGACCTTATTCCAGGCGGCGACGAAGTCGTGGACGAACTTCTCCTGCGCGTCGGAACTTCCGTAGACTTCCGCCAAAGCGCGGAGAATGGAGTTGGAGCCGAAGACGAGATCAACGCGTGTGGCGGTCCACTTGACTGCGCCCGTTTTGCGATCCGAGCCTTCAAACAGGTTCGCGTCCTGCGAGCCGGGTTTCCATTCCGTGCCCATGTCAAGCAGGTTGACGAAGAAGTCGTTGGTCAGCGCCGCGGGCCGCGAGGTGAAGACGCCGTGCTGGGCGCCGCCGAAGTTGGTGTTCAGGACGCGCATGCCGCCGATGAGCGCGGTCATCTCGGGCGCGGTGAGGGTCAGCAACTGGGCCTTGTCCACGAGCAGGGCTTCGGCGGGCAAGGTGTAGTTGCGCTTGAGATAGTTGCGGAAGCCGTCGGCGATGGGTTCGAGGACTGCAAAAGAGGCGACGTCGGTCTGGTCCTGCGAGGCGTCAGCGCGTCCTGGCGTGAAGGGAACAGTCACGTTGACGCGGGCATTTTTCGCCGCCTGTTCGACACCGGCGCAGCCGGCCAAAACGATGAGGTCAGCCAGCGAAACTTTCTTGCCGCCGGTCTGCGATTGGTTGAACTGGCTTTGGATGGTTTCCAACGTCGCGAGAACCTTGGCCAGTTGGGGCGGCTGGTTGGCTTCCCAGAATTTTTGAGGGGCCAGGCGGATGCGCGCGCCGTTGGCTCCGCCGCGCTTGTCG
>Ga0265338_10006510_pt1 | contig 14847 bp, 25 predicted proteins | sample 42126metaG_FD_193579 | JGI IMG/M metagenome (GOLD analysis project Ga0265338, IMG submission 193579) | Rhizosphere microbial communities from Carex aquatilis grown in University of Washington, Seatle, WA, United States - 4-21-26 metaG | ecosystem: Host-associated > Plants > Roots > Rhizosphere... | reverse complement strand
GGTCTTCTTGGGACCTTTTCTCGTACGCGCGTTGGTGCGGGTTCGCTGGCCGTTGACCGGAAGGCCGCGGCGGTGCCGCAGGCCGCGATAGCACCCGATCTCCATCAGCCGCTTGACGTTCTGGGAGCGCTCGCGGCGCAGATCGCCCTCGACGGTCAGCGTCGAGTCGATGTGGTTCCGCAGGCGCGCGACCTCCTCTTCGGTGAGGTCTCGGACCTTGGTGTCGGGGCTGATGCCGAGCTCGGCGAGCACCTCGTTGCTGGTCGACCGGCCGATCCCGTAGATGTACGTGAGGCCGATCTCGACGCGCTTTTCGCGCGGAATGTTCACTCCGGCAATACGAGCCATGTGGTTACCCCTGCCGCTGCTTGTGTCGCGGATTGGTGCAGATGACCAGCACGTTTCCGTGCCGGCGGATGATCCGGCACTTCTCGCACATGGGTTTCACGCTCGGTCGAACCTTCACTGGGAGACTCCTTAGAGGGACGCCGCGGCCGAGTGGCGTCGCCGCAAGCAGCGGCGAACCTCTGACCGGGCAAACGGGAACTCTATCACCGCTCCGGTTCCCCTTGCGCAGATGTACGTCTTGTCAGGACGCGCGGGCCGTTCGACGTGATTGCGACCGTATGTTCACAGTGCGCAGCCAGGCCGCCGTCGGTCGTATAGATAGCCCATCCGTCGTCGCCGCCGCGAACGTTCCAGTCGCCCTCGGTGATCATCGGCTCGATGGCGAACACCATGCCCGGCGCCAGTTTCGGGCCGCGTCCGGCAGGGCCGTAGTTGGGGATCTGCGGGTCCTCGTGCATGTCGCGGCCGACGCCGTGGCCGACCAGGCTGCGGACGACGCCGAAGCCGTGCGCCTCGACGACCTCCTGCACCGCGTGCGACACGTCGCCCAGCCGGTTACCCGACCGGCACTGCGCGATCGCCGCCTCGAGCGACTTGCCGCAGACGTCGATCAGCTCGTGCCCGGTCGCCGACACCTCGCCGATCGGAACCGTGATGGCGGAGTCCGCGACGTAGCCGTCGAGCGTGACACCGACGTCCACCGACAGCAGGTCGCCGCTCTTCAGCTCGTAGCTGCCGGGAATGCCGTGCACCACCATCGAGTTGGGCGACGCACAGATCGAACCCGGGAAGCCGCGGTAGCCCTTGAACGTGGGCACGCCGCCGAAGCTGCGGATGTGGTCCTCGGCGATCCTGTCGAGGTCGCCCGTGGTCACGCCCGGCCTGGCCTCGGACTCGAGCAGGTCGAGCGTCGAGGCGACCACCCGCCCCGCTCGGGCCATTGTGTCGACTTCGGACTCTGTCTTGCGAACGATCACGCCGAGTCGAATCTGTCGAGGATGTCGTCGATCTCGCGGGCGACCACGTCGCGGGGAGCTGACGCGTCGATGAACACCACCAGCTTGCGCCCCTCGTAGTAGTCGAGCACCGGCGCCGCCGCCTCCACCCACTGCTTCTGGTAGCGGTTGCGGATCACCTCCGGCCGGTCATCCTCGCGCTGGTACAGCTCGGACCCGTCGATGTCACAGATGCCCTCCTGCCTGGGCGGGTTGAACTGCAGGTGGTAGACGTGCTCGGCCGCGCGGCAGACGCGCCGCCCGGACAGCCTTCCGACCAGCGACTCGAGGTCGATGTCGAACACAGGCACGCAATCGATCGACCTCTCGATCCCGGTCAGCGTGTCGTCGAGCGCCTCGGCCTGCGCGAGCGTGCGCGGGAAGCCGTCGAGCACGAACCCGGCCTCGGTGTCTGGCTCGGCGAGCCGGTCGCGGAACATGCCGATGATCACCTCGTCGGGTACCAGGTCGCCGCGCGCCATGATCTCCTTCGCCTTCAGGCCGAGCTCGGTGCCGTCACGCACTGCCGCCCGCAGCATGTCGCCGGTGGCGATGTGCGCGAGCCCGCGCTCGGTGGCGGCTCGCGCCGCCTGGGTGCCCTTGCCGGCCCCGGGAGGGCCCATGAAGATCAGGTCAGCCACCCGCGTCAGCAGCTCCTATTTGAGGAAGCCCTGGTACGAGCGCATGGACAGCTGCGACTCGATCTGGCGCATGGTGTCGATCGCCACACCCACGATGATCAGCACCGAGGTGCCGCCCAGCCCGCGTGCGGTGGCCTGGCTGAATCCTGCGTACTTGATGAACAGCGTCGGCAGTGCGGCGACCAGGGCCAGGAACAGGGCGCCTGCAACTGTCAGGCGAACCAGCACACGTTCCAGATACTGCGCCGTCGGGCGCCCCGGTCTCACGCCGGGGATGAACCCACCGTACTTCTTGAGATTGTCCGCCTGTTCGATCGAGTTGAAGATGACGGCCACGTAGAAGAACGTGAACAGGAAGATGAGCACGCTCTCGCCGATGATGAACCACCACGTCCCGTAGTTCAGGGTGCGCGCGATCGAGTGCGTGAACGCGGTCGGCACGAGCTGGCCGATGGTCGGAGGGATCGCCATCACGGCGGCCGCGAAGATGACCGGGATCACGCCCGCCATGTTCACGCGCAGGGGCAGGTAGGTCGAGCCGCCGGTGGTCATCCGCCGGCCCACCATCCGCTTGGCGTACTGGATCGGGATCTTGCGGATGCCCTCCTGCACGTACACGACCATGTACATGACCGACAGCACCACGATCGGCAGCGACAGCTTCTCGAACGACGAGCCGTTCCACCACGCGCTGATGGCGGCTGGTGCGCTGGTCAGGATGGAGGCGAAGATCAGCAGGCTCATGCCGTTGCCGATGCCGCGCTGGGTGATCAGCTCGCCGATCCACATCAGCAGCGTGGCGCCGGCGGTCAGCGTCATCACGACCAGGATGATGTTGCGCGGCGAGAAGGCGACCAGGCCGCCGGATCCGCCGGATCCGCCGATCGCCGAGGACCCATGCGAGAACAGGTACGCATAGCCCAGCGCCTGGGCCGCGGCAAGGCCGACGGTCAGGTAGCGGGTGTACTGCGTGATCTTGCGTTGCCCCAGCTCGCCTTCCTTCTGCAGCGCCTGCAGGTTCGGGAAGACGGGCGTCATCACCTGCAGGATGATCGATGCAGTGATGTAGGGCATGATGCCCAGCGCGAACACGCTGAGGCGCGTCAGGCCGCCGCCCGAGAACAGGCCGAGCAGGCCGATGATCCCGGACGGATTGGAGAGCAGGCTGGACAGCGCCTTGCTGTTGACGCCGGGCGACGGCAGCCACGAGCCGAGCCGGTAGATGGCGAGCATCGCCGCAGTGAACAGCAGCTTCTTGCGAAGGTCGGGAACCCGCCAGGCGTTGATGAAGTTCTGAAGCAGCCCTTACTCCTCGGTCTCGTCGGCCTCTGCTGCGGGCTCGTCCGCAGCGGGTTCCCCGGCGGCCTCCGGCTCGCTGGCCTCGGGCTCCTCGGCAGCCTCTTCTGCAACCGGCTCCTCGGCGGCAGCTTCCTCGGGGGCCGGCTCTTCGGCGACCGGCTCGGAAGCCGGGGCGGCCTTCGCCTTGGGCGCCTTCGGCGCCTTGGCGGGCGCCGGCTCATCGGCGCCGCCGAGCACGACGACGGTACCGCCGGCCTGCTCGATCAGCTCCTTGGCACGAGCCGAGAACCCGTGTGCGTGGACGGTCAGCTTCTTGGTCAGCTCACCGGTGCCGAGCACCTTGATCGGGTGCTTGAGCGAGCGAACGACGCCCGCTGTCTTGAGCAGCTCCGGGGTCACCTCGACGCCCGCATCGAACTTCTCCAGCGAGCCGATGTTGACCGGCGTCGTGTGCGTGCGGAACGGCCCCATCGGCATCGACTTCTTGTGGTTGGGGCCGCGCAGCTTGCCCAGCCGCATGTACAGCGGCATCTGACCGCCCTCGAAGCCGGCGCGCATGGTGTGGCTGCCCGACCTCGACTTCTGGCCCTTCTGGCCGCGGCCCGAGGTCTTGCCCGTGCCCGAGCCCTTGCCGCGCCCGATCCGCTTGCGGTCGCGCGTGCTGCCCTCGGCGGGCTTCAGTGTGTGCAATGCGAGTGGCTGCTCGTCGGCCATCTAGTTCTCCTCTTCCACCGTCACCAGCGAGGCGACTTTCCGCAGCATGCCACGCAGCGCAGGCGAGTCCTCGTGCACAACCGACTGGCGGATCTTGCGCAGCCCGAGAGCCCGCATGGTGCCGCGGTTCCGCGGGTTGGTGCGAATGGTGCTGCGCACCTGCGTGACGCGTACCTTCGACATCAGCTCGCGGCCTCCGCAGCAGCCAGTGCCGCCTCTGCCTCGGCGACAACCTCGGAGTGGGGCTTGATCACCTCGCGCACCGTCTTGCCGCGAAGCTTGGCCACCTCCTCTGGGCGCTTCAGGCTCTGCAGGCCGTCGACCGTGGCCATCAGCAAGTTGATCGGGTTGGCCGTGCCCAGCGACTTAGCCAGGATGTCACGCACCCCACCCAGCTCCAGCACTGCGCGCACCCCGGCGCCCGCAATCACACCGGTACCCTCGGAGGCCGGCTTCAGCATCACCCGGCCGGCGCCGTAGCGGCCGGTCACCTGGTGCGTGATCGTGGTCTTGTACTTGGGGATCTGGAACAGGTTCTTCTTGGCGTCCTCGACGGCCTTGGAGATCGCCGACGGCACCTCGTTGGCCTTGCCGTAGCCCACACCGACGCGGTCGACCTCGTCGCCGACCACGACCAGCGCCGTGAACGAGAAGCGCCGGCCGCCCTTGACGACCTTCGCCACCCGGTTGATCTTCACCACGCGCTCCTGAAGGTCGCGTGCATCTCGTTCCGGTCTCGCCACTAGAACTCCAATCCTGTTTCACGTGCGGCATCGGCCAGGGCCTTGACCCGGCCATGGAACAGGTAACCGCCGCGGTCGAAAACGACCGTGGTAATACCGGATGCCTTCGCGCGCTCGGCGACCAGCTTGCCGACGGCCGCGGCAGCATCCGACCGCTTGACCTCCGCCAGCTCCTTCTCGAGGCTGGAGGCGGAAGCGAGCGTGCGCCCCGTCCGATCATCGATCACCTGCGCATAGATCCGGGCGTTGCTCCGGTACACCGCCAGGCGCGGCCGCGCGGCCGAGCCCGATACCTTGGCGCGGACGCGCCGGTGCCGGCGCTGCCTGCCCTGTTCCTTGGTCTTGACGCTCATGCCCGCTTACCAACCTTCCGGACGACGTACTCGTTGGCGTAGCGGATGCCCTTGCCCTTGTACGGCTCCGGCGGCCGCCACTTGCGGATCTGGGCGGCCACCTCGCCGACCTGCTGCTTTGAGATGCCCCTGACGATCACCTGAGTCGGCTGCGGCACCTCGAACGCGATCCCGTCGGGAGCCTTCACGTTCACCGGGTGGCTGTAGCCGAGCTGCAGCTCGAGGTCGGAGCCTTTGAGCGCAGCACGGTAGCCGACGCCCTGGATCTCGAGCCGCTTCTCGAACCCGTCGGTCACACCGGTCACCATGTTGGCGACCAGCGATCGGGTGAGGCCGTGAAGGGCGCGATGGTCGTTGCGGTCGGTAGGCCGCGAGACCACCACCCTGTCGTCCTCCTGGGCAACGGTGATATCGGGGTTGATCCGCTCCGAGAGCGTCCCCTTGGGCCCCTTCACCGTCACGCCGCCGGGTGCGATCTGCACCTCGACGCCGCTGGGGATGGGGATGGGCTTTCGTCCGATTCGGCTCATCAGCTCACCATACGTAGCACAGCACCTCGCCGCCCACGCCCTTCTCCTGGGCCTGGCGACCGGTGACTACGCCGCTCGACGTCGAAAGGATTGCAACGCCCATCCCGCCCAGCACCTTGTGCGGGCGGTCCTTCTTCGCATAGATGCGGCGTCCGGGCTTTGAGATCCGCTTCACGCCGGAGATCACGCGCTCGCGGTTGGGGCCGTACTTCAGCGTCACCTTCAGCGTGTCGAACGACTCGCCGCGGTTCACCGCAAAGCCCTCGATGTAGCCCTCCTCCTCGAGGATGCGCGCGATCTCCCGGCGCATCCCGGAGTTGGGCATCTCGACCGCCTCGTGCAGCGCCAGATTGGCGTTGCGGATTCTGGTCAGCATGTCTGCAATTGGATCAGTCAGCATCTCTCGTCCCTACCAGCTGCTCTTTGTCATCCCGGGGATCGCTCCCTGGTGGGCCAGCTCACGGAGGCAGATCCGGCACACGCCGAACTTGCGGTAGTACGCACGCGCCCGACCGCACCGGGAGCACCGGTGGTAGGCCCTCGTCTCGTACTTCGCGGGCCGCGCCTGCCTGACCCTCTGTGACTCTTTCGCCATCGGTGCCTACCCTCAGTTCGCAAACGGCATGCCGAGCGCCCGCAGGAGCTCCCGTGCCTCGTCGTCGTTCTTCGCAGAGGTCGTGATCGTGATGTCCAGACCACGCACCTCCTGGATGTCGTCGTAGTTGATCTCGGGGAAGATGATCTGCTCGCGGACGCCCATCGAGAAGTTCCCGCGGCCGTCGAACGCGCGCTGGTTGATCCCGCGGAAGTCGCGGATGCGGGGCAGCGCGATGGTCATCAGCCGGTCGAGGAACTCGTACATCCGGTCACCCCGCAGCGTCACCTTGCAGCCGATGGGCATGCCCTCGCGGATCTTGAAGCCGGCGATCGAGTTGCGCGCCCTGGTGATCACCGGATGCTGCCCGGAGATCGTGGCCAGCTGTTCGACGGCGTCGTCCAGCGCCTTGGCGTTGGTCTTCGCCTCGCCGACACCCATGTTCAGCGTGATCTTCTCGAGGCGCGGAACCGCCATCGGCGTGTTCAGCCCGAGCTGCTCCTGCAGCGCGGCGCGGATCTCGTCGTCGTAGCGGACCTTGAGGCGGGGTTCGGGGATCTCGGTCGTGCTCACTTGTCGATGTCCTTGTCGCAGGAGCGGCAGAACCGCACCTTGTTCCCGTCCTTGTTGACCCGAAAGCCGATCCGCGACGGGCCGCCGTGCGCCGGGCACACGACCTGCACGTTGCTGACCGGGAGCGGCGCCTCGCGCTCGATCACGCCGCCCGGGATGATCTGGCTGGAGCCGGACTTGCGGGGGGCCGGGCGCGGCTTGGTGTGGCGCTTGATCATGTTCACGCGCTCGACGATCACGCGGCCCTCGGAGGGCAGCACGCGAGTCACCGTGCCGCGCTTGCCGGTGTCCTTGCCGGCGATCACCTCGACGGAGTCGCCCTTCTTGATCTTGAGCTTTGGATTCGTCTTGAGCTTTGTGTTCGCCATGGTGCTAGAGGACCTCTGGGGCAAGAGAAACGATCTTCATGAAGTTGCGCTCACGCAGCTCGCGGGCGACCGGCCCGAAGATGCGCGTACCGCGCGGGTTGCGCTGGTTGTCGATGATCACTGCGGCGTTCTCGTCGAACGCAATGTACGTACCGTCCTCGCGCGAGTGCTGCTTCTTGGTACGCACCACCACGGCCTTCACGACCTCGCCCTTCTTGACGCTGCCGTTGGGCGTGGCCTGCTTGACGGTGCCGACGATGATATCCCCGACTCCCGCATAGCGACGTCGGCTGCCACCCATGATGCGGATGCACAGCAGCTCGCGGGCGCCGGTGTTGTCGGCCACCCTGAGCCGGGTCTCGACCTGGATCACTTGGCCACCTCGACGATCTCGGCCAGCCGCCAGCGCTTGGTCGCCGACAGCGGGCGCGTCTCGACGAGGCGGACGGTGTCACCGATCTTGGCCTGGTTCTGCTCGTCGTGAGCATGCAGCCGGATCGAGCGGCGCATCTTCTTCTGGTACTTCGGGTGGGACTTGAGGATGTCGACGCGGACAACGACGGTCTTGTCCATCGCGTCCGAGACGACGATCCCGCGGCGCTCCTTGCGCCGGCCCCGCGCCGCTTCCTGGGGAGTGTCGGTCTTCGTCATCAGCTCTGCGCCTTCCGGGCGTCGGCCCGCTCATGGGAGATGGTCAGGATGCGCGCGATATCGCGCTTGGCCCCGGCGAGGGCGGCCGAGTTCTCCAGCGCGCCCGTGGCGTGCTGGAAGCGGAGGTTGAACAGCTCCTGGCGCGACTCGTCGAGCCTCCGGTCGAGCTCGTCGTCGGTCAGCTCTCGGAGGTCACTGACCTTCAAAGAGATCACCTTCCCGGGTCACGAACTTGGACTTCACCGGCAGCTTCATCGCGGCCAGGCGCAGCGCCTCGCGCGCCAGCGGCTCCGGCACGCCGGCCAGCTCGAACATGACGCGGCCAGGCTTGACCACGGCCACCCAGTGCTCCGGGGAGCCCTTGCCCGAGCCCATGCGGGTCTCGGCGGGCTTCGCCGTCACCGACTTGTCGGGGAAGATCGTGATCCAGACCTTGCCGCCGCGCTTGATCTTGCGGGTCATCGCGATTCGGGCAGCCTCGATCTGGCGGTTGGTGACCCAACCAGCGTCGAGCGACTTCAGCCCGTACTCGCCGAATTGGACGCGGTTGCCGCCCTTCGACATGCCGGCGCGCCTGCCCCGATGCACCTTGCGGTACTTCGTTCGCTTCGGCAGCAGCACTACGACTCACCACCCTCGGTGGTTGTCTCCGGCGCAGCCTCGGGAGCCGCGGTCTCGGGCGCAGTTGCCTCGGGAGCCGCCGCCTCGGGCTTGGGTGCGTCGGGATTGGGTGTCTCTGACTTGGGTGCGTCGGGCTTGGGTGCGTCGGGCTTGGGCGTGTCCGCCTGCGGGCGCGGACGCCGCTGCCGGCCACCGGCGCCCGGCGTTGCACCGCCGCCGGCACCCTCGCCGCCGCCACCGCCACCGCCACGGGGCCGACGTCCACCACCTCCACCGCCGCCGCCGCCACCACCGCGTCCGCGGCGCTGCGGGCGAGCGGGACCGAGCTGCTCGGCATCTCCCGGACGGCCACCGCGCCTGCGACGCGTGTCGACCTCGCCCAGACGGGTCGCGCCGCCGTCGCGCTCAAAGCCCTCGGGCATGATCTCGCCCTTGTTGATCCAGACCTTGACGCCGATCCGGCCGAACGTCGTCTTCGCCTCGGCGAACCCGTAATCGATGTCCGCGCGCAGCGTGTGCAGCGGGACGCGGCCCTCGCTGTAGGACTCGGAGCGGGACATCTCGGCGCCGCCCAGGCGCCCGCCGCAGCGGATCTTGACACCCTGGGCGCCCGAGCGCATCGACGAGCTGAGCGAGCGCTTCATGGCTCGCCGGAACGAGACGCGGTTCTGAAGCTGCTCGGCGATCGACTGCGCCACCAGTTTGGCATCGAGCTCCGGCCGCTTGATCTCGGTGATGTTGACCTGCACGCTCTTGCCGGTCATGTCGTGCAGCTCCTTGCGGAGCGCATCCACCTCGGAGCCCGACTTGCCGATCACGATGCCCGGGCGGGCCGTGTAGATGTCAACCGTCACCCGCTGGTTGTCCTTGCGGATGTGGATGTCGGACAGGCCGGCGTGCGACAACTTGCCGTAGATGTGGTCGCGAATCTTGGTGTCCTCGGACAGGTAGCCCGCGAACTCCTTGGTGGTGGTAAACCAGTTCGACTTCCAGGTGTGGATGATCCCCACACGGAGGCCGCCTGGATGGACTTTGTGGCCCATTAGGAATCGGCCTCCTCGTCATCGGTGCTCGGCTTGGCGTCGTCGGCTTCTGCCTCCGGCGCGGGCTCAGCTTCGGCTTCGGGCTCGGGCGCTGCTTCGGGCTCGGGCTCCGGCTCGGGCTCTGCCGCAGCCTCCGGCTCCGGCTCGGCTTCCGGCTCAGGCTCGGCTTCCGCTTCGGGCGCCGCATCTGCCTCGGTCTCGGGCGCGGCCTCAGACTCGGCGGCCTCAGGTTCGGCGGCCTCAGGCGTCGTCTCCTCGGCCGCTGCATCCTCGACGGCGGCCTCCTCGGCGATCGGCTCGGTGCCGGGCACCTCGGCGGCCTTCGAGCCGCGCTTGCGGCGCGTCGGCGCGGCAGGCGCCGCCTCGGCAACCGGGCGTACCTTCCTGGGCTTGATCTCGCCCGGCAGCGCCGGGCCGACAAGAATTGTGATGTGGCACGAGCGCTTGCGGATCCGGTTCACGCGGCCGCGGGCGCGGGCGCGCCAGCGCTTCAGCGTCGGGCCCTCGTCAGCGTACGCCGCCACCACGACCAGCTCGTCGGGGTCGTACCCGCTGTTGGTCTCGGCGTTGGCGATCGCGGACTTCAGCACCAGGCCGACGTCCTTGGCAACGGCACGCGTCTGGAACGCCAGGATGCTGGTCGCCTCCGAGGCGGACTTGCCACGGATGTGCTCGAGCACCAGCCGCGCCTTGCGCGCCGAGGAGCGCACGTACCGGGCCTGTGCCCGAACGGTCTCCCGATCCTTGACGGCTACCGCCACCTCAGCGTCCCTTCAGCTTGCTCGTGCGATCGTTTCCATGCCCGCGGTACGTGCGCGTGGGAGCGAACTCGCCCAGCTTGTGGCCGACCATCGACTCCGACACGAACACGGGGACATGCTTGCGCCCGTCGTGCACCGCGATGGTGTGCCCGACGAACTCGGGGAAGATCGTGGAGGTGCGCGACCAGGTCTTGAGCATGCGCTTCTGGCGCGTCTCGTTCATCTCCTCGACTCGCTTCATCAGCTTGGGGTCCACGAAGGGCCCCTTCTTGCTGGACCGGCTCATCGGCTGCCCTTCCCTCTCTTGCGCGACCGGACGATGTCCTTGGTCGAGGCCTTCTTCTTGTTGCGGGTGCGGAAGCCCAGGGTGGGCTTGCCCCACGGCGTGACGGGATGCGAACCCTTGTTCTTGCCCTCGCCGCCGCCGTGCGGGTGGTCGACCGGGTTCATCACGGTGCCGCGGACGGTGGGCCGCTTGCCCTTCCACCGCGACCGGCCGGCCTTGCCGCCGGACTCGATCTCGTGCGTCACGTTGCCGAGCTGGCCAACGGTGGCGCGGCAGACGTCCGGGACGCGGCGCATCTCCCCGGAAGGGAGCCGCAGCAGCGCCATCCCGCCCTCCTTGGCGACCAGCTGGGCGGAGCCGCCGGCGGACCGCACCATCTTGCCGCCCTGGCCGGGCTTGAGCTCGATGCTGTGCACCGTGGTGCCGGTCGGCATCGACGCCAGCGGCAGTGCATTGCCGGGCTTGATGTCGACGTCGGCACCGGACTCGACCACATGGCCGACCTCCAGCCGCACCGGGGCGAGGATGTAGCGCTTCTCGCCGTCGGCGTAGTGCAGCAGCGCGATCCGGGCAGACCGGTTGGGGTCGTACTCGATCGAGTGCACGACCGCCGTCACGCCATCCTTGCGGCGCTTGAAGTCGATCAGCCGGTAGCGGCGCTTGTGCCCGCCGCCCTGGTGCCGGGTGGTGATGCGGCCGTTGTTGTTGCGCCCGCCCTTCTTGCTGATGGGGGCAAGCAGCGACTTCTCAGGCTCGGTCTTGCTGATCTCGGCGAAGTCGGACACCGACATGAAGCGGCGGCCGGCCGACGTTGGCTTGAACTTCTTGACTGCCATCAGTGTTCAACCCCGTGACGTCGTTGGATGGCTGGCGAGCGAAAAGCGAGCCAGGCTAGGACGCTGGATCGGGACAGTGCTCTGCACGGCCCGATCCACGGACGACGCATGGCGACGCTTTGCAGCCGCCAGACGCCAACAGATGTTGCGGGGTTGAGCACTTAAACCCCCGGTCCAAAGGCTTCGATTGTCTGGCCGGGGGCGACCGTGACGACGGCCTTCTTCCAGCCGGGGCGGGTGCCCTGGATCATGCCGCGCCGCTTCGGCTTGGCCGGCATCTTGGAGATGTTCACACCGATCACCGTCACCTTGAAGACCTCTTCGACCGCCTGGCGGATCTGCGTCTTGTGCGCCTTGGGGTGCACCTTGAACGTGTACTTGCCGCGCTCGGCGATCAGGCCGTAGCTCTTCTCCGATACGACCGGCGAGATGAGGATGGAGCGGGGATCGCCGTTCACGACGCCTCACCTCCCTCGAGCACCGCCAGCGCGGCCTTCGAAACCAGCAGCGACCGCGCCCACACGAGATCTGCGACCTCGAGCTGGGAGACGTTGACGACGTGCGTCCGGTCGAGGTTGCGGAAGGAGCGCTCCACGGCCGTCTCATCCGACGTGACGACGACCACCAGCGGGCGCTCCTCGCGCCAGCCGCTGACCATCTCGGCGGCTGCCTTGGTGCTCGGCTCGGTCAGCTTCTTGCCGTCCAGTGCCGCCACCGTGCCCGCCGTCGCGTGCGCGGAGAGGGCGATCCGGAGGGCCTTGACGTGGGCCTTGCGGTTGACCTTTCCGGTGTAGCTGCGCAGGTGCGGGCCGAAGACCACGCCGCCGCCGGTCCACTGGGGCGCGCGGGTCGTGCCCTGACGGGCGCGGCCGGTGCCCTTCTGGCGCCACGGCTTGGCGCGGCCGCCGGCGACCAGGCCGCGGGTCTTGGTCTCGGCGGTGCCCTGCCGGCGCGCGGCTAGCTCGGCCGTCACGACCTGGTGGACGAGCGGATCGTTCCGATCCAGCCCGAACACCTCATCCGACAGCTTGGCCTTGGCGGTGGCGCCGAGGGTTGGTGCGGTCAGCGCGGCCATCAGCTATCCGTCCTGATCTCGACCAGGCCACCGATCGACCCAGGCACGGCGCCCGCGATCAGCAGCAGGTTGCGCTCGGTGTCGACCTCGGCCACCTTGAGGCCGCGCTGGGTGACGCGCTCGTCGCCCATGTGACCGGCCATCTTGATGCCCTTGCGGACGCGAGCCGGCGTCGCCGAGGCGCCGATCGATCCCGGTGCGCGGACGTTGTGCGAGCCGTGGCTGACCGGGCCACGGTGGAAGTTGTGGCGCTTGATCGTGCCGGCGAAGCCCTTGCCCTTGGAGCGGCCGCTGACCTTGACCTTCTCGCCGGCCTCGAACTGCTCCACCGTGACCATGTCGCCGACCGCGAAGCCCTCGGCGTCGCGGATCTCGACCAGATGGCGGTGCGGCTCGGCGCCGGCGTGCTTCAGGTGCCCGACCTCCGGCTTTGAGAGCTTGCGCTCCTTGACCTTGTCGAAGGCCAGCTGGACGGCGGTGTAGCCGTCCGCGTCCTGCGTGCGCACGGCCACCACCGGGCACGGCCCGGCCTCGATCACCGTCACCGCGGTGACGATGCCCGACTCCTGGTCGAAGAGCTGGGTCATGCCCAGCTTCCTGCCGATGATGCCTTTGGAGGACGACATAACTAGAGCTTGATCTCGATGTCGACGCCGGCCGGCAGATCGAGCCGCATCAGCGAGTCGACCGTCTTGGGCGTGGGTTGATGGATGTCGATCAGCCGCTTGTGCGTGCGGATCTCGAAGTGCTCACGCGAGTCCTTGTCCTTGAAGGGGCCGCGGATAACGCAATAGACGTTCTTCTCCGTGGGGAGCGGCACCGGACCGGAGACCGTTGCCCCGGTCCGCTGTGCCGTCTCCACGATCGAACGCGCCGACAGGTCGACCTGCGTGTGGTCGTATCCCTTCAGCCGGATTCGGATCTTCTGCTGAGCCACCGTGCTCCGATCGCCTACTTGATGACCTTGGTGACGGCGCCCGCACCCACGGTGCGGCCGCCCTCGCGGATAGCGAAGCGCAGGCCCTCGTCCATGGCGATCGGCTGGATCAGCTCGACGGTCATCTCGGCGTTGTCGCCCGGCATGACCATCTCCACGTTCTCCTTCAACTCGACCACGCCGGTGACGTCGGTCGTGCGGAAGTAGAACTGCGGCCGGTAGCCCTTGAAGAACGGCGTGTGACGGCCGCCCTCCTCCTTGGAGAGCACGTAGACCTGTGCCTCGAACTGCGTGTGCGGAGTGATGGAGCCGGGCTTCGCGAGCACCTGGCCGCGCTCGATCTCCTCGCGCTTGACGCCGCGAAGCAGGCAGCCAACGTTGTCGCCGGCCTGACCCTCGTCGAGCAGCTTGCGGAACATCTCGACGCCGGTCACGACTGTCTTCGCGACCTCCTTGTGGATGCCCACCATCTCGACCTCGTCGCCGGTGTGGACAACGCCCTGCTCGATTCGCCCGGTGGCAACAGTGCCGCGGCCGGTGATCGTGAAGACGTCCTCGACCGGCATCAGGAACGGCTTGTCCACGTCGCGCTGCGGCTCCGGGATGTAGTCGTCCACGGCCTGCATCAGCTCGAGGATCTTCGGCACCCACTCGCTGTCGCCCTCGAGGGCCTTCAGCGCTGAAACCCGGATCACGGGCGTGTCGTCGCCGGGGAACTCGTACTTGTCGAGCAGCTCGCGGACCTCCATCTCGACCAGGTCGAGGAGCTCCTCATCATCAACGGTGTCGGCCTTGTTCAAGGCCACCACGATGTAGGGGACGCCGACCTGGCGGGCGAGCAGGATGTGCTCGCGCGTCTGCGGCATCGGGCCGTCTGCGGCCGACACGACCAGGATCGCGCCGTCCATCTGGGCGGCGCCCGTGATCATGTTCTTGACGTAGTCGGCATGGCCCGGGCAGTCGACGTGCGCGTAATGGCGGTTCGCGGTCTCGTACTCGACGTGCGCCGAGTTGATCGTGATGCCGCGCGTCTTCTCCTCCGGCGCCTTGTCGATCTGATCGAAGTTGGTGACAGCGGTGCCGGTGCCGGCCTCTGCCAGCACCTTCGTGATCGCCGCGGTCAGCGTCGTCTTGCCATGGTCGATGTGACCGATGGTGCCGATGTTGAGGTGCGGCTTATTCCGCTCGAACTTTGCCTTGGCCATGTTCTCCTATCTCCTTTTGTGGCCTAGCTCTGGCTCTCGGTGAGCTTTTCTGCGATTGAGTTGGGAACGTCTGCGTAGTGCAGGAACTGCATGGTGTAGGTGGCGCGCCCCTGGCTCATGGTGCGAACGTCGGTGGCGTAGCCGAACATCTCGGCCAGCGGCACCCGGGCCCGGATGACCTGCGCGTTGCCGCGCGGCTCCATGCCCTCGATCTGGCCACGCCGTGAGTTGATGTTGCCGATCACGTCGCCCATGTACTCCTCGGGCGTGACG
>Ga0265338_10006507_pt1 | contig 14850 bp, 12 predicted proteins | sample 42126metaG_FD_193579 | JGI IMG/M metagenome (GOLD analysis project Ga0265338, IMG submission 193579) | Rhizosphere microbial communities from Carex aquatilis grown in University of Washington, Seatle, WA, United States - 4-21-26 metaG | ecosystem: Host-associated > Plants > Roots > Rhizosphere... | reverse complement strand
CCTCGGCGACACCGACCGTGCGCGGGAGTTGCAGCAGCCGAAGCGCATCCTCGAGCGTGATCGTGTCGAGCGACATCGACTTGAACAGCGACGCCGTGCGCGGCTTCTCCTTCGAGTCCTCCGGCAGGACCTCGGTCACGTAGGGGCCGTAGCGGCCGCTGCGCGCCACGAGCTCGCGGCCCGTCTCCGGGTCGACGCCGAGCGGCCTGTCGCCGGACGGCTGGTCGAGCAGCTCGCGGGCGCGCTCCAGCGTCAGCTCGTCCGGTGCGAGCTCGGGCGGCACGCTCGCGCGCTGCCCGTCGCGCTCCAGGTACGGCCCGTAGCGGCCGACGCGCAGCACGATGCCCTCGCCGATCTCGAGCGAGTTGATCTCGCGCGCATCGATCGCGGCGAGATCGGACACGAGCGCTTTCAGTCCCGGGGCGCCGTCGCCGAAGTAGAAGCGGTGCAGCCACGCGCTGCGCTGCTCGTCCCCGGCCGCGATCCGGTCGAGGTCGTCCTCCATCCGGGCGGTGAAGTCGTAGTCGACGAGCTGCTGGAAATGCTGCTCCAGCAGGGCGACGACCGAGAAGGCAAGGAAGGACGGGACGATCGCGGTGCCCTTCTTCGAGACGTAGCCGCGGTCGAGGATCGTGCCGATGATCGAGGCGTACGTGGACGGGCGGCCGATGCCGAGGTCCTCGAGCGTGCGCACGAGCGTCGCCTCGGTGTAGCGAGGCGGCGGGCTCGTCTCGTGCCCTTGCGGCTCGAGCGCGGTCAGCTGGACGGCGTCGCCCTCGTTCAGGTTCGGCAGGCGCAGCTCCTCGTCGTCGCCGCGGTCCACCTCGTCGCGGCCCTCCTCGTAGGCGGCGAGAAAGCCGCGGAACGTGATCACCGTGCCGGAGGCACCGAACTCCGCCGTCTCGCCGGCGGTCGAGTCGCCTGCGAGCCGGAGTGAGACGGTCTGACCCTGCGCGTCCTTCATCTGCGACGCGATCGTCCGCATCCAGACCAGCTCGTAAAGCTTGTGCTCGTCGCGCGAGAGCTCACGCTGCACCTCCTGCGGCGTGCGGAAGGCGTCGCCGGCGGGGCGGATCGCCTCGTGCGCCTCCTGCGCGTTCTTCACCTTGCGCTCGTAGCGGCGCGGCGCCTCGGGGACGTAGTCCGGGCCGAAGAGCGATCGCGCCTGCGAGCGCGCCGCAGCGAGCGCCGACTCGGCCAGGGTCGTCGAGTCGGTGCGCATGTAGGTGATGTAGCCGTTCTCATAGAGGCGCTGGGCGAGGCGCATCGTCGTCTGCGCGCCCCAGCGGAACTTGCGGCTCGCCTCCTGCTGGAGGGTCGAGGTCATGAACGGCGCGGCGGGGCGGCGCGAGTACGGCTTCCGTTCGACGCGGGTGACGGAGAACGTCGCCGGCTCGAGCCGCGCCGCGAGCGCGCGGGCGCCCGGCTCGTCGAGGATGACGGCGTCGCCACGCAGCTGCCCGTCCGGTCCGAAGTCGCGACCCTGCGCGACGCGCTTCCCGTCGAGCGAGACGAGCCGCGCCTCGAAGGAGTCCGGGTCGAAGGTCGCGAGGAGGTCCCACCACGACGCGGCCAGGAACGCCATCCGCTCGCGCTCGCGCTCGACGACCAGGCGTGTCGCGACCGACTGGACGCGTCCGGCGGAGAGGCCGCGCATGACCTTCTTCCAGAGGACGGGCGAGACCTCGTAGCCGTAGAGCCGGTCGAGGATGCGGCGCGTCTCCTGCGCGTCGACGAGCCGCTCGTCGATCTCGCGCGGCTGCTCGAGCGCGCGCTGGATCGCCTCCTTGGTGATCTCGTGGAAGACCATCCGGCGCACCGGAACCTTGGCCTTCTCCAGCCCGAGCTCGTCGTAGATGTGCCAGGCGATCGCCTCGCCCTCGCGGTCCTCGTCCGTCGCGAGCAGGACCTCGTCGGCGTCCTTCAACCGCGCTCTCAGCGCGGCGACGATCTTCTTCTTCTCCGGATCGACGACGTAGAGCGGCGCGAAGTCGTGGTCGACGTCGACGCCGAGCCGCGCCCAGGACTCGCCCTTGTACTTCGCAGGGATCGCGGCGGCGCTGTCCGGCAGGTCGCGGATGTGCCCGATGCTCGACTCCACGACGAAGCCGTCGCCGAGGTAGCCGGCGATGGTCTTCGCCTTGGCGGGGGACTCGACGATGACGAGCCGCTTGCTCACGGCGGAGCACGATAGCCAGCAGGCGATACTGAGCAGGTGCGCCCGACTCCGGTCTACAACACCGCGGCTGTGCTCTCGTGGCCGGTGCTCCACTGGCTGTTCCGCCTGCGCGCGACGGGAACGGAGCACATCCCGGACGAAGGCGGCCTCGTGCTCGCGTGCAACCACGTCTCGAGCTTCGACCCGTGGCCGCTCGGAATCCCGCTCTGGCCGAGGCGGTTTCTCCGCTTCATGGCCAAGTCGGAGCTCTACTGGTGGCCGCTGAGGTTGGTGATCGACGGGGCGGGCGCCTTCCCGGTGCGACGCGGCCAGGCGGACGTCGAGGCGATCGAGACCGCGGTGCGGCTCGCGCGCGAGGGCAACGTGATCGCGATGTTCCCGGAAGGGACGCGCCGGGCGAAGGGCCTCGTGAAGAAGTTCGAGGCGCGGCCGCGGACCGGGGCGGCCCGGATCGCGCTCGAGGCGGGAGTGCCGCTCGTGCCGGCGGCGATTGCCGGGACGGACAAGCTCATGCGGCTGGGGCGATTACGCGTCGCCTACGGCGAGCCGGTCCCGATCGACGACCTGCGCGGGCACGCCGACGCTGCGGCCGCTGCGCACGAGGCGACCGAGCGGCTGATGGAGCGGATCTACGAGCTGGAGCGGTCGCTCGCGTGAGCGTTGGGCCCCTGCTTGCGCTCGACGGCGACTCGTTCGCCCACCGCGCCTACCACGCGCTGCCGAAGTCGATCCGCCTCAACGCCGTCGTCGGCTTCACGAACATGCTCACGCGGCTCTGGGAGATGGAGCGGCCGTCGTCGGTTCTCGTCGCGTGGGACTCGCTCTTCACTCCGACCTACCGGCACGAGGCGTTCGCGCCCTACCAGTCGGGTCGCGTCTTCGAGGAGTCGATCCTCGAGCAGCTGGAGGTGCTGCCGGAGGTCGTGGCCGCGATGGGGTTCGCCGTCGCGAAGGCGCCCGGCTACGAGGCGGACGACTTTCTCGCTGCGGCGGCGCAGGCCTGGCCGGGGCCGGTGCTCGTCGCCACCTCCGATCGCGACTCGTTCCAGCTCGTCAGCGATCGCGTCACCGTGCTGCGTCCGACGAAGGGCGTGAGCGAGCTGGCGCGCGTCGGGCCGGCGGAGGTGCGCGAGCTCTACGGCGTCGAGCCGGAGCAGGTGCCGGACCTGATCGCGCTGCGCGGCGACCCGTCCGACAAGCTGCCGGGCGCGCGCGGCGTCGGCCCGAAGAAGGCAGCGGAGCTGCTGCGCCAGTACGGCTCCCTCGAGGCTGCGCTCGCGGACGGGCGCTTCGCGGCGGAGGCGGAGGATTTGCGGCTCTACCGGCGAATCGCTCAGATGGACGCCTCCGCCCCCCTTCCTCCCCTCGAAGAAGCACGACCCAACTGGACGGAGGCGTCCTCCTTCCTCGAACAGCTCGGCCTCGGCGGTGTCGCCGGCCGCGTCGGAGCGCTGCCGTCGACGTCCTGAGCCACCCCGCGATGGCACGGCTCCACCCGACCGGACACCATCCGGAGCGGCCGGAGCGGCTCGAGGTCCTGCTCGCGCACCAGCACGTCTGGAGCGAGGGGCGCGCGGCGACCGATGAGGAGCTGCTCCTCTGCCACACGCCCGAGCACGTCGCGCGCGTGCGCGAGGTCGAGGCGCCGACGTGGTTCGACTACGACACCGTCGCGACCGAGACGACCTGGGAAGCCGCGCGGCTGGCGGCCGGGACGGCGGTCGAGGCTGCCCTGCGCGGCGCCTTCGCGCTCGTGCGGCCGCCCGGGCACCACGCGCTCGGCGATCGCGCGATGGGCTTCTGCCTCTTCAACAACGTCGCGATCGCGGCGCGCGCGGCCCAGCAGCGACTCGGGATCGAGCGCGTGGCGATCGTCGACTTCGACGTCCACCACGGCAACGGGACGCAGGCGATCTTCGCGGACGACGACAGCGTCCTCTTCGTCTCGCTCCACCAGTGGCCGTTCTATCCCGGCAGCGGCGGTCCGGACGACCAGAGCGAGACGACGGTGAACATCCCGATGTCCGTGGGCTCGGGCGACGCGGAGTATCTCCGCGCGTTCGACCACACCGTCGAGCCGGCGGTCGCCCGCTTCGAGCCGGAGCTCGTGCTCGTCTCCGCCGGCTTCGACGCGCACGCGGACGACCCGCTCTCCGATATGCACGTCAGCGAGGACGGCTTCCGGGAGATGGCCCGGCGCTGCGCGGGGATGGCGCCTCGCGTCGCCGCCGTCCTCGAGGGCGGCTACGAGCTCGACACGCTGCCCGTTCTCGTCGACGCGGCACTCGACGGCTTCGTGGCCTAGAACGGGAGCGGCCCCGACACCGGGGCCGCTCGCCACCATCGCCATTCCCCCGGAGGGGTGCCGCCTTATCCGTCCTCTATGTCGGCAGGCGGTCGTACCGGCTCGTGCCCCGTTGCGGGCGAATCGCATCCCCCACGGTGGGGGATCCGAGGAGCTAGGCGACGCGCGGGCGGAGCCGCTCGAGCGCCTCGCGGCGCGAGGAGACCCCGAGCTTGCGCAGGAGGCTCTTCACGTGCGAGCGGACGGTGTGCTCGGAGATGAAGAGGCGCTTCGCGATCTCGTCGGTGCCGAGATGATCGTCGAGGAGGAGCAGCACCTCGAGCTCGCGCGCGGAGAGCGCGCGCATGACCTCGTCGGGGACGCCGCCGCGCGGCGCGTCGCCGGTCCGCACCTCCTCGAGCAGACGCCGCGCGACCGCACCGGAAAGTGCCACTTCGCCGACGGCGACGCCTTCCAGGAAGGCGGCGATCCGCTCCGGCGGCTCGCTCTTGAGCAGGTAGCCGGCGGCGCCACCGCGGATCGCCGCGAGCAGGTTCTCCTCCGTCCCGGACGCGGTCAGGACGACGACCTCGGACTCCGGCGCCGCCTCGCGCAGGCGCGGTAGCGCAGTCAGCCCGTCCATGCCCGGCATCGAAAGGTCGAGCAGGACGACGTCCGGCTGCAGGCTCGCCGCCGCCTCGATGGCCTCCGCGCCGTCCGAGGCGAGGCCGGCGACGTCGAAGCCGTGCGAGCGCAGGAGCGAGGCGAGCGCCTCGCGCGTGAGCGGGTGGTCGTCGACGACGAGGACCTTGGTCGGCATCTCGACCCTTATCGGCAGCGGACGTTCTGCCGACAAGACCCTCGTGAACCGTCTGCGTGCGGACTTCCAGGCTTGGCTCTGGGGCGAGATCCTGCTCGTCGGTCTGCTCGGGGCGAGCCTTGCGCTCTTCATCAACTACCCGGTGCTGCGCACGCAGTACGACCTGCCCCAGCTGCGGATCGTGCTCCAGACGACGTTCGCGTTCGCGGGCGGGCTCGTGGCGCTACTCGCCTTCGTCCGCTTCTCGGTCGAACGGCGACGCACCGATCTGCTGCTCGGGGGCGGCTTCCTCGTCGGGTCGGTCGCGGCGGCCGCCTTCAACGTGGCACCGCTCTTCGGGGGCGAGTCGCTGCACCGGCCCGAAGGATGGGCCGCGCTCGCCGGCGGCGTCGTCGGGCAGGCGATCGCCGCCGCCGCGCCGTTCGTTCGCGGCAACAGCCGCTCGCGGAACTGGGTGGTCGCATCCGCGGTCGCCCTGCCACTCGTCGTCCTGCTCTTCGGGTGGGCGATACTGCACGCCGACCGGGGTGCGCTGCCCTCGCTCTCCGCGCAGAGCGCCGCGCTGACGACGATGCTCGCGCTGCAGGCGCTCGTGTGCCTCGTCGCGGTCGTCGGTTGGGGGACGCGTCTGGCCCGGCAGCCGGACGACTTCGCGCAGTGGCTCGCGCTCGCCTTCACGCTCCAGCTCTTCGCCGCGCTCCACCTCGTCTTCACGCCGCCCCGCGGAACGACCTTCGTTGCCGAGGGCGACTTCCTCCGGCTGCTCGCCTTCGGGCTGATGATCGTCGGCGCGTGGCGCGCGATCCGCTTCGCGGAGTTCGGGCGCGCGGTCGCGGAGGAGCGCGGCCGCGTCGCGCGCGAGATCCACGACGGCCTTGCGCAGTACCTCTTCGCCGTCTCGACACATGCGCAGATGCTCGAGAACGGGACGCCGGTCGAGGAGGTCGCGCCGCGCCTGAAGGAGGCGGCGCAGCTCGCACAACAGGAGGCGCGGTTCGCGATCCTCGCGCTCTCCTCCGCGGGCGGGACGGCTCCGTTCGACGCGGCGCTCCACCGCTACGTGGAGTTCCTCACCGCCGACGGCAAGCTCGACGTCGAGCTGGAGATCGACCCAGGCATCCACCTGGCGCCGGACGAGCAGATCGAGATCTTCCGGATCGTCCAGGAGGGGCTCGGCAACGTCCGCAAGCATGCGGGCGCGACGACCGCAGAGGTGCGGATCGGGCAGCGGCCGTCCGGGGAGCGCTTCGTGACGATCCGCGACGACGGCGCGGGCTTCGACGGCGAGGAGGTCCGGAAGGGGCAGGGCCTCCGCAACATGCGCTCTCGGGCCGAGTCGATCGAGGGTGGCTTCACACTCAGTAGCCGGCCCGGCCGCGGCACCGCGCTGGAGGTCGTGCTCCGCCCGAGCTAGCAAGGCTGAGTTCGCGGCGCGCTAGCCCCAGCTCTCCTCGGTCATCGGCCGCAACGCGGTCTCCAGGATGCGCAGGTGGCGCGGCCGCTCGAGCGCGAAGACGACGACCTCTGCCACGTCCTCGGCGGTCATCATCCCCGGGAGGACGTCGGTCGTCCGGCCGCGGCCCGGCTCCAGCGCGAAGTCCGTCGCGACGCCGCCCGGGCACACGTTCGTGCAGCGGATGCCCTGCTCCCGGAGCTCGTGGTCGAGGGCGCGCGTCAGGCCGACCTGGCCGAACTTCGACGCGCAGTAGACCGCTTCGTACGGCAGCCCGCGGCGACCCGCCTCCGAGGCGAGCGTGACCACGTCGCCTTCGCGGCCGAGCATGTGCGGTAGCGCGGCGCGGATCGCGTACACGGTTCCCTTCAGGTTCACGTCCAGCATCTCGTCGAGGTGCTCGCGCGAGAGCTCGAGAAAGGAGCCGTAGGCGCCGACACCCGCGTTCGGCACGACGATGTCGATCCCGCCGAACCGCTCCGCCGTCGCGTCGCACAGCTCCACGAGCGCGTCGAGGTCGCGGACGTCGCAGGCGCGCGCGACCGCGCGCTCGAGGCCGAGGTCGTCGCCGCTGCGCGACGCGAGGCCGAGGTTGCAGCCGCGCTCGTGGAGCATCCGGGCGACGGCGGCGCCGATGCCGCGGCTCGCTCCGGTGATGACGGCGGTTTTTCCTTCGAGGCTCATCGGATCTCCTTCAACGTCGGATAGAGGGAACGGAAGCGGCGGTACGCGTCGGCGTAGTCCCACTCGGGCTCGATGCGGCGCCGGACGCGGATGCAGCGCGCGACCGCGTCGTCCGCGTCCGCGAACGCGCCCGAGCGGACGCCCGCGAGGAGCGCCGCCCCGAGTGCGGAGCCCTCCGAGGACTCCATCAGGTCGAGCGGGAGCTCGAGCGCCGAGGCGACGATGCGGAGCCAGAGCTCGCTGCGTGCGCCGCCACCCGAGACGCGGCCGCTCTCGGGTGCGGCGCCGAGCTCGCGCAGGAGCTCGAGCGAGTCGCGCAGGCCGAACGCGACACCCTCGAGCATCGCCCGCCAGAGCGCGCCGCGGTCGTGTCGCGCCGTGAGGCCGACGAAGGCGCCGCGCGCATCCGGGTCCGCGTGCGGTGTCCGCTCGCCGGCGAGGTAGGGAGCGAAGAGCAGGCCTTCGGCGCCCGGCTCCCAGCACTCAGCCTCGGCGTCGAGTTGCGCGAGGTCGCCCCCGAGTACGTCGCGGAGCCAGGCTGCCGAACCGGCCGCGCTCAGCATCACGCCCATCGCGTGCCACGTCCCGGGGACGGCGTGGCAGAAGACGTGAAGCCGCGCCTGCGGGTCGGAGACGTACTCGCGGAGCGCGCCGAAGACCACGCCCGAGGTGCCGAGCACGACGGAGACGGGTCCGGGTCGCGCGATCCCGACCCCGAGTGCAGCGGCCGCCTGGTCGCCGGCGCTCGCCACCTCGGTCGACTCGCGCGCCTCCGGCAGCCACTCGAGCGGAACGTCGAGCGCCGCGCAGATCTCCTCCGACCACGCGCGGTTGCGCACGTCGAAGAGGAGCGTGCCGGATGCATCCGCCGCGTCGACGAGGAGCTCTCCGGTCAGTCGGTAGCGCACGTAGTCCTTCGGCAGCAGCACGTGGCGGATGCGTGCGTACACGTCGGGCTCGTGCCGGCGCAGCCAGAGCAGCTTGGGCGCCGTGAAGCCGGTCAGCGCGCGATTGCCGGTCACCTCGATCAGGCGCGCGAGCCCGACTCGCGCCTCGATCTCGGCGCACTCAACGCCGGTGCGCTGGTCGTTCCAGAGGATCGCCGGCCGGAGCACGCGGCCCTCGCGGTCGAGGGCGACGAGGCCGTGCATCTGGCCCGAGAGCCCGATCGGGCCGCCGGGGAGCCCTTCGAGCGCGGCCTGCGCGGCGCGCCACCAGTCCTCCGGATCCTGTTCCGCCCAGCCGGGCCGCGGCCGCGCGAGCGGGTACTCGCGGGACGCCGACGCGAGCAGCCGGCCTTCGTCGTCGATCGCCACGGCCTTGACGCCGGTCGTGCCGACGTCGAGGCCGATGAGGGCGTCAGGCACCGAGGGCGGCGTACACGAGCTCGTAGGCGCGCACGGCGTCCTTGGCCTGCTGGGCTCGGCGGAGCTCGGTCTCGTCGATGCGCGCCGCGACGCTTTCGATGAAGCGCCACTGCAGGACGGAGCGCCGGACGGCGCCGACCTGATCCTCGGTATAGGGATAGAGGTCGAAGCCGAGCCGCTCGCCGTTCTCGCCGTACCCGACGCGGCGCAGCTCGAGCGCCAGCTCGAGCGTCTCCATGAAGGCGGTCGCGCCGACCATGTTGTCGTCGTCGAAGGTGCCCCAGCCGGAGTTCGCGTGCTGGTGGCCGAGCAGCCCCTCCGCGGCGAGCAGCGCCGCGTACTCGGGCAGGTGCTCTCCGTTCATGATCAGGTGCTGCCAGTCCATGTTGACCTTCACGTTCGTGATCCCTCGGGCGCGAAGCGTGTGGATCACGTGCAGCGCCATCCCGACGTTGCGCATCAGCACCTTCATCGCCGGCTCGGAGTTCTTGTGCTCGAGGAAGAGCAGCCGGCCGTGTCCGTCCAGCACCTGGGCCGCGTCGGCGATCCCGTCGATCAGCCGCGCCCAGACCTCGGCGTAGGGCACCTGGAACGGATAGTTGAAGCCCTCACCTCCGGGCCAGATCACCATTTGGGCGCCGACCTCCGCCGCCAGCTCGGCCGCCTCGCGGTTCAGGCGCAGCGCCTCGGCGCGCACCTTGTCGTCGAGCGACGTGAGCCCGCCCTTGCCGAAGCGTGGATCGAGGTGCAGGCCGGAGCAGATCGTGTAGATCCCGTGCCCGTCGAGCGCTGCCCGCACGTCGTCCAGGTTGTCGTGCGAAAGCTCGTTCGGATAGTGGAACTCGTAGTCGTCCATCAGGTCGCCGAGCCCCTCGACCGCCCGCGCGATCTTGACCGCCGTCGACTCCCCGGCGTGCTCCGGCTGGTAGCCGCCGGGGACGAACCGCGTCACCATCGGCCCGAGCGCCCAGATGCCGAGGCTTGTCTTCACCCCTCACGAGTCTAGACCCCGCGCGGTCGAGTTCCACCGGCGACCTCGCTTACGTCGCGCGGAGAGCGCCGTTCGCGAGGATGCCGAACCGGTACACGGACGTCGACTCGAAGGCCTCGTACGGGCGGAGCGTGGTCGATGGGAAGGCCGCGTGGTTCGGGGAGTCGGGGAAATGCTGCGTCTCGAGCGCGATGCAGTCGCCGCATCGGTAGGGGCGGCGGCTCGTGCCGAGCAGGGTGCCGTCGAGGGACGTGCCGGTGTAGAGCTGGATCCCGGGCTCGGTCGTCAGCACGTCGAGGGTGCGGCCGCTGGTCGGGTCCGTCACGCGAGCGGCGAAGACGAGCGAGCCGTCGTAGGCGTCCAGGACGACGTTGTGGTCGTAGGCGCCGCTGCGCGCTCCGATCGCTGTCGGAGTGCGGAAGTCGAGCGGTGTGCCGTCGACGGTCGCGATCGCGCCGGTCGGGATGAGCTCCGCCCCTACCGGTGTGAACGACGACGCGTTGAGCAGCAGCACGTGATCGTCGACGGAGCCGCTGCCCTCGCCCGACAGGTTCCAGCACGTGTGGTTCGTCAGGTTCACGACGGTCGGCGCCGACGTCGTCGCGTGGTAGCCGATGCGGAGATCGGGGCCTTCGAGCCGGAACTCGATGCGGGTCTCGAGGTCGCCGGGGAACCCCATCTCGCCGTCAGGGCTCGTGTACGCGAGGACGAGGAGGCCGTTCGAGGCCTCGAGGACGTCCCAGACCTTGGTGTGGAACCCGCGCGCCCCGCCGTGGAGGCAGTTGTCGCCGTCGTTTCGCGCGAGCTCGTATTCGACTCCGTCGAGCACGAACCGGCCCCCCGCGATCCGGTTCGCGTAGCGGCCGATCGTCGCGCCGAAGTAGTGACCGGTGCTCGCAACGTACTCGTGGAGTGCCGGGAAACCGAGGGCGATGTTCGCGCTACGCCCGCTGTGGTCCGGCGCGCGAACGCTCTGGACCGCCGCCCCGTAGGTGATGATCGACACCTCGACGCTGGCGCTCCCGGTGAGCGTGAAGCGGTCCACGCGCTCGCCGGCGTCCGTCTCGCCGAACGGTCTCCTGTCGGTCGATGGGGTCATCTACGCCGTGAGTTTCCGTCATTCCCGCTGTCCCCGGCGGCCGGTACCTGAGCTGGAGTCGGGCATGCGATACTTGCTCGGAGTGACGATGGGCGCCGCCCTGGTCGCCGACGTCGGCGACGACGTCTTTCCCGACGCGGACGCGTTCTCCGACCGGGTGCGCGGCCACGCCCTCTTCGCAGCGGACCGCCCCATCGTGGTCGCGCGCGCCCCCGGCCGCTTCGATGTTCTCGGCGGCATCGCCGACTATGCGGGAGGGCTCGTCCTCGGCCTGCCCATCCGCGCAGCCGTGCTCGCCGCGGCACAGGTGGCCGACGACGGCCAGGTGATCGCGGTCAGCGGCGCGCGGCGCCTCGCAATCGCGGCCGCCGATCTCGTCGAGTCGTCGCTTGCCGATCTCTCGCGCCGCTTCTCGGGGCGGGACGCCTGGGCCGCCTACGTGCTGGGACCGGTCGCGCTGCTGGCGCGCGAGGAGGGGTTGCCCGTGCCGGGGCTGCGGCTCGTGTTGTCCTCATCGGTGTCGGAGGGGAAGGGGCTCGGTTCGTCCGCCGCGGTCGAGATCGCGGCCGCTCAGGCGGTGAGCGGCGCGCTCGGCCTGTCCCTCGAGCCGCGCAGCATCGCGCTGCTCGCGCAGCGTGCGGAGCAGCTGTTCGCGGGCGCTCCCTGTGGCGTCATGGACCAGATGACGGCCGCATGCGGCGAGGCCGGTCGTCTGCTGGCCCTGATCTGCCGGCCGGCGGAGGTGGTGGGTTCGTATCCTCTACCGCCGGGCACCGCCGTCTGGGGAATCGACTCCGGCGCGCGGCACGCGGTCCGCGCGGCGCCCTATCGTAGGGCGCGGTGCGCCTCCTTCATGGGGAAGGCGCTCCTCCGCGTCGACACCGACTATCTGGCGGCCCTCAGTCCTCAGGAGCTGGCGGCGGAACGCCTTCCGGAACGCATGACCGGCGCCGAGTTCCTGCGCGTCCGCGACGGTGTGGACGACGAGCTGAGCTCCGTCGAGCCCGACGTGGAGTACCCGATTCGCGCGGCGACCCTGCACCCGATCGAGGAACAGGTGCGGGTCGAGACGTTCCTCGAGCTCCTCGACGGATCGCTGAGCTCGTCGCAAGCCCGCCTGCTCGGCGAGGTGATGGCTGCATCGCACGAGGGGTATTCCAGATGCGGGCTGGGCACGCCTGCGACCGACCGCCTCGTCGAGGCGGTGCGCTCGGCCGGCTGGGAACACGGGTTGATCGGCGCCCGGGTGAGCGGCGGCGGCAGCGGCGGCACCGTCGTCGTGGTCGGCCGCGAGGATGCCGAGCCTGTCGTGCGGCGGCTGTCGGAGAAGCTCGGCGCCGGCCTCGTCAGCGGCACGTCCCCCGGCGCGTCGTCGTTCGGTTCGCGCGTCCTCTAGCCGACCACGCGCACGTCGCAGCCGCGGTCGCGCAGCGCTTCCACCACCGACGGGTCCGCGGAGTGACCGGTGATCACCAGCTCGACGTCGTCGATGTCGCACAGCCGCGCCACTTCGACCCGACCGAGCTTGCTGCCGTCGGCGAGCACGATCCGGCGGTTCGCCACCGCGAGCATGCGCTTCTTCACCTCGGCCTCGGGCAGGTTGATGTTCGTGACGCCCCCGATCGGATCGACGCCGTTGCAGCCGAGGAATGCGGTCTTCACCGAGAGCTGGTCGAGGATGAGCGTCGCGAGCGGATCGACGAGCGAGTGTTGGAGGGGTCGCAACGTCCCACCGAGCACGACCACGGTGATCCTCGGTGACGCCGGCTCGAGCTCGAGCGCCGTCTTGAGACCGTTCGTGAAGACGACCACGTCGTTGAGCTCGGTGCGCGCGGCGATCGCCCGCGCTGTCGCCGCAGCCGTCGTGCCGACGTCGATCAGCACCGTCTCCCCGTCCTGGAGCAGGGCGGCGGCCGCCTGACCGATCGCAACCTTCTCGGCTGCGAAGCTCGAGATGCTGTCCTCGAACGGCTGCTCCTGTCTCCCGATCTGCCGCGGGATGGCGCCACCGCGGACGCGGTGCACCTGCCCCTTCGCGGCGAGCGAGTCGAGGTCTCCACGCACCGTCATCTCCGAGACGCCGAAGCGGCGGCTCAGCTCGGTGACACGCACGAACTCCCGCTCCTTGATCTCGGCCAGCATGCGCTCGCGCCGGAGCGCGGGCGGGACCGGCAGCTCCTTTCCGTTGGCGTTCACGGCAGAGGGGCCAGGTCCGGCTGGGCCACGGTGAAGAGTGTGTCGAGCTCGATCGGCTCGGCCGGGACGTCGAGCGCGGCAAGCCGCCGCGCTGCGTCCTCCGGTGCGACGTCGTTCAGGAACAGTCCGAGCCCCGTCTCCACGCTGGCTCGGATTTTCGTCACCCCGGGCGCGCGGTGCAGCGGGTACAGCTCGAACGCCAGGTGCCAGTCGGGCTCGCCGGCCGGCGCCTCCTGCGCGACCATCATGTAGGGGAGCGGGAAGTCGAAGAGAGCGTCGTACCGGCGGACGACGTCACGGAGCGCGAGGGCAAGGTCGCGCTGTTCGCCGGGGGCGAGGTCGGCCAGGCGTGCGAGCCTGTGCCGGCGAGCACGCACGGCCACTTCGAAGGGCCAGCGTGCTGCGAACGGCACGGCGACGACGAAGCTCTCGTTTGCCGAGACGACGCGGTCGGAGCGCGCGTCCGCGAGCGTCACGTCGCACGAGAGGCATCTGCCGGCGTCCTCCCGGTGGCGGCGGTGTGCTGCCGCCTTCGTCATGGTGATCGGGGGGACGTGGTCGAGTGCGTAGATCTGGCCGTGCGGGTGCGCGATCGTGGCGCCGACCTCGGCTCCGCGGTTCTCGAAGACGCAGACGTAGGCATGCGCAGGATCGCTCCACAGCTCGCGCGCCCGGTCGATCCAGACCGCGAGCACGCGGCAGAGCTCGGTGGGCGAGAGGCCCCCGAACGAGGCTTCGTGGCGGGACGTGTACAGCACGACCTCGCACCGACCGCGGGCCGGCCCGGTCGTCCCCTCGAGCTCGGGGGGCGGCGGCGGCTCCGCTCGGAACGTCGGCCAGCGGTTGTCGAAGACCGCGGCCTCGTACGCGAAGGGAACCTCCGTCCCGCCCGGGCAGAACGGGCACGCGTCCGCGGCATCCGCAGCAGTGTAGAGCGGCCGCGCGTTCCGCGCCGGTGCGATCCCGACCCACGTGCCGGTGAAGAGGTCGAGGCGCTTGTGGATCGCTTGCGGCTCGTCGGTCGCCGGCTGGTCGTCGAGGCTTCCGCACAGCTCGCCGTAGACGAGCAGGCGACGTCCGTCGGCGTGGAAGAGGTCGTGTCGGGCGAGGGTGTGCATGTGCTTCGAAAGCGCGAGTAGTATCGTCGCTTTCGACAGAAATGAAAAGACCCAAGCTACGAGGCTCGCGGCGCCGGTGACTGAGGTCGCGTGGTGAACACGAGGCGGCTCGGCAAGACCGGCCGGCTGGTCTCGGAGGTCGGTTTCGGAGCCTGGGCGATCGGAGCTGACTGGGGCGCCGTCGACGACCGGGAGTCGCTCGCGGCGATGCACGCCGCCGTCGACGCGGGCGTGACGTTCTTCGACACCGCGGACGTCTATGGAGACGGTCGCTCCGAGCGCCTCGTCGGGCGGCTCCTGCGCGAGCGCTCCGAGCAGCTGGTGGTGGCGACGAAGTTCGGGCGTCGCGTGCCGCTCGACCTGGCCTCCTACACCTACGAGAACTTCCGCGCCTGGCTCGAGCGCTCGCGCGAGAACCTCGGCGTCGAGACGGTCGACCTCGTCCAGCTCCACTGCCTCCCGTGGGAGACCTACTACACGCCGTCGGTCTTCGCCGCGTGCGACCGGCTGGTCGAGGAGGGGCTCGTCGGTGCGTACGGGGTCAGCGTCGAGAAGGTGGAGGAGGGGCTGAAGGCGATCGAGTACCCGGGCGTCGCCACGGTGCAGATCATCTTCAACGCGTTTCGCCAGCGACCGGGGGATCTCTTCCTCCGGCAGGC
>Ga0265338_10006506_pt1 | contig 14850 bp, 12 predicted proteins | sample 42126metaG_FD_193579 | JGI IMG/M metagenome (GOLD analysis project Ga0265338, IMG submission 193579) | Rhizosphere microbial communities from Carex aquatilis grown in University of Washington, Seatle, WA, United States - 4-21-26 metaG | ecosystem: Host-associated > Plants > Roots > Rhizosphere... | reverse complement strand
TAACTTTGCATTCAAATAAGCTTTGTAAGCCAATTTATCGGTTAATTCGTTTAGGTATTTGTTTGCATCTTTTGCTCTTTCGCTGGAAGGATAAATTTGCAGAAACTCATTAAATGCATTTATAGCAGCAATAGTTTCTGTTTGATCTAAGCGAGCGTCAGGTGATTCTTTGTAAGAACAATAACCAATCATAAACCAACACTCTTCGGTATATTTTCCCCTTGGAAATGTTTTAGTGTATGTAGTAAAATAAGTACTTGCCGTAAAATAATCTTGATTGTCTAAATTTGCTTTTGCCGTTAAGTACAACACCTCTTCCGATTTCTCGGTACCTTTGAAACTAGGAGCTATTGCTTCTAGCAAGGTTAAGGCTTTTATATACTTTTTGCTTTCGTAAAACTTCTTAGCCGCTTCAAATTTCATGACATTATCATTGCTTTTCAGCAATTTCTGATAACCATCGCAAGATGTGAAAAGTAGCATTAAGGGAAGTATGTACCAAAGAAGTTTTCGCATAGTTAAAATTTGAATGGGCAAATGTAGGCATTACTATTGAATTATTCAACTAAATCTTTTTCAATTTAACGAAGATTGGGAATGAGTCCAATTGACTTTCTATTTTTGTTAATTATTTAATATTTACTTAGCCAAATACTTTTCAAATCCCTTTGTGTAAAGCACTTTATTCTTACCATTTTTATCTTTGTAAATGAAATAAGCATCGATGCCCGGTAGTGTTTGCAAAAGATGCACGCTTTGTACAACGCCCAATACCATAAAGGCTGTAGCGTAGGCATCGGCAGTAATACAATCCGGTGCAGTTACTGTAACACTGAGAAGATTGTTGGTAACAGGAAAGCCCGTGTGCGGATCTATCTCGTGACTATATTTTTTACCATTGTGATAGTAGAATTTTCTGTAATTGCCCGAAGTCGAAACAGCCATGTTATTTACCTTCATTACAGCTTGTATTTCATTTACAGTACCGGTGCTATCATCTATGGGCTGGTTAATGCCTAAGTTCCATGAATCACCTCTAGGACTTAGACCTTTACAAATTACTTCGCCACCAATTTCCACCATGTAATTTTTCACACCTTTCGATTCTAGTAACTTGCCAATGATATCGCTTGAATAACCTTGAGCTAAAGCATTAGCATCAAGTTGAACATGTGGATTATCTTTCACTATTTTATTACCCTGTAAATGCACTTTTTGATAACCGATAACCGGCTTTATACTGTCTAACATAGCTTGTGTTACGGTTATTTTTTTGCCATTGTTAAAACCCCAAAGATGTACAAGAGGGCCAACAGTCATGTCAAATGCACCATTGGTTTTGGCCGATACCTCTTGTGCTTTTATGAAAACCGGTTTGAAAAAAGAATCCATTTCAACTGTAGAATCATTTCGGTTGATGCGTGATATTATAGAAAGACTGTCGTACACCGAAAGCGATTTGTTGAAACTATTCAGCACATCAACAATCTCTTTTTGATAGTTGGCGCTATCCTTGCTCATATAAGTGATGTGGTAAGTAGAACCCTGTATTGCACCTTCAATAAAGACTTTCTTTAACCCATTTGCTAATTGCGCTTCCTTTTTCTTACAAGAAAAAAGAGTAAAAAGAGTAATTACTAGTAGGAGTGAAATGTTTAGATTTCTCATAGCTATTTTTTTTATTGTTTATTTTCTAAATTTAATAGAAATTCCTTTCGCCAAAGACCGCCTGCATAGCCGGTAAGTTCATTGTTAGCTCCAATCACACGGTGACAAGGAACAACAATAGCAATAGGGTTTTTGTTGTTTGCATTTCCAATAGCCCGTGCCGCCTTGGGATTACCAATCTTTAATGCAATTTCACCGTAACTGCAAGTCTTACCAAACGGAATTTGCTGTAGCGCTTTCCACACGCTATGCTGAAAATCGGTTCCCTGTGCTTGTAAAGGCAAATCAAATGTTGTACGTTTTCCTGCAAAATATTCTTCTAACTGTCCTTTTGCTTTTTCTCCTAAAGGCCACACACTCGTTTCTTCATCTATTTGTTGTTCTACAAATTGAATGTGAGTGATGTAATTTTCATCACCTTGTATTTGGAGGAGGCCGATTGGGGAATGGAAAATGTTAATCATTTCGTATATAATAAAACAAGGTTTCGTTTTCTGCATTATTCATCTTCATATTTTATTCCCTTTTTTATATTTTCAATTATTTCCATATACTCACTCACCGTTTTGCGGTTTTGTTCTTCCCAAATGTTTTTTCTGAAATTATACTCTTCCCAGCTGCGACTGATTATTTTTTCATCCAAATCATATTCTTGCTTCACTCTGGTTCGTTTTGTAATCTGGTTGTTACTATATGTGCTTACTATTTTTGTTATCAGCTTTTTGTTGTTATATTCCATCTCGTGTATGAAAAGAGGTTGCCAAATGTCGGAATCGTTCTTTGCTAAAAAACATTGCTCTTTTATTTTATTACCGAGAGAATCTACTTCATATACCGATTTTATCTTTTTCTTGAGTTTGCCCTCTTCATAATTCACCGATAAACTCATCGCTTGCTTATTATTTTTATACTCAAATTTATCTTCATATACAGGAATCCATTTCTTGTTTTCCTTTTCGTATTTGTAATAATCGTTTGAAATCAAGTTCCAATTCTGGTCAAATTGTTTTATGGTTTTGCTTGTGTTTACCCAATCTTTTTTCCAAGAATTCCATTCCATCCTGATTGATGTTTTTGTTTTACTTGTTGTGTCAAAAACATATTTATGTACGGACACATTTATCCATTTATGTTTTTTCTCATCCCATTGGGAATACACATCGTATTGTGGCTTTACTCTGAAAAAATATTGATTGTTTACCTCAGGTCTTAAAGTTCCGTCTTTTTTTGCTATAGGCGACTTTTCCACAACGGTATCGCGAAGCATTTGGATGGAGTCGTAGTAATAGGTAGTTTTTGCATGATTTACGAGTGAGCTATCGTTGGACTGTTTCAGCAATTTGAAATCTTCCAGCAAATAAATTCCTTTAAACTTTCGTTCGTGCTTTATGCTCGAAGCATTTAAAATAGGACTAATGATAGCTATCGAAAAGATGCATACTAATTTGATATTGAAGATATTCATGAATAGTGCATGTTTTGTTTTATCAACTTAAATTACAGATACTACTAGCTGTTTCCAATTAATATGATTCTATATCTTGATATATATTGTTTAAATTACTCAACAGATGGCTCCGATTACTCAATAGATCGCAATGTTTACTCGACAGATGCCATTGTTTACTCGTCAGACGGCATTGCTTACCCGACAGATGGCAATGTTTACCTGACAGATGCCATTGTTTGCTTGACAGATGCCATTGCTTACTCAACAGATGGCATTGTTTACCTGACAGATGCTATTGCTTACTCGACAGATACCATTGTTTACTCAACAGATGCTATTTCTTACTCAACAGAGCTTTTTCCATTAAACACTAACCGCTCACCTCGAACACTTTCATCAAACACCCCGTTATCATACACCAATTTACCATTCACAAAAGTGTGCGAAACCTTATGATTCAATATTACGCCTTCGTAAGGAGACCAGCCACATTTGGAAAGAATGTTTTCGGTAGCCACAGTCCACGATTTGTTGCGGTCAACAAGAACCAAGTCCGCATAATAGCCTTTGCGTATAAAGCCACGTTTTTCAATACGGAAAAGTGTGGCCGGAGCGTGGCACATTTTCTCTATCACTTTTTCTATAGTGAATTTCCCTTGTTTAGCCAATTCCAACATCAACACCAATGCATGCTGAATTTGTGGCATGCCTGATACCGCTTGTAAGTAACCACCTTCTTTCTCTGCCAATAGGTGAGGAGCGTGGTCGGTGCCCATCACATCAATCTTATTATTGTTCAAGGCCTCAATCAAGGCAGCTTTATCTGCGGGCGATTTCACAGCCGGATTGCATTTAATGCGTGCGCCCAGCGTGTCGTATTGACTATCGTCAAACCACAAGTATTGCGGACAAGCTTCGGCGGTAATGCGTTTCTCAGCAAGAGGCAATCTGCAATCAAAAAGAGCCAGCTCCTTGGCTGTGCTTAAATGCATTACATGCAAGCGGGAATTATATCTTTGTGCAAGGGTAATTGCCAATGCAGTCGTTTTATAGCAAGCTTCGGCACTGCGGATGATAGGATGATAGTTGAATGGAATATCATCTCCAAATTCTAATTTATATTTTTCCAGATTTGCTTTAATCGTTTCGTCATCTTCACTATGAATAGCAATCAACGCCGGCGATTCTGCAAAAACCTTGGTTAACGAAGCCTCCTCATTTACCAACATATTACCGGTGGACGAACCCATAAATAACTTGACTCCGCACACTTTTGTTGGATCCACTTTCATCACTTGGTCGATGTTATCGTTGGTAGCACCAAGGTAGAAAGAGTAGTTTGCCAAAGATTTCTTTGCAGCTAAGTCAAACTTTTGCTCCAATATATCCAGTGTAGTTGTTTGAGGAATAGTGTTAGGCATATCCATAAACGAGGTAGTTCCCCCCGCTATGGCAGCTTTACTTTCGCTTGTTAAATCAGCTTTGTGTGTTAGCCCCGGATCGCGAAAATGCACATGATCGTCAATCACACCGGGGAATAGATATTTGTCGGATGCGTCAATTACATGCGCACTTTGCAGAATATTAGCAGGAACCTCTTCTTTGAAAATCTTTGAAATTTTGTCACCTTCAATGAGCACGGAACCTTTGAATGCATGACCTTCGTTTACAATTTTTGCGTTGTGGATTAATAGACAAGAAACATTACTCATGATTTTCCATATTCTAATTTCAGGATTGTTTTTTAGGCTGCGGGTGGTAGTTTCTTAGCTCTTCTTACAGGATGAAACATGCTGTATATTTTCAATTTTATAACACCCCAAACAGCTTCACCAAATATGCCACTATCCATTTTGGACGTTCCCAACACACGGTTTACAAAAATGATAGGCACTTCCAGTATTTTGAAACCTAACTTATAAGTAGTAAATTTCATTTCAATTTGAAAAGCATATCCTTTGAAACGAATGCTGTCTAAGTCAATAGTCTCAAGCACTCTACGACGATAACATTTGAATCCTGCAGTAGTATCAGTAATACTTACACCTAATATAAATCGTACATATTTGGATGCAAAATAGGACATCAATACACGACTGATAGGCCAGTTAACAACATTAACACCACTAATGTAACGGGAACCAATTGCTAGGTCAACACCATAGCCATGGCAGGCATTATAAAGCTTAATCAAATCTTCCGGATTGTGAGAAAAGTCGGCATCCATCTCAAATATATATTCATATTCTCTTTCTAGAGCCCATTTAAATCCTGCAATGTAGGCCGTGCCTAAGCCTTGTTTCCCTTTTCTTTCAATTAGAAAAAGTGATTTAGGAGAAGCTTTTTGCAAGGATTTCACAATAGCACCTGTCCCGTCTGGGGAACCATCGTCAATTACAAGTATATCAAAAGCTTTTGGCAATGCCAAAATGCTTCGAACCATGTTTTCGATGTTTTCCTTTTCGTTGTAGGTTGGGATAATTACCAGACTGTCTGACATTGCGGTTTTATTTTTGTTCATAAATATTATGAGCAAATATATTATAAAATGTGGATATGGAATATCATAATCGTCGTTTTTTATGTTTATTTGCATAAAAATTAAAAAATTATATTTGAAACAAGTCCCGAGTTTAGGGAATAGTTTTATTTGACATTCATATCAGAAGTGAAAAACAAACGCATGAAAAAGCAAATTAACATGGCCATTCAAATTCAGCCTTTGGCAGAGGGTATTCATCCTAAATTGATATTATTATGAAAAAGATTGCGATTATAGCGTTAGCCATGTTTATGGCTATTGGTTCTTATGCCGGGAAAGGTGGTTCTTCGGATATGTTGAAAGATATTGTTGACGGCAATTATAAACCGAAAGCACCTCAACCGATGAAGTCCATGTTGGACGGAGAGTTTTACACTCACCTTTCGGCTGATGGAAAAACAATATCCAAATACAGTTATAAAACGGGTAAAGTGGAACAGGTGCTTTTTGATGCCGATAAAACCAAAGGAGCTAAAGTTCAACGAATCGAAGGATATTTCTTTAGTCCGACAGAAAAACTGATGTTGGTTTATACTAATTCTGAAAAGATATTCCGTCGTTCCTTTGTGGCCGATTATTACATCTATGATCCGGATCGGAATAAATTAGAAGCACTTTCTGATAGTGTAGGTAAACTACGCGACCCACTGTTTTCACCAAATGGAAGGAATATTGTTTTTGGTAAAGGCAATGATTTGAGATTGAAAAAATTGGATTACGGAACTGAAACACTTGTAACAAGAACAGGTGAAGGAGGTAATATTTTCAATGGAATAACCGATTGGTTGTATGAAGAAGAGTTTGGGTCAACCAGTCTTATCACATGGTCGCCTGATAGTAAATACATTGCTTATGTGAGTTTGGACGAAACCAATGTGGCTGATTATGCATTTGATGTGTATGGAAAATATCCTTTCAAATCGGATGCGGATTTATATCCAACCAACACTAAATTCAAATATCCTAAAGCCGGAACTGCTAATCCAATACCATCACTTTATATTTTTGATGTGTACTACAAAAATACTAAAAAAGTAGAGATGACTGAGGATGGAGATTTTTATATGCCTCGTTTGAAATGGATTGACAATACAGAAGAATTGGCAGTGTTCGTGTTGAATCGCAACCAGGATCGTTTGAGAATGCTTGATGTAAATTCGAAGTCATTGATTACTAAAGTGCTTCTAGAAGATAAAAGTAACACTTATGTTGATTATCAAAGTATCAATTTTGTGCAGTTCTTGAAAGATAATAAATTCACTTTTATAAGCGAAAAAGATGGATATCGTCATCTTTATTTATATAATGCTAATGGGATTTTAGATAAACAACTTACTAGTGGCAATTACGATATCACTAACTTCTATGGTTATGACAGTATCAAAAAAATGTTTTACTACCAAGCTGCTGAGAATTCACCAATGGGCAGAGATGTGTATAGTGTGGATTTGAAAGGAAAGAAAACCCTGCTTACGGATGGTAAAGGAACTAGCAACGCTTCGTTCAATAATACATTTACTCTTTTTGTAAAAGAAAGTTCAACCGCTAATACACCAACCCAATATGATGTATGCAGCGCTTCCGGTAGATCAGTGCGTGTGTTGGAAGATAATGCCGACTTGGCACAACGCACAGCTTCTTTACAGAAAAAAGAATTTATGACCATCAAAAATGCAGAAGGTATTGACCTAAATGCTTGGATGATTAAACCTGCCGGCTTTGATGCAAGCAAAAAATATCCGGTAGTAATGTATCAATACAGCGGTCCAAATTTCCAAGAAGTGATGGATGAGTTTAGTGTCGGCTTAGAGCAAAACTTAGCTGCCAATGGTTTTGTTGTGGTGTGTGTTGATGGACGTGGTACAGGAGCTCGTGGTGAGCAATTCCGCAAATGCACTTATCAACATTTAGGTGAAATGGAAGCGAAAGATCAAATAGCTGCTGCTAAATATCTTGGAACATTACCTTTTGTAGATAAAGCAAAGATTGGTATTTGGGGTTGGAGTTATGGTGGATTCACTACGCTGATGTCTATGAGTACGGGAGAAAATGTTTTTGCTGCCGGAGTAGCTGTGGCTGCGCTTACTGATTGGAAATTCTATGACACTGCTTATACCGAACGCTATATGCGTCGTCCACAAGAAAACCTGACCGGTTACGACCGTAGTTCGCCTATGGCATTAGCTTCAAAATTGAATGGTAACTTATTATTAATAGCAGGTACTGCTGATGATAATGTGCATATTCAAAACACTTATGAATACGCTGAACAGTTGGTGCAAGCCAACAAGCAATTTGATATGCAGATTTATACTAACCGTAATCATAGCATTAATGGAGGAAATACTCGCTATCATTTATACACCCGCATCACTAATTTTTTCTTAGATAAATTAAAATAGAAAACGAGTATTTTCTCTAGAAACTCAGAGAATGCAAAACAGAAGTTATAAGGGGCACGCCTCCATGTTGTTAGTGAACATCTTGTGGGGTTTGAATGCGCCAATTAGTAAAGAAATAATGAACATGGGAGTTACTCCCTTAGCGCTGACTACATTTAGGATGGTGGGTGCGGCAATTTCTTTTTGGATTGCATCCTTGTTTGTGAAACAAGAGCATGTGAATCATAAAGATTTATTGCGGTTATTTTTTGCTTCGTTGTTTTGCATTGTGTTGAATCAAGGTACATTTTTCTTCGGATTGTCACTTACTTCGCCTGTTGATGCTACGGTGGTGACTACTATGTTGCCTATTGTTACCATGATTGTGGCTGCGTTTTATTTGAAAGAACCTGTGACGGGTAAAAAAGTATTGGGCATTTTTATTGGAGCCATGGGAGCTTTGATTTTGATTTTTAGTAATAGAGGAAATATAGCATTGGGGGATGGAAATGTTTGGGGTGATTTATTGTGCTTAAGTGCTCAATTTAGTTTTGCCATCTATCTTACTGTTTTTAGCGATTTGATAACTAAATATTCGACTATTACCATCATGAAATGGATGTTCATGTATGCATCCATATGTTTTGTGCCAATATCTTATCACGATTTAGTCTCGGTCAACTTTATTGAAATTCCATCGTTCGTGTATTGGGAAATTGCATATGTGGTTTTTGTTGCTACATTCATTGCTTACATATTGATACTGACCGGACAAAAATCACTTCGCCCAACAGTGGTAAGTATGTATAATTATGTGCAGCCGATAGTGGCTTCAATCGTTGTGGTGATAATAGGAATGGGTACCTTTGGAATAACAAAAGGACTAGCTGTGGTACTTGTTTTCTTAGGTGTTTATTTTGTAACACAAAGTCGATCCAGAGAACAATTGGAAGCTTATGAGATGCAAAAACAAACAAAAATAAACAATAAAAAATATACGCATGAAAAATAAAACTCATTACATTCCGCTAGGGATGATGTTTCTCCTTTATTTTTTAATTGCCTTTACATCAGGTTTAAATAATCCTTTTGCCAAGGTAATTCAAACGCAATTTACCCTTTCCACTTTTGAGTCTCAGTTTGGAAACTTTGCCTTCTTTATTGCCTATTTGTTTATGGGCATTCCTGCTTCGATGGTGGTTAATAAGTTGGGATACAAAAAAGCGGCTCTTACAGCTTTGGCTGCTATGTTTGTGGGAGTCTGTATTGTATTTGCAGGAGGAAATCTAGGTGCCATTTGGTTATACTTATCGGGTATGTTCTTTTTAGGCTGTGCCATTACTATTTTGCAAGTAGTGGTAAATCCTTTAGTTACAGTGCTCGGTACAAAAGAAGGTGCTAATAGTCGTATGAACTTTGGTGGATCACTATCCTCGTTGGGAGCTACTTTCGCACCCATTGTAGTTGGTTTTATTATTGGCAATGCAGCATTGGATAAACTGTCGGTTTCCGATGTTAATCCATTATTGTATACGATGCTTGCTTTATTGGTGATGGTATTTGTAGTGCTTTCGTTGGTGAATATTCCTGATATGGGAATCAGTCAAACTTCAAAAGATAAAGCCAATTACAAAACCTTACTTACACCGCATTTTATTTTTGGTTTAATAGCTATTTTCCTCTATGTAGGATTAGAAGTAACCACCGCTAATATCACCAATTTGTTTATGATAAACGATTTGAAACTGGATGCAGGAGTGGCCGGTGCTATCGTTGGTACTTATTGGTTGTTGATGTTGGTAGGTCGTTTGGTGGGTGCTGCTATTGGTACGAAAGTACAAAGCCGTCCGCAGTTGATTATAGTAGCTTCCGGAGCATTAGTTCTATATCTCGCAGCTATATTGATTCCTTCTACACACTTGGTAGTAATGCCTGCGGTGAATAGTCATTTCCATGTAATATTTGCCCAAGTACCAATCAATATTTTATTATTGGTGTTGGTGGGTTTATGTACTTCAGTGATGTGGACTTGTATCTTTATCTTAGCTACTGAAGATCTTGGCAAGCAAACCAATCTTGCTTCCGGTGTATTTATGATGATGGTTTTTGGAGGAGGTGTTGTTCCTGCTTTGCAAGGTAAAATAGTCGATTCACAAGGAGGTTTCCTTTCCAGTTATTGGGTGGGAGTTTTTTGCTTAGTGGTTATATTGGGATATGCAATAATGACTACCCCTAAATCCCCTAAAGGGGACTTAGTCTAAAAACGAATTGATGTGTTTTCTCAAAGAAGTAGTGAGAGAATAATAGAGAAATAAAAGTAGAATAAATAAAGTTAGCACAACTCCCAAGTCCCCTTTAGGGGATCTAGGGGTTTTAAATTCAAATTTATGTACTCAATCGGTATAGACATGGGTGGGACCACCACTAAGATAGGTATAGTAGATGCACAAGGTGTTGTTATTAAAAGAACTTGCATTAAAACTACCGATTATCCAATCTTCAACGATTATGTGGAGGCTCTTTATGACGCCTTGTTGCCTCTGATTAATGAGGTAGGAGGGATGCAAGCCATTAAAGGTATTGGTGCCGGTTTGCCTAATGGAAATTACTATACAGGTAATATAGAACATGCCTCCAATCTTCCTTGGAAAGAAATTGTTCCTTTTGCCAACGTAGTGTCTGCGAAGTTTGGTTTGCCGTGCACTGTTACCAATGATGCTAATGCAGCAGCTATTGGTGAAATGACTTACGGTGCAGCTAAAGGCATGAAAGATTTTATCATGATAACGCTTGGTACCGGAGTTGGTAGTGGTATTGTAGTTAACGGACAGTTGATGTATGGACACGATGGCTTTGCCGGAGAGTTAGGTCATGTGATAATGGATAGAGTACATGGTCGTGCTTGCGGTTGTGGACGAAAAGGTTGTCTTGAAGCATACGCTTCGGCTACAGGTGTTGCTCGTACCGCTAAAGAACTTTTACAAAAAGATATAACTCCAAGTTTACTTCGAAATATTGAACTTGAAAAGATTACTTCCAAGGATGTATATGATGCGGCGATTAAAGGTGATAAACTGGCAAAGCAAGTATTTGACTTTACAGGAAAGATGTTAGGAGAGGCCTTTGCTGATTTTGTAGCCTTTAGTGTGCCCGAAGCTATTATCCTTTTTGGAGGATTGGCTAAAGCAGGTGATTTAATTATGAAACCTATCCGTGAAAGTATGGAGGCAAATCTTCTTTCAATTTGGAATGGCAAAGTGAAACTTATTTTCTCTCAATTACCCGAAGACGATGCTGCCGTAATGGGAGCAGCATCCTTAGCAGCCACCCCAATCTCTCCAAAAGAGGTACTTTAATAAAACACTGACAGGATGAGTTTTTCTAAACAGATAAAAGCATTTTTCTTATCCCCCTCCTTCGGAGGGGTTAGGGGAGGCTCTTCTTCCTTCGAACAGTTTTCCATCCTCAAGTATTCCCTCAGATGGTTCTTGTTAGTCTTGCCCGTGGCATTCTTTGTCGGGTCGATGGTAGCACTGTTCCTATATTTATTGGATTTAGCTACACACTTTAGATGGGAGCATCCATGGTTATTATTTCTACTTCCTTTGGCAGGCGTTTTTATTGTTTGGATCTATCATTTTAAAGGCAAAAATGCCGAAGCAGGCAATAACCTTGTTATGGATGAGATCCACAAACCGGGTGGAGGTATTCCTTTACGCATGGCTCCCTTTGTACTTGTTACTACTGTTATCACACATTTGTTTGGCGGTTCAGCAGGAAGAGAAGGTACTGCAGTGCAGATAGGAGGAAGTCTAGCGCAGTTCTTTGCAAAAAAGATGAGGCTAAGCAAAGAAGACACCCGTATTCTTTTAATGACCGGTATCTCTGCCGGTTTTGGTGCTGTATTTGGAGCTCCTATTGCAGGTACAATCTTCGCTCTCGAAGTGCTTGCCATTGGTCGTATTAAATACGATGCGCTTCTGCCTTGTTTCTTAGCTGCTGTCTTGGCTGATATGGTTTGTGCCGGTTATGGTATTCATCACACGCTTTATCATGTACTGGCTCACGAACAAGCATCTCTGACATTCCCTTATTTTCGTTTCAGTTATTTGCTTGTAGGTAAAGTTGTGGTGGCAGCTGTTGCTTTCGGATTGGTTAGCTACGTGTTTTCAGAACTATCACACACCATCAAAAGCCTTTCACATCGTTTTATTCAAAATAAATACCTGATACCTGCTTTGGGTGGCGCGCTTATTATCGGGCTTACTTACCTACTTGGAACATCTGATTATTTAGGCTTAGGTGTTACTACAGCAACAGGTACGGGCACCAGCATTGTCAATGCCTTTAGTGGAAATATCGATACCTTTGGTTGGCTATGGAAACTTGTTTTCACAGCCATCACATTAAGCATGGGTTTTAAAGGAGGTGAAGTCACCCCTTTGTTCTTTATAGGTGCAGCACTGGGTAATACCCTTGCCGTGATGATGGGTGCTCCTATTGATTTGATGGCAGCCTTAGGTTTTATCGCTGTGTTTGCAGGTGCTACCAATACACCGTTGGCATGTACCATTATGGGTGCCGAGTTATTTGGTGGTGAACATATATTCTATTATGCCCTTGCCTGCTTTATTGCTTACTATTTCAGCGGACACTCAGGTATCTATTCTTCTCAAAAGATCTCCGTATCAAAAGCTGACTTTACACACCATCTCGAAGAAAATAATTCACTGAAAGGGATAAGAGATAGAAAGAAGTTGTTATAAACAAAGAACCTCCGATTCGTTAATGAATCGGAAGTTCTTTGTTTATTCTGTTTTTCTTACAATAGTGCTTATTGTATTGCATTCACAGCATCCACAAGTTGAGCTTCATTTCCTGATATTGTTTCTTGCGTTGTAAACGTATAAGTTGAGTTAGCTGAAATGGTAACTCCTTGTATTGCCCATCTCCATAAACCATTGGCTTCGGCTGTTGCAAAAATAATATGACAGGCTAAACCAATAGGAATTTGTCCGTAATGTTCGCTAAATATGCCTGCTGAATAAGTATCCAGTTTGGCAAGAGCATTAGTTCCTTCTCCATCGTACGATAAGTAAATAGAACAATTGTTATTGTCATAGCCTGCCGGTGGTGAAACTTGTATAGTTGTTTTGGCACGGGTGTCTGTGCGGAATCTATCAACATTGGTCCAACCGAAGTTTCCAAAAGTAACATAGTAGTTAGTTCCTTCACCGCGTACGCCGGGTTTTAAATTAGCACCCGCTACAGCCAAAGTATCTACAGGTTTCCAAACCAGGTTGTCTGGATCTGTTATATCGCCTTGCCATAAAGTCATTGCAGCATCAACAGTAGTTGTAGGTACAAGTAAAGTCATAGCTTGAGTAGAGGTTAATTCTACACCATCTTGTGTCGCTTTGATGTAAAACTCACCACCCGATTTAAGTATATCCTTATTTCCATTGGCCATTAATCCCATGGTTGGTTTGTTGGTAACAAGCATATGTCCTTTGTCGGCTATTTGAATAAATTCTACATTAACTGTTGATCCTGCCACAAGAGCAGCTCCATTTTTTCTAAGAGCCGATCCATTAATTGTAAGTTTTACACCATTTGTAGCGGTAAGTGTTGTGGGAGTAGTACCTACACTAAGTGTGAGATTTTGTATCTGATTGGTTAAAGCAGCATCTCTTCTTGTTTGAAATTGTGTAGCAGTTGCTATGGCAAGCTGATTGTCATCATTCGTTTTACAACTAGACAATGCAATTAACCCTAAGAGAAATAGTCCAATAATTGTGTAATGTGTTTTCATGTTTTAAAGGTTTTTAATTAATATCATATTTTTAAACGACTGTAAAATTAAAAATATAAATTAATATACATTAACGAATATGCTTATTTCTTCACAAATTTATCAACAACATTCTTTTGTTTTGTGTTTGATAGTTATTGGAACGATATTTAGGAAGACGTTTAACCGTCTTGATGAATCGGTTAATTGATTTAATGAATCGCTTAACCGTCTTGATGAATCGCTTAACTGATTTAATGAATTGCTTAACCAACTTGATGAATTGCTTAACTGATTTAATGAATTGCTTAACCGATTTGATGAATCGCTTAACTGACTTAACGAATCGCTTAACCGATTTGATGAATTGCTTAACCGTTTTATCGAAACGCTTAAGCTTCTTAACGACGGACTTAAGTTTCTTATCAAGGAACTTAAGTATCTTATCGATTAACTTAAGTTTTTCATCAAATAAGTTAAGCGTGCTATCAATTAGCTTAACTTTCTTGGAAGGATGGCTTAGCATATTTGAATGCGGAGCTCGATAATTTGGGAAAGAGGTAAGCAAAAATATAGATTTTTTTAAAATGGTAAGTTATCCCACCAATTAACTGATTTTGTTTCTACCTTTTTTTTCTCTTCGATTGTTTTTTCAATAGATTCAATAAATTTAATTGAGTTTGTTACATTATTAAAAATGAGTACACTTTCAGAGTAATTTAAGATAGGATTATCGTGAGCAAAACTTTTGTTATTTCGTATATCATTGAATGCTTCAATGACATGAATAGAATATTTTAAAATTCTCTCAGTCATCTGAGATTCAATCTTATCGTTAGCTATTATATACTTAACATATTTACCAAATAGGGCATTTAAGGATTCGTCCTTTGAGTTTTCAATTTTATGAATGTTGCATAATTGTCTAATGTATTTCATTACATATGTATGCAATCTGTCTAAAGCTGATTCAGGTTCATTTTTATCTATACTTTCTCTTATAGATTTAGCAAGCATA
>Ga0265338_10006505_pt1 | contig 14850 bp, 16 predicted proteins | sample 42126metaG_FD_193579 | JGI IMG/M metagenome (GOLD analysis project Ga0265338, IMG submission 193579) | Rhizosphere microbial communities from Carex aquatilis grown in University of Washington, Seatle, WA, United States - 4-21-26 metaG | ecosystem: Host-associated > Plants > Roots > Rhizosphere... | reverse complement strand
ACACTTGAAACCACACTTTGTACAACAGTATTTTCCACCTTTACGAGAGTTCTTGTCAATGTTTCCACAACAAGAACACCTCTGTGAGGTGTATCGAGGATCGACTTTGACTACTTTGATCCCGCTTGCTTCACACTTGTATGTCAAAATTAATTCAAGTTGATAGAAGGGCCACGAAGAAAGTCGCTTGTTGAATATATTCCATATATGCAAAATATATCAGAAAATAATTGTGTACATTCTCTTGGATATCACATAATCTTTTGTCCAAAATATAGACATTGTGTATTAAAAGACAACGTTGCTGTTGAAACAAAGAATATTATTGCACAAGCATGCATTGAAAGAGATTGGATATTACATGCTCTTGAAGTTATGCCAGATCATGTTCATATATTTGTCCAGACTGATCACACAATAGCTCCAGTTGAAATAGCAAAGACGTTGAAGTCAATATCTGCTGTTTACATTTTCACAAAATTTCCAGCGTTAAAAGGAAGAAAGTTTTGGGGATCGGGATTATGGAGTAAAGGAACATTCTATTCAACGATTGGATCTGTTTCTGAAGACGTCGTCAAGCATTATATAGAAACTCAGTATGTTAGAAAATACCGCAATTCATGACACCCCACAAGGGGATATCTATTCTTGCGAAAGAGAGAACATAAAAATTCAGCGTCTTCACCTTCAAACACAGGTCCGGGCTCAATTGGCGTGTTGCCATTACGCAATAAAATCTCCAAACATCCACATTAGAAAAATTACGATAAACACAACACCCAATGCTATTTGTATCATTGCGACACATCCTCATCTGCTACGACGTTCGTGATATTTTTTGCAACAATTGCGACTGCGTCTCGTGACCTAATCAATTCTGCACAAAGAGCCCTAATCTCCGGACTATCATATAAAATTGGCGTGCTTGACACGTTTACGAGGTTTTTGTAACAACCGTCAAGCTCATCCAACGCAGTTTCAATTGTCTCAAGAGTAATTGATAACCTATCTTGTTGTTCTATACACTTTAGAAAAAGTTTTCGTGCAAGCAACGTGAAAATTGTCGAATACGAAATTGATATAAATAGCGCTGTTGATAGAACAATTAACACAACAAGTCTCCAATCGCAGCATCGTATGATTTAAAGATCTCATCAAGAGACAATTTTTCAACAATCTTAGGTTGAAGTTCACGTGCCCATTGAGTTGGAATTTCTGGACGCTCATGAAATTTTAATATTTTGCTCTTGAAATCGTGTTCAGAGGCTTCTGCCCACCTCGCAGTGGGTGTAAAAATATTGTTGTCTACGCGTTGGGGTGGAATTTGTTGCAACGTGTAGTCAATCTTTACGAACTTTCCCAAGTTCAAGAACTCAGTGTGAGCGCTCCAGTTTGTTGCAATGATTGGTAAACCTGACGCTGCTGCTTCACATGCAGGTAAATTCCATCCTTCGCCACGAGACAACGTCACCATCGCTTTTATCTGCGGGTGCCTGTACAACGCTGCAACTTCTTCATCACTCATGTCACCGTGAAGCAGCGTCACCTTTGGCTTTCCTGCCCTGCGAACTTGTCTTAGCAAGTCTTCCAACAGCTTCTTCGTGTTTGCTCGATCAATCTTGGTGTTCTTTCCGAGGTTAGTCTTGATAACCAAACCTACGTCGTCGTTACCCTTGAATGCCTCACAGAACCACTTGATCGTGTTGAAGATGTTCTTGCGATCAGTACGGGCGTCTGCTGCTGTGAGCTGTCCAAACAATAAAAAGTTGAAAGGCGTCTCAAAATCAGGCAACGTCGGGAGATCATTCTTTACACACGCACCGTTGTATGCCTCATTGACGACATGTAGCGGAACGTTGACTGTACCTGAATTTGTCAACGATGCCGCGGCGTGTAAAGAAGGCACGACGATTGCGTTCATCTTGTTACAAACTTCAACCCATTTTGGATTACATCTATCGCACTCTACCATCGCCGAGATGCCAATGTTAACGTTTCCCAAGTCTGTCGTGAACTCATTTGGCAGCTTCACGTGTATCGCAACGTCAGCCTTTGTGGGAGGGTTGCTACGACGCATGATCTCGCCGTTTAAACCATCACGATCGGTTTCGTTAAGTCTCCACATTGTTTGTCCCCATGGGGTCAAATGGAACTTTACATCAAGATTTTGTTTTGAAAGAAGCCACATCGCAATCTGGGACGCGTGAGTTGCGTAACCCGATGAAGTCATCATTGGGCCGGATAGAATTACTGTTTTCATACAATTCCTTCGTATAATGGATTTGGTGTTCTATCAATTAGAATATTGAGTTCATTTAACTTATCTTTCATCCATAATTCTGAATTTGGACATAATGAATGAAATAATTCCCACTTTTCACGAGATACCTTTTCACTTTTTCGATACCAAAATCCTTTTATTTCAACCCATGTATTTTTGTATACACCATCCTTAATATAAAGATCAACAAAATATTTGTGGCCATCAGGCATTAAATATGGGATTTGCCAGTCAAAATCAATTTTAAAAAAATTTAACCATTTTACAACCGCATATTCATATCCTGCTGTACAAATTAATTCATCATTAGTTTTCCAATGAAAAAGTTTACGTACATTTTTTTGTAAACTTTTATTTTTATTAAAAACTTCTTTACATTGCATTGGATTTTCAGTACCATAACGTTTAATACACGTTTGTTTTGCTTTATTTTTTATGATCGGTGATTGAAATACACATTCATATCCAAATTTTTTAATACATGTTTGTTTTCTTTTTATACTCGCAACGTCACTTGAAGCTTTAATTTTATTAATTCCAATTTGTTTTCCACGTTTTGGGTGTTGATGGCCATTTTGAATATGATCAAGACGTGAAGTCCACGATCCAAAATCTTTATCAATAAAAGTTGGTTTTGGATCACGAAATGTTTCATCAACAATTGTGACAGTATCACCATGTTTTTCAAAAATCTGCCGTTTTATTTCTTCTAACGTCGTTCTAAGACGATTTGTTTTTGGATTTCTTTCCTTACATGTATTAACAATTTTTGGTTGTTTTGATTTTTTAATTTTGGGAATTTTTTGTAATTTTATTTTTTTAGGTGTATTATGACCCGATATGTAATCACAAAATGATCCACATGCATACCAGGTCGTTGGAGCCAATAAACCACATCCACATTTACATAATCGTACAATATCACATAAAACATATTTTATATAATATTGTTGTATTGATATATTGTGAATTCTTCTAACGTGTTTTGTAAAATTACCATGTGGCCATTGGTAACATATATTACAAACACAACATGTAATACGTCCATTTTCATCACATAAAGATTTAAGTGATAAGCTCATAACACAATCGCCTCCCAACGCGTGTTATTTGGCAAACGTTTGTGTTTCCAATCATCAACAAGTTTTGTCAATGTCTCATCCCACGTTGTGATAAGACTATTCATACTATAATTTTTTCTTGCATGTAACATTGCTCGATGACCAAGTTCTTTTCTTTTTTCTTCACCCATTTCATACACTGTCATCAACGCTTTTGCAAACGTTTTATTTGAGCAATAATCTTCATTTATCCAAAAAATATTTTGTGTACCCTTTAGCGTTGTGATCTCAGGCGTGATTGCAACGCCATATTGTTCATTTGTGACGTCATCTTCAACCTGCTTTGTTAAACCACCCGTCTTTAAACATATCACAGGTTTACCTGCCATTTTTTGTTCCAATATTCCCAAACCAAATCCTTCTGCGTTTGATTTATTGATCCCAACGTCGCACGCATTGTAAAGTGCGTTCATCTGATCAAACCCAACGCGGCAGTTTGAAAACACAACGTTATCTTTTACGTCAAAGTGCTCAACAATCGCTTGTAAGTTTGGTCCTTCTTGATCAACAGGATCAGTATGCATCACCAACGTTGATTTTTTGTGTCCATACTTTTTCTCAAGTTTGTCAAGGAATATCTTGAAAGAACACACGATGTCTGCTGGATTTTTTCGATGCGCATTCCTGCTCACAAACAGTGGCATGAAGTGATCAATTCGGCCTGTGCCAAAAAATGTAAGCTTTGCATTTCGTGCATCTGCATCAGACATTGGAAAATACATTTCTTGCGGGACCGCATGAGGAGTGTAGTTTACATTTTGAAACCCCCACTCTTTCAAAAAACTATACGACACCCAATTAATGCAGTTCAATAAGTCACAGCTCTCATAAAGTGGTTTGTTGAAAGTGGGTGCAGGGTAATTGTCCCATAGATTGTTGTAAGCTATCGGACAAATTTGATGCACCTCGTCTTCATGAGCAAAGATGTGCATGAAGAAACGTGGATCAGTGAACAAAAGCATGACGTCAGGTTTTTCAGACACCAACACTTGACGAATTAGATTTGGATCACCAAATCCATTTATCGGTTTTATGATGAAGTCATCATTGACTACGATTGTTCGTTCATCCTCGTGTTTTAAAGCAGCGCCTAGGCAGCGAAATGTATAACGCCCGGTTGCGATTAAACCTGTGATGAGCAGGCGCGCTTGAACACCGACACCACTTGTAGACATTTGATGGTCACTAATCATTAAAACTTTAATTTTTTGTGGCATTTTTAACTTTCTCAACCAGCAATTCTTTCCAATTTTCTTTCTTTAAATCGGATTCCCAAAGTAATATTGTTTTATAACCTTCATTCTCAATAATGTTTAAACGTTTTAAATCACCTGCCCAAATTTCTTGAGCGGTACAATTTTTCACCTCATGAAAAAACGTTGGTTCATACGTATTTGGATTACAATGCCAATAATCACCATTAAATTCAATGATTAGTTTCGTCTTGAATGATACAATGTCTGCGTATAATTCTTTTTCACGAAATGAAACACGTTTTTCAATCTCAAATTCAAGTTCGGGAAATGCTTTACACAAAAATTCATAAATTAAAACTTGTGGTTTTGATTTTATACGATGTTGTGATAATTCATATGCATTCTTAAGATTAAGACCGGGATGATTTTTATTTAATGTCTCTATTTGTTTTTGTGTTGCTTTTTCTTGTACATCAGGTGGTAATTTTCGCCCAAATGTAGGTGAATTTTCACCTGAAAAATGTTTTGAATGATATTTTCCTTTACAAATACGATTACAAAATCGTAACTTACCAGGTCTATACGTTTCTAAACTTTCAAGTGCGGTTCCACACTCATCACAAGGTTGTATTCTTCTTGGTTTTAAATCATTTTTTCGTGTTCGCCAAACTTCAAATAATCCGTGTTCAATATTCCATTTTGCGGCGCATGAACGCGTACAAAATCCACTTCCTTCGTCAATACGTCTAAAATCATTTCCACAATATCGACATTGTCGTACTATTTTTCTTTTTTCGTCTAATTCTTCACAATATTTTTCTCGATGTATATTAAAGCATTCTTGTGAACAAAACTTCTGATTACCCACTTTTGGTGTATATAATTCAGAACAAATTTCACAATTACGTTGTGGAATTGTTCGTGGAATATAATTTTGTTTACGATCATTTTCACGACACACGCCTGAACAATATGTTTGATGACCACCACTTGGAATAAACTCAATTTTACAAAAAGGACATATCAACGTACGTTTTATATACCTTGATGCTTTATAACACTTAGTTGAACAAAAACGTTTTTTACGTGTTTTTGCTTCAATTTCAATGTCACAATATTCACATCGAACAATCATTAGTATTATTATTTTAACCCACCTCATATCTATTGTTTAGATGAAAATAACGATCAAACGACTTCGGCAAATAATTCGTGAGGGACTTGCAGGTTCACAACCCGAAGAAGACTATTCAAATGAAATCGTAGATGACAAATCTCTTGATGGTGAGAGCTTACTCGTCAATGATGAGACAAAGAAAAAGATGAGAAGTTACTTCAAATCAATGGGACTTGCAACGCATTGAGGTTGTCATGAAACATTTTCTATTTGTGTTACTGCTGCTTTCGTCGTGCACACCAACGATATCTTGGCACGACAAACAAATGGCAATCGCAACAACAATTAATGGCAAATCACTAAGTTGTTTTAATTCACAATGCTGCTTTCCATACAAACACCACAAAGACGTGAAAAATGTCCACGTCATGGTGTGTTCAGAACAATTACCCGACAAGGATGGGTTTCATCAGTTGAGTGTATCGACGAAAATGTATTTTCGTTAACGAAAGTTTTGTTATACAAGTTAAACAAGATTGATTAATCTTAAACAAGTGATCCTAACGTTTAAAGTCAAACATAAGTTGCAACTTGAACATTCTCTTTTTGAGAAGGCAGTTAAAGTTGCACAGTTTGCTTTTGAACATGGATATGTTTCAACAAAAAATGTTAAACACATTGGACTTCATTCATGTATTTCATGTCAAATTATCAGAAAATATGGACGAAGCAAAACAATCAAAAAAATTCACAAAAAAGTAAAATTAATTATTCCTGGACAGAGCGTTAAATTTAATATTGACGAAAAATTGATTCGACTCCCTTGTCTTAAAAGTGTATTTAATTTCTGGTTTCGCAATGATTTCACAAAGATAAATCAAGTTGAACTCGACAAGACTTGGGCTTACGTGACTGTCACAATTCCAGACGTTGAAGTGACGAAGTCACAAAATTTCGTTGGCATTGACTTGAACTCAACTTCTCACTCAGTTGTCGTTGCAAACCCATCAACAGGAAAAGTCAAGAAACTCGGAAAACAAGTTCCTCACGTCAAAAAGAAATATCGAGCAATTAGAAAAAGACTTCAACGTCAAAGAAAGTTCAAAGAACTTAAGAAAGTTGCAAACCGTGAGCATCAAAAAACAGTTGACATCTTGCACAAACTCACGACAAGCATCGTCAAAGAAGCAAAGGAAAACAACACAGGAATAAAAATTGAAAATCTCAAAGGCATACGAAAGCGATGCACAGTTAAATTTAAAAAACAAAGCAACTTCGTCCTGAACTCTTGGCCATTCTTCATGTTCAAAACCATGCTTGAATACAAGGCCAAAAAGTGGGGCGTTGAGCTTCAAGTGATTGATCCTAAATGGACTTCACAGAAGTGCTCACGATGCGGCCACGTCGACAAAGAAAACCGCACCGGAAAAGTGTTCAAGTGCACACACTGTGAACACGTTGATCACGCAGACGTCAACGCAGCGTTTAACATTGCTGTGGCACCTGAAGTGATCAGTTCGTCAAAGAAAAGAGATTTGACGAAGAGGCCATCTGAAGTCCTCAAAGAGCAATGTCGATGCAAAGACAACTCTTGATCCTTATCACATCGTGAGATAAGAAATTCAGTTTCGTTAGTTCACAATTGACTTGTCGACGTTCACAGTCAAGTGAAACGATATCTCAACGTCATAGCTCGTTGAAACGACCAAATCTTTCGTCAATGTTGCGTCTATGTTGACATTCAACGTCGTCTTACCACTTTCGAGCAATTTCTTGATGTCATCAAACTTTGCAGTGACAGGAACTGAAACATAGCTTCCTACCATTTCTGCGCTCGTCAACGTGTGATTTGCCAAAGCAATGTTTCCCAAATTTGCTGAAAAATCATTCACGTTCTTCCAACATCCAGGTGCTCCACAATCGAGCTTCACGACGATGTCTGACAGTGAATAACTTGCACCATACTTTGCGTCGTCAAAGTCTTTGAGCTCTTTGCTCACGTCGACGTCTGTAGACGCAGGTAAAGACACCTTTTCACTAAAATTCGCGGGTATATAACTACCATATTTTAGTTTTATTGGTGAAACTAACGACGTTAAATTTGATGCGACGTCAATGTGCTTCTTGACAATTACGTCGTCATCAAGCGTCGCAGACACACAACCTGAAACAATGAACGCAAGCACTACGAATGTATTTTTCATTTTTATCTCCTTCGATTTAACTTACAAGAAATATTCCAATTATTATAAACAATGCAGCCATTGGCAACAACAACAATGCAATGAATGGGTGAAACCGCCAATAAATTGTCAACGATCCAAAAACGACGATGTACACCATTAATTGTCGACCAATTCGTCTTGCAAGATCTGACATCATCTCTTTTGAGAAGATGTTATACCCACACAACATCATTATGATTGCAAGACCGGTGACAAGAAAAAATACTTTTCCAACAATTGACAGCTTCATGATAGAAGTAATCTATCACAAAAACATCATTTTTACACTTTCTCAAAAGAATGAGTTGAAACCAATTTTACACGCTCCACCGACGCGAGCATGTAACGATGGATCGCCGATGACAATGTCGTCATTGTTCACTAAATTGTTTATGTTGTGTGTCTTTACGTCAATCCAACTCACGCCTGCTCGTAAGAAGAAGCGAAAGCTCCTACGATTGCCAAATTCCAATCCACCAAGGATTTGCTTATAATCCCATCCAACAGTCGCACCCTTGCCTGATGGGATGTTTCCTTGTGTAATGTGCCCAAATTCTCCTGTCAACGTAGGTGCAACTGGAAAGTCTATGGGATCGAACGTGAGAGATGCCGCATATCCTAATTTTAGGACGTAGTTTGCCATCACGTCGATGTGTATAAACTGAAATCCTGGACGAATTGAAATTCCAACCTGCGGACCGGACGGTAACCCAACACTCGAAGTCCAGCCCACCCACTTGTTACGTTCATGAGGCGGTAAACTAACTGACCCACCAAGTAATGTTACCCTCGACGAGCGTTGTGGTTGAATGGGTTGAACGACTACGGGTGTGGGTAGAGCTACGGGAGCTTGTTCACGTTCAACAATGTTAAACGTAAAATCTTCTTGACCGTCGTCTTGCGTGTCTGATGTTTCATCATCTGTTGTTTGTTCAATGTCAAGCTGAACTCCTGAATTTTCTTTAACGTTTGCGTCAACAGGTTGTTCTTGTGCAAGTAACGTATTAGATGACAACAATATTGTAGCAGTTAATGCGATAAATTTCACGTTTGTCTCCTGAAAAGTTTTGAACTACGTGAATAGTCTATCACAAACGCATAAAAAATACACAACAATATGAAGAATTAAGTCAAGTCATCTACTAACACCAATATTTTCATATCAATTTTGCCTTTGCTTCTGCAAACGCTCTCAAAAATTTATCGTCATTGTAATTAAACTCATTCGTTCCACGAAACTTTTCACAATCTTCAAATCCTTGTAACGCAAACACGCGTGGCATTGACGATATGAACACAGGTAAATTTTGTAACGCACGTAAAATTTTGTCTCTTTTATCAAATTGTCGTTTCAATCCACGATGTATGCCATAATGATAAGCCTGAACGTTTGACAACCTTGTCGCATGAGAACCTGCTGGGACTAAAGACTTTGGAAATTCCTTGAAATTATCAGGACGCATTGTTTTATTATTTTTTGTGCACCTGTCTGTATAAAGTTTGTCAACGTTGACGTCCCACTCAACCTGCGTTGAATAGACATTTAGTCCCATCACGTAATCATTCGTCAAATAATCATATAACGGTGCTTGTAGTGACGTGAACGTCTTTGTGTTGTCTCGTAATGGTGATAAATGTGAATATAACAGTTGCGTTGCATTATCAAAAACATAATCGTGCGCAAGTATCGTGTCTGCGTCGACCTGCACAAAAAAATCATACTCACACTTGACAATATTCCACGTTGAATACAATTCTTTTGCCGCTTCATGTTCTGGTTTGTTTTTTATAATGTATTTTGAAATTATTACATTCTTTTGCTCATCAACGAATTGTTGCGAACAATCAAATTCATTTTCTCCACAGTACATTGTGCCGACAAAAACTTTAAACATAAACATTATCCATTAGTTGGAGTTTGTCGTAGCATTAGAATATCAAAATCAGCAGGAACAGTTGGAATTAATTCACACCCAACACCCCAATGCGTTGGTGTCATTGTGTTTATTCCATTATACGATACTACGTTGGGTGGACCACTAGACGCGTCACCATGCGATGAAAGCACCCAATTAACACCGTTAGATGAATATTCTTTATAATAACTTGTACCATCAAATCGAACTCTAAAAAACCAGGTAAAAAGCGCAGGTGTGATGTTTGATAATTCAAGCGTACCTATTGTCACATAATTTCTAGTGTGATTTGTAAATCCACACGCACTTGCTGATGTATACAACGGGTTAGCCTCTAACAACGGTCCCCACATAAACCTATGCCCCAAATCATCAAGTAATACAATTGCAATTCCTTGATATGCCGCAGCAAAACCGTTTACGTTGCCAACATAACGAAAACATGCCGTAATCGTCCACACGCCACCAGGTCCCGTATTAAATGATGAAATTGGTGGCAAAAAATCGACATAATCAGGAGACGTATTTAACGCCACGCAATGAAAAGTTGAATATGTTGTGTGTGAAACGATTTGAACAGAGGATATTAATCCGCTTTCGTATGTCCAACCTGATAAATCTCCCGTGCCTATTATAACTTGTGAAACGTATGGCACGTCAATCAACCAATTAGAACCGTCAGAAATCATTTTGTATCCAGAGTCCGTTGGTACGTACACTGTACCAACTGAAACTGATGATGCTGATGGAATATTTGAAATTTGTCCAATTATTATTATACCACCGCTTGACGCATTAAGCCTATTGTCATTTCCTTCACAAAATGTACCTGCCACTGTTCCAAATGGTGGCATTGCGTGAACGTGATCAGCATGTGCCGCGGCATTTTCATTACCAACGGCACCAGAAATGCCAGGCGTCTCATCTATTGGCACAGTTGTAGCAAGCGGCGCGCCCGAAGAAGAATTTTGCCACGTTGCTTTTGTAGGTGACACAATAGTCAACACTTGTCCTATTTCAGGAGGCGCTGCATTTGATACATTTACAACAGTGGAATTAGACGCTTGAAGCCCAGTTGCACCAAGTCCTTTAATTCTGTTGTCAATTATGTAATTGAGTTCAGAAAGTGAAAATGTACGTCCCATGTTATAAATAACGTCGTGTCACTCTTCATACCCGAATTTTTCAAGCCGTGCAACTTCACGGTTCATGTAAAACTGTGCCTTCTTTGCGTCGCGTAGTGAAGGAGTTTCGTCCTTAATTCCCATTCTCCATAAATATTTAAATACGTTTCCGCAACAGAAATTCATATGTTCGACTATGTCAATGCACTCAACGCCAGACGGGTGAGAATTATAGTGCGTAGGATGATTGACGTGTTCTTTTTTTGCTGATTTTTTCTTCAATGTGCATGATTTCTTGCGCATGTTAAAAATTTAACTTATCGCGTAGCGCATGTAAATCAACAGTACCAAAATTATTGCCTGCTTTTATTCGAGCGCTCGTCTCTTGTGGAAACGTGTGACAAATTCCCTTGTCAATAAATCCTGAAACATACGTCATGTCTTTGTCTGCACAATCGTACATGTGTTTTTCAAAAAGTTGCATAACTTGACATGGATTTGGATAACCAATCAATCTTTCAAAGTCAGACGTTCGCCACATTGTTGGACGCGAAATCGGACGAAAGTTTGACTTATAAAAAACGTGGTTTCCTATGATTTGTTTGTCGTAGTGAACTACATTTTGTTTTCTTACGCCGACATGTGACACAGACTCGGGATTTATGTATTTTTGCGTTATTGAACTGTTGTAACGCTCAACATTATTGACATCATATTCGGGAAGTCTAATACAATTAACGTCCGAATTTTCATCCATGTACGATATTGCATCTGCAACGAACGTTCCATCGTACACGACAAAATCATCGTACATGTATGCAAAATATTTGCAACCTAACGATTTTGCACGTTGTAACGCAACGTAGTGCGCAGCTACATCGAACCACTTATTATTTGCATTGAAATATTCATATTGTGTGTTGACTAATGATCTTGTTGGTAATGCATTATCAATGACTATGATGTGCGCATCATTTATCGTTTTAAGCGATTGATATGATTTTTCCCAAGTATCAAGTCGCCTCTCACGATTTTCTTCCGTTAGATACGACAACCACGATATGACGAGATTTTTAGACATGTGATAGTACCGAATTGATAATTGCGCTTGACGTCATGTACTTTTCCCATGTGTACACACAATATTCACTTCTGATTTTGTAATCATCGCAAACTAAATCGACATAATTTGGTACGTTTCCGGGTGAATACTGAATGCAACAATCAAGTATTTCTTTCTTCCAGTACGAAGACGGTGGGACGAGCGATGGAATTCCTAAACACAGCGCTTCATATGTTCCGTGACGCAGCCCTACACCATGTGGTTGCAACGTGCAATATGTCGTCATTAATTCTTGAACGTAGTTATTTGTTCGCAATCCGTTCATTTCAACAAACTTATCACCATATGTAATTTTCGCAGAGTTCACGTCTGCTTTGCGATCGTAAACATAACACGAAGCGTATCCACCAAAAAATGCAACAAGATGTTTTCCGTTTAGATTTTCTCGAAATACATGTCGATTGTTTATGATGTGTGCATATGCATCATAGTATGACCAGGGAAAACACGTCAATAATTCACCTTTTACTTCGTCAATTTTCTCATAAAAGTGTTTGCTACACGTTGGTGATAAATTTGGCTTCACGTAAAAGAACTTTTTATTCCTGTTTCGTGCAGCCAAACACAAGTCGAGCCTTTCAGTGCTCTCGACTTGATCGTCCATTACACCGTCATGACACTCCCACCAAACTTCACACGTCGGCATGTCCCACAACATCGTCTTTGCAACTATTTCTTGTCGCCTTGACCAATCTCGTGGGATTGATGGTAGGAGATAATTGAAACGATGTGACGAGACGTGGCAAGTTGTCATTTTGTGATTTCAACGTTTATGTGAAGTCCATCTGTTAAGTTTGCAACACCGTGTATGATTGCATTTTCTGCAATGAATGCACCACCACCAATTTGGGCATTTCCTCCTACAACGGCGTTCTTTCTAAGAAAGCCTCCGCTAACAACTGCGCTGCCCGTTATTCTAACGTTGTCGTCTAAGTTTGCAAATCCAAAAACTTGTCCGCAATTATACACCCACACGTGTCCCTGAAGAACCGCTTGACCATATACTTTTGCGTCGCAATTGACAATGACATAATCATTAATGATTGCTTCGTCAAACACCAACGCATTTTTGCCAACGAACACAGTCTTCGCGACGCGCGCAGTGTCTGCAACCCAGCCGCCAAGTACATTTTTTGACCTATTCACGTGTCGATGCGCAGGAACAAGTCCATGTCCATCACCAAAATCATAAAAACATTGTGTCATGTTATATTTTTTCTAAATTGACTGTAATAACGTGCGGTACTTTTCAAATCCGATTGGAATTTTCCAATTGTTTGGAACTACGGGAATTGTGGGAATACACTGTAACAAGTTTGTTGATATCGCATTTGATGGCAACACGTCTTCAGCTATACCTACGGGTGTAGAAATCGTGGGAACTTGACACAGTGAACTTTCCAATAGCGCCTGAGGCGCGCCTTCATAACGTGACGCCACGACATATAAATCTGTACAATTATATAATTCGTTTATTGTCTCCTGTAAAGGAAGTTCAATGTACGTGTAAGAAATGTTTGCAAAATCAAGTCGTTTCATCACGTATTGTCGGCGCCATCCTGACAATAGCACGTGCACATTTTCATGCGTTGAAGCATATGCAATCACAAAGTCACAAAATAAATCAGGACCTTTTTCAAGCTTCGGTAAAAACTCTCCTGTAGCAATCGAAGAACCTTCAGTGTCTCGTTGAAACGACGAAATTATAAATGCATTTCGTGGAAGATTGTGCTTTGAACGTAATTCTTGTTTATTTTCAAGTGGAAACCAAATTTTAGAATTTGTCCAATAAGGTAGTAAATGTACGTCTTTCTTAGATAGCTTGAGATTTTCCTGAATTTCTTTCACCTGCTCAAGCGTGTGTCTATTATAAACATGATACGCATGTGTGAATTTATCACGTGCTATGAAATCTAATGCTTCGGACTTTTGAAACTTTGTCGGCACGATGTGATGTACACTTGTCAAGACGCGTTTATTATCAAGAAGTCCTGCTCGAGCCAAGCCTGTCCAACACCAATCGCTTAATACCCATATCACATTTGCAAGCATAGGCGTTGGAACACAAATATCTTGATTTCCTTCAAAGAATTCCCTTGCAAGTGTGTCGCAAATCCACGCTTCGTTCGCAGGAAGTGTGTATATTTTTTTCTTCATGTTTACTTTCTATGCTAAATCGTACACGTTATATTTACCAAATGCACTTTCACACTCTTCAACGAACTTCAATTCTTGAGTTGCACAAAGATGGCATACGTTGCCAAACTCAGTTTTACAAAACGAATAGTAACCATCACAATGTCTGAACCATACATACGATGATCCATCGCTTGATTTACAATTTATCATTGAATTCTGAGGAATTTCGTATAATTTCATAGTACTTTTATCATAATACACATGCGTCAATCATTACACACCACATTTGTCTTATCATTAATTTTTCGAATAATCTCACGAAGTTTGCTCGGTAACGTACTACAAAACATGTCTACAATTTCTATGTCGCCTGCATTTTTGCACCTCGTCACCATGTCAAACGTGCCTTTGCTATCTTCTAACCTTTTCGGGTACACGAAGTATGCACAAATGTCTATTGGACTTGATACAATCTTCCTGCCCCATGACAAACTTTACACCCGTTGTTTTCAACGAACTTCTTGTGAAGCAGTTTCGCAACGTAATTGTGACTGTTCAAAATAAGTCGCTTTACGTTTTTGAGCTCCTGTTTTTTCTGCTTCAGGACG
>Ga0265338_10006504_pt1 | contig 14852 bp, 13 predicted proteins | sample 42126metaG_FD_193579 | JGI IMG/M metagenome (GOLD analysis project Ga0265338, IMG submission 193579) | Rhizosphere microbial communities from Carex aquatilis grown in University of Washington, Seatle, WA, United States - 4-21-26 metaG | ecosystem: Host-associated > Plants > Roots > Rhizosphere... | reverse complement strand
AAAAGCCTGTCGTGCTACGACGGGCTTTTTGAATCTATGGTGGCCATAGTTCAGTTGGTTAGAACGCTAGGTTGTGGCCCTAGAGGTCGAGGGTTCAAGTCCCTCTGGCCACCCGAAGTCGGTGATCAGTGAACAATCAACAATGAACTGAGCGAAGCAATAAAACTTCCTCATCTCTCATTCGGTTTTCCCTGATTATTGATGATTGTTCATTGTTCACTGTAAAGTCCCCATCGTCTAGAGGCCTAGGACCGGAGCTTTTCAAGCTTCTAACACGAGTTCGAATCTCGTTGGGGACACACAATCGCCACTTACTTCGAGAGATTTAAGTGGTTTTGTTTTTTCAGCCCACACCACATTTTGTATAAAAGTAGAAGCACTTTATACAAAAGACATACTCCCCTCTATACACTCTCCTCAAAAAACATTTCCCAGAAACTCTCTCACTAATGTAAAGGTGAGTTTCTGTTGACGACAAAGTTCTAGCTCACGAAATCGTTCTCTGTCTGAACTTCACACGGGGTGGATTGGTTCTGTTTCCACAGAAGTTGCGGCACTATTCCTGATCATGCACCCTGGCCAGGGTCAGCCGGACAAACACCGGTACAGTAATTTTGTAGAGAAGGAAGGCCGTCGGCGGAGCGATGATAGCCCATGCAACGATCGCGTGAAGCGTCGCCCACCACAACGCACGGACGGCGCCAAAAGCATCCGTGTGCAGCATCGTCAGGATTTGTAACGCAGAGAGAGAGATGGGCGATGCCCCGAAGAGAATTTCTCCGAGCCGTATAAGAACCGGAAGAAGAAGAAGCTGGAGGGGAAAAGCAAAATAATTCACGAGTTGGATGGCTGGAAGATTCAGGCCGAAGGCCGCGCTCGCGGCTGTGCAGAGGATGGTCGTTGATCCAATCACGGGAAACGTACTGATCGCCCCTCCGGACACAACAGTCAACGCCAGTTTCTCCGGAGAAAGTCCCTGAGTCAGAAGGGAGAGAAACGGGCGGAAAAGCGTTCGCTGAAAGAAAAGTTTTATCTTCTGCATGACGATCATTATTCTGCGGAGAGAGGATGTCTGAAAGTGTGGACTACGCTCACGGTCTACGTGATTGAACATCGCGTTCTCTCCGCTGGTTCCGGGATGACGGTCGAATCAGCAGCGGCCGTCCTCACCCCTCTTCCGGAAATCCGAGTGGATCGGCTCTTTCGGTGTGCAGGCCAAAAAAAGCACTTGACACAGCGAAAAATCTTCATTACCTTAAATCGTGCAAAACGTGCATATCATCTAAAACAGGCATTATCGGTGAAAGCAACCTATTCAACGGCGGATCTCGCCAAGCTCTTCGACGTCAACGAGTCGACCGTTAAACGGTGGTCGGACACCGGTGATCTGGAGTGCGTGAAGACTCGGGGAGGACACCGCCGGTTTTCCGTGGGATCGGTGTTGCGGTTCGTGCATCAACACAAGTTCTCTGCACCCCTCCTCTCTGCTGAGGGCATCAAGAACGAGAATCTCCGAGTCCACGTCATCGCCGGCAATATTCACAAGCTCGCACCGGATCTAAAAGAGGAAATACTCGCAGGAAATGTGAATGGAGCGCTCAATATCGTGCGAACTGCCTTCGCCGCAAAGCCGAGTTTTCTCGAAGTCTGTTCAACGGTTGTTTTCCCTCCCCTCTGCGAAATCGGCGATGAATGGCACGCGAAGACAATTTCCATCGACCAGGAACACGTCGCCACCAACACCGTGAAGGAAGCGTTGACTCTCTTCCAGTCCGAGATCCACCACAAAGGACCGAACGGACTGAAAGCGCTGTGCGCCTGCTCCGAAGGAGATCTGCACGATATTGCCATCCGGTGCGTGGGATATTACCTCGAGACCGAAGGCTGGCACGTTACGTTTCTCGGGCAATCGACTCCGTCGAAGTCAGTCGCCAACGCGATCAGGACGCACAAGCCGGACCTTGTCGCGCTCAGCGCAACCATCGTGGAGAATGAACGACAATTCCTTCACAGGATGAATAACGACATCCACCCTGCAGCCAGCCGCATGCGAGCAAGGCTGGCGGTAGGAGGACATACAATCCGGGCACGGTTTGGCAATCGGCTTAAGGCCGATCATCTTTGTGATTCGATCGCTGAGTTTGAATCAATCGCCAACCCGCATAACTACAAGCATCGGAAGAACGGCCAAAACACGGCACGGCAGTCGGCGTAAGGGCGGGATAACTGCGGCTCTGCTGGAACATCATATGCTCCACGATCGGCTGAAACGTATCGGCATTCGCAGGCTTTTGCAACAGCGACTAATCGGAAGCGGACAAGCTTGTGCTCACCTGCTCAGAAATCGTTCATCGACTGAGAATCCAAAAGGCGCGGTCTCAGGAACATCACTTTCGTTACCGCTGACATCAGCAGTTATACGACGGAGGAGAAGTTTGACGGGGTGGTCCCGATGGAAATGTTCAGACATATGAAAAAGTATAAGATGCTGATCGCGAACGTGGCGTCGAAGAACATTGGAGAGCTTCGGAGCTGCATTTCCACAAAACGAGTGAAGCCTGGCTTGCCAACATGGATGCCCGCGAAGAAAAGATCATGCCGATTCTTGCTCAAGCCTACGGCTACGGCCACGCTGCAAAATGGCGGGTCTAGCGGAGAGGTTTTTTGGGCGCGCGCCGAATTGTAGGGCTTCGGGTAAGATGAAGGGTGGTTTGTAAGCCATTACCTGTTCGTGAAACGGTAGCCTCTTATGATTAAACACAACTCCTCGACAGCAAGCATCGGAATTGTCGGCACCGGCATCGCCGGAATGGGATGCGCCCACTTTCTTCACAAGAGCCACGATATCGCGATGTACGAGCGGAACAATTACATCGGGGGACATACACATACGGTGACAGTGGACGAAGACGGAACGGAGATACCGATCGATACCGGCTTCATGGTCTACAATGAGGTTACCTATCCAAACCTCGTAAGACTCTTCAATGAATTGAGTGTTGAGACCAAAAACAGCTCCATGTCATTCAGCGTTCAGCATGTTCCATCTGGTCTGGAGTATTCCGGATCCAGCCTGAACCATCTTTTTGCCCAACGCAGGAACATCCTCAATCCGCGGTTCATAAGAATGTTATTCCAGATCAACCGTTTCAATCGCGAGTGCTTGGAAGTGCTTCAGGAAAAGAGGTTTGCATCCTGCACACTTGAAGAGTACGTGAGGGAACGAAAATATGGGGATGATGTTTTGAGGAAATATCTTGTCCCCATGAGCTCGGCTGTCTGGTCGACACCGCCGGACCAGATGCTCCGTTTCCCGGCTGTGACGCTGGTGCGGTTCTTCAAGAATCACGGCTTTCTCGGCCTCGACACGCAGCACCAATGGCGGACGGTCGTCAACGGAACACGCAGTTATCGGGACAAACTTATTGCCCCTTTCAGAGAGAAAATTCAAACCGGCAACCCGGTCGTGAAAATCAGCAGAAAGAAAGAGTACGTTGAGCTGCGGCTGAAGGATGGCGAAAGTGTCCGGCACGACCGCGTGATCCTTGCCTGCCACGCCGATGAAGCTTTACAGATGCTCGAAACGCCAACGAAACTCGAAAGAAAAATACTTGGAGAATTCAATTACCAGCGCAACAAGGCAACGTTGCACACTGATGCGGATCTTATGCCGAAAACGAAGCTGGCGTGGTCATCATGGAATTATCGGCTCGACACCGACGCCGAGGGAAAATCCAGATCCTCTACTATCTATTACATGAACAGCCTCCAGGGCGTCTCAAACAAAAAGGATTATTTTATTTCCATCGACGATCATGGAACCATTCGTCCCTCTTCGATACTCTGCGAGATTGACTACACACATCCGGTGTTTTCACTGGGTGCGATCAGAGCTCAGGAGGAACTGCCACTGATCAACAGGGACGGGCCGCTATACTTCTGCGGCAGCTATTTTAAATACGGATTCCATGAAGATGCTTTTACGTCAGCCCTCGAACTTTGCAGGTCATTGATGGATGTGCCGATCTGGCCATCGGGAGAGGAGTCGCGGTAGCCATGAATTCACGTATGTTCGACTGCACCGTCATGCATCACCGTCTTGAACCTCTCAGGCACAGATTTGCGTACAAAGTGTTTATGTTCTATCTGGATCTCGATGAGTTGGATGCGATCGATGCCGGGCTCGCCCTCTTCAGCAGAAATCGCTTTAATCTCTTTACGCTGCGCGACCGGGACCATTTAACCTTGCATCAGTCGTCCATCAAGGAGAATATCAAAGAATTTCTGAAACCCGCAGGGATCGATATCGGCAGCGGCAAGATCTATCTGTTGACAAATCTCAGGACGGCGGGATACGTTTTCAATCCTGTATCATTCTACTTCTGCTTCGACGATAAAGGCAACCCCGTGTGTGCCATCCCCGAAGTCGGAAATACTTTCGGCGAGTTAAAACCATATCTGCTCACCCGCGATAGCTTTCGGGAAGGCATGTTCCGGGAACGTAAGGTGAAACACTTTTACGTGTCGCCATTTTTTGATCTCGACACAACATTCGATTTTCAGCTTCGGGTGCCGGACAAGACGCTCCGTATCCAGATCGATGACTACGAGGAAGGAAGAAGGGCATTTCTCAGCTCTCTTGTTGGAAGAGAACGGCCCCTGACCGATTTTAATCTCCTCCGTTCTTTTTTCCGCATTCCCTTCGTTACGCTGAAGGTGATCGCGCTTATCCATATTCACGCGGGACTGCTCTATTTGAAGAAGCTCGCCTATCACAAGAAATCCGACAATCCGGAACTACAAAAGGAAGTCTTCATATGGAACAAGTGACACAACAACCCATGGCGGCCGCCAGCCTCGTCGGCGGTCGCACCTCGATCTTTAAGCGAATCGTCCTTGGCCTCTTGTCAGGAATGACGCACGGCTTCATGAGGATTGCGATGCCGGACGGCGAAATACTGGAACTTGGCGACAAAGATTCTCCGTTCAAAGCGGCGATCAGAATTGTCCGCGATTCATTCTTCCGGAAGTGTGTTTTGTATGGAGATGTGGGCTTTGGGGAAGCATACGTTGACGGGGACTGGGATACAGACAGCGTCTCCGCCGTGATAAAGTGGTTTTTGCTCAACGTCGAGAATGCCCCTACCATCTCGGGATCTCGAAAGAAATTCATTGCGGGCAATTTCCTCAAGGTGTTTAACAGGGTCTATCACAAACTCCGGTCAAACAACATCCGGGGAAGCCGTAACAACATTGCCGAACACTACGACCTGAGCAACGAATTCTTTAAGCTCTTTCTTGATGAAACGATGACCTACTCCAGCGCGTTCTTCTCGAGAACTGACGAGACCCTGAAGAGCGCCCAGCTGGAAAAATATGACCTGCTTTGCCGCAAATTAAAAATCCAGTCTTCCGACCATCTCCTTGAAATCGGCAGCGGATGGGGCGGCTTCGCACTTTACGCGGCCAGGAAGTATGGCTGCAGGATCACCACAACAACAATTTCAGAAGAGCAATATGCATACGCCACGGAGCTCTTTCGCCGCGAACATCTCGACAACCTGATTGAAATCAGGCTCGCAGACTATCGAACGCTGACCGGCTCGTACGACAAGATCGTCTCCATCGAGATGCTCGAAGCGGTGGGCCATGAGTACCTCGAAACCTACTTTGCGAAATGCAACGAACTCTTGAAAAAGAACGGCGTCCTCGCTTTCCAGGTTATCACCTGCGCCGATTCGCGATACGAGTCGCTGCGAAAGAACATCGATTGGATTCAAAAGCACATCTTCCCGGGGTCCCTGCTTCCCTCGGTCGGTGCGCTGAACAGGGCGATCAATCATACCGGCGACATGGTCATGCGACACATGGAGGAGTTCGGCCTCAGCTACGCGCGAACGCTCGCGCAATGGAGGGAGAACTTCCACGGCCGGCTGGAGCAGGTCCGCATGCTCGGGTTTGACGAGCGGTTCATCCGGAAGTGGAATTATTATCTGTCGTACTGCGAAGGGGCGTTTGCGATGCGCAACATCAGCGTTGTGCAATTAGTCTATACGAGGCCAAATAATCTTTCGTACTGAAACTTAACACTTACAACTAGAAGCCGTCTCAAAAGCACATCACTTGATCCTTCGATGCGCCGATTCCGTTCGCTTACTCAGGATGAACAGGCCATTTGTTCACCCTGAGCAATCCCGTTCCGCAACAGCGGAACGGGAGCGTCGAAGGGCTAACGCAAAACCATTTTTGAGATAGCTTTTAATAACGCTGTTGGCTCATGAAATATCCCTTCTCCATATTATTTGTGCTACTCTTTACAGGAGCAACATGCATGGCTGCTAAAGAACCATCATATACAGTGATCAAGGCGGATGATGATTATGAAATCCGGGAATATGTATCGTATTGTGTCGCAGAAACCTCTGTGGGCGATTCCGACCTCGACGAGGCATCCACCCAGGGATTCAGGAAGCTCTTTCGATTTATCTCCGGCGACAATCGCTCAAAGACAAAGATCGAAATGACTGCGCCCGTGATGAGCTCGAAATCTGAAAAAATTGAAATGACTGCGCCGGTGACGTCGACAAAAACGGCTGACGGATACGTTATAGCCTTTGTCATGCCGGCGCAATTATCTCTTTCCACCACGCCTGCACCCAACGATTCATCCATACGCATTCGGGAGATTCCGGTGCGCAGAGTCGCAGTGATCAAATTCTCGGGGCGTTGGTCTTCTTCATCGATGGACGAACATGGTGAGAGGCTCCTGAAGTGGATCTCAAAAAACGGACTTGTTGCCGCGGGCCAGCCCGTTATTGCGCGCTACGATCCTCCCTTCATGCCATGGTTCCTGAGAAGAAATGAGATTCAGATTGAGATAAACCCCTCGCAGGTGCCGTAGTTGTCCGTTGGTAACGATGACGGCGATCGAAAAACAGGAAGCAGGAACTTAACTTCAACTTAATCACATGGTGACCTATGTTCATAAAACTCTATCTCATAACACTGCCTGTGTTTTTTGCCGTTGACATGCTGTGGCTCGGAGTTGTGGCCAAGAACTTCTATCGCGAGCAAATTGGATTCTTGATGACGACAGATATTAACTGGTTCGCAGCCGTCATCTTCTATTTACTTTTCATAGCCGGTTTAGTCGTCTTTGTTATTTCTCCGGCCGTGGAAAAACGAATGTGGTTTGACGCGTTGCTGATGGGTGCGCTGTTTGGCCTCATCTCATACGCCACATACGACCTCACAAACCTTGCAACGGTGAAGAACTGGCCCATCTTGGTTACACTGGTAGACCTGGCGTGGGGAGCGACATTGTCAGCGTCGGTCTCTTCGATAAGTTATCTCATTGCCACAAGATTCGTCCTATGAACTATTACATTGCCCTGGCGGCAGTTCTCTTCTTGTACATGACGGCATGGTTCATCATTTCTCTTCTGAAGAAAAGAAATGATGTCGCCGACATCGCATGGGGGCTTGGCTTTGTCCTGCTCGCCTGGCTGGCCTATTGCATATCCGGGTCCGCCTGCAGGCCGCTGCTCGTCAATTCGCTGGTCACGCTTTGGGGAACCCGGCTCGCATGGCACATATACCGCCGCAATCGCGGTAAGCCTGAAGACTATCGATATCAGGAGTGGCGGAGAGAATGGAAACATTTCACGCTGCGAAGCTATCTGCAAATTTACATGCTGCAGGGCTTCCTGTTATATCTCATCTCCCTCCCGGTTCTTTTCATCAATCACGCACCTTCATCGACCCTGGAATGGACGGACTACGCAGGAATTGCGGTTTGGTTGATCGGATTTTCGTTTGAGAGTATCGGCGACCGGCAGCTAAAAGATTTCACCAGAGATCCATCCAATAAGGGAAAGATCATTGGCACAGGTCTGTGGCGGTATAGCCGTCACCCCAATTATTTTGGCGAGGTCGTTCAATGGTGGGGAATATTCGTCGTTGCGTTATCCTTGCCGGGAAGCTGGAGCACAGTGATCGGTCCGCTGACGATCACCGTCCTTATACTTTTTGTCTCCGGGATTCCGCTTCTCGAGAAGAAATACGCCGGAAGGGCTGATTATGAGGAATACAAAAAGCGCACAAGCATCTTCTTCCCATTGCCGCCGAGAAAGACATGAGTTCGCGAATAGCCCTTGAGCGAGCAGAGCGAAAAGCGTGAAAATCTCTGCTCTATTGAACATCCAAATCCGGCGATTTCATTCGATCCCCTCCAATGTTCGGCCTCGATGCTTGACTAACTTCACCGCTCATCCTCCCTTCAGTGGTGCATCCGATATGCATTCATACCAACCGTGGCTATTTCAAGATCTTGCTCGCCCGTAGCTCCGCTGAAGACCGTCAAGATGAAACCGGATTCAGTCTTTTCGATCATGCCTCCCTGGTAACCAAATTCTCCCTGGTACGCAGGCCTCACTTTGCTGCCGCTGTTCAGTTTAGTATCTGCCATTTCCGCTGCCTTCGAATAGGCGATCCCAACGAAGTTGTAACCCGGATATGATTCCTTCTCAGGATGTTCCGGAATCTTTTTCATGGCACTCACAGCCTTCATATGTGAGACCCATGAGGAACCCGCATTGTCCATGCTTGCGACAACGATCACTCCTTGCACGCCGAGTTTTTTCGCATGATGCTCCATCTCGAGAATCATCTTGGATGCAACCGTTTGAAAATTTTCCATGCCATCTCCTTGCATAACTGATATTTTCTATTTTTTTATTGGATTACTTCAGAACTTGACAGGCCGTCGATCCTAGAGATTCGGGCGTTGAATGGAATAATTTTTTTCAGTATGAGGTCTCAAATGTGTGCAGAATCATTTCCTTCCGGCCTCAAGATCCGCCTCGTAGGTCAAGCCCATCTGTTTCCTGATTCGATCCAGAAGCCGGATGAGGCGGAGACTGAAGTCGAGCGGCAGGATCTTGCTTTCCTTCCTTCCCGAGCGAAGGCACCGCACGACCTCTTCAACCTCGTAGTTGTATCCGTTGCCGACGTAATCCAAAGATATCGTCTCAGGTTGACTCTCCCCTTTCGCCAATTCCATCGATACGGGGCAAAACCACCAGCGGTTCATTTTCAGCCGTCCCTCAGTTCCGCAAATGTGCGTTTCGACGGTAGAGTCGACCGTAAAGCTTGAATAAAGGGTTGCAATACGGCCGTCGTTGTATTTGAATGTAAGGGCGAGACTCTCATCCACGCCGGTGGATCCGATATACGGAACGCTGTCGATCTGGTCCGGCTCTCCCCAGAGGAGAAGCGTCAGGAACACAGGATAAATTCCAATATCGAGAAGCGAACCGCCGCCAAGGCCTTTGTTAAACGCGCGATTGAGCGGATCAAATGTCCGGAACTTGGCATGGTCGGATTTTATATGGCGTACTGTGCCTAGCGCTCCCGACGCGATTAATTCCTGCACCTTGCTGATGGAAGGGAGAAAACGGGTCCAGAATGCCTCCATCAAAAATACCTTATGTTCGCGTGCCGTCGAAATCATTCGCAGCACTTCTTTTTCATTCATCGCAAACGGCTTCTCGCAGAGCACTGCTTTGCCGTTCCTCAGACACAACAGCGTGTTCTCGCAGTGATACGTGTTCGGCGTAGCAATGTAGACGACGTCAATTTCTGGATCCTTGGCAAGCTCTTCGTATGATCCGTATGTTCTCCAGATGTGATGTTTGCGCGCGAACTCGTCCGCCTTCTCTCTCGTCCTGGAACCGACGGCCGCGAGCGTCGCATCATCGACGACCGAAATCGCGTCGACCATTTTCTCGGCAATCCAGCCCGTGCCGAGGATTCCCCATCGGATTTTCTTATCCATAATTTTCGGATACCTTTAATGACAGGATTCAGTGCATGACGATGTTCCCGGCCTGGCATGATGATCAAAAAGTCCATACAGCCTGCCAGAAAGACGCAGCGGCTGATAAAAGTGCTTTTTCCGCAGACTGCCAAATGTGCGAGATCATAGGGGACATCTATCATTGCTTTTCATTGTCAAGTTAAGACATTCCGCATTCATTTTCCAACAGGCTCCTCATGTTTTCAGAGCGGAAACTGCGCGCCGGTTTTCTGGATTGCTGTTCCGCCACGGCGTCACTTCGTACTAAAATTGGGCGTAAACCGAAGAAAATATTCGTTGCATCAGTGATCACCCGGTGGTAAATTGTGCCGTCAAAAGCGGTCCTGGTAACCGTCGCACACAAGCTCAAATCGAACATCTATTGAGGTAATCTCATGAGCAAGAAGTTGGCCCTTTTTCTTTTTGTCGTCGGAATACTTCCTTCCCCGATGTCTGCTCAGCATTCCGATACGCTTCTGGTCAAGAACACCGGCATCGACGTTCTCGCAAAGACGATTCTTGGGGATACGCTTTCGGATGGAAGGCGAGCCGATTTGAATCGGGTGTATGTCCTGATGAGAGGGGAACGATACATCAACAGCAAGACGATCACCAACAACGGCTACCACTTACAGATTGCCGGCCAGCCTTGTCCCCTTTCTGGGATTGACCCGGGCCCGGCGGTGATTCAGCTTGCCCCTGATTCATTACGGTATCTTTACAACGACCGGGTCACTGATTTGATGATCGACGGCCGCGGGGATCTGACAATATCCAACGTATGGTTTCTCTCATGGATCGCCTCCGGAGCACAGCTTTGGGAACCGATCAACGAAGAGAAAGACAGCTCGCACGTCCGGATCGACCGCTGCATCTTCGAGTGGCAGGAAGGGCCGGCAATTCACGTGAGCGGAAGATGGACGAAAGTTTATCTTACCAATTCACTGTTCCGCAACGCAATTTACAAAGACGAGTGGTGGGCGGGGCGGGTCATCTATTATGCTTCGCCGGCAGATACGCTCGTGGAAATCAACAACACACTCGAGAATGTGGGCTTCGGACTCATTCAGTCGCAGGGAATCGGGCTCAATTATTACCTGTGCGACCACAACACAGTCGTAAATTGCGCGAAGTTTTGCTGGCTGGAAAGTTATTACGGCAATGCGTACATCGCGAACAATCTCCTGGTTAATTGCCATTTCACAGGCGAGCGTAGGGAAGACCGCCGGTTCCAGGACCCCGACACGCTGCTGTACGGCCAGACAATAAACGTAGACACTCTTAAAGCAGGCGGCCGAAGAATATCCCAAGCCGAAGCGATACAGCGCTACGGAAGTGACGCAGTCCAAATCGCAGACGACCACACGCTCGATCCGACAGACCCGCGAGAACTCAGCCGCGTTGTCGTTTACTGCAATAATGCAAGTTACTTTGACACAACCAGCTTCTACCCATTCTACCGGAAATACAATTCCGCAATCTCGACTGAAGCCGCGAAAATCCTTCCGGAACCTGTAACAAACACGCGTACACAATCGATGTGGTCGTGGCATCGCCATATGATCAATCATGGGTCCGTCGACGGGATCGATCCCGGCTTCAAACAGATGCCCGACAACATGCCGCTGATCATTGCGTTCCTTGAAGACATGTACTCGCCTTCGCCAAAGAACGACGTCTTCTGGGGATATGACCCCGACAATCTGAAAGATCCGGCGGCAGCAAGAAACATGACTTTCGTTTATAGCAATGCATCCCATGGCAATTATCCGACCAGGGAAGATTTCGCGTTTAGCAATCAGACGCTGTTGGGAGCTGGCCTGGACGGCTATCCAGTCGGCGATTTGAATTGGTTCCCCGGCAAGCTGCGGAGGTGGAGCATCGACAAAGATCTCGGTTTGATGGCGGGAATCCTTTTGAATGCCAAATAAGCCTATTGGGGCAACGCCTGACAGGAACACCGCCGCCGTTCTAACTCACTATGATTCAAACGTCCATTACTTAGTGGAGCATAAAATGAAATCTCTGCAACGAATCGTCTTCGTGATACTATTTTCCGTTCCGCTTTTCATCATTTACGCACAAGATAACAGCAAGCTGCAAGGCGCATGGGAACTGACTTCCCAAAAAATTGACGGGCAGGAGAAGATATTATCGGGGAAACGGATAAGACTTATTACAGCAAGCCATTTCGCCTGGGTCAGGCAAGATACTAAAACGGTGAAAGAACTTCTGGGGAAAGGAACTGCTCACGACTCTGCCGTCGCATTTCACGATGTTGCTGGGGCCGGAACGTACAAAGTGAACGGAGACACGTACACAGAAACGACCGAGTTCTTCTATGATCCGCAAAACCTCGGCACATCCATCGATTGGAAGATCAAGCTCGAAGGAAATTTCTGGTATTCCTCAGGACACTACGTGCATTACAAAGACGGTAAAAAGAACGAGGACCTTCTTATAGAAGAGGTTTGGAAGAAGATTGAATAGAAGAAGTCATTCGCGGGAAGCCGATCAAGCAACCGTTTTTTTCCTGGTGCTCGTCGTCAGGCAAGGCCGCCTGCGGCATTCGGCGAAATCCCTTTGCTTGATTTGCAGCGCTCATTTTTTTTTGTAGAGGTACCATATCGGCTCTGACCGGAATTATTAAGACTGGAATACCCTCATGAATCCATCACACAGCATCTTCTCGGCGTTCATTGTTTGCATCGTACTGAGCGGTTGTGCGGAGCGCATAGAAAAAGAAGTCTCTCCCGCCAAAGAGTTCAGATACTTCATTGCTCGAAACGGAGACAAGCTCATGGACGGGGATCACGAGTTCCGGTTTTTCGGACTGGCCGCGCCAAATATGCAGCAGAACGAAACCCAGCTGAGAACGGACATGGCTAATCGTTTCCCCGATGAGTTTGAGATCCGCGATCTCTTCAGCGGCATTCAGCGCGTCGGCGGCCTCGTGACCCGAACGTTTACGCTTTCGATCGCTGCGCCCGCCGACAGCGGTCTGCCGGTCTATGTTCCGGCACGACGGACGTATAACGAAGAAGCATTCCGATGCCTGGACAGGATTATCGCGTTGGCGCCTGAATACAATATCCGGCTGATCATCCCGTTCATCGCGTCGCAATCGTTTCACGGAATCCGCGGCGTCGACGAGTTCTCTGCATTGTCTGGCAAGCCGCAAGGATCTTTCTGGACGGATGAGGATGTGAAAGCCGACTTCAAACACCTTCTCAGTTTTGTCCTCAACAGGAGGAATACGGTCAACGGAAAATTCTATAAGAACGACCCCGCAGTTCTGGCGTGGCAATTGGGAAATGAATTCGGAAGTTACGCGGGGGACCGCAAACTGAACTACGACGAGTGGAGCCCGGTAATTCTGCATTGGAGTCTCGAGATGGCCTCGTATATAAAAGGGATCGACTCCAATCATCTGATCATCGAAGCCGGCGGCGTCGATCGGAAGGCGCTTCTTGCCGACTCAAATATCGACATCATCAGCGACCACCTGTACGAATACTGGAGCAGGATGGGAAACCAGCCGTGGGTTTTGGGGCCGATCGCCCATAATTCCAGGGAAGAATGCAGGGGGAAAAAACCGCTCGTTGTCGACGAATTCGGACTCGGAAGCACTGAAAACCTTACGAGCCTTATGGATACGATCTGTAATTCGGGGATTTCAGGAGGGCTTTTGTGGAGCATCAGAAGCCACCGGCGCGACGGAGGCTGGTACTACCACAATGAAGGGGGAACGAAGGTGAACTCATTTCACGTACCCGGATTTGCCGACGGATTTCATTATGACGAAACCGGAATGCTCGATCTTCTCAGACTAAGAGCATTCAAAATTCGCGGCATCCAGCCGGCCGGAATTGAACCGCCATATCCGGCTCCCGTGTTGATCGTACAAGATCATGGTTTTACTTGGAGAGGTTCGGCAGGAGCGCGGTATTATACGATCGAACGGTCCGAGAACCCTTCGGGACCTTGGAAAATTCTCGTCACCGGACTGTACGATTCAGTGGTGGAAGATGTTGCGGCCTTCGAATCCAGTCCCGAGGCTTCAGAGCCATTGGTACTGTATCGGGATGAAACCAGAAACAAAGGAGTGACGTACTATTACCGAATCAAAGCAGCGAATGAAGCCGGAGGTACCGGCTATTCTAACGTCGTCGAAGCAAGCGATCAATAGAGCGAGATTCACGCGTTACGTTGTTTACTTGAATCGCGCGTCTGCGAACTCTCCGTTCAATCGGTCTTCTTGCCGGTTGATCGGAACACTGCCAATTCCGCGCTTATCTTTTCGAGAACCGACTCCTTCAACGGATAGAGAAAAACAAATCCAGCCGCCAGCAATGCCCCAATTGCGGGGTAGATGCTCAGCATCATGCGTATGCCGCTTTGTGCAGTCTCGCTCTGCTCGACATTAGCCTGGTAGCCGTAGATCGCCAGAATCCAGCCGACCGCCGCAATTCCGATGGAAGCCCCGATCTTTTGAGACATCGCCGCCGCGGATAACACCAATCCTGTTGCACGCCTGCCGTTTTTCCACTCGGAATAATCTGCTGTATCGGCATACATCGACCAAACGAGCGGGAAGATGATGCCGGCGTTGATGCTGATGAAGAACTGAAACACTAAAATCAACTCAATGCTCGTCCTGTCGATGAAGAAAAAGACAAAACTCAGAACAGCAGCGTTCAGCATGGCGATCATGAAAGTGTTCTTCTTGCCGATCTTGTCGGACACCGGTCTCGCGAGGACGACGCCGATAATGTTGGCCGCTTGTCCCAACAGCAGATACAGCGTGCTGATTGCGAGTATCGTGGAGGGGTTGAACTCGATATTTTTCGTTCCTTTGAAGTAGTACATAAAGTAGTAGACCGCCGCCCCGTCACGGATGGTATTGAACAAGATCGTAGAAATGCCGGCCCATACGATCAGATACCACGGACCATTTTTGCCGAGGTCCTTCAGATCCTCTTTGAGAGAAGTCTTT
>Ga0265338_10006501_pt1 | contig 14861 bp, 12 predicted proteins | sample 42126metaG_FD_193579 | JGI IMG/M metagenome (GOLD analysis project Ga0265338, IMG submission 193579) | Rhizosphere microbial communities from Carex aquatilis grown in University of Washington, Seatle, WA, United States - 4-21-26 metaG | ecosystem: Host-associated > Plants > Roots > Rhizosphere... | reverse complement strand
TGAGCCTCGGTCACATGGTCGATGACAACCGCAAGGAGCGCGGACAAGGGGTAGAGCTGCGCACCGACGAGCATGTCGCGCTTCGCGGTGGTAAGGGCGTGCTGATCTCGGCCGATGCGCAGCCTGGGATCAATGGCAAGCAAATGGACACCCGACCAAAGCATCGGCCTCCCGCTGCGCGTCCAACTGCGCAGCGAAGCCGGGGCCGGCCCGCTTGACGTGCTCGCGCTACGCCATTTCTCGCTGCCACAACGGATCTTCGTAACGACTTCGGCGAAAGCGCTGCAGCAGCAGACCTCGGCCAATCCACCATCGTTACCGCCTTATTGAGTCATCAAGCATGATCGGATGGATCGAAAGACAAGCGAGCCTTCAACGCCGAGCCACCCGACTGGAGTTTGCGACGACTATGTTTGTCGCCGCATTGCTCCATTTGCTCTCGGCGTCAAATTGAAATTCATAAGAGTTTATTTTTATTGTAATGAAAATGAAATTATCTTCGTCACTTTAATTATGACTCGCATATCGAGTTAATTAGAATTTTCAGTTAAAAATCGGCGAATCACAGAAATTTCCGATTTACCCACTATATGCGCCTCTCGACAAGGTTAACAATCGTTAACGCTAGCGGAGCGTTGTCCGCTGTAACACCAGGAAATACAAGCTCGGACATGAGATGGAATAAACGCGCTGCCCAAACGTTCGTCATACGGACCTCGCATTGACGAGATTTGCTTTGCAAGTGGCGCAGAACCGTCGTCGCCGGCGCGGTCCGCCTCGCCAACGGCAACGGTAATCCGGAAACGTTTCTCAACCGGCTTTTGCTAAATACATTTTCTGGGAAATCGTAATTCATGAAAAAGATCGGTGGCGTACTCAGAAGAATTACCGGTCCCACGTTGTTGGCAGGCGTGATCTTGACCATGGGACTCAATTCGGCCGAAGCGCAGGAATCGAAACTAAGCGAGGTCACCGTAAACGTTTTCCCCGGAGGCTTTAACTGGCCGAGTTACGTCGCCCAAAACAACGGCCTGTTCGCCCACCAAGGGATACACGTGACGTTGCAAGACACGCCTGGCTCGGTTGCGCAGATGACCGGCCTGTCCCAAGGGCGTTTCGATATCGCGATGACGGCGATCGACAACGTCGTGGCTTATGTCGAAGGCGAGGGCGAAGCGCCGATCGGGCCGCAGCCCGACTTCGTTGCGGTGATGGGCAGCGATAGTAGTTTCTTGAGGCTCGTGACGACCGCCGACATCAAGACTTACGCGGATCTACAAGGAAAGACCCTGTCGGTTGACGCGCGTTCCACCGGTTTTGCCTTCGTCTTATATGACATGCTGGCACGCAAGGGATTGACTCAACGCGACTACACCGTCGTACCCGCTGGAGGCATGGTGCAGCGCTGGACCGCACTGGAACAGCGCCAACAAGCCGGAACGCTGCTGTCGACGCCGTTCAACATCCTCGCGCGCGACGCGGGCTTCAACCAACTCGCGACCGCCACTGATGTGATCGGACCATACCAAGGAATTGTTGCAGCGACGCGGCGTAGCTGGGCGCGCGGGCACCGTACGCAACTGATCGCGTTCATGCGCGCTTACGCGCAGGCGGTCGATTGGCTGTACGACCCCAAGAACCACGATGCCGCCATTCGCATCCTGACGAAAAACGTACCCAATATCTCCCCGGACCTGGCCGAGAAAACCTACGCAGAACTGCTCGACCCGCATGCCGGATTTTTTCGCAAAGGCCAAATGAGTATTCCCGGCGTTCGTACGGTGCTTGCCTTACGCACTCGCTACGCAGTGCCCCATAAGGTACTGAGCGATCCGATGAAATACTACGATTCCTCCTTTTACCGCGCAGCGCTGCGGTAAAGCTCGTCGTTCATCTAAAGTCGATCGGATCTCGCTAGTGAGAGAGCGGCGTTCGTCCTTTTCGCCGATACGCATCTCTCGCACGGCTAGACCGTTCCCCTTCCGACACGCGGTCGCGGTACACATCACAAATTAAATGAAACACCTTAAAAAATACGTCTCGCCAGGCTATGCGTTGGTGCTGCTTTTTCTGATGGTTCCTCGTCTGGCAATCGCGCAATCGTCGGTGTCGCTCTACGGGTCATACGATGTGTTTCTAGGATCGCAGTCGGCGACGGTAAACGGCAAGCATACGTCGCTGACATTGCTCGGGGACAACGCGGAATCGGTAAGCCGCCTCGGGCTGCGCGGCACCGAAGACATCGGCGGTGGGAATCACGTCAAGTTTGTCCTGGAAAACGGCTTCGACCCGACCTCAGGCCGGCAGCAGAACGCGTTTCGTTTTTTCGACCGGCAGGCGTGGCTCGGTGTATCGGGGGACTACGGCGAAGTCCGCGTCGGACGCCAGAATTCGCCGTTATTCACGCTCTTGGGCAACGCCGACGCTTTCGGCGCGGTGACCTATGGTTCCGGTTTCAATAATCTCATCATGGAGCAAATTCGGGTCGACAACGACGTTGCCTATTTCACCCCGGTCTTCGACCACACGCAACTGGAGTTCCACTACGCAGTGGGAGGCGTTCCTGGAGAGTTCACAGGGAACGCCATATATCAGGTCGGCATGCAGACGACGCAAGGGCCCTTTGTCATGGTCGCGGCGTATCTCAAGGCAAACAACGCGTCGAACACCAACTCGGTCCAACAACTGCTCGCAGGCGCGAACTACGACTATGGCTACGGTAAGCTCTACGTCGGCTTCTTCCGGACCAACGACGTGATCTCCGCAACCACGACGAATGCACTGACGAGCCCGTCAGGGAAGGGCAATCCCGCGTTGGGCCCGGTTACCGATACGCCGGGCGACTACCACGACACCTACACGGTTTCGGCCGACTATCGAGTGACTAGCGCGCTTACTGTCGGCGTTGGATATGCGATGACATTCGACCGCTCGGGGCTCGGCAACAATGCGAAAGAGGTCGGCGTCATCGCCAACTACAACCTCTCTAAAACGATACGTCTGTACGCGGTGGGTTCCCGGCTGATGAACTCGCATACTGCGCAGTTCGTACTGGCGGGAGCAGCGTTAAGCCCCGGGTCGTTCCTCACGCCTGACCCAGGGACCGCGGAGACCGGATTCCAGATCGGCATCCGCTACGCGTTCTGAGTGCGGCGGACCAGCATTCGCCGCGTTTCGGGGGAGCTAGCCAACCAGAACACGCGAAAGCAAGGCCTCGGCGTTTGCCGCATATGGCGCGTCGATCATGACACCGTCGACGACAACCGCACCGTGGCCCGCGGTGCCTGCTGCCTGCCATGCATCGACCACCTTGCGCGAGAACGCAATTTCTGTGCTGCTGGGCTGGAACGCTTCATTCGCTGCCGCGACCTGGGAAGGATGAATGCAGCTTTTGCCCTGCAGCCCGAGGTCCTTGGCGCGCAGGGCTTCTTCACGAAAGCCTGCCAGATCGCCGATATCAGGAAATGCGCCATCGTAGGCGGCGATACCTGCCTCGCCTGCCGCCAATCGGACCGCAAGCTGAACATGCTCGATGGCTCCTGCATGTTTGCGGCGTATGTTCAACGGCTCGAACAGATCGCCGTAGCCGATCTGCAAGCCGATTACGCGTGGGCTTGCCAACGCGATATCTGCTGCGTAACGCAGGCCGCGCGGCGACTCGATATTGGCGAGAATCCGCAGCGGCCGAGTCAGGCCGCGTCGGTTTTCAAGGTCGGTGAGCGACTCGACGAGCGTCAGAACATCTGCTGCAGATTCGGCCTTGGGCAGATTGACGATGTCGAAGTCAAGACCGACAAGCGTTTCCAGATCGCTTGCAAAGTGCGTCGAGGAAAGAGAATTCACCCGAACAACGATAGACTGCTCGCGCGTTCGGGTCCTCTTGCCAAGGTAGACTGCCACCGCCTCGCGGGCACGCACTTTCCCGGCCTCGGGAACGGCATCTTCGAGATCGATGGAGATCGCGTCGGCTTCGCTCTTGAAGGCTTTGTCAAACAATTCCGGACGCGACCCCGGCACAAATAGCTTGCTTCGCATCAAAGGAATGGTCATGCGAGCGGTCACTTTTCTGCTCCGGGAGTCCAACGGTTAAATGAGGCTTTCCAAACCAGGTTCAATCGACCATGCGTCCCACACCGCCTTCGAGCAGCAGACGGTTATGTGTTGACGGCATTTCACCGAACGGCTTGCGGTATTGCGCCCAGAGCCTGAGATCCTCGGTCTTGTGAAATACCTGGCTATCCGGCATCGTGGGCCACGCTGAAGCAGTGAGCCACAGGCGCATGAGATGCCGACGATCTTCAAGCGCCTTAGCATCCTGATAATCGGTGCGCCCATGAACCATCACGCGGTTATTGAGGAACTGGATGTCACCGTCCTTGAAGCCCATGTCGAGATAAAATTCGGGCGATGCGGCAATTTTCCGCACTTGGTAAAGTGCTTCGGACTCGAGCGGAGAATACGGGCGCTCGCCGCTTTTCTCCGCAAGGCGCGCATAACCGGTCGGCAAATAACAGATGGTATCCGCGCCTTCTCCGGTAAAGAACGGCACTTTGAATTCGCTAAAGGTTCTGGTCGCACGGCGACCATCTTCGTCGGTGCGCTTCAGGAATAGTCCCTCGCGCAGCACCTCAAGCAAATCCGGCCGATGCTCGAGCATGTGGTTATGGACCGCGAGCGCGCTCGAAATCCGGCTCTCGCCGCCGGACAGCGCGGTGCGCAAGCACATCAGTCCGATAATGTCGCACGAGTCCGTATGCATCAGTTGGCCACCGCCTTTGCGATAACCGCGCGATTTGGGTTCGAGATCGCTCACGTCCATGACATGGCCGATCAAGTCGCCAAGATACGACTGCGTAACCGGCCGGCTGACATACGAGCCGAGGCCGACATAGATCAGTGCCATGTCGTCATCGGAGTACTTTTCTCGTGGCAGGCCGCGCAACATCAGGAAGCCGCGCCCTTTGCTCAAGAACGTCGGTAGATCACGCATGAGCTGACCGACCGTCTCTAGAGGGAACGTCGCCGGCGTAATTTCCGGAAAGTCGACGTTGCCGAGCGACTTCAGATGCTGCAAGGCATGATCGATTTCCTTCAGTTCAGCGTCATCAAGCAGATGCAGTCCCTCGTTGGTCCAATCCAGATCGGGACCTTTCCATACCGCGGGTGAATCTATCGTCAAATCGACAGCGTTCATGTAGAGCCTCCTGTGTTCGAGTTCGGTCGCGTAATATTCAGGGAAGGGGTGAGGGTTCTGTTGTCTCGCGATGGGCTTCCACGATCATTCCTTCATCGACAAATTTCCGGTAAGCGTCGACTGCCAGCAACGGCGACAAGATTTCGTCACTGTGTTCGCCTTTTAGCGGCGCCGGATATCGAAAGCCCCCGGGCGTTGTGGAAAGCCTGGGAACCACGTTGTGCATGGGCAACTCGCCAAGCTCGAAGTCGTCCACTTCCACGATGCTTTCGCGCTCGCAGACGTAGTGATCGGCTATCAGGTCCGCGGCATCGAAGACCGGTCCGATCGTCACATCGGCGGCGTCGAACAGCGCGCGGTTCTCGCTCAAGGTTCGCGCCCCGATGAAGCTTGCGACGATGCTGTCGATTTCTTCCACGTTCTGGACGCGTGAGGCATTGGTCGAGTAACGCGCATCTGCCGTTAATTCCGGGCGTCCGATGATCGTGAACAGCCGCTCGGCCATCGACTGTGTCGATGTCGAGACGCACAGCCACTTGCCGTCCGACGTCTTATAGGTGTTGCGTGGCGCGGTGGTGCTCGAACGGCTTCCGGTGCGAACCTTGACTCGGCCGTTGAGTTTGTAGTTCGCAACTTGCGGGCCGAGGATGGAGAGCGTGGGCTCGAACAGTGAGATATCGAGGACTTGGCCAGCGCCGCCGTTCACGCGCGTATGCCACAGCGCGATCATGACCGCGTTGGCGCCGTAGATTCCTGTGGTCATGTCGCCCAGAAACATGGGGGGCAAGACGGGTTCACGATCGGCGAAGCCGTTCATTGAGGCAAACCCGGTATAGCCTTCGACCAGCGTACCGAAGCCCGGTTTGTTGCGATAGGGGCCTGTCTGGCCCCAACCGGAAATTCGGGCGATAACCAGGCGCGGATTGCATTCGTGAAGAATCGCCGGCGCGAGCCCCATCTCCTCGAGCGTTCCCGGCCGAAAACTTTCCACGAGCACGTCGGCTGTCTCGACCAGACGTTTGATCAGACTGATCGCTTCCTTCCGGTGAAAATCGACGCACACACTTTTCTTGTTGCGCGCGTAGGTCTTCCAGAACACCTCGTAGCCATCGGTCTTGAACGCGCGCAGCGTGTCGCCGCCTATCGGCTCGACCTTGATGACCTCGGCGCCGAAATCGGCCAGTTGCAATGTCAGCATGTTGCCGGCGACCAGACGCGACAAATCGATGACCTTCAAGCCCTGCAGTGGACCGCTTGCGTCCGGCGCAAACGCTTTCTTGTGCAGCTTCGACATAAACTTCCTGAGCGTTGATGTTACGGCGTTCGTGGAGAGCCGCGTTCATCGCGTGGCGACCAGTGTGACTAGATTACGCTAAAATAGACATGATGTCTATTTTAGCGCGGCGGATGCTTGAGGCGGCCGTAAACGGGTGCTTGCGCACGGTACGGATTTGCTTTAATTTGAGTCCGCGCATGGCGCGACATACTGTTGAGTACGACCCACTTTTTCACGCTCTCGATTATTGGCAAGACCACTATGGCAAATCCAGCGGACACCGGCGTTGCGGCGGTCAACCGAGCGCTCAGCATCCTGAAAGCGTTCGAAGACAGTGTCGACGGCATGACGCTCGCCGACCTGACGAGCGCGACCGGCCTTTATCACAGCACGATCCTGCGGCTGTGCGAGTCGTTGGAAAGCTTCGGCTATCTCAAACGCCTCGCTGACGGCCGTTATATGCTGGGGCCGACGTTGTTTCATCTCGGCATGATCTACCAGGGATCGTTCAGGCTGCAGGACTACGCGCTGCCTGTGCTGCGGGAGCTCGTCAAGCAGACGGGTGAAACTGCCGCCGTCTACGTCAGGGAAGACGATGTGCGTCTTTGCCTCTATCGGCTCGAATGGCAGCGTTCGGTGCGGATGCATGTGCGCGAAGGGGAGCGTCTGACGCTTGAAAAGGGCGCGGCAGGAAAGATACTGTTGGCGTTCGCAGGCGATCGCGTCGCGACCCTCAAGAAGGTTCGAGAGGCCGGGTATGCGGTGTCGCTGGGTGAACGCGACGCTGAAAGTGCCGCGATTGCGGTGCCCGTGTTTGGCGTCGGCCAGAAGCTTGTGTGTGCCATATCCCTTGGAATTCCTCGCTACCGGTTCGATAAAAAGGAATTCAAGCTTTACCTGCCATTCGTGATGAAAGCGGGCGCGGACCTCACGACCGCGCTCGGCGGCGATCCGGCGCTGTTCAAGCCGCCATTCGCGCCAAGTGATGTCATGCGCTGACTTCGAACGCTGACCTCGTGCGCTGAAATCACGCGCTGACATCGCCTAACGCCACAATCACTAGCCGCAATGTGCGGCTAGACCTGTACGTTGAGTAGCGTGGTCTGGCGTCGCGTTACCTGCGGCTGAAGGAAGGCAAAGCAGACGGCGCCGATCGCGAGCGCGCCGATCATGAACATGAAGCCGCCGTTATAGGAACCGCTCGCCTTCACGATCGCGCCGACCACCAGTGGCGCTGCGAGACCGCCGATCTGCCCGCCCGTGTTGATGAAGCCGGCATAGCCGCCGCGCGCTCCTTCGGGTGCAAGATGGGCCACCAAACCCGCATACGGCGACAGGCTGCCGTAGAGCAGGAAGGCCGCGGCCGACAGCCCGGCGATGCATACGGCGGGATCATCGGCGGTGAAGGTGAAATAGAGCGCGATAGCGGTACCGACATATCCGACCGCGAGCATGATGGGGCGTTTGCGGTACAAGGCGCCGCTGCCGAGCGTACCGAATACGATCAGCCCGATAAAGCCGAACACATACGGAATCGAGGCGGCAAAGCCGAGCGCCTTGAGATCGATATGGCGTTGCGCCGAAAGATAGCTGGGCACCCAGCCGAGAAATCCCCAATAGCCGATGCTGAACGTCAAGTAGCCGAAGAATAGCAGCCAGGTGCTCTTTAGCCGGATGAAGCTTGCCCACTGACTGCGCCGTTCAGCGCGGTCGGCCGCCGATGATTTTGTCCCGGCGGCTTGTGAAGGGATCAGGGCGAAGATCAGCAGCGAGACGATCACGCCAGGGATCGAGAAAAAGAAGAAAACGTGCTGCCATGGGCCACGAACCAGAAGCCAGACAACGACAGGCGCGACCACCGCCGGGCCGATCGCAAGCGCACTCAGCCATACGCTGTGAGCGCGGGCCGCATCCTTAGAGCTGAAGTTGTCGGCCACGAGCTTGTACACCGCCGCGTTGCAGGATCCCTCCGACAGCCCGAAGCAAAAGCGCACGACTACGAGCGCCGCGACAGACGTGGCGAAGCCGGTCAAGCCAGTGAACAGCGAGAAGAGCAGGGGCGCCACCACTAGCAACGCCTTGGTGCCGAAGCGATCGGACAGCATGCCTCCGGGCAGTTGCATCAACGCGTATCCCAGTGCAAAGGCAGCGAAGATCACGCCCAGTTGCTGAGCATCCAGATTCAACGCCTTCATCATCGATGGCGCGGCCACCGAAATGCTCACCCGGTCCAGGTAATTAACGAATTGCAATAGCCACGTCAGCATTAGCAGCTTGTACCTCAGGCTCATGTCTTCTCCATTTCGTGGTTCTGGCTCGATGGGCCAGTCATGTGCTGCACACGTTCGAAAGTCGAATCGGTCGATTTCGCCGTGCATCTGGATAGCAATGCAAAAAACAGACATACTGTCTATTATTAGTTTATGGGAGGCATTTCCGCGCGACAAGCAATATCGACGCAGGGATTACCCGTACCGCCACCGATGCGTGGCGATAGCAGAATGTCGGTGGCTAGCTTCCGGCTCAAGCCGTACTGAGGATCGTTTTTATGAATAAACAAGCGAGTCAGCATTTGGCTAATGGCCCGGCAACGCTGTTCGAAAAGGTCTGGAGCGCGCACGCGATCACCACCACCGATGACGCACGCTCGTTGCTTCACGTCGATCGGGCGCTGCTGCATGACCTCTCCGGCAACAACGCGCTGAACGCGCTGGCGGAACGCGGCTTGCCCATCCGTCACCCCGAGCTTGCGTTCTCTACGCCCGATCACGCGGTGTCGACGGCGCCCGGACGAACCGGTGAAACGTATGCGGGCGGCGCGCGGCTTTGGGCGAATCTCAAGGTTCGCTCGAACGCGCACGGCGTTCGGTTCTTCGATACCGGTACGATCGGCCACGGCATCGTTCACGTGATGGGGCCCGAGCTCGGTATTGTTCAGCCCGGTAGTTCAGTGGTTTGCGGCGATAGCCATACGTGCACGAATGGCGCGCTTGGCGCGCTCGCCTTCGGCATAGGCGCGTCGGAACTGGCTCATGTCCTGGCGACACAAACGTTGTGGCAAAAGAAGCCGAAGACCTTGCGTGTCACATTCGATGGCGCCTTGCAAAGTGGCGTGAGTGCCAAGGATCTGGTGCTTTTCCTTATCGGCGAACTCGGCGCACGAGCGGGAACCGGCTATGCGGTGGAATACGCCGGGTCCACGGTGCGAGGGCTCGATATCGAAGCGCGCCTGACGCTGTGCAATCTGTCGATAGAACTCGGCGCGAAGGTGGGGATGGTTGCTCCCGACGACGCCACATACGCCTATCTCGAGGGCCGCGAGTTCGCGCCGCGTGGGGTGTTGTTCGACCAGGCGGTGAAATACTGGCGCACTTTGCCGTCCGACGCGCAGGCGCATTTCGATCGTGAGGAAAGGTTCGACACCACGTCGATCAAGCCGATGATGACATGGGGTACAAGTCCCGAGCACGTGATCGCCATCGACGCAACGATACCCGACCCGGCTTCGGCCCCCGACAGCCGGCGGCGCACCGAGTGGCGTACCGCCCTCGACTACATGGGGCTCGAGCCCGGACAGCAGTTGGAAGGAACGCCGGTGGATTGGGTTTTTATCGGCTCGTGTACCAACTCGCGGCTGTCGGATCTGCGCGGCGCCGCATCGGTGGTGCGCGGGCGGCGGGTGGCCGACGGCGTGCGCGCATGGGTGGTACCCGGATCGGAACAGGTGAAACGCGACGCGCAGGCGCTGGGGCTCGACCAGGTGTTCAAGGAGGCGGGATTTGAATGGCGAGAGCCGGGATGCAGCATGTGCGTCGCGGCGAATGGCGAAGTGGTACCGCCAGGAGCGCGTTCCGTGTCGACGACAAATCGAAACTTCGTCGGGCGCCAGGGACCCGGTGCGCGCACGCACCTGGCCAGTCCGCAAAGCGCGGCGGCCGCTGCGATCACGGGCAGCATTGTCGACGTGAGGAGACTGGCTCATGGATAAGGTGACTTCGATTGTCGGCATCGCCGCGCCCTTGCTTCGCTCGAATATCGATACCGATACGGTGATTCGGATAGAGCGGCTCACGGAACACGCGCGCCACGAGCTGGGACCTTACGCGCTCGAAGCGCTGCGGTTTCGCCAGGATGGCAGCGAAGATCCGGCGTGCGTGTTGAATCAACGCGCGTTTCGCGATGCATCGATCCTGCTGGCCGGCGATAATTTTGGCTGCGGCTCTTCACGCGAAGGTGCGGTATGGGCGTTACTGGCGGCCGGGATTCGATGCGTCGTGGCGGAAAGTTTCGGTGAGATCTTTTACAACAACTGCTTTCAGAACGGACTTTTTCCTATCCGGCTCAGCGCGGAAGACATCCGCACGTTTGCGGACCATGCGCAGGCAGGGCATATCTTGGAGATCGATCTAAGGATGCAAACGATAAGGTCTGAAACGGAAGTGCGCCCGTTCGCGATCGACACGAATCGACGCGAAGCGCTGCTCGAAGGATTGGACGATATCTCACGCACGTTAAAGAGCGAGGACCTCATTTCGCAGTGGCAAGCCGAAGATCGCTTGCGCCGTCCCTGGGTTTGGGAGCCGGTGCGTCTGGGGCTGGCTTGATGTTGCGTGCGTGTCGGCGCCGACACATGCCGCGCACGCTGGGATCATCGGTAGGGGCGGGCAGTGCGCCGCGACCGTCTTGCCTTCAGTTGAATTCGCAGGCGTGTCAGGACGGAATCGGCGCGAAGGTCTGCATCAGCAATTCGCGCAGTGCCAGCAGCGGCCGGCTTTCGGTTTCATCCTTGCGCGTGACCAGCGAGAACTGCAACACCGGCGCATCGCGCAGTGGCAGTATGTTGACGGGGTACACCATGCAGATGCCGGGCTCGCTCAACTGTACGATCGAGAAACCCAGGCCTGCGCTGACCATCGCCACGATCGCGCGCACCACATCGAGCTCGATCGTGCTCTGTTTCTGGCGCATGCGCTGCTTTACATACCGGGCGGCCATGCGGCCCGAGACGGTGGCGCGGTCGTAGCGTATCCAATCGTAGCGCTTGAGCAATGCCGTGAACGAACGCTCCTTCTCGCGCGGCGGCACGATCAGCGCCAGCTCCTGCTGCATCAGCGGATGCCAGTGCAACCGTGACGATCCTCCATCCTCCGGCTGCGCCACGACGGCCGCGTCCAGTTCGCCCGACTTTACCGCGTTGGTCAGCTCGAAGCTTTTGCCGCGATGCGACTGCAATTTCAGCGCCGGATAACGCACTTGCATCGCGCGCATCAGCCCGGGCAGCACCACCGGTTGCAGCGATTCGATAAGCCCCATGCGGATGTGGCCTTCCACCACGATGGTCTTCTGTTGGCGGAACGCTTCGAGCCGCGCGAGCACCTGCGCCATCGAATCCGAAAGCTCATACGCGCTTTGCAAGGCCTTGACGGACAAGCCCGAGCGATCGAACAACTGATGGCCGATATAGGTTTCCAGTTGCTTGATTTGCATGCTCACGGCACTGGGTGTGAGGTGCAGCTCCTTGGCCGCGGCGGCCAGCGAGCCGGTCTTGAGAACGGACTGAAGCGTCAGGAAGGTCTCAATCTTCATCAAATTTTTTGTTGTTTTGACTAATGAAGATTCGATATTAGCAGTTTTAAATTTGTCATAAGCTGCAAAGCGGGTACCGGGCCGCAAGAGACCGGCGTGGACCATCTGGAGATGAACTAATGAGTCTAGCTTTTCAACCGCGCGCTTGGTATAGCGAAGACCTGCAGCGCGACTCGTCCTGGGTGCTGCGCCTGAACGCGCAAGAGGCGACGGGTTTCCTGACGGCGCTGGAGCACGCAAAGTCGCTCGGCAAGCCCATGCTGTCGATGACGGCAGACGATTTTCCGCTGGGTGAGGCGTCCCTGGCGGCGTTGCAGCGCGCATTCGTGGCAACCCAGGGGCGCTGGGGTTTGTGCCTGCTCAAGGGGTTCCCGGTGAACGCCTGGAGCGCGGAAGACGCGCGGCTGGCGTTCTGGGGCATGGGTTTGCACGTAGGTGTGGCACGCACCCAGAACCGCGCCAGCGAGATCATGAATGACGTGCGCAACGAAGGCGGCTCATACAAGACCAAGGGCGGCCGCGGCTACAACACCAATGCGGCGCTCGACTTCCATGCCGATTCCTGTGATGTGGTGGGGCTGCTGTGTCTGCATCCGGCCAAGTCCGGCGGTCAGAGCAAGATCACCAGCACGATGGCGGTACGTGACGAGATCGAGCGGCGGCGTCCCGACCTGATCGCCACGCTCAAGGGGCCGTTCTATCACAGCTACCAGGGCACGCAATCGCCCGACCAGCCGCCTTTCTACAACTGTCCGATTCTCGGCAGCCTACCCGATTACTTTGCATTCCGCGCCAATCGCAAGAATACGAATGCCGCGCAACGCGATTTCCCCGAAGTGCCGCGCCTCACGCAGCCGCAACTCGAAGCGTTGGCATTGATCGACGAACTGACCGCCGATCCGCAATTGTGTTATTCGATGTGGCTGGAAAGCGGCGATCTTCAGTTGCTCAACAACTACGTCATGTTGCACTCGCGCACGGAATTCGAGGATTTCGACGAACCGGAGCAGAGGCGTCATCTGCTGCGCTTGTGGTTGTCGATTCCGCAGGCGCAGCCGCTGCCACCGGAGTGGGAAGAATACTTTGGCGATGTGCGGCCAGGTTCGGTGCGCGGTGGGGTGCGCGGCAGCTACATCACCTCCGAGTTTCTTGAGTATGAAGCGCGCCAGGCCCGGCGCATGCAGATGATGCTGAAGTAGGGCACTGAAAACTACACGCTGCCCGGATACGGAGTAGCGGGGATTCGAAGGAGACACGCTGTGAATGCAATAGATGTCCAAAGCGCTGTCCAAGGCGCAACCCAGGTCGAGGGCGCCAATTCCGGCGCGCGGCTCGACCGCCTGCCGGTGGGCTGGTTCCATTGGCACTTGCTGCTGCTGATCGGCTCCGGCCTGTTTCTCGATGCGTTCGACATCTACCTGCAAAGCGGAGTGCTGGCCACGCTGGTCAAATCGGGTTGGTCGACACTGCACAGCAACGCGGCGTTTATCTCCAGCACGCTGGTGGGCATGTGGCTGGGCTCGTTGATCGGCGGGTACGTCGGCGACAAATACGGCCGCCGTGCCGCTTACCAATTCAACCTTGCCCTGTTCGGTGCCGCGTCGATCGCGGCCGTGTTCGCACCCAGCATGACCTGGCTGATTGCGATTCGCTTCGTGATGGGCGTGGGTCTGGGCGCCGAGTTGGTGATTGGTTATGGCACGCTGACCGAATTCGTACCCACCAAGGCGCGCGGCCGGTTCGGCGCGCTGCTCGCGCTGCTGACCAATCTTTCGGTGACGGCGACCGGTCTGGTCGGCTATTGGGCAATTCCTGCTTTTGGCTGGCGCGCGATGTTTGCGATCGTCGGCCTGGGCGCAATCGGCATCTGGGCCTTGCGCAAATCAATGCCGGAATCGCCGCGCTGGCTCGAAGCCCAGGGGCGCCATCGGGAAGCCGACGCACTGCTGAACGCGATCGAAGCCCGCTATACCAACTTGCCGCCGGCCGAGACGGCGAAACCCGTGGCGGTGGTGGGCAAGGCGCCGTATCGTGCCTTGTTCGCACCTAAACTGCTTAGCCGCACATGCCTCACGATGCTGATGGGCGCGGTGAATCAGACCGTGCTTTATGGCCTGATTGCATGGTTCCCTACGTTCCTGGTCAAGCAGGGCATTGCAGTGACGTCCACACTTGGTTACACCGCCGTGATGGGCCTGGGCACGCCGATAGGGTGCGTAATCGGAATACTGCTCACCGACCGCGCGGGCCGACGCGACAGCATCGTGGCGGCATTGGTGCTGGAAGCCGTATTTGCAGGCTGCTACCCGTTCATGCAGTCGCCGGTGGCGCTGATGCTGGTGGGCGGCGCGATCATGATGTGTTCGGCCTGGATTACTTCGCTGGCCTTCGCGGTGTATATCCCGGAACTGTTCCCGACGGAATTGCGCATGCGCGGCTCGGCCTTGTCCGCAGCGGTTGGCCGGCTTTCATCGGCGGGTGCGCAGATAGCGATCGTGGCCATGTTTGGCCTGGGTGGCATCATCGGGGTATCGGGCTTCCTGGTAGTGCTGATCGTGTTGCAGATCCTGGCCTTGCTGGTGTGGGGCGTGAACACGCGCTCGCGCTCGTTGGAAGAACTGGCACCGGAAGCGGCGGACGAGGTAGGGGAACCGGCGAACAGCGCGACGCCACAGCTGCAGGCCGTACGCTCGGGCGCAAAGTCCTGAGCGGGGGAAGGCTGGGCCCGAGTGTTGAGCTGGCAGGGCCTATGGCCGGACATGACTGGGCGGACCACGCCGCCCCCACTCGCTATCACTCGCTGTA